>Ga0256840_1000016_pt1 | contig 114472 bp, 95 predicted proteins | sample 355202metaG_FD_185969 | JGI IMG/M metagenome (GOLD analysis project Ga0256840, IMG submission 185969) | Hydrothermal vent microbial communities from Mid Atlantic Ridge, Atlantic Ocean - 355-202 | ecosystem: Environmental > Aquatic > Marine > Hydrothermal vents | place: Atlantic Ocean: Mid... | reverse complement strand
TTACACTCTTATTGGCTAGGCAATGGAGTTCTGCATTAAAAAGTGAAGGATTGCTAATAGGATAGTATCTACTATGAGTGGATATTTTTTGATTTATTTTGGTTTATGCTTTTTCGGTCAGGCACTAGTTATCATCACAATGCCTTAGGTAAAACAGATAAGCTTATTACCGAGCATAAGTAATATCAAAATCTAGATAAAACGGTTGCGCTACGCGCTGAAAAATATCAAAATTCATTTGAACAGGCAAATACTGTCACTCAGGAAAAACAGATCACACAAGCGACAATGCGAGGCGAGGTTTTTGGTAGCTCTGCATTTCATCAGGAGGTTGGCCAGCTTGTATCAAGGGTGACTAAGCTAACTGAGCATGGGGGAGATCGCAAGCAAGCTGGTTGACCCCTTGATATTCAGTTGTATAGCTCCAGCGGTTGCTATTGAACGGCAACTTTAGTACATTACAATTTTGCTGTTCCTGAATTTGTATTAAGTACATGTGTCCGAAGGGGTTCCCATGTTAGTGTCTAGGCTTTCATCTGTGTTCTATTTGCTGTTCATTCTACTGTTTTTCAGCTTTTCCAGTGCTAATGGTGCAAAGAAAGAAAAAGATTTGCTTCGCCATGTGTCAGCTGAAGAGTGCAAGACTTGCCATGAGGATATTTATTCTCAATGGGAAGGTTCTATGCATGCAAATAGTACGGCACTAAAAGATCCGATTCATGGCGCATTTTATACTGCTGTGGTGGGAAGTCCTGAAAAGGAAGGAGTTAAGAAAAATGGCAAATACCCAATCTGTTTACAGTGCCATTCACCTGCGGCGGCTAAAGATGGGAAAACTGACTTGACGTCTAATGAGGTCTATAACGAAGGAGTCAATTGTGTTTCCTGTCATACCATAACCCGTTTCAAAGGTACTAAGAAACCTAGTGGCGGCTTAAGGCTTGGTATGCAGGCCTATGCATTTTCGGACACTTCATTGCAGGGGCCGGGTACTAATCACGCTGAAGCAGACTGGGAGCATCCGATATTTGCAAGTTCAGCAAACCCTGAAGTTATGAAAACTAATGCGGTCTGCATGGGCTGTCATGATAAGCGAAATAATTCTAATAAAGTGGCACTGTGCCAAACGGGTGATGAAATTGCCGTGTCAGGCGATTCAAATAACTGTTTAGGCTGTCATATGCCTATTGTTAATGGCAAAGCGGATCATAGTTTATTAGGCGGGCATTCCGCTAAAATGGTGGGTAAAGGTCTGGTTATGACTCTCTCAACTTTGTCAAAAGATGCTAAAACCCTGGTTGTAAATATTAAACTGGCTAACCAGTTGCCACATAAGCTGCCAACAGGTGCTCCATTTAGAAATATTTATATTAAATTAACAGGGTATGGCCAAGACGGTATGGTGGTGTGGACTAGCACTCAGTCGCATCCTGCTAAAGATGATAAAAAGGCCATGCTGATGTATAGCTTGGGTGATGCTAAAGGCGACCCGGCGCCTCCGCCTAAGGCAACACAGGTATTAGGCGATACCCGTTTGAAACCGCATGAAACTAGAAAGTTAAAATACTTTCTGCCGGCAGCAAAAATTGTGAAAGTAAGAGCTGTAGCATATTATGATCTGCTTTTGCCGCCGATGAAAAAGAAATTTACAAAACCGGAGCATGAAGAGTTGGTGACTTCTAAAATTATTGCAGTAGCTGAAAAAATTATTGAATGATTCGCAGGGTATAGCCCCTTGTGTCTGCTCTTTCTGGGATATCCTCAGTGCATAGGGTGACCTCAAGGGGCACCCTTACGAAAAGTTAGCTCTCGGTCTTCCTTTTTTCTAGGCCGAATTAGAATTCTTCCATTTTTGTTTTCGGTTCGCTTTTTTTGCGGCTTTCTGTTCTTGAAAAATGGAGAGTTCCTGCATTTCCTTTACTACCATTTCGGGTGTTTCAAGGGTGATGCCGCCTAATGTTCCCGCTCGAAATTCAGCAATTAGTATTTTGCTGGTCTTTTCAATATCTATCTGTTTTCCTGCTCGCAGACAACCGCGTTTTCTGCCGATAGCATCTATTAGATCAGATTCATTAGCGGGCAGGCTTTCTAATTGAAAGCGTGTCTTTACCTCATCAGGGTAATATTCTAATAAGTATTCAGCTGTAAAAAAGGCAATATCACTGTAATCTATTGCCGTGTCTTTTATCGCGCCTGTGACTGCCAATCTATAGCCGCTATTCTTGTTTTCTACGTTAGGCCAAAGTACTCCGGGGGTGTCGGATAAGATAATGTTATTATCCAGTCTGATGCGCTGCTGACGTTTAGTTACTGCCGGCTCGTTACCTGTTATGGCAATAATGCGGTCAGCCAAAATATTGATAATGGTTGATTTGCCAACATTGGGAATGCCCATGATCATGGTTTTAATGGTTTTATCATTGCTTCCCTTTTCCGGAATCATTTTGTGACAGAGCTGGGTGATCTGTTTTAGTTTCTCAGGCTGCTGGGTGGTAACGGCTAATGTTTTAACCCCCTGTTCCTGTTCCAGATGGTTTTGCCAGATTAAGGTGCTCTGAGGATCGGCTAGGTCAGACTTGCTAAGTACTCTAATGCAGGGCTTTTTGCCTCGTAGCGATGCAAGCAAAGGGTTTTGGCTGCTAAAAGGAATGCGTGCATCTAATACTTCAATAATTAGATCTATTTTTGGAATAACTTCTTTTATTTCTTTGTTGGCCTTATGCATATGACCGGGATACCACTGAATATGCATGATCTTAGTTTTTTGATAAAAAAGCCTATTTTACTACGTTATAATGCTATTCCGTTAAAAATGACTTGGAGTTTATGGAAACAATACTGAATGTACCCCAGGGAATGTTTGAAATGCGACGGCTGCCTTTTAGAAAAAATGAAAAGCTAAGAGCCTGGGATGCGGCAGATGAATATTTATTGCAGCATCTGTCTGAGCAGGTACGGTTGCAGGGACAGAGCCGAGTCCTTATTTTAAATGACAGTTTTGGTGCGCTGGCAATCGCATTAAATGCACTTAGGCCGGTTGTACTTTCTGACTCCTGGCTTTCTCAGCAGGCAACTAAGTTAAACCTGGATGCAAATGGTCTGCCTCAAAATGCTATTCAGTTTAAAAACTCTTTAGACTGGCCAGCAGAACCGTTTGATGCTGTCTTTATAAAAGTGCCAAAAACATTGGCGTTTTTAGAAGATCAGTTGATCCATTTGCAAGATCTAATAACAGAAAATACCGTGATTATTGCCGCCGGCATGGTTAAAGCAATGCCCGCGGCCGTTTGGAAGCTGATGGATAAATATTTAGGGCCAACTAAGCCTTCTTTGGCAAAGAAGAAGGCGCGCCTGATTTTTGTAGAGGCAAGTATCCGGAAGTCTTTTGAAACCCCTTACCCTATATATTATCAGCTGGAAAACACTGATTACCGTATCTGCAACCATGCTAATGTATTTTCCAGAGAAAGTCTGGATATAGGGACTAGGTTTTTATTGGAGTATCTGCCGAAAAATACCGATGCAAAAGATATTGTTGATCTGGGTTGTGGAAATGGTGTTGTTGGGCTTATGCTGGCTGAATTCCATTTTTTGTCCAAACTATATTTTGTAGATGAATCATATATGGCAATTGCATCAGCTAAAGAAACCTTTTCTTTAGCTTTTCCCGAAAGGGCAGCCGATTATTGCATTGCTGATGGCTTAACTGGCTTCAAAACGGAATCAATAGATTTAATTGTCTGCAATCCCCCCTTTCATCAGCAAAATACATTGGGCAGTCAAATTGCACTGTCGATGTTTAAGCAGTCTTTTAGAGTGCTGCGAAAAGGTGGGACGCTGTGGGTGATTGGCAATCGTCATTTGGGCTATCACTTGGATTTAAAAAGGTTATTTAAGGTGTGCATCGAAATTGCCGCCAATAAAAAATTTGTTATTTGGCGAGTGAATAAATGAGTAAAGAAGAAATTAGGCAGGTGGTATTAGATACTGAAACCACAGGCCTGAACCCCCGAGAAGGACATAAAATTATAGAGATTGGCTGTGTAGAGCTGATTAATAGGCGATTAACTAAAAACACCTTTCATGTCTATATTAATCCAGACAGAGAGATTGATGCGGGTGCCATTGAAGTGCATGGCATCACTAATGAATTTTTGCAAGACAAGCCAAGATTTAAAGACATTGCCGATGATTATCTGGCTTTTACCAAAGGCGCAGAATTAATAATACATAATGCCCCGTTTGATGTGGGCTTTTTAAATCATGAGTTGGCACAGCTTAATGGTATGGTCGCCACAGTGGAAGATCAAAGCACTGTATTTGATACCTTGCCGTTTGCCAGAAAGAAATACCCGGGCGCACGGGCTAGTTTGGATGCGTTGTGTAAGCGTTTTGGCATAGATAATAGTCACAGAGAATTGCACGGTGCATTGCTGGATGCCGAGATTTTAGCTGAAGTATATCTGGCAATGACGGGTGGGCAGTTTTCCCTTATGGATTTTGACGAAGGAGAGGCTGTTAGAAAGCAGGGAATTGTCAGACTGTCGGCAGATAGGCCAAAATTAAAGGTGATAGCTTGTACTGAGCAAGAATTAGAGGCTCATGTTCGGAGGCTGGAAGCGATAGAGAAGGCAGGTGGGTCGTGTCTTTGGGATAGGGAGTGATTTCGGGCTGTGCGTATTTGATACTGGAGGGGGGGGATGCTTTAGCCTCGCAGTATTTTAGGAGGCTAAAGCTTTCGGTATTTATGTGATCGGCGAATGCAGGTGCTAGGCTTGATCTGTTGCAAATGCATGCAGATGGCAGGCTATTCGCCTTGCTTGTTTTTCCCGCGTCTGGAGAAGCCGCTCATACGCTTTTTACCTTTTGCTTTTTTGATTAAAGCTTTATCCATAGCTGAAATGTTCAATTGCTGGCCTACAACTCTAACTTTTTTCAGTTCTTGAAAAAGTTCTTTGGGCATGCCTGCTGGGAGCTCAACAGTACTGTAGTTTTCTTCAATTTTAATGCGTGCAATATGATCTCCATCTATACCTGTTTCATTGGCGATAGCGCCAACAATATTGCCTGGCTTAACACCATGACTGCTACCAACTTCAATGCGATATAAATCCATTTTAATATCTGAGCTATGATCCCTGTTGCGTCTAGGTTTACGCTCGCCTCTTTCGCTTCCGCGGCCTCGGGCCGGTGCTCTGCTGTCACTGCGCTCTTTGCGGGACGATCTTTTAGGCAGGTCTTTTATGAGTAAAGGGGTGTCGCCCTGGGCTATCTTGGCAAGAGCTGCGGCAATATCATGTGCGGGTATATCGTGTTCAGACTGATACTGTTCAACAAGCTGTGTGTAAAAGCTTAATTCATCCGCTGCCAGTGTGTCGGTGATGCGCTGTTTAAAGCGTGAAATGCGAGCATTGTTGATATATTCAGTTGAAGGCAGTTGCATTTCTTCAACTTTTTTCTTGGTTGCTCTTTCTATGTTGCCCAGCAGGCGCTTTTCTCTTGGTGATACAAATAAAATAGCATCGCCAGAACGCCCCGCTCGGCCTGTTCTGCCTATGCGATGAATGTATGATTCAGTATCGTAAGGAATGTCGTAGTTAACAACATGCGTAATGCGTTCAACATCCAGGCCTCTGGCCGCTACATCGGTAGCAATCAGAATATCTAATTTGCCACTTTTTAGGTTGTTAATAGACCTTTCGCGCAGCTGCTGTGACATATCGCCATTAATGGCGGCGGTTGAATGCCCTCTGGCTTCCAGTTTTTCTGCCAATTCTATAGTCGCTGTCTTGGTGCGGACGAAAATAATCATCCCATCAAATTCTTCAGCTTCCAAAATGCGGGTTAAGGCATCGAGCTTATGAGTACCGCTTACCATCCAATAGCGTTGACGGATATTTTCAGCCGTCTGGGTTTTGACCTTAATGGTAATTTGTTCAGGATTGTTAAGGTGTTTTTGAGTAATTTTACGGATAACAGTTGGCATGGTTGCAGAAAAAAGAGCGATTTGTCTTTTTTCAGGTATTTGATCGAGAATCCACTCAACATCATCAATAAAGCCCATACGCAACATTTCATCAGCTTCATCTAAAACCAGTGTTTTTAAATTGTTAAGTTTTAGTGTGCCTTTGCGCATATGATCCATTACTCGGCCAGGCGTACCGACAACAACGTGAGCGCCACGTCTGAGCTGGCGCAGCTGAATGCTATAATCCTGTCCGCCATAGATGGGCAGAACATGGAAGCCTTTGATTTTTGAAGCATAGCTTTGAAAAGCTTCGGCAACCTGAATGGCTAATTCGCGGGTAGGAGCTAAAACCAAAACTTGAGGGTCTTTTTGGCTAAGGTCTATGCGAGATAAAATAGGCAGGGCAAAAGCGGCTGTTTTTCCTGTTCCTGTCTGCGCTTGCCCGAGCACGTCTCTGCCTTCTAGCATAAAAGGGATGATCTGGGCCTGAATAGGCGAAGGTGTTTCATAGCCCGCACTTTCGACGGCCCGCATCACCGGCTCCGATAAAGCTAAATCATTAAAGGAGGGTAAAGGAGAATCATTGTCGGACATAAAATACCTGTGGGAAGCTGTTGCCGGGATGGAGGCTTATAAGTAACAGAACATTATACTATATTAATGATTTAATTGTATGTTTTAATCTGCATGGTTCGAAAATCCAGGTTTAGTAAACAACTGGAGCTGGTTTAAGGTAAAATGCCAAGCTGACTGGGGCAGGCCCCAGCGTTAATAAAATCACATAGAACTATGACAATTGAATATATTGATAGGCCAGAACAGCTCCCCGATTTATGCAAAAGAATTCAGCAGGAACCCTGGATCGCTTTAGATACTGAATTTTTAAGGGAAAAGACCTATTACCCTATCTTTTGTCTTTTGCAAATTGCTACTCCCGACTGGGTGGTTTGTGTTGATCCTATTGCTTTGCCTGATTTATCTGCATTATTTTCCGTTATCAATAAGCCTGAAATAACTAAAGTCTTGCATTCCTGTCGTCAGGATTTAGAGATTTTTTATAAGCTGACAGGAGAGGTGACCTACCCTGTATTTGATACGCAGATTGCGGCACCTTTATTGGGTTTTCAGGAAAATCCTGGCTATGCGATGCTGGTCTCTAACTTTCTTAATGTCAATTTATCAAAAGCGCATACCAGAACAGATTGGAGCGTAAGGCCGCTGAGCAAAGACCAAATACAGTATGCTGCTGATGATGTGATCTATCTGTGCAAAATTTATCAGATGATGTGCCAGCAATTAAAAGAGCTAGGGCGACTTGACTGGCTGGAAAAAGATTTTGAACTGTTGAGAAATAAAGAGCTATATCAAATATCAGCAGAAAATGCCTGGCTTAAGATTAAAGGCAGAAAAAGATTAACAGGAAAACAGCTTTCCATTGTTCAGGCACTGACTAAATGGAGAGAAAAAACTGCCCAAGTAGAAAATAGGCCTAAAAACTGGCTTATTAGGGATGATTTGCTCCTTGAACTGGCTAAGTTGCAGCCAGTTACAGTTGCTGAACTAGAAAAGATTCGAAGTATCAATGTAAGATCGGTCAAGCATTATGGCCGGAGAATTTGCCAGTTGATTGAAGAAGCAAGGAATTTGTCGCCTATCCCGATAAGCGACAAAACAAAACCGGTAAAAAAAACGGCAACGCAGGAAGCTGTTTTGGATGTGCTGACGGCAGTTGTTAGAATGAGGGCGGATGAAAATTCCTTAAACCCTGTTATTTTGGCTGCCAGGAAAGATCTGGAAAAACTGCTGTTTGATGAGGAAGATAACTCCATTCTCCTGGGCTGGCGCTATAGTATGGTTGGAAAGGAATTGCAGGGACTGCTGAAGGGGCAATATTCCTTAACTTTGAAAGAGGGCAATGTGTTGATAAAAGACAGTAATCTTTAAAATTATATGGACATGCCAGCTATTTAGACTTACTATGCAGTTTTAGCCCGTGACGGTAAACGTAGCCTGAATCTATGCCTTCAAACACCCATATTTTAATTATTGACGATGTTGTTGATAATATTCAAGTTGCAATGAATTTTCTGAAGGAGGATAACTACGAGTTTTCCTTTGCAACGGAAGGAAGAGAAGCCTTGGATTTACTTGAACAGAGCTCAGTTAAATTTGATTTGATTCTGCTTGATATTATGATGCCTGGTCTGGGCGGTTTTGATGTCTGTCAAAAGCTAAAAGAAAATCCGCTGACTAAAGATATCCCTGTTATCTTCTTAACGGCAAAAGTCGATGTAGATGCAATCAGCAAAGGTTTTTCGTTAGGTGCAGTTGATTATATTACCAAACCTTTTCATGCTGATGAGTTGCTTGCAAGGGTTCGAATGCATATCCAGCTGTATCACGCAAAAAAACTGCTTCAGGAAAACAATATTGCGCTGGAAACCAAGGTAAAATATGAACAGGTCAGACTGCTGACAGAGCTTGAAGAAAATCAGAAACAGATGATCTGGATGCTGACAGAATTAATGGAGGCAACCTCTGATGAAACAGGTAAGCATGTACGGCGGGTATCTGAGATTTCAGCATTATTGGCACAGTATCATCCAAATTTGAATGATGAGGATATCGATGCCGTTCGATTTGCATCGCCTATGCATGATATTGGCAAAATGACGGTGCCTTACCAAATCCTTCATAAACCGGGACGTTATACCGAAGAAGAATTTGAACAGATGAAAAGCCATACAACAAATGCATATAATCTATTATGCTGTTCAGACCGAAAATTGATGAAAGCTGCCACTATTATTGCGCATGAGCACCATGAAAAATGGAATGGCAAAGGGTATCCTAGGCAGTTAAAAGGGGATGAAATTCATATTTATGGAAGAATTGTTGCTCTAGCTGATGTATTTGATGCCTTGACGCATGCAAGGTGCTATAAGAAAAACTGGGCTATAGAAAAAGTTATAGACTACATTCAGGATCACCGGGGGACACAGTTTGATCCGGAACTGGTTGATATTTTCATGGAGCATATTGATGAGTTTAAAGCTATTTCTGAAATATCATAAAGTCGTTCGCAATAAATAGCCCGCTCAATCATAAAGCGTCCTATGCTTCATCGAACCTTTTTGGAGCAAGCTTCAAACAGCGGGGGGGGATTATACTGTGATTGAATTGATTGTTTTCCATATAATTCCTAGCAACATCCGGATGCTTTTTTGCAGTTTACTTTTCCTATATACAGGGCTGCTCTCGGCTACTCCAGAACAAGTCAGCATTCAGCTGAAATGGCTGCACAGTTTTCAATTTGCCGGTTATTATGCAGCAATTGAAAAAGGCTTTTACCGGGATGCAGGGCTTGATGTTACATTAAAGGAAATTGATTTTTCAAAACAATTTGTTGAACAAGTGATTGCAGGGGAATCTGAATATGGTGTTTCAGACAGTGCTTTGCTGGCATATCACCTAAAAGGTGAGCCTGTGGTATTGCTGAACCAGATTTTTCAGCACTCAGCCCTAGTTTTCTTATCTCACCGAGACTCAGGCATCATCAGTCCATACGAAATGCCGGGTAAAAAAGTTGCCTTTAATGTCACTAATTTAGGTGATGTTTCGCTGAATGCTCTGCTGTTAAACACATTGGGCGATGTATCAAAAATACAGGAAGTGCCATTTGCAACACCGTATTATAAGGATTTTATAGAAGGAAAAACGGATGTGGTTTCTGCCTATTCCACTTCTCAGCCGTATCTGTTTGAATTGCAGGGGATTAAAGTCAATATTATTAATCCTCAAAATTATGGCATAGATTATTATGGGGATAATTTTTTTACCACTCAGAACGAATTAGACTTGCACCCCAGGCGTGTTGAAAAAATGAGTGCGGCGACTAAAAAAGGCTGGAAGTATGCATTAGATAATCCTGATGAAATCATCAGACTGATCCGTAAAAAATATGCACCAATGCTCTCAGAAAAGTATCTGCAATATGAGGCGCGGACAACGCTGCAAATGATAGTGCCAGAATTGATAGAACTGGGTTCATTTGATCCAAGGCGTTACCAGCAGGCAGCAGAAGACTATAGACGCCTAGGTTTTGCTGAGTCCAGTCAGATAAAAAGCCAATTCTTTTATAAGCAGCCTAGTCAGCCCTCGGCTTTATTAGCACTGTCAGCCACGGAGAAAAGCTGGATTAATAAGAATCCTGTTATTTCTGTTGGCGGACTTTCTGATTGGGCGCCTTTTGATTTTGTAGATGACAAAGGAAAGCATGCAGGTATTGCAAATGATTATCTAAAGCTGATTTCAGATAAGACGGGCTTAAAATTTAAGGTGGCTGTTGGTCAGTGGAGTGAGATTCTGCAAAATATTCGCGATAAAAAAATTGATCTATTAGGCGATGCATATTATGCGAAAGAGCGGGAAAAATTCCTGAACTATTCAACCCCCTATTTTGAAATGCTGGATTATTTTTTTATCCGCGATGATCTGGCTGCTGAGACTTTGGAAGATTTGAATGGAAAAAGAGTTGCAATGCCCAAATCCTACCTGCTCGCGGATACATTAAGAAAACATTTCCCCAATATTAGGCTTATCATAGTTGACAGTCTAGATGACGCTATAGATGCCGTGCTGGAAAACCGTGCAGAGATACTTTACGACAATTATGCAGTTCTGTCCCATGTTCTTGCTAAGCAGGGTATCAATAGCATTATTCCATTTAAGTCGACTCGTAAAATAGGTGGCAATGCTCTTCATATTGTTTCCCGAAAAGATGCGCCTGAATTGGCATCAATCATACAGAAAGGCCTGGATGCAATTTCAGTTGACGAAAAGCGGATAATTTACAATAAATGGTTGGGTAGCAAAGCAAAAACAAATGAACCTGTTTTGAATTTAAATGGCGAAGAAGTTAAATGGCTGAAAAACCATCCGGTTATGAATGTGGGCGTGGAATCAGATTGGCCGCCTTATGAATTTATTGACCGCGCAGGACAGTTGCAAGGGCTTAGTGCTGGTGTCCTAAACCTTGTAGAACAGCGACTGGGGGTAAAGTTTAGGCTTATTTCTCAATATTCTTGGGCGGAAACACTGGAAAAAGCTAAAGAACATAAGATAGACATTCTAAGCAGTACTAGCCTGACACCGAAGCGAAAGCAGTTTTTATCTTTTACAGATCCATTTTTTACCCCGCTTATTTCAATTTACACGCGAAAAGACAGTCCTGCTTTATCCAGCCTTGATGATTTAAAAAATAAAACGGTGGCTATTGAGAATCAATTTTTTTTACATGAAGTATTGGCTGAAAAACATCCTGAAATAAAATTGCTACCTGTTGAAACAACGCTGGATGCAATAAAAATGCTCTCATTTGGCAAAGCTGATGCTTATGTTGGCAATGAGGGGGCCGCCAATTGGACTATAGAAAAAAATGCGTTAACGAACTTAAAAATAACCCCTGTTACTGAATTGGGAGGTTCTCCCCTTAGGCTAGCTGTTCGTAAGGACTGGCCGATGCTTCAGGGGATTTTGAATAAGGCATTGGCAACGATTTCGGATTTGGAAATGTCTTCTCTGCGACGAAGATGGATGGGAGTTGAGAGCCGTGCTGCAGATACTCTGATTTTGACCAGAGATGAACAGCAATGGCTTAATAATCATAAAATAATACGTTTTGCCGGCGATCCCAACTGGCTGCCATATGAAGCTTTTGATAATCAGGGAAACTATATAGGCATTGTTGCTGAACATTTGAAGCTTATTGAGCAAAAGCTAGGGATTAAAGTTGAAATTGTACCTACAGAAACTTGGACTGAGTCGGTCGCCAAAGTTAAGCAGGGTGAAATTGATGTGCTTTCAGAGACCAGCGATTCGGGTTTGAAATCACGGTTAATATTTACTCAGCCCTATCTTGAAAGTCCTGTTGTTATCGTGATGAAAAAGGATGAAGATTATGTCGAAAATATCGATCAGATAAAAAAAAGGAAAATAGCCGTAATTGAAGCATATGGCTACGTGCCAGAAATTATTGAAAAGTACCCTGAGATCGATTTTGAAATTGTTGGCAGTATACAGGAGGGGCTTACAGCAGTGTCGACTGGCAAGATTGATGCCCTGTTAGCTACATTGGCCCAGGCTAGCTATCATAAGGCTGAACTAGGAATAAACAATATCCGTATCGTCGGCAAAACAGAATTTAATACTAAATTGGCTTTTGGTATGCAAAAAGAATTTGCACCACTGGTGCCATTGTTCAATCGTGCGCTTGCCAGCATCAGCCAGAATGATAAACAAGGAATATTCAGAAAGTGGGGTAAGCATAAGTATGATTCAAGAATTAATTATGGTTTGCTGGTTAAATTGGCGACAGTATTTTTTATTATTTTAGCGATTATTATTTATTGGAACAGGAGGCTGGCTAAAGAAATTGAATTTAGGAAGGAGGTTGAGGCTCAAACTCAAGCCTTAATTGACAGCATTCCTTTGCAGATTATTGTTACAGCCAGTGATGGAGAAATTGTAACAGCGAACCCTAAAGCGCTAGCAGATTATAAAATTCACTCGAGTGATATCAATCAGTTCAATATATCCGATTTTTATTACGACAGAAATGACAGAGAAGGAGTAATAAAGGAGCTTGCCGAGAAAGGAAAGGTGGAGCAGAAAATTATACGGATTAAATATCTCAATGGAGCTGTTCGATCCATGATGATTTCTGTTATGCCTATTATATATCATCATAAAAAAGCATTGTTGACGATTTCTGTAGATATGACGGAACGAGTTGATATGGAAACTGCTTTGCAGCAGGCAAAGGACAGTGCTGAAAGTGCAACACGTGCAAAAACAGAATTCCTTTCTAATATGAGCCATGAAATTCGTACTCCGATGAACGCCATTATCGGCTTTACCGAGCTGCTAAATGAACAGATTGAAGATTCAAAACTCAAGTCCTTTGTAAAAATAATTCAGTCGGCAGGCAATAATTTGCTGGTTTTAATTAATGATGTTCTAGACTTATCCAAAATAGAAGCGGGTAAGTTAGAGATTGAAAAAACTGCCTGCAACCCGCATGAACTATTTACCGAGCTGGGTAATATTTTTATGCTTAAAATGCGTGAAAAAAATATTGATTTTATACTGGATATTGATCCTGCCATACCGAAAAGTTTACAGCTGGATTCTACTCGGTTACGTCAGGTATTATTAAATTTAATAGGCAATGCAGTTAAATTTACTGAGCAGGGTGCTGTTCGGGTGGTTGCGCGAACAAGTAATGAAGATGCAATTCGCAGCAAATTGGATTTGCTGGTTGATGTTGAAGATAGCGGAATAGGAATTGCCGAAGATCAGCAGGCTCTAATTTTTAAAGACTTTCAGCAGTCCAGTGGACAGGATGATAAAAAATATGGCGGAACAGGGCTAGGCCTGTCGATTAGTAAACGGCTAGTCAAAATGATGGGTGGAGAGCTTCTGCTGCATAGCCGGCTGGGACAAGGTTCTACCTTTACCGTAAAATTGATCGATGTTGATGTTGCGACTTGTGAAGCCGAAGCGCTAAAGAGTCCTTCAAAGAGCCTTTCGGTCAGTTTTTTGCCTGCACACCTTTTAGCTGTTGACGATGTGGACGATAATCGTGATCTGCTAACGGCATTGTTTGCTAATACTGAGCTAAAGGTTTCTGAGGCTGAAAATGGCTTAGAAGCGGTTAAACTGGCCAAAGAACAAACATTTGATCTTATTCTGATGGATATACGCATGCCGGTTATGGATGGCTATCGAGCCGCGCAGGAAATAAAATCATTTTCAGATGTTCCCATTATTGCGCTGACTGCTTCAGTAATGACTGATGATTTTGAAAGAATAAAAAGTGATAATTTTAATGGCTATTTAACAAAGCCTGTATTAAAAAAAGAACTCTTTAGCGAGTTATGCAAGTTTTTGCCTTTTGAAGAGAATATTGTTCTTGAGTCTGCTGAGCAAAAGCAGTCGCTTAGTGAAAGTGAACTCGAAAGTCTCCCCTTTGCATTGTTTGAGCTGAAGAAATTGCTGGAGCAATGCCAAACTATTTCTAAGACCAATAATATTTCAGAGATTAAACTGTTTGTTTCAGATATTATGGAAATTTCAACCCAGCATCCTATTAGAGCAATAAGTCAGTATTCCAGACGCTTAGAAGAGCAGGTTGGCAGTTTTGATATTGCCGGCATCAAATGCTCACTAAATGAATATCCGCAATTGATACAGCAGCTTGATCAGTTTGGTTTTTCGGATGGTGGCAAAAGGGCCGGATGAAATCCAAAATAGAAAGCTTGCGGCTGAATTATATAAATTATTGGCTAAAGTGTTTTTTGGAATTGAGCAGAAAATTTCTAATGATTCATCACAAACAGCAAAGTCATGATAAAAAATATTTCAAATGAGAGCAGCCGTCCCTGAATCTCAAAAATAGTTTTCTTTTCTGAAATCAGAAAACCTGACGCATGACGTTCGCAATAGATAATCCCTGCCAGTCCAATAGTCATCAAAAAAAAGGTAAAATGATAAAGTATTTCTCTATGATGAAATAGCAGGTCGGATATCAAGTGAGAAAGTATAAAGGCGAAAAATAAAGTGCTGACAAGCCACATGCTAAGCTCCATAGGGTAAAATTTTATATGGAAAACCTCTTCATTGCTTATGTGATGCAATATATTGATCCTTGATGAAGCATAAAGCACAGGCAGATAAGAGTAAAAAATAACAGCACTTAGCGGATACATGGCGACTGATATATGTTTTACAAAAGATAAGCCGAATGCGATGACGATAGCAGCAAATAAAGGAAGAGAACGCATAGTGTTTTTTTATCTAAAAATGTTGGTGGATTGTCCCTGAATGCCGGAAATATTGACTTGAATGTTTATTTTAATCATTATAGGTCATGAACAAAGAAATAGATAAGGCCTTGCCCTGTTATTTCTTGAGCTGGTTTTAGTAAGTAATTGATATTAAATAGTGAGTAATGAAAACATTGGCAACACGAATTATTTTTTTTATGGCATTGGGACTGACCTCAATAGAATCAACTTACGCTGAAAACATTCAGACAGTCAAGATCAGCTATATCACTCAGCAGCAAAAAGTCCCCCCAGCTCTGTCAAATTTGGATGCCTTTATCCAGAATAAGGGCATGATGGGGGCTAAAATTGCCATTAATGATAATAATACAACTGGGCAGTTTACCGGCCAGAAGTTTGAATTAAATACCATTATTGTTCCTGTTGATGGTGATGTTGTTCACGTGTTTAAACAGCAGGTAACCGCTGATATTTCCTTTGTTATTTCCAATTTGCCTGTACAGCAGTTAAAACAGCTGGCTGATCTTGACTTAGCTAAAGACAAGCTTTTTTTTGACGCTACTACCATTGATGATGAATTGAGAAACAGTCAATGCCGTAATAATGTTTTGCACCTGTTGCCAAGCAGAGCAATGCGGGCCGATGCACTGGCTCAATATATGATGAAGAAAAGATGGTCTAAATGGTTTTTAGTCACCGGAATGACTAGGCAAGATCAGCTCTATGGCCAAGCGCTAAAACGTGCGGCCAATCGTTTTGGAATAAAGATTGTTGCTGAAAAGCAATGGACGCACACGTATGATGCGCGCAGAACAGCCTCATCTGATGTGCCTGTATTTACCCAGGGGGTAGATTACGATGTACTTGTTGTTGCTGATGAGCAGGGTTTGTTTGGCGAATATTTTGAGTATCGTACCTGGATTCCTCGGCCAGTTATCGGTACCCAGGGATTAGTGGCTACGGCATGGCATAAAACGCATGAACAGTGGGGAGCGGTGCAAATGCAGAATAGATTCAAAATGCTGGCTGGCCGTAGAATGCAGGAGCAGGATTATGCGGCATATTTGGCTGCCAGGTCTATTGGCGAGGCCGTGGTAAGAACAAAATCAAATCAGATGCAAACGGTGAAAGATTATTTGATGGGCAATGAATTTGCACTGCAAGGCTATAAAGGCAAGCCTTTATCTTTTAGAGCCTGGAATGGCCAGTTAAGGCAGCCTGTTTTATTGGCTGCTGCCCGATCATTGGTTGCAACTGCTCCTATTGAGGGTTTTTTGCACCCAAAGACTGATTTGGACACCTTGGGCTTTGATTTTCCTGAATCGTCCTGTAATCGTAAAGGAGGAAGCGGGAACATGCCTCCACCGGTCGCTGAGAATGTAGATGCAGAGGATATTAAAGCAAAGGTTGAAAAAGTCATTCAGCAGCTTACAGATTATTACAACACACAGTGGAAGTAGCTAACATGAAACCAATTTTTTTGAGCTGTGCTTTACTGATAGAGCAGCTGAGCATAGCTGCTCAGGCTGAAACCGTTATCGTCACCTTGGAAAAGGATAATGCACTGGCCATTGTCGATCCTTCCGAGGGCAAGTTAATAAAAACGGTCGATATCGGACAGCGTCCAAGAGGCATTGCGTTAGGTCCAGAAAATAAATATCTTTATGTAGCTGTCAGTGATGATAATGAAATCAAAATTATTGATGCTGAAAGCTATAAGCTAGTGGGGCAGTTGCCTTCGGGCGAAGACCCTGAAACATTTGCTTTAAGTCCTGCAGGGGGCCGGTTATATGTTTCAAATGAAGATGACCATTTAGTGACTGTTATTGATGTTAAGGCTAAAAAGGCAATTGCTCAAATTAAGGTAGGGATTGAGCCTGAAGGCATTGCTGTCAGTAATGACAATAAATGGGTCGCCAGTGCATCTGAAACTACTAATATGGTGCACTGGATAGATATAAAGACAAATCAGATTGTTGATAATACATTGGTTGATGCGCGACCTAGAGCTGTGAGTTTTACTGCTGATAATGCGCAGCTTTGGGTAACTTCTGAAATGGCAGGAACTTTGACGATATTGGATGTTGCCACAAAGAAGCCAATTAAAAAGATCAAGCTGAATATTGCGGGGTTAAGTGCAGATAAAATACAGCCTGTGGGGGTTGTCATTGATAGGGAAAGGCGTTGGGGATATGTTGCCATAGGGCCGGCTAACCGGGTTGCTGTCATCAATGCGCAGACATTGGAAGTTGAAAAGTTTTTGCTTGTTGGGCAGAGAGTGTGGAATTTGGCTTTTTCGCCCGACCAAAAAAGGCTGTATACCACTAATGGCCGAAGCAATGATGTGTCAATTATTGACCTTGAAAATTACGAAGTCGTGAAATCTGTGGCTGTTGGGCGGTTTCCCTGGGGAATCGTTTCGAAACCATGAATAATATTAAGCAAAGAACAGCTTCTCTAGCGATTGAACGGCTAAGTTTCTCCTATAGTGGCAAAAAGGCACTGGATAGCATTGATTTTGCAATTAATTCTTCTGAATGTACTATTTTACTAGGTCCAAATGGTGCGGGGAAAAGCACCCTGTTTTCGTTGATTACCCGTCTATATGATTCGCATGATGGCAAGATCAGTCTGTGCGGCTTCGATGTGAAAACGCAAACCCTGCAGGCTTTATCAAGATTGGGTGTGGTATTTCAGCAGACCACATTAGACCTGGATTTAACAGTGATGCAAAATTTACGCTATCACACAGCACTTCATGGGATGAGCAGAAAACTTGCAAGCCAGAGGATTCAGGAGGAGCTGGAAAGGCTGCAGATGTATGATAGACGGATGGAAAAAGTACGGCAGCTTAATGGGGGCCATAAAAGGCGTGTTGAAATAGCTAGGGCGCTATTGCATAAGCCGGCTTTGCTCTTATTGGATGAGCCTACAGTAGGTCTTGATGTGCCGAGTAGACAGTCTATCGTTGAACATGTGCATCAGCTAGTCAGTGAGCAGGGATTGTCTGTCCTTTGGGCGACTCATTTGATTGATGAGATTTATCCGGATGATCAGGTAATTGTTCTGCATAAGGGGCAGATACAGACGAAAGGGTCGGTCGATGAAGTAAAACAAGCTGCAGATGCCCAGTCAATTGGTGATGCATTCAAATATTTTACTCAAGGAGAGAAAGTATGAATGCTATTCATTACTGGCGTGCAATGTGTGGAATTGTAGGGAGGGAGTTGTGGCGCTTTGTTACCCAAAGGGAGCGGTTCATTTCTGCTCTGGTTCGGCCATTGGTCTGGCTATTTATTTTTGCTGCGGGCTTTAGGGCTGCGCTAGGGTTGGCTATTACCCCGCCTTATGAAACCTACATTCTTTATGAAGTCTATATTACACCCGGCCTAATGGGAATGATTCAGCTTTTTAATGGCATGCAAAGTTCGTTATCTATGGTTTATGACAGGGAGATGGGCAGCATGCGCATTTTAATGGTTTGCCCTCTTCCCCGATGGTTTTTACTGCTTAGCAAGCTAATAGCCGGAGTAGCAGTTTCAGTGCTGCAGGTTTATGTTTTTTTAATCATTGCCTGGTTTTATGATATTAAAGCACCCTGGGAAGGCTATCTTTATGTACTGCCTGCTTTATTGCTTTCTGGTGCAATGCTAGGCGCATTAGGTTTGCTATTGTCATCATTTATCAAACAGCTGGAGAGTTTTGCAGGGGTGATGAATTTTGTTATTTTTCCTATGTTTTTTATGTCAACTGCACTGTATCCCTTATGGAAAATGAAAGAATCAAGTGTATGGCTTCATCATTTTGCTTCTGTTAATCCTTTTTCTCAAGCGGTCGAGCTTATAAGGTTTTCCTTATATGGGCGGTTTAATGAGTATGCATTTATTTATACTCTTGCTGCATTCATTATTTTTATGATTGTCGCCGTTTTAGGCTATAACCCATCTAAAGGCATGATGATGAAAAAGGGCGGAAGGTAATGCAAATTCTTTAAAATACCAGCAAACTCATTCTAATTTAGTCTAAACTTAATTCGATTTGATCAAAATTCGCAAATAGGTAGTTCGTGAAAAACTCTTTTTTTCTAGTTATTCCAGCGCAGCAAGATAATGAAAAGTTGCTTGCGCCTTATGAAAAGGAGGCTGTTAATCAATGGACGGCAGAGTTGCCTATTGCAAACCCCAGTTTATCAACGCGTTTGCTGTTTGACTTTATTGAAAATTTTAATAAAGTAGCTATGTCGGCACAGTTGCGTCTTGATACTTTAGAATTATTAAGACCTTCTTTCTTGCTTATTGAAGACTATCTGCGCTCTCGATTAATGACGGCCGGGTTCCCTAAGGGAGAAAATGAACAGAAAATATTCAATTTGCTGGTTTCAATTGAGAGGAATTTTACTATTGGCTATTGGATAGCCATTCGTGAATTAACGGGCCGTGATGCCAAATGGTTCCAAGGTAAAAACCTTGCGCTAGCCATTCAGCGGACAATGAAAGGGCTTAGTGAAATTGTTGTTAGCCATTATATGATGTTTTTGTCGGTTCCGGATTGGGTATGGATTGATTTGCATTCGCTCTACAAGCTGAGCGTAAAGAGCAAAAAAGAAACTGCAAAGGTGGTCGATACTTCAAGCCTGCCAAGTAAAGTAAATACGCCTGAAGACTGCTATAAGCAAGTTTTGCTTTTGAGCCTGACTGACCCCTCAGGGTTAATGCAAAAAGAAATTCAGCAAGTTTATAGATTTATAGGAACGGTCTGTCACTTTATCCGGATCGAAATGCAGCCTGTCAAGGCTCAAAAAATACAATATATTATTTTAATGGACGAAGATGCTGAACCCTATAAGGAGAAATCGGCTAATCAGACAGATTCATCTATGATGTATCTGAATTTGTTGAAATTATATAAAACACTTCAGGCATCAGATAAATTTAGCAGTAAAGATGAGCCTAGATTCAGTTCTATGCATGTTTTAAAAAACACCTCTGAAAAGATGTCTGTTGGTTTATTTGAATATATACAGCAATGCTGGAAAGGAGAGGAATATAAGGGAGCGTCTCTTTTTGCAGATCGGCTGGATCGATTTATTGCTGTAGGGTTAGATGCCACCCATTCCTTACAGGACACTGCAGATAAGAATAGTAATAGTTCGCTTGAAAGTTTGGCGGAATCTTTTTCTGATAGGGCGCTATCCTGTAAGTTTCAAACAGAAGGGGGGCTGTCAATAGGAAGCCTGGTTAGCTTTAGAAAGACTAAAGAGCCTGAAGCTAAGCGAGTTCTGGGTGTTGTAAGAAAAATAGTCATACCCAAGCAGGATAAAAATATTATTTTTGAGCTGTCAGCAATTGCTTCTATATCCTATGCGGTCAGTTATATTTATATTGATGCTGATATACAGAGTGACAGGCATAAAGCTTTGCTTTATGGGGTAAAAACCAATTCAGGAGAAAGAAGCTACATTATTGTAGAATCCTTTAAGCATAAAAATGAAGATGGCATGAGGCTTTTTATGAATGGAAAAGATTTTCCTATTGTTTTAGGCAACAGGAAAAATATAGGCTTAGGGTATTGGCAATTTGAATGCAGACAAATTGAAGAGAAGCAGGTGGAACAGGTAATGAATAAAAAAGGCTATGATTTTATTTAGAAAAAATATTTTTTTAGGAATAAATAAAATGATGACTTGAAAAGTTTTGTCAGCATGGTACTTTATCTGTGCAAATAACATAATAATAAAAGAAATGTGTACTTTATTGAGCTATTCTTCACATTTTTATTTTTTTAAGAGGAGACAAGTATGAGTAATGATGGAAACCAGAATGAATCAATTGATTCAGTTGAGGATGTGGTTGAGAATTTGAAGGATGCCGCAGAAAAGGTGGCTGATACAGTATCGGATGCGGCGGAAGATGTGGTTGAAGCGGTATCGGATACGATAGAAGATGCTGTTGAAACAGTCGAAGAGGGTAATGTTGTTTCCAAAATAATGGGTTTTAAAGAATCAAATCCCAAAGTTTTTTTTGGAGCCATAGGCGGTTTGCTGCTGGTCATTGTTTTTATGCTTTTTAGCGGTGGCAGCAATAACCCCATTCCATCGCGCAAAGCAGTCAATTTAGCAATTGGCAATACTTATACTTTAAAAGGTGTAAATAGCTATGGTGACAATGCAAAAATCAGATTGGTTGCGGTTCCTGGTTCAATGGCCGCCTATGATGAATCTGAGAAAGAAGGTAATGAAGGTACATGCAGGCATATGCCTTTAGGTACAAAAGTTAAATTGTTGCAAATACAGGAAGCTTTTGGCGGTGCAAAATTTGTAGAGCTTGAAATTCTTGATTCTGGTGAGTGCACAGGTCGTAAGGGGTGGGCGACAGCTAATAATTTGAACTAAATGTTGACAGGTATTAAATACCAGTTATAATAGTCGAATAAATTGATTAGCGGGAATAGCTCAGTGGTAGAGCACAACCTTGCCAAGGTTGGGGTCGCGAGTTCGAGCCTCGTTTCCCGCTCCAATGTATTCAAAAAGCCGCGTTTATCGCGGCTTTTTATTTATTGAGATTGATTCCCTTTATAGGGCTGCGTAGCAAAATGGTTATGCAGTGGCCTGCAAAGCCATCTACACCGGTTCGATTCCGGTCGCAGCCTCCATTTCTGTTAAACACTACTAGCACACCTCCTCCCCGATATTTCTTTGACATTGCTGTTTTAGACTGTTTTAACTCCTTAAGCTGATGCTAGTCCATTTTTCTTCTATTGCATGCTGGCCTAGTTTTTCATCTGGATCGACTGCAACAGGGTTATCAACAAGTTTTAAAAGAGCTAAATCGTTATACGAGTCGCTATAAAACCAGCTGTTTTCCATTGTCTCCGTAGAGCTCTCTAGCCATTGATTCAACAAATGCACTTTTCCTTCCTGAAAGCAGGGTGTACCTTCAAAATTCCCAGTATAGCGACCATCAATAAACTCGGGGGTAGTGGCGAGTAAAATATCTATTCCAAACAACTTTGCGATGGGTTCAGTTACAAAGCGGTTGGTTGCAGTGATAATCATAACGGTATCACCTCTAAAGCGATGCTTATTAACGAGTCTGATTGCCGGTTTTAATTGGATGGGTTTGATAATTTCTTCTATGAATTGCGCCCTCCATTTATACAGCTGCTCTGGATCGTTGTTAGCTAGCGGTGCCAAAGAAAAATGCAAGAATTCAACAATGTCTAGCTCACCCTGTTTATAATCTTCATAAAACTTGGCGTTTGCCTCTTCATATTGCACTTTGTCAACTATTCCCTGGTCGACAAGAAACTGCCCCCACAAATAATCACTGTCGTCTGAAATAAGGGTATTGTCTAAATCAAAAATCGCTAAGCTCACGTTTAAAACCTGTCTGGGAAAATAAAAGAAAAAGGACTATAGCGTCAGTAGTTTATTTATGGAACAATGGCCACATTGATTTTAATACTGACTTATCTTTTAATTTTAACATTTGAACAGCTGGCTATAAATAGCATAAGTTGTATATTGCATTTTAGTTAAGATGGATGAGGCTTGGATTGCGTAATTTTATTGTGATCTTGTAAGTTTTAACCGTCTTGTATAATTTTGACTTTCTTCATTAAGTACCCGCAGCCTTCTTTGGGAGGTGTGAATCTGTAGGTCAGGTGATGATATTCATAGTGTTTTTGCTGCTAGATTAACAATAGTGATTGTTTGAATATACAATTAAAATATAAGGAGGCTAATAACAGGTTTTCAGATGATAGACTGTAAAGGGTACCGGCCCAATGTTGGGATTATCCTTTGTAATGATAAAGGGCATGTGTTTTGGGCCAAACGCAAAGGGATGAACTCGTGGCAATTTCCACAGGGAGGCATAGATTGCAATGAAGATCCGCAAGTGGCAATGTACCGGGAATTGTGGGAAGAAACTGGGTTGCAGGCGGAGCATGTGGAGTTGCTTGGTCGCACTCGTTACTGGCTGAGGTATAAGCTGCCGGATAAATATATTAGAAAAAATTCAATGCCACTATGCATAGGACAAAAACAGATTTGGTATATTTTACGCTTGGTGAGTGATGAAGCTATGGTGCGTTTTGACTGTGGCGCAAAGCAGGAGTTTGATGGCTGGCGATGGGTGGATTACTGGTATCCATTGAAAGATGTGATTTATTTTAAGCGCAAAGTTTATAAAAAAGCCATGGTTGAGCTGGGAGAAATTATAGTGCCTGAGTCTGTACCTGTAGATGCTAGCGGTTTTCTGGAAAAATTAAAGAATTGATGAGGCTTAGGGGCTAGGCTGAATATTTATTTCCAGCTCCTTTAGGCGGGCCGCCAAGATGATGCATGCAACACTTTGCTTCGATCAGTTTCCGTTTAGGATGGTTTCATAGGATGTAAATAATGCAATTAGCTCATCTTCGTCAATGATGGAAATATTTAATTCCTGTGCCTTAGCTAATTTTGATCCTGCCGATTCGCCAGCTACAACGCAATCAGTTTTGCTGGATACGCTTCCTGAGACTTTAGCGCCTAAAGCCTGAAGAGATGCTTTAGCTTCATTTCTTTTCATTTTAGCTAAGGTACCAGTTAAAACATAGGTTTTGTTCTGCAAAGGAAGCGATTTCTGTTCCTTTGGACTAATTTCAGGCCATTCAATGCCTGCTTCAATTAGTGCGCTGATCACTTCAAGATTATGGGGTTGGCGGAAGAAATATGCTATATGTTTGGCTACAATTTCGCCGACATCATCTACTTCCTGTAATTCTTCTTCATCCGCCTGTTTTAAGGCATCAAGCGTTAAAAAATGTTCAGCCAGGTTCTTTGCAGTTGCTTCTCCCACTTCCCTTATTCCTAGAGCAAGCAAAAATTTTGCAAAGGTTGTCTTTTTTGGTTTTTTTAGAGCATTAATAAGGTTTTCCGCTTTTTTAGCTCCCATTCTTTCTAAGTTAACTAACTGCTCAGCTTTTAAAGAAAAAAGATCTGCAGGGGTGTTGATTAGACCTTCATCCACTAATTGCTCTGCTACTTTTTCACCTAAACCATCAATATTCATTGCTTTTCGGGAAGCAAAGTACTGGATAGCTTCTTTCCTTTGAGCGGCACAATACAGGCCGCCACTGCAGCGTGCGATTGCTTCGCCTTCAATTCTTTCAATTTCTGAGCCGCAGACCGGGCAGTGTGTAGGAAAAACAATGTCTTTAGATAGGGTGTTTTTTTTAGGCAGCGAACGGGTTATTTGAGGGATGACATCAGCCGCACGCCGGACAACTACGGTATCCCCAACTTTTATTCCTAAACGCTCAATTTCATCTCTATTATGCAGGCTGGCACGGCTAATGGTAACGCCGCCTACAAAAACAGGTTCTAAAATGGCAACCGGGGTAATGGCTCCAGTTCGGCCAACCTGGAATTCGACATTAAGCAATATAGTCTGTTCTTCCTGTGCGGGGAATTTACGAGCTATAGCCCAGCGTGGAGCGCGAGATATAAATCCCAATTTTTGTTGCAATTCGATATCGTCAATTTTATAGACAATGCCGTCAATTTCATAAGGAAGGACATCTCTGGATTCTAATAGTGTCTTATAATAATCTAGGCAGCCTTGTATACCGGAGACGGTTTTTACTTCATCAGAGAGTGGCAACCCCCATTTCTTTAGCTGCTGTAATCTTTGATAATGACTGTTAGATAAGTCCCCGCCATTTAATTGGCCAATGCCATAGCTATAGAAGGCCAGTGGACGTTTGGCGGTTATATTAGAGTCTAGCTGACGTAAGCTGCCCGCAGCCGCATTTCTGGGATTGGCAAAACCTTTTTCGCCTTTCTCTATTGCTTTTTTGTTATAGCTATTAAAAGCGAAAATAGGCATAACAACCTCGCCTCTTATTTCAATAATTTCGGGTATATTGTCGCCTTTTAATGTGAGAGGAATGTTTTGAATGGTTTTTACATTATAAGTGACATCTTCACCTACACTGCCATCGCCTCTTGTTGCTGCTCTAATTAACTGGCTGTGTTCGTAAAGCAGGCTAATGGCCAGTCCGTCAAGTTTGGGTTCCGCACAAAATACCAGTTCTTTATCTGAATCCAATCTTTTATTTAAGCGCACAACAAAATCAGACAGGTCATCGTCATTAAAAACATTATCCAGGGAAAGCATGGGAACCTGATGAGCAACTTTGCTAAAGCCATCAAGGACCGCACCTCCTACTTTTTGGGTTGGAGAATCTGGGGTAATAAGCTCTGGGTAATCTGATTCGAGCTTTTTTAACTGCTGAATTTTTCTGTCGTATTCGGCATCTGTAATGATGGGCGCATCATGCCTATAATAGTGATCGTTATAAAGGCTAATTTGCTCACGTAATGAGGCTATTTTATCTTCTGCAGAGTTTGACATTAATGCTTATAGGTGTGGGCTTGACTGGACAGGACTGAGGTTATTGTACGCAATGATTTTAACATGGTACTGCACATTTTTATTTGTAACTTTGTGTTTAACTGCTAGAATTTAACGGGATTAATCACATTATAGAGAAGTTAGCTTGGAAGATGATATCAATACGGACTTACGTGTTTTGCAAAGTCATTTGGATGGCATGCTTGACCGAGTCCAGCATAACAGTCTGACTCTAAAACGGTTTCAGGTGTTTGAGATGAGATTGCTAAATCTAAATTCATTGGCAGAAATGATTGATCATCTGCTGGAAGAGGCAAAACCATTCTTTGATTTGGATATGATCAGTTTTTGTTTAATTGATGAGAAATCTGAAATAGCAGGTTTTCTTAGTGATGATGATTATGATTATCAGAATAACGATGCATTTGTATTGCTAAAGGATAATGAACAGCTAAAAAATATCTTTGGCATACCCTCTACTCCGTTTCTAGGTGCTTATAAGCAGTCTAGCTGTGCCGGTTTTTTCCCCAAGCAGGAAAAAAAGCCCGTGTCTGTTGCCATTATTCCGCTCAGACGGCGTGGAAAATACTTGGGGTCGTTAAATTTTGGAAGCTATACGCCCAATAGATTTATCAATGACATGGCAACAGACTTTATTGAACATATGGTGTCTGTAGTCAGCATTTGCCTTGAAAATAACCTTAATTTTGAGATGATGCGAAGAACCAGTCTTATTGACACTTTAACAGGTGTCAATAACAGGCGGTTTCTTGAGCAGCGGATAGGTGAAGAGGTGGATAGGAGTCAGCGTAATGGCGAGCCGTTAAGCTGTCTGTTTTTGGATATTGATCATTTTAAACAGGTAAATGATACCTATGGCCATCAGGCTGGAGATTACGTTTTATCTTTAGTTGCAGGTGTTATCAAGCAGCAGCTAAGAAGCAATGATGTGTTGGCCCGTTATGGCGGTGAAGAGTTTGTCGCATTGCTGTCCAACATACCTGAAACAATGGCTGTGGATATTGCAGAAAGGATTAGACAGAGCATTGAACAGCTCCCTTTAGTTTATAGCGACAATAGCATTAAAATAACTATTTCAATTGGCTTATCAACCTATCAGCCTAGTAAGTCCGCTTCTGTCAGTACTGCTGATATATCCAAAAAATTAATTCATTCAGCAGATTCTGCCTTATATTCAGCTAAGAACAATGGAAGAAATAGAGCTGCCAGTGGTGAGCCTGTAGAAGATGTTGCTGCCGATAAACCCCGCCTGGCTTCATAATCTGTTTATTGAGGGTGATGCCTCAATAAGACAATATACCCCAGACCGTGATTGCAATAGCGCTTGCAGTTCATTCCAGTATATTTTTATAGAAATGCCTATCGGTAATGCCACCAAGCCATAGATGATAGGTAGTGAAGTGACAGTTTTTTTTACAGTTAAATTGCTTGTAACGATTTGGCTTTTAAATTTCTTAATAAAAACAATTACTTGATTGTCCGGTATAATTTTTGCTTCTATTGCATAAAAATCAAATGGTTGGTTTTTATAGTAAGAATTGGAAAGGTAAACCATTCTTATCTATCTATTTACATCGCAATAGGAATAATAATGAAAAAACTAATGACAGGATTATTGATTTGGTCTGCTAGTTCAGTCGCCATGGCGGTAACTTCAGCACCAGTACCCTTTACGCATGGAGCTAGAACTAATTATACGGAATACTCTTCTGGCTGTGGTATTGCGGGTTCAAATGTTTGTTCAGGACCTAGCAATTTTGTTTCAAATGGTGGTGCATGGTTTACTGATTCTTCATCAGTAAATGTCGACTCATCTGCACAGGCATACGCAACACTGGATGCGACAGATGGTACGCCTATTTTGAAAGCATATGGAAATGCACCAGCTTTCGGAGCCCGGTGGTCAGGTGCGCAAGGGGTGCAGCGTTATCAATATACTGGCAGTTTAGCCGCTACTATTACAGTTACTGCAAATTTTCACAGCAATATGAGCGGTACTGGTTCTGGCTTGCGAGGTTCTGTGGGTTTGTTTGATGTATCAGCATGGGGAGTTGAGTCTTCTTTGGAATTTGCATTTGATGACGGGAATGTTTCAGGCTATTTAGGAGAGGGTCTTCCTTACAGTTCGTATGAATCAGATTCTATTTTTAATGCAACAGGCGATCAGAACTTTTCGTTAACAACTACTCTTGATCTTAATAATGGTGATGAGTTCTTTCTGTATGGAGCAATGAGTGCATATGGAACAAATGGCGGCTTGTCAGATGGATTAAGTACAGGTACTTTTTCTTTTGATAATAATAATCTGCAGATACTTGGGAGTGTTTCAGCGGTTCCAGTACCTGCCGCACTTTATTTATTTTCTCCAGCCCTGCTAGGCTTGTTGGGTTTGAGACGTAAATCTTAAATCAAAGTATTTTTAGTGTTTCTGGCGCCGGCTATTTTAGCTAGTGTCAGAAATATTGACATTTGAGAAATATTTCTCATACTTAAATTTAATGGCATTATTTAGCTAGTGATGTTTTGGAATGATTTTGCATCTGTGTTCTAGACGGTATTCCTTGGCTATTTTCCTATTTCTCACTCTATAATTCTTCGTCACAAATTAACACGGCTTAAATAAAATATTAGATGGGCTGGGAACAGGCGCGTGTTATTGATATTATAAGCGACTTATTTACTCAAGTAAGTTTCAGACGCCCATGGATAGCTCCTTTTCAGATAGCCGATCTTTTGAAGCAACCAATTTAAGCTGTATTCGAGATGACCGAATTCTGTTTGAAGGATTGAACTTCAAGCTTAATAATCATCAAGTTCTACTGCTGGAAGGTAAAAATGGCTGTGGAAAAACCTCTTTGCTTCGTATAATCTGTGGCTTTAGAGAACAGGATGAAGGTGAAATGTTTTGGTGCGATACCGCCTTAAAGGAGAGTGAGTACTATTCTGAAATGGCTTATGTCGGTCACCTGGATGGTGTGAAGCAGGAATTGACAGTGCTGGAAAACCTTAAGATGTCTTTGGCACTTAGTCGGCCAGGGGACTATTCTATTGAACAGGTTTTAGATAAAGTACACCTGGCCGGCTATGATGACTCTTTAGTTCAATCACTTTCGGCAGGACAGAAGCGCCGACTATCCTTGGCCAGACTGCTGATCACCAAAAATAGTCTATGGATACTTGATGAGCCATTTACTTCCATAGATAAGCAAGGCATAAAATTAATTGAATCACTGATGCATGAGCATGTCAGTAATGGCGGCATGATAATTTTAACTTCGCATCATGATCTTGTTCTGCACGAAGCCGATGTACAAAAAATAGATTTATCCGCATGTCATTAGTTTCAGCTTTTTTTGCCATCATAAGGCGTGATTTGATTCTGGCATTTCGCCGGCGCGCTGAAATTGCCAATCCCATTTTTTTCTTTATCATTGTGGTTACTTTATTTCCCTTAGGCGTAGGCGCAAACCCTAAGCTCCTGCAAGCGATGGCGCCAGGCATTATCTGGGTGTCAGCCCTATTGGCAGTAATGCTTTCATTGGACAGTCTGTTTCGTTCCGATTTTGATGATGGTTCATTGGAACAAATGCTGTTAAGCTCTCATCCGTTAACTGTTTTAGTATTTGCTAAAATTATTGCTCATTGGATGGTGACAGGTTTACCCTTATTGGTGGTCGCACCTTTATTGGCGATTTTTTTAGGCCTGCCGGAACAGGCGTTGGGAACTTTGCTGCTTACTTTGGTCTTAGCTACACCTGTTTTAAGTTTGATTGGTTCAATTGGAGTTTCTTTAACGGTTGGGCTAAGACGGGGAGGGATGATTATATCGCTATTGGTATTGCCGCTTTATATCCCCGTTTTAATTTTTGCCAGCAATGCTGTTGAAATGGCTGGTAATGGTTTAGCTGTTGATGCTCAAATCAATATATTAATCGCCATTTTTTTTATGTCAGCCGTTTTAGCACCTTTACCGGCCGCTGCAGCCTTAAAAATGAGCGTTAATTAATTTAAAAAGTGAGGTTAAAGCCTAATGTTGTTAAGTTAAGCATAAAGCTTTCGGAGGAGGGATTTTATCCCTACAAATACGGAGCTAAAGCCCCGACTCCAAGCTTAATTAGCTCTATAAACCTCTTAACTTAATGACATTGGGTTAAAGCCTCTTTTCCTGTTGATATTTGTAGGGTCTACTTCTGCATTAATTTTTTATGAACTTTTAGTCTGTCTATGTCGATTATCCCAGCTCCAATTGTCCGTTTCTATCACAGAACAGCATCACCCCCGCATTTTTATAGCCTGGCTAATAAATTATTGCCCTGGTTGGTGGGCATCTTCATTTTATTGGCTGGAGCAGGGTTGTATGGAGGGCTATATTTAGCACCTACTGATTATCAGCAAGGCGATAGCTATAGAATTATTTATATTCATGTTCCTGCGGCTTGGATGTCACTGTTTATTTACGTCATTATGGCCGTTATGGGAGCTATTTCGCTAATCTGGCGGATGAAAATAGCTGATGTGGTATTAATTAGCAGTGCACCTATAGGCGCAAGTTTCACCTTTATTGCTTTGGTGACTGGCTCTTTATGGGGCAAGCCCATGTGGGGAACATGGTGGGTATGGGATGCCCGGTTAACCTCTGAATTAATCCTGCTATTCCTTTATTTGGGCGTTATCAGTCTTTATGGCGCAATAGAAGATAAGCGAACGGCATCCAGAGCTGTTGCCATTTTGGCATTGGTGGGGGTGGTCAATATTCCCATCATTCATTATTCTGTACAATGGTGGAATACATTGCATCAGGGTCCAACAGTGGCAAAAATGGATAAGCCCTCAATTCATATTGATATGCTAATTCCTTTGCTGCTGATGGCAACGGCCTTTAAGTTTTATTATGCAATTGCTATGCTGCAGGTTGCAAAGGTTGAGATATTAAAACGGGAACAAAATATGCAGTGGGTTAAAAAATTAGTGGAGACAAAAGCATGAACAGTTTTGCTGAATTTTTAGCTATGGGGGGCTATGGCTTTTATGTATGGACGGCCTATGGCATTGCCCTTGTGGTTTTATTGCTCAATGTGGTTTTACCATTGCTGCAGAGAAAACAGCTTTTACGTGAATTAGCCTTAAAACAGAAACGAGAAAAATAATGACACCAGTTAGAAGACAGAGACTTATCCTTATTTTATTGATGGTGGCAGGTATAGGGATTGCGGTCACCTTTGCTTTAAAATCTTTTAATGAAAATTTAATGTACTTTTTTTCCACCACAGAGGTGGCAGAAGGCAAAGCACCTAAAGATGCTAAATTTCGCTTAGGCGGCATGGTGGTGGAAGGCAGTGTCGAACGGCCTGATAGAGGCATTATGGTACGTTTTGGCTTGACTGATTACAATAAGCAGGTGACGGTGGAATACTCAGGCATCTTGCCTGACTTGTTTAGAGAAGGGCAGGGTATTGTGGCAAATGGCCGGTTGAACAGTAAAGGTGTTTTTATCGCAGAAGAAGTGCTGGCAAAACATGATGAAAACTACATGCCGCCTGAAGTTGCGGAAAGTCTTAAAGAACCGGTGCCAGAGGCAGAAAAACAATGATAGCTGAAATAGGTCAATTTTGCCTGATCATCGCTTTATTTATGGCAATTATACAAGGTGTACTGCCCCTCATCGGAGCACATCGTTCAATAAGTGGCTGGGTAGCTGTTGCCCGGCCATCAGCTTATGCACAGCTGCTTTTTATGCTGATTTCCTATAGCTGTTTAACCTATGCATTTTTGGTGCATGATTTTTCAGTCGCCTATGTTGCCAACAATTCTAATACAGCGCTGCCGACACTGTATTTGGTTTCTGGTGTCTGGGGCGCGCATGAAGGCTCCCTATTGCTATGGGCGTTAACCTTATCCATCTGGACAGGACTACTGGCTTTTTTCAGCAAAAGCATTCCGGAAACCACGGTTGCCCGTGTTTTAGGGGTGCTGGGGCTGGTAGCTATTGGCTTTATTCTGTTTTTATTGTTAACTTCCAATCCTTTTGAAAGACTCTTTCCTGCACCATTAGAAGGCAGAGACTTAAACCCATTGTTGCAAGACCCCGGTTTAGCGATTCATCCCCCCATGCTGTATATGGGCTATGTTGGGTTTTCTGTAGCTTTTGCCTTTTCCATTGCGGCCTTGTTAGAAGGCCGATTGGATTCAGCCTGGGCCAGATGGTCTAGGCCATGGACAAATATGGCCTGGATGTTTTTAACCTTTGGCATTGCCTTAGGCAGCTGGTGGGCCTATTACGAATTAGGCTGGGGAGGCTGGTGGTTTTGGGATCCGGTAGAAAATGCCTCTTTTATGCCTTGGCTGGTCGGCACGGCATTAATTCATTCATTAGCTGCCAGTGAAAAACGTGGAGTATTTAAAACGTGGACAGTGCTGTTAGCAATTTTCGCCTTTTCTTTAAGCTTGCTAGGTACATTTTTAGTTCGTTCAGGCGTTTTAACATCGGTACATGCCTTTGCCAGTGACCCTTCACGCGGACTCTTTATTTTGATTTTTCTGGCAGTGGTTGTAGGCGGCTCTTTATTGCTTTATGCCATTAGAGCACCTCAAGTTAAAAGCAGTGTTACATTTGAGCTGGTTTCCAGAGAATCCACTTTATTGCTGAATAACGTATTATTAGTTGTAACAGCTGCCAGTATTTTGCTGGGGACACTGTATCCGCTAGTGATTGATGCACTGGGTATGGGGAAAATATCAGTAGGCCCCCCCTATTTTAATGCCATCTTTATTCCTTTGATGGGGCCGTTAGCCTTAGCGGTAGGAATCGGTATGCTAATACGCTGGAAGCGGGATGATATAAAAGCATTAAGCTGGCGGTTGAAATGGCTGATGATGATAGCACTTGGTATTGGGTTTTTAATCCCATTGTTAATGCCTTTTTATTCATGGAGTGCTGGGCTAGGAACCAGTTTGGCCATTTGGACAACTGTCACTGTAGGGTTATCTTTTAAAGACCGTTTAGGTAAGCAAGGTTTTAGCTGGCAGCGGTTAAATACAATTCCTGCAAGTTTTTACGGGATGACGGTTGCACATTTAGGGATTGCCGTTTTTGTAATTGGCATTACTTTTACATCTATTTATAGTATAGAAAAAGATGTAAAAATGGTGCCTGGCGATACATTGAATATGGCCGGATATATTTTCGAGTTTCATGGAGTAAAGGTTACGGAAGGTCCTAATTATATAGCTAAGGAAGGACGCTTAACCGTCAGCTATGAGGGCAAGAAAGTTGCCGAATTAGACCCTCAAAAAAGGGAATACCGCGTGCAAAAAATGCCTATGACTGAAGCGGCTATTGATGCTGGGATCTTTAGAGATTTATTTGTAGCCATTGGCGAACCTTTAGATGACCAAGGAGCATGGAGTCTGAGAATTTACTATAAATCATTTATTCGCTGGATCTGGATAGGCGCTGTTTTTATGGGTGTTGGCGGTGCAATTGCGGCCAGTGACAAGCGTTACCGCAAGACTAACAGGGAGCAGGCTAATGCTTAAATATTTAATGCCTTTAGCTTTATTTATAGTGATGGCAGTATTTTTAGCTTTAGGTTTAAAGTTAAATCCAAAGGATATTCCATCCCCATTAATTGATTTGCCAGCCCCCGATTTTGCATTACCCGTATTGGATCAGCCAGAACGTACATTGACTAAGCATGCACTGATTGGTGATGTCTGGCTGTTAAGTGTCTGGGCGTCATGGTGTGGATCTTGCCGAGCAGAGCACCCCATCTTTAATCAATTAGCCAAACAGAAATTAGTGACGATTGTTGGGCTAAACTATAAAGATGAGCCTGCTGATGCTAAGCAGTGGCTTGCTCAGTTAGGAAATCCATATGATGTTAGCATTATGGATCTGGAAGGCCGGACAGGTATTGATTATGGTGTTTATGGTGTGCCAGAAACATTTGTGGTGGATAAAAAAGGCATTATTCGCTATAAGCATACTGGGCCAGTAGACGTTAGAGACATGCAGGAAATACTGATACCTCTTATCAAAAAGCTAAAGGCGGAAATAGGATGAAGACTTTAAAATTTCTAATTTTATTGATGCTTTCAATTAATGGCTATTCTGCTGTTGAATACAGAAAATTTGATACAGTTCAGCAGGAACAGGCCTATAAAATATTAACTGAGGAGCTTCGATGCCTAGTCTGTCAAAATCAGACCATTGCAGATTCCAATGCTGCATTAGCTCAAGACCTGCGCAGACAGGTTTATGAAATGCTGCGTCAAGGAAAATCTAAAGACCAAATTACTGATTATATGACTCAGCGTTATGGTGACTTTGTTTTATATAATCCACCTTTTAAGGCTAAAACGGGTCTGTTATGGATAGGGCCTATTGTTTTTTTATTGCTTGGCCTGGTAATGCTGGTTTTATTTAGCCGAAGAAAAAAACAGCTTGAAGAAGTGGATATTCCGGATGCTGAATTAAAAAAAGAGCAAGAAAAAAAGGCTAAAGTTAAGGGCTTATTGGAACAGGGAGAGCAGTCATGAATGTGACTTATTGGATTGTCGTTTCCGTTTTACTGCTGATTGCTTTTGCTATCATTCTCCCGCCTTTATGGAAAAAAACAGAAATTAAAGAGGCTGACTCAGACCAAAGAAATATCAATATTGCACGGGAAAGGGCTAAAGACCTGAAACAGCAATTGCAAGCAGGCACTTTAACTCAGCAGCAGTTTGATGAAGAGTATGGCGAGCTGGAATTAACATTGGGAGATGATTTAGATATTCAGCAGAAAGTAGACATAGCATCATCACAAGGCAAATGGGCTGTGCCTGTTATCGCACTCTGTATTCCGCTATTTTCGGTGTTGATATACTTTGCATTAGGTGAGCCTGATGCATTGATAAAAGCCGAGATAAAACAGCCCCAGCATGTTGCTGATGGGCAGGATATTAATGCAATGGTTATGCAGTTGGCAAAACGTTTAAAGAATGATCCCGGAAATGCAAAAGACTGGCGTATGCTGGGGCGTTCTTTTAAATATTTAAAGCAATATAAACTGGCGGCTAATTCGTTTAAAAAAGCCTATGAGATACTGGGTGATGAACCTGTGCTTATGTTGCAATATGCTGATTCTTTAGTGATGGCTAATGGTGGCGTATTTACGGGAAAACCGGCTGAACTGATTTTTAAGGCAGTGGAAAAGCTGCCAAATGATGAAACAGGTCTATGGCTGGCAGGCATGGCCAAAGCTGAACAGAAAGAGTTTTCTCAGGCAATTGTTTATTGGCAAAAATTAGAAGCAATATTGCCTGCCGACTCAGACTCATCTAAACAGGTACATAGCCTTATTGCAACCGTACAGCAAAAAATGACAGGTGATGCGCCAGTAGAAAAAACTGTGGCCTCTGCTAAAGAGGCAGTTCCTGCAGTAAGCATTAATGTGCAAGTGAGTATAGCGGATGATTTTAAAGGCAAAGTAAACCGGGGGGATACTGTTTTTATTTATGCAAAAGCATTGACGGGTCCCCCCATGCCACTGGCTATTGTGCGGAAAAAAGTGTCTGATTTACCATTAACTGTTACTTTGGATGATGCAATGGCAATGATGCCGACAATGAAACTTTCTAGTTTTAAAGCAGTAAAGGTTATGGCAAGAGTCTCTAAGTCAGGATCGGCAATGCAGCAAAAGGGTGATTTTGTCGGACAGCTTGAATTGTCAAAACTAAATAAAAATCAGTCTATTATAATTGTTATTAATAAAGAAATTTAACCGCTTTGCCCAAAGTTAATGGAAACGGTTGTTAAAAAAAGAATAATGGACCAGTCAATACAATTTGATCTAGATTTAATACACCGCTACGATAAGGCGGGCCCCCGCTATACCTCGTACCCAACAGCATTAGAGCTGCACGAAGGTTTTGCGGATAAGGAATATAAAGAACATATTGCTAAATCAAATATGGCGGGCGGCCCTCTATCTCTTTATTTCCATATCCCGTTTTGTGATACGGTCTGCTACTACTGCGCCTGCAATAAAATTATCACCAAAAATAGAAAACATGCTGAACCTTATCTCAATAATCTATTTAAAGAAATTGCTATGCAAGGGTCACTGTTTGACAGAAGCAGAGTGGTCAATCAATTGCACTGGGGTGGCGGGACACCTACTTTTTTAAGCTTTCAGCAAATGAAAGGCCTGATGGATACAACTAGGCAGTATTTTAATTTAAGGGATGACGATAAAGGTGAATACTCAATAGAAGTGGATCCTAGAGAAACTAATGATCAGACTATCCATCAATTGCGAGAACTTGGCTTTAACCGCATCAGCTTAGGCCTGCAGGATTTTAATCCTGCTGTGCAAAAAGCAGTTAACCGCATTCAGACCGAAGAGCAGACGTTTGCAGTTTTAGATGCGGCAAGAAAACAGGGCTTTAGATCAACCAGTATTGATTTGATCTATGGCTTACCGTTGCAGACGGCTACTACCTTTGCTGAAACGTTAGATAAAGTACTGGCAGTCTCCCCGGATCGTTTTTCAATCTTTAATTATGCTCATATGCCAGCAAGGTTTAAAACTCAGCGGCAAATTAACGATGCAGATATGCCAAGCCCCGAAGTTAAGCTGGATATTTTGCAGATGACGGGCAATAAGCTAATTGAAGCCGGCTATGTGTATATAGGAATGGATCATTTTGCCAAACCGGATGATGAATTGGCCATAGCACAGCGTGAAGGTCATTTATACAGAAATTTTCAAGGCTATTCTACTCATTCAGACTGTGATTTGGTCGGCATGGGCATTACCTCAATCGGACGGGTAGGTGATGCGTACATTCAAAATGTTAAAACGCTAAATGATTACGATGATCTGATTAACCAGGAAAAGCTGCCTGTTTTTAAAGGTGTTGATCTAACTGAAGATGATAAGTTGCGCAGAGCGGTAATCACTCAGCTGATTTGCCATTTTGAATTAGATTTTTGCACAATTGAAAGGCAGTTTGATATCGTATTTGCAGATTATTTTTCTCCTGAATTAAAGCGTTTAAAGGCAATGCAAACCGATGGTCTGTTAACAGCTGCTGAAAATAAAATTCAGGTTCAAACTGCGGGCCGTTTGCTTATTAGAAACATTTGTATGGTTTTTGATAAATATCTAGCAAAAAAAAATCAACAGTTTTCAAAGGTGATTTAACCTTGCTGTTGCCAAGCGGAGCTATGGCTTTCTTGAAATAGCACGTCAATAAGAGGGGGACCAGCTTTTAATATGCTTGGCAAGATCTTTATTGTTTCTTTTCGTTCCATATCAAGTCTTTAAATGAACGTATCCACGGTTTAATTAGTTTAAAGCGGGCGCTTTCTTTTTTAGCTCTTTGTCTTGTTGAGTAGTGGCCATAAATGACTAAGTAATGTGATCGGCGGTTTTTTTGTTGCTGATAAACTGCGTAATTGCCAGGTATGCTTTGCTGCTGGATAAAATTGATGGCAGCTTTTTTAGAACTAAAAACGCCTATCTGCTGGGTAAAATATTTTTTCGGCTGCTGATTAATCCATTTTTCATAATGGATCAGTTTTTTTTTCGTGTCAGTGGTTTTCTGTGGCTTTGCAGACTCAATAGCGATAAAACCTTTGCTTGGCGGAGTAGGAATTCTTCCTGATTTCTGACCTAGACATTCTGCTACTTTAAGTTCGTTCCCCTGTTTTACAGCCAAGTATTTTTGGTAGAAAGCCTGATCTACTTTTATGTATTGCCTGCCTGTTCGGTAGCGCGAGACTTGTGCAGGCCCTCCGTTATAGGCGGAGTATGTGGCTCGTGCCAGATTATCTATACCTCCACGCTGCTTATGTTCAGCTTTTTTGATGGCGTATCGGGTCAAGTAATTGAGCAGTATATTGCTGCCTGTCTGTACATTGTATTCAATATCCCAGCGTAGTTTATGGCGGTCTACAAACCCTCTCCAGACCTTTTCATTGACCTGCATAATACCGGTATCCCCAGTTGACGATCTTAGCGGAACGATTTTATTTTTCTTAACAATGTATTGACGCCAACAGCTTTCCTGCCAGGCTGTCGCCATAACCAGTTTTTTGAAAACATCTTGCTGAGCTGATGTCAGGTCAGACTTTATAGCAGTTTGTCGGACTGTTTTAAGTAGCAGTTTACGTATATTCAGCAGATAGTCATTTAAACCCTGTCTGTCAGGAATCCATCGGTTCAGTGGCCGGCTATTTGCCACAAAAGCTGAACTGATAGGCCATAAATTGATATTTGAATATTTTTTCTCAGTAGATATCAGATTAAATTGAAATAGTCGAAATAGTTCCGGATCTAATGCCTCATCATATTTTAGCGGATCGGAAACTTGGGTATCGTTTAGCATTCTTGCCAATCTGCGTAAACCATCAATGGAAATGTCCAGGCCAAAGGTTGGTCCCAGTTTATCCAGAGTCTGCAAGGCGTCTGAGGCAGTAATCAGTGTCATTAATGATAGCGAGGCATATTTAGGGTTTTTAATGCTGATCTGCTTTAATACAGGGATCAATTGAGACCAGCTATTGATAAACCAATGCCTGACAGGATCGTCTGACTGATCCTGTTGAAGTGCTTCCTGCAATTGGTAGCGTGCATCTAGCAATATATCAAACAGCGCTAGCCTTAGTTCCTGCAGCTCAGTTGCCCCTGCATACAATTTAATAGTGTGAGTAAGAAGAGCATCCATGCTTTGCCATTTTTCCTGCCATTGGGCCTGCTCTTTTTCAGTCAAGGCATGTTCAGGAAAATTTTTCTGATCAATCGTTTCTACTTTGAAAGCCAGATTGCTTTGAATGCCATCGGCAGTTATTTGCATATCAGCAATACGCAGCGAAGTCAGCATATCATTCACTTGTGCATGTGTATGGTGAGGCATAAATAAAGGAAGCAATGTCTTCAATTCATTGATTGTAGGTGCAAGATCCAGTTGAAACCGGTTTAGTAAAGGGTGAAAGTGTTTTTTTGCCTGTTCCCATAAAGCACCTGATGTTAGCATTTTGTTTTCCAGGCTAATTAAGTGACTGTCTATTATCTGTAGGTAAATTTGTTGTGGGCTGTTTTTTTTTATGACGGGATCACTGATAATTTGGGCATAGCCATCCCAGTTTAAAAGTAGCGTACATTTGCCGAGCATTTTGACAGCCAGTTTAGCCGTGAGTCGGGCATTAATTTTTAAATGCCGCTTAAATTCACTGAGGTGCGGATTTGACAGTACAATTTTACTGCAGCCACTGGGGTCATGCAGTAACTCGGCCGAGGCTGAGTTACCTTTGAAAAGTTGAGTTACGATTAGCTGATGCAGCAGAGGAAAATCAATTTTTAGCGGTACTATGATAGTTTCTGCCTGTAGCAGCTGCACAGGAAGGAATAATAGCAAAGCTATAGCCCAGCGGTTAAGAGAGCGTGGAATTTTTTTTAACATAACTAATGTTTACTGTTAATCGATTTCTATATGGTATTTAAGGTCTATGCGCTGGGTTTCTCCTGCCCTAGTATTAATGCTGAAGTGTTTTGACAGACGGTACCTGAGATTGGCGGCATATTTATTGGAAAAAAGTCCCATGGTGAGTCCAACATATAGGTCAGGGTTCAGGTAATGGCCCAATTGAACAGCACTGTCTTGGATTGTTTCCCCCTGTTTAAATTCAAATTCATCAATCCCTAATTGGTCGCTGAGCCAGGACAACTGGCCTGCACCATAATTAAAAGCTGCGCTGGCAACTGTACCGCTCCCGCCTTTACCCATGTTTTTAAGCGAGTTGCCTGTAACCAGATAGGCAAGTGCCTCCGACTCTGTCAGTGCAGGTTCAGTAAAAACTCGAGTCTTTGGATTTTTCAGGGGACCAGTCACGTTTAAAACCGCAGTAATATCTTCGGTATTGGCTTTGCGGATAGCTTCAATGTTTAGCCAGGGATTGTCAGCGGGGCCGTTAAAAACAAACTCCCCTTTACGGATCTTTAAGTCCTGCCCATAGGCACGATAGCTCGCATTTTTCATCTCTGCATGTCCTTGCATACGCTGTTTATCTTGCTTTGAAATATAATGCAGTTTACCTGCTAAACGGGTTTTCAGCCCAAAACCGGAAAAATGGCTGTTTTCACCAAAGTGTATGGAAATGCGGGTATTAAGGCGTGACAGGTCAATTGTTTTTTGTTTAGGCTTGTCGGATGTGATGATAGCTTCGTCCTCGCTGGGGGCAATGGCAGTTTCTGGCAGGGTTTTAATTTCAATCTGTGCTTTATCTATTTTGATGAGGCCGTCAATTTTTGTCAGGTTATCCTGTTTATCAATAGTCAGGCTGGGAGAGATAATGACCTCTGCTTCTGGAAGACGGCTTATTCGAAAGTTTTCCCCCGTTAGTGCCAGAGACAGCGGATAATTATGTTCAGCCTGTAAATCCAGGTGACCCTTAGCGATGAGCTGCCCTTCGCCTGATTCAATTTTTGCATTCAATTGCAGGCGCTTAGAATTGCTATTTTCACTATTGATACGCAGATTGAAATTATGAAAGGCAGTGCCAAGTTTTGGTATTTCGAACTGGCTATTTTGCAATTTTGCAGCCCCTGTCACAGTAGGCTGATGAGTGTCTCCTGCTATCTTCAGGTCAGCTGTAAACAATCCTTGTAGCTGGTTTATCTGGGGCAGCAGTCCATCAGCAAAAGTCATATCAGAAATATTGGATTTTAGTATGCCAGAAAGGCGGCGGGTGCCTGAATTGTCAGCCGGGCCAGTAATGATTTCTGCGGTGATGAAATCCTTTTTCCCCAGACCCAGGCGGAGTGTAGAGTTTAAATGATCCTGCTGATATTGCAGCTGCAGTACTGATTCTGTAAAAGCCTGCTTATGGATTATGTTTTCATCCTTTTTTAACAGTGCCATACCTTTAGTAATATTGACACTGGCTTTGGCTGCCAAGTCTTTTGAATGGGAAGAAAATATGGCGTTTGCCGATACTAAGCCCTGTAAAGATAATTCCTCAGGCAGCCAGTGTTTGGTGAGAGCCAAAGGCCATGATGATAAGGATAGTTTTCCATCCAGTTGTTTATTGGGGTCTCCTTGTGCAGACAGGCACAATTGAGCCTGATTCTGAACTAGGCAGCTGGTGGGTAAGTTAATATCGTAGTTCTCTTTGGTTTTGCTTAGCATTAAATTAACCGCGGTCTGTAACTGCCATTTTTTTAACTGCGGATGATCTATGGTTACATCATGAATATGTCCTAACCATTGTTTGCCATTCCATTCACCATCGACATTGATGCTGGCATTAACAATTGGCGAGAACATATTGAAACTGACATTATGGCTTTTCTGATTACCGTACCCTTTTAGGGTAATGCGCTTTATTTTGTTCTCGCCTATTTGAATGTCGGTCACTGAAAAGTCCATATTGGACTGTTTATTAGAAGTATGAGCATAATCGGCCTGTAGTGATAGGCTGTCGATCCGGTTAGTTTGATAGCTGAGTGAATGGCCCTGTATATTGCCTGAGACAATGGGCTTTAGTAAAGATCCTTTGATCTGTATGTAGCCATTCATATTTCCTGTCAGACGAGGCCAGGCTGTTTTTAAATCCGGGGCAGCTATGGTAAATTTCAGGTTAGCCAGCTGCTCTGTTAACTGGCCTGATGCCTGCAGCCGATTGCTGCCAGCGGAAAGCTGAAATTTCTGAAAATGAATCTGCTTACCGGCCAGTTTGATTTTGCCGTTGGCATTGATAGGTTGGTCATGAATTGTGCCTGCGATTTTCTTAATATCTAACGTCGCATTTATTTTTCCCTTATCAAATCTGCCTTTGCCATGTGCATTAAGATTAATTTCCCCGGGAATATCAGTTCCAAAATCTGCAGGATTGAGATTCTTTGATGTCACAGCCAGATCAAAGCCGACTCCTTGTGCCCATGATACCTGCCCCTCTAGATTGAGCAGGCCTTGTACTGGGTTGAGCTGCATACGCTCAATATCAATGCTTTGCTGATTGCCGTTTCCAATAAAAACAAAGGAAAAGTCAGTAGCATCATTGCTTGCAGCTTTTCCATTTAGGACTGCATGATAGTTTTGAGCACTACCCTGAATTTGGAAATCGCCTTTATGGCTGCTAACTTGTGCTTTGCCAGATAAAGGCCATTGCAGTTTATTCCAATGGCCGCTTAAACTGAATTCGGGCTGATTTGCAGACAGTTTAATAAAGCCCTGCTGTTCTGATACGACCGCCCCTTTAATGGTGCTGTATATATCAAATTGATCCATATTGCCAGTGACTTTGAATAGTCCTTTCAGTTTTGATGCCTCCATCATGTAAGACCAGTCAAGTTCTGCAGTTAAAGGCCAGTCCGATTGCAGCTGTATTTCACTGGCTGCATTAATCTGCAGCGGGGGCATAGCTAATTTTAGTTTAGATAGCTTTAAGATATTATGTTTCAGCTGAGCCGTTAATAGTAATTGCTGGAGTTCAGTTTTACTTCCTTCATTCAGCCAGCTCAATTGATTGATGATCAGTTGATCGATGTTCAGTGATAATGGAATTTCTGGAACTGCACTCTTATCTTCTTTATCTTGGCTGCCAGAAGGCTGACCTTTAATTTCAATGCCATCTAACTGCATTAACGTAATGTGCAGATGTCCTTTTAATAACTCTGTTGAATGCCATTTCAGTTTAAACTCTTTAATTGAAATGGAAAAATCGCTGCTCTGCTGATAATACAGCTTCTTAAGGGTTAGGCTATTGGCAATGGAGCCGTTTATTTCGGCAGTACTGATCTGTTTTATGCTGGAAAAAGCTGTCTGCAACAGCCAGCGGCTGCCCTTTTCAGTTGTGACCAGAGAAAGCAGTATAATAAATAGTATTGCAACTGTCGCCGTTAACCCTATTGTGATCAGTTTGATATGTCTGAGAAACTTCAGCATTTGAATTCTGGGAGGCTATAGTCAGGCATTACAATTGAACCCCAGCGGCAAAATGAATTTGGAATGATGATTCCGACTCCTGCAAAGGTATGGCAAAATCCAGTCGTATAGGTCCAATAGGGGACGTCCAGCGCACCCCCAGCCCAGCACCGCTTTTTATATTGATATTATCGGTATTATAGGCATTTCCCGCATCAATGAAGACTGCAACTCCCCAGGAGTCAGTGATAAATTGTTCATATTCGGCGCTGACAACCGATAGCATTTTGCCACCGATCACATTATTGTCGTTATCTTTAGGACCCAGTTCTTTATAGTCATAGCCTCGGATAGTTTCAATGCCGCCTGCAAAAAAACGATAGGAAGCGGGTAAGCGGTCAAAATCACTGACTAGTGTTGCACCGAGTTGTGCGCGGGTAATAAATCGGGCAGACCAAGGCAAGGGGCTAATTAATTTACCTGATAGGGTTGCCTGTATAAAAGTGACATCGGAAACCACTGACTCAGGTGCAGAGGCCAGTGAGAAATCTAGATGATAGCCCTTAGTCGGGCGCAAGCGATGGTTAGACTCTGTATACTGCCAGCGTCCCCCGGGCACTAGCAGCAAAGTATTCTGGTTTTCATTGCTGATAGTTGATGACTCATAGCTTAGGTCTAGAAATAAAGTCTGCTTCCAGCCATTTTTATAAAGGTGATGATAGTGAAACGATAATTTCGCTTCCTGAGATTCAAAGGTTTCGGGTTTTTCGTATTTATAGCCTGCTCCTATCGAAACATAGTCTGTCGGCGGCTCGGAGAAAGGAATGACATAGCGAGACTCAACACTGGACAATATGGGGGATATATCCATATCGAAAGAAACATGATGGCCTGCTCGGTTAATCCGGCGGTTTTTATAGCCAAAACTGCCCAATGGGCCGATATCCGTATCGAAACCAAGACCAAAACTGAAGTCGTGTTTCTTTTGCGGTATCAGAACAATATGGATGGGTACCCTATTGTTTTCAATCATTTCTAATAGTGGCTTAACTTCTACACTGCTGAAATAATTGCTGCCAATGAGTGCGTTATAGGTTTTTGCCAGTTTTTTACTGGAATAATATTCATCAGGGCTGGTAGAAATATAACGCCTGACAAAAGCTGGATTTAAAACATCCTGATCAATTGTGACCTTTCCAAAGCGATGGCGTGCCCCAGAATCCATAATCAATTCAATCTTAGCCTGTTTTTTCTCAGGATAAACCTGAAGTGTTTTGGTAATCAGCTGATGATTCAAATAGCCATATTCTAAAGAGAGGGAACGCAAATCCTGTTTTATTTTTTCATACAGGGCATGGTTGAGAATGTCCCCCTGTTTAATGGGCAGTGAGGACAGCAGTTTTGTAAAAGCAGGGTTCTGTTCAGCTTCTCCATTTATCTGCACAACCAGACTGCTGACTCTGACGGGGTCTCCTGCAGAAATATCAAAATGGGTTTGCCAGCAATTATCTGAAAATGTCAGCTGTTTGATAATTTTAGGCTGATAATGCCCAAGTGCCCGTAGAGCTTTGGCTATTTCGTTATCCGCTTTGGAAAATAGCATTTTAATGCGCCAGCTAGGTGCTGCACACTGTTCTAATGACAGTGATAAAAAAGCACGGACATTGTTTTCCTGCTGCTCCGTCAAGCCCTGAATGCTGATTTCAGACTCAGTTGCTTTAACGGCGCCAGTTGAAAAAAATAAAATCAATGCTGTGATTTTGATGATTAAATGCATATTGCCGTTTATAAAAGAAACTGTATGGCTAGATTAATAACAGATAGAACTGCTGTTTCTTATGTAAGTCAAATGCTCCTTCAGTGCTATTTTTATGGTGTTTCGTTACCCAAGGCAACTCGCAATAAATAACCCACCAATCTTGCTTGTCTTTTTATCCGTCTTCAGCGTTGCAACTTCGGTCACATAGCTTGCTATGCTCCCTTTGTTGCGCCTTGAAGACGAATAAAAATCCTGCGCAATCTGGGTAGGTTATTTAATGCGCGTTACCCAAAGTCTTTTATTGGGAATCTATGGTCTAGTAGCGGTCGATTCCCGATAAAAGACTGGGTGACGGCATATTAAATTCTAGCTCCTAAACGGCTTTATTCATGTTTATTTCCATTCTTTTAATTTCATCTGCACCATTGAGCAAAATATTTTTGTCTTCTACTAAATAGTCATCTGAAATTTTATTCGGGTAATCAACATGAGACAGAATATGTTTGATGCAATTAATTCTGGCCTTTTTCTTATCATCAGATTTTATAACTGTCCACTCTGCGTAGGGAGTATTCGTGGATAAAAGCATGGAATATTTTGCAATAGTATATTTATCCCACAGTTTTTGGGCTTCTTGGTCAACGGGAGAAATTTTATATTGCTTGAGAGGGTCGGTAATTCTTTTTTCAAAGCGCCTGGCCTGTTCTTTTTTACTTACAGAGAAATAAAATTTTATAAAGATAATGCCTGAATTAACAATCATTTTTTCAAATTCGGGGGTTTCTCTTAAAAACTCCTTATGCTCCTCTTCGGAACAAAACCCCATGACGGGCTCAACACCTGCCCGGTTATACCAGGAACGGTCAAATAGCACTATTTCGCCTGCAGAGGGAAGGTTGCTGGTATAGCGTTGAAAATACCACTGCGTTCTTTCGGTGTTAGATGGCTTTTCCAGCGCGACTACTTTTGCACCGCGGGGGTTTAAGTGTTCCGTGATTCTTTTTATGGTGCCTCCTTTTCCGGCGGCATCACGTCCTTCAAACAGCATTAATACTTTCAGGCCTTTATCTTTAACATGGTTCTGAAATTTCAGCAGTTCTACCTGAAGTCTATGCAGTTCTTTCTCATAGGCCAGAGTCTCTTTTTTTACCCAAACCTGAATTTTTCCATCTTTTTCAATACCAGGCTTTTTTTTATTTTTACGCTTATTGCTTTTTTTAGCCATATTGTCCTACCTTATCTTTCGTTTATTAATATTGGTCATTTAGATACTTGATTAAATCAGTCATGGTAACAATGCCAACAATCTGTTTCTGGGCGTCGATAACGGGGAGAGAATGGAAATTGCTCTCGGCAAGTATTTTGGATGCCTGTCTTACCGTATCAGTATTGGCAAGGGTTGTCAGTTCAGTCGTCATAACGTCTTGAATAGTAAATTGCTGATCAACAATCGAGTCAATTGTGCGTTCATCCGCTCCGCTAATCACAATGTTTAGCTTCATCAAATCAGTAAAGCTTATCAGGCCAACTAACTTTTTCCCGTCAACAACTGGGACGTGATGAACGTTAGAGTCGCAGATAATATGGCGTACCTCACTTAGTTTCTGCCCCTGATGAACTGAAATAACATTTGTAGACATAATTTTAGATATTGAGTCATTTTTTTTCATATTTTTAAATAAGATATTTTCAGTTAGTATAAAGACTATATTGTTTCATAAAAAAGACAAGTTAGAGTGAAAAAAACCGGTATTTTGTTATTGAAATTATTCGTATTTCCATTCGTTATAAACACAGCTGTCTAAATCCCAAAGAACGTTTTTTTATATGCCAATGAAGTATACTTTTAGTTTCACCGTGCTGTTTTGGGTGATCAGTAAGCTAGCATTTATCATTTTTTCACTTGCCAGTATTTAAATAGCAGCTTTGATAATAAATGGCTGGTTAGTAAATTTACTCTTAACGAATAACTATGACACAGACAGCAAATAAAGCAGATTTTCCAGCCGTAGATTTGCAAAATCTGGTCAGTCAGTTGGCGGGTATTCTTCCTCAGGACTCGATACTGCATGAACAGGAAGATTTGAGGCCCTACGAATGTGATGGGCTATCCAGTTATCGACAGCTGCCATTGGTAGCCGTATTGCCTGATTCTGTCGGACAGGTTCAAAAAATAATGCGTCTTTGCTACAGCTTAGGTTTGCCAATAGTTGCAAGAGGTGCCGGTACAGGGCTATCTGGCGGAGCCCTGCCTTATGCAAAAGGAGTGCTGCTCAGTCTGGCCAAATTCAGCAAGATAATTGAAATAGATAAGGATGTGTGCATTGCCCGTGTGCAGCCGGGTGTGCGCAATCTGGCAATTTCACAGGCCGTTGATCATCTTGGTCTATATTATGCGCCTGATCCTTCCTCTCAAATCGCCTGTACCATAGGGGGTAATGTCGCAGAAAATTCGGGTGGTGTGCATTGTCTAAAATACGGGCTAACGGTGCACAATATTCAGCAGATTAAAATTGTTACTATTGAAGGTGACCTTATTACTGTTGGCGGAGGAGGGCTGGATTCTCCAGGGTATGATTTATTGGCGTTGATGACTGGTTCCGAGGGAATGCTGGCTGTAATAGTTGAAGTGACTGTGAAACTGCTGCCTAAACCTCAAAGAGTGCAGGCGTTGCTGGCTGCCTTTGATGATGTGATGAATGCAGGCAAAGCCGTAGGCAATATTATTTCAGCAGGCATTATTCCGGCGGGGCTAGAAATGATGGACCGGCTGGCTATCAAGGCCGCGGAAGATTTTGTTCATGCGGGCTATCCGGCAGATGCCGAAGCTATTTTAATCTGTGAATTGGATGGGGCCGAAACTGAAGTTACAGAACAGACGGATGCAGTACGTGATATTTTAAACAACAGTGGCGCAACGGAAGTGCGTGTAGCAAAAGATGAGCAGGAGAGAGTCAACTTTTGGAAAGGGCGCAAAAATGCCTTTCCTGCTGTAGGACGAATTTCTCCTGATTATTACTGTATGGACGGAACTATTCCACGTAAAAGCCTGCCTTTGGTTTTACAGTCTATGGCTGATATGTCTGTAAAATATGGTCTGGCTGTAGCCAATGTTTTTCACGCTGGCGATGGCAATTTGCATCCTTTAATTCTGTTTGATGCCAGTATAGCTGGAGAGTTAGAAAAAGCTGAAGAATTTGGCGGTAAAATATTGGAACTATGCATTAGGGTAGGCGGTACCATTACAGGCGAGCATGGGGTGGGCACGGAAAAGCTTAACCAGATGTGTGTGCAGTATAAATCGACTGAACTTAGCCAGTTTCATGCGGTGAAAGCAGCCTTTGATCACAAAGGTCTGTTGAACCCGGGCAAAGCCGTACCGACATTGCACCGGTGTGCTGAGTTTGGGGCAATGCATGTACATAATGGTGAACTGCCATATCCTGAACTGGAACGCTTTTAATGGGTCTGAAAAATGATATAAGCGAGCAGCTGCAAAATAGAGTCAGGCTGGCGATAGAAAAGGGTGAGGCACTAAGGATTATAGCTGGCGGTTCTAAAGGTTTTTATGGACGCGATGTTTCTGGCAGTGAATTAAGCGTTACTCAGCACCAGGGCATTATCAGCTATCAGCCAAGTGAACTAGTGATAACGGCGAGGGCAGGAACGCCGATAAAAGTTATCGAAAATGCATTGTCAGAAAATGCTCAGATGCTTGCATTTGAGCCCCCGGCCTTTGGCGAACGTGCAACAATAGGCGGCACTGTTGCCTGTAATTTTTCTGGGCCGCGCAGAGCGTACAGCGGAGCAGCCAGAGACTATGTATTGGGAACTAAAATCATCAATGGCAAAGCCGAGATATTAACTTTTGGCGGCGAGGTAATGAAAAATGTTGCAGGCTATGACGTGTCGCGTCTAATGGCTGGTGCAATGGGTACATTAGGTGTTTTATTGGAAATTTCTTTAAAAATTGTGCCGAAACCAGAAGCAGAAACCACTGTTATGTTAAATCTTGGCAGTGAAGAGGCTTTGTTAAAACTTCAGCAATGGGCTAGTCAGCCATTACCCGTTAGCGGCAGCTGCTTTTATCAAAACACTCTTTATGTTCGCTTATCTGGCGCAGAAAAGGCAGTTCGGGAAATGCGACAATTTATTGGTGGCGAACTATTGAAGAACGCTGATTATTTCTGGCATTCAGTGAAAGAGCAAAGACACGATTTTTTTAAAAATGATCAGGCTCTATGGCGAATTTCATTAGCTTCAAATACTCCCATTTTATCTTTGGATGGCAACACTTTATATGAATGGGGCGGCGCATTGCGATGGCTAAAAACTGATCTGCCTGCACAGCCGCTTCGTAAGTTTAGTGAATCCATAAATGGACATGCCACTCTGTTTCGCACTTCAGGCAAGCGGGATGAAATTTTTCAGCCTTTGCCAAAACATTTATTGCAATTGCATCGTAAACTAAAACAAGCCTTTGACCCACATGGAATTTTCAATATCGGTCGCATGTATCAAGAATATTAACTCTAAATATGCAAATTCATACATCTGAACATTTCTTAAATACAGATCAAGGGCAGGAGGCAGATGCCATTGTCCGTTCCTGCGTTCATTGCGGCTTTTGCAATGCGACCTGTCCCACTTATCAATTATTGGGTGATGAGTTAGACGGTCCACGAGGCCGCATCTATTTAATGAAGCAGCTGTTAGAAGGCCAAACAGTTACCAGAAAAACGCAAATGCATCTGGACCGCTGTCTCAGTTGCTGTTCCTGTGAAACCACCTGCCCATCGGGTGTGCAATATGGCCGTCTTATTGATATAGGCCGTGAGCTAGTGGATAGACAAGTAGCACGGTCAATAGCTGACCGAATCAAGCGTTTTATCTTGCGAAAAATACTTCCTTTTCCAGCCCGGTTTTCAGTTTTACTTAAAACAGCGCAAAGGCTTAAACCATTTTTGCCTGCTTCAATAAAACAGCTAATACCTGACAGACAAAGAACTGCATCTTGGCCTAACAGAAATAAACTGCGAAAAATGCTGGTGCTAGCTGGCTGTGCACAATCGGTTGCAACTCCTAACACGAATAAAGCAGCTGCAAACATTTTACAAAAACTCGGCATAGAACTTATCGTGGCGAATGATGCAGGTTGCTGCGGTGCAGTCAGCTATCATTTGTCAGCCCACGAAGAAGCCTTGAATTTCATGCGTCGCAATATTGATGCATGGTGGCCAATAGTTGCAAAAGAAGCAGAGGCAATTGTTATTACAGCCAGTGGCTGTGGTGTGCTGATCAAAGATTATGCCGAATTATTAAAGCATGATCCAGACTATGCAGAAAAAGCTAAAATAATTAGTGAATGTGCAAAAGATATTAGTGAAATCTTAAAGAAAGAAAACTTAGCTATTGACCGTATTAAGTCGTCCACAATCAAAATTGCATTCCAAAGTCCCTGTACATTGCAGCATGGCCAGAAGCTGGATGGTGCGGTTGAGTCTTTACTTAAAGGCTATGGGTTTACTCTCACATCTGTAGACGATGCGCACTTGTGCTGCGGGTCAGCAGGCACTTACTCACTATTGCAAAAGGATTTGTCGCAGCAGCTGTTAGATAATAAATTGACTGCTTTGCAAAAAACAGCACCGGAGCTAATTGTTACAGCTAATATAGGCTGTCAATTGCATTTGCAGACCCAGGCAGATGTCCCTGTTAAGCATTGGATAGAACTTCTGGATGAGAGCTTTGTTTAGGAATATGTCCGGAAAAATACGGGCAATATAAGTTTTCCCCATGTCTCAAAATTATATTTTACTTTGGTACTTATTATTCAGGAAGACATATTTTCTTGTTACAAATTGCCTGAATGGTTTTAATAATTAATAAAAGTACTACTAAGGTCAGGGTTGCCAGCAATCCCAAAGCAATTAGCTTTATGCCAAACACATTTGTTTTTTCAAACATAATGCAGCTGGCAACTGTGATGGCCGCCAGCGGAAATGAATAGGCCCAGCAGGAGAGAAAAAATGGAATGCGAATATAACGTGTTATTTGTGTAAATAAAAACAAAGTAAAAAATACTGCTATGTAATAAAGCACATGAGCAAAGGCATCAACGCTTCCTGTTAATTTTACATAGGAAATAAAACCGGCTGCTGGCGGTGCAATCAGAATAAATAGCGTAGGCAATAGTTTATCTGGCAACGGATGGTAAAATAGCATCCGGTAAAATATAATTGTAAATAGAATTAACCAGAAAATTATGCCAATACTGAAAAAGAACCATGAAATTTGAATATGGCCCAAACTAGTGCCAGCAATAGGAACCAGCACATTTCCTACAGCAGGAATAAACCAGGCTGGGTTTAAATGCTGAACTTCAAAATGTTCATGGTGTATCCATATATTCAGTATATAAAGCATAAATGTCAGATGCAAAGCTGATCCGACAATCCATAAGCCATGAGCCAATGGTTCAAAGATGTGCAATACTGTAACTGAAAGCAGAATCAGGCTAATCGATATGGCCGGAAAAAAATTTAACTTAACAGGATGGTTCAGTTCTGCAATCACAGCACTTCGGTACTGTATGATTTTTGTTAGATAGGCACCGGCAAGGATAAGGAAAATAAAGCCGGTAACGGTCGCCAACAAATAATTAACTGGCATGCTGAATCCTAGCATAGCAAGAGATTTATCCCAGGCAATAGTCAGTCCAGCCAGGCCCATCACGACGGAAAAAAACGAGACAGGGAAATTCTTTAGCTTTGAGTTTTCTTGCATAGTAATCTTCCTCTGGGTTGCATGGCTATTTGGGTCAGATTGAAATATAACTGACCTATCATCTCAAATAAATCAGCATGAACACGGATTTTTCACAAAACGTGTGAAACAAAAAACTTGTTTGGCAAATTACAGCTGAACTTAGCTGTCAACTAATTTTTTTATGATCACAGGTTTACAGTGCGAAATCGCAATTGGACAAAATGAGTTGTAGCAATTTAGGCGAGTTAACTAGCTTGTTTATTTTCTCAAGCTTGAGTGACGACAGGCCTATGCTTTCCATAGCCGCGTTCATTTTTTTACCTTGTTGTTAGTCAGGTTTGAGTGTAGGCTAGCATTTTGAAATTTAATGACACAAGCATAGCCAATTTATGAAAACACGTATTTATACTATTTTATTTCTCTTATTAATGAGTGTCGCCAGTTTTTTGCCATTTCCAACTACCACTTTGCTTTGCCTGTTTGCCGCTATTTTTCGGCCTCTTTGGTTTAAAAGAGTCGTCGATGAAGTGTATAAAAGTAAAAAAATCGAGTAAGAGGGGGGCAGAAATAGATAATCACCCAATCTTGCTAGTCTTTTTGACCACCTTAAGTCCTTTGGCAGTAGTTGCGTAGGTTATGGTTAATAAAATGAATGATTCTGATAGGCGCTGGCAATTTTGGGTTGATAGAGGTGGTACATTTACTGATGTTGTTGCCTGTAGACCGGACGGGCGGCTGATTAGCTGCAAACTGCTCTCTGAAAATCCGGAACAGTACCAGGATGCTGCGCTGGAAGCGATGCGAACAATGCTTGGGGGTGAGCTTGATGGCGAAAAAATATCGGCCGTTAAAATGGGAACAACGGTTGGAACTAATGCACTGTTAGAACGCAAGGGAGAGCCTGTGGCACTATTGATCACCACAGGGTTTAAAGACTGTCTGAAAATTGGCTATCAGAATCGCCCCGACATTTTTGCCTTAAATATTCGGCCGCCTGAATTGCTTTATAAGGAAGTGCAGGAAATTCAAGAACGAGTCAATGTAAACGGGAAAATTCTTACTCCTTTAAATATTCAGCAGGCTCGGGTTTCATTGCAGAGACTTTATGACAAGGGCTTTCGTGCCATTGCTATTGTATTGATGCATGCCTGGCGGTATCCCAGACATGAGTTGAAGTTGGCTGAATTGGCAAATAAAATCGGTTTTGAACAGATTTCAGTTTCACATCAGGTGAGTCCTTTTATGAAAATCGTCAGCCGGGGTGATACCACTGTGGTTGATGCCTATTTGTCGCCGCTGTTGCGACGGTATGTCTTACAGGTCTCAGAAGGGTTGGCTTCTAAAAAACTGCCACGTTTAATGTTTATGCAATCGAATGGCGGATTGGCTGATGCCTATAGTTTTCAAGGCAAAGACAGTATTCTATCAGGACCGGCAGGCGGCATTGTCGGAGCAATAGCAACAGCTGAGCGGGCTGGTTTTGGTAAGATTATCGCCTTTGATATGGGCGGAACATCTACAGATGTTGCTCATTATTGCGGTGAATTAGAACGCAGTTTTGAAACTGAAGTAGCCGGAGTGCGAATGCGCGTCCCGATGATGAATATTCATACGGTGGCAGCAGGCGGCGGTTCACTGCTATTTTTTGATGGCAGCCGCTATCGGGTTGGGCCTGAATCGGCAGGTGCAAATCCTGGCCCGGCGGCTTATCGGCGTGGTGGCCGTTTAACAGTTACCGATGCTAATCTTATGTTGGGAAAACTGCCGTTATTCCCTAAAGTGTTTGGTGAAAACGGAGATTTATCTTTAGACCGTGACTGCGTTAAACAGCTGTTCAAAGAGCTTGCCGATGAGATAAAACAGCAGACAGATAGCCAGCCTAGCCTTGAACAGGTTGCAGAAGGTTTTTTAACGATTGCAGTTGAAAACATGGTGACGGCAATTAAAAGGATTTCAGTACAGAAAGGCTATAACGTCTCAGAATATACGCTTTGCTGCTATGGGGCGGCTGGCGGGCAGCATGCCTGTAAAGTGGCAGATAGACTGGGTATGCACACAATAATGATACATCCGTTTGCGGGTGTCTTATCTGCTTATGGCATGGGTTTGGCTGATTTCCGTCTATTAAAAGATAAAGTTCTGGAACAGCTTTGGGGAGATGTGACAGCGGAAAGCTTAGCTGAAAGTTTCGCTGCGTTAAAAAAGCAGGCGGAAACAGAAATTTGCCAGCAGGCTGAAGATTCACAGTCTATCAGTTTTATTTGCAGAGTATATTGCCGTTATTTGGGCACCGATACTGCGTTAGCCGTTTTATATGCGGATAAAGAATCTATGCTCACGGAGTTTGAAAGCCTGTATCAACTGCAGTTTGGTTTTAGATGTCGCGATACAGCTTTAATTGTCGAATCTTTATTGGTTGAGGTAATTGCAAAAAATCATAGTGCTGAACCGGTAATGCCAGAAAGTCCTTTGCAATATGGGGTACCTTTAAAAAATCTGCCGATGTTCAGTAATGGCTGTTTTCACAGCACTCCGATTTACCAGCGATCAGATTTAGCGAGCGGACAAATCATCCGTGGCGCAGCAATTATTATTGAACCTACCTCAACAATTATTATTGAGCCTGAATGGCAGGCAGACGTGAACCCAGAACAAGATTTAATTCTCACTCGCATTAAGCCATTAACACAGGAAAATGCAATTGGGACAAAGGTCGACCCAGTTATGCTGGAAATTTTCAATAAACTTTTTATGTCGATTGCGGAACAAATGGGTTTTGTACTGCAAAAGACTGCCTATTCGGTCAATATAAAAGAACGGCTGGACTTTTCCTGTGCCCTATTCGATCAGCAAGGTGAGTTAATTGCGAATGCGCCGCATATTCCTGTGCATTTAGGTTCAATGGGGGAGGCTGTAAAGGCTTTATTAAAGGCTGAAACCATCAGGCAGGGTGAAGTCTATTTACTAAATTCGCCCTATCAAGGCGGTACACATTTGCCAGATATAACGGTTGTGAGTGCTGTTTTTTCGGAAGACAATAAATGTCTGTTTTATGTTGCTTCACGGGGTCATCACGCGGATATAGGTGGCATTACCGCAGCTTCAATGCCCGCATATAGCCGGCATATCAGTGAAGAAGGTCTATTAAGTGCGGGCTTGAGAATTGTGCTGGATGATGTTTTTCAAGAACAGGCGGTATGTGAATGGCTGCAATCTTCTGAGCACCCAGCACGAAATATTGAACAAAATATTGCGGATTTACAGGCACAAATCGCAGCCAATAACAAAGGCATATCAGAGCTGAAAAAAATGATCGAGCAGTATTCGTTAGCTACTGTACAAAGCTATATGCAGCATGTACAAAATAACGCCGCCGAATCTATACGTAGGTTGCTGTCCACTTTATCAGGCGGATACTTTGAGTATATCTTAGATAATGATGCAAAAATTGCCGTTAAAATAACTATCCATTCTGAACTGCAAAGCGCGACTGTTGATTTTACGGGTACCAGTCCACAGCTGGATAATAATTTCAATGCACCGGCCGCTGTGTGTAAAGCTGCGGTACTTTATGTGTTTAGAACATTGGTTAATGATGATATCCCTTTGAATGCCGGTTGCTTACAGCCTCTGAAAGTTATCATTCCGGATGGGTCTATGCTAAATCCAAAATATCCTGCAGCGGTTGTTGCAGGCAATGTCGAAACCTCGCAGTATATTGTCGATGCTTTATATGGCGCATTAGGTGTTTTGGCGGGTTCTCAGGGAACGATGAATAATCTGACCTTCGGCAATGATGAGTATCAATATTATGAAACCATATGCGGTGGTGCCGGTGCGGGTGCTGATTTTAACGGTTGCGATGCCGTGCATACTCATATGACCAATTCGCGCATTACTGATCCTGAAGTTTTAGAGTGGCGCTTTCCTGTTTTATTGGAAGAATTTTCTATTCGTCAAAATAGCGGTGGTGGAGGTAAGTTTCATGGTGGCAATGGTGTGATCAGAAAGATTAAATTCTTTACCCCAATGACTGTCAGTATACTTTCCAGCCATCGAGTTAAACCGCCTTTTGGTTTGCATGGCGGCTGTGCAGGTGCAATGGGTGAAAATCAGCTTATTCGCTATCACGGCGAAGCAGTTAAACTGGAAGGCTGCGCACAAGTTAATGTGTTGCAGGGTGATTCCCTGGAAATTAAAACGCCGGCAGGTGGGGGCTATGGATGACTTTCTAGGTTAATCAGCAGGCATAAAAAAGCCCGCAGATGCGGGCCTCGCGTTTATTTATTATTGTTATTATTATGTTGCATACGCCTAAGTCTCTAAGACAAAGTTTATCAAGCAGTTACTAATATTATTATTGTTGTTATATTAGCCTTATAGGCCGCTTCCCTCCACGTAAGGATAACTTGTTGCCAAGTCATCTTTAAGCTGGGGGTAGTTTATATCAATAAAAAGTGTGGTGTCCATCAAAAAAATTGATTCAGATCAAAAAAAGCAGGCGAGGTTAAAATAAACTTTAAATACAAAAGCTTATATTTTTTTGGTAAATTTAGGCATTGTTTTTTATGGCGCTGGCAGACTTTTTGCTAATAAAATATCAGTTTAACTGTTATTGGTTCAGTTTACGTTCATTTTCTTCATTGACAAAAAATGCTAAACGCTCATTAAGAATGGCTTGCAGATAAAAATTTATATCTTTGGATTTTTTAGCTAATTTGATTTGTAAAATGGCAAAGGGGGTCTGGCCTATTGCATAATAATATTCAGCTATATAGCGATGCGATTCAGCTTCCTGCTTCAAGTCTGCATAAGCTTGAGCGAGCAATTCAAAATATAGGGGCTGCGTTTTTGTTTGGTAGTCCAATGTTTCTAAAATGGCTTTGGCCTGTGCCGGTTTCTTATCTTTAAGCAAAGTAGAGATGTATTCTATTTTTATTGCATTATTCGTTGGAAATTGAATAAGAGCAGTTTTAAATAGCGACAGCGCCTTATCATAATGCAGGGCTTGCAATGCTGTTTTTGCCAGTGCATAGGCATACTGAGGCTGTTCGGGATATTGCCTGGCTAATTGCCGGAACTGTTTTTCCGCTTCTGAATAGTTTTGGTTTTCAAGGTGAATCAATGCGATGCCATATCTGGCAACAGCCTGTTGCTTAGCTGTGCCCAAGTGCAGCTTAGACCGAAAATGACTAAGGACATCGTTCAGTTTAGAAGATGTCATCACTCTAAGTTTTGCCTGGGTTAGCAGATAGCTTTGCGAATCGGGGTACTGTTTATAAGGGTATTTATTTGATCGCCCCCGAGTATCAGAAATACGGGAAACAGAAACAGGGTGGGTTCGTAAAAATTCTGGAATATTTTGACCATAATAGCGACTGGATTGCTGTAAACGTTCAAAGAAAGTTGGCATGGCTCTAGGGTCATAATTCGATTTGGCCAAGGTCTGCATGCCCTCACGATCAGCTTCTTTTTCATTATCGCGGGTAAAGTCAATTTGAAACTGTATGCTGCCTGCCTGTATTGCAACTAAAGCGGCCTGTGCCAAAGCTGGAGATTGAGTTCCTATTAATATAGCAGCTAAAGTTGCCGCTGCGGTAGGGATAGATAGCCGGCTGGCGGCCTCAAATGCACGGTATAAATGGCGCTGTGTTACGTGGGCGATTTCGTGCGCCATAACTGATGCCAGTTCACTTTCTGATTCGGTTAATATTAGCAGGCCTGAATTTATGCCGATATAGCCGCCAGGGCCGGCAAAGGCATTGATTTGTTTGTCTAATACTACAAAAAAATGGAATGGGTTGGAGGGGGTGTCGCTATTGGCCGCTAATTGCCTGCCAATTGACTGAATGTATTGCTGCACTTCGGCATCCTGGCTAATTTTTACTCTGCTGTGCAAACTGCGAAAAAAAGCATCGCCTAATTCCTTTTCCTGTGCAGGCGAGATTAACGTGCCTGTCGAGTCCCCCATATCAGGCAACTGTATCTTTTCTATCTCAGTGGCTTGAGGCTGAACGCAGAAGGACGACAGAGCCAGAGCAAGAATAAATTTTTTAGGGGTAAATGGCATATTGGCTAGACAGGAAAAGAAATGCTTGGTTCAACAGATACTTGCATTATAGAATAAAAAACGACAAACTAATGATGATTTAAAAATGAAATATGCCATACAGATTAATGCCAGCCCAAATAGCACAAACTCAGGCTATTGCGCATATCAGTTTATTAAAGCGGCATTAAAGATGAATCACCAGGTTTTAAGAGTGTTTTTTTATCAGGAAGGCATTTATCATGCATTGAAATATTCAATCCTGCCAGATGATGAACTGCAAATGACTAAAAAGTGGTCTAAACTGGCTAAAGAGCAGCAGATTGATTTAGTGGTCTGCATTTCAGCCGCTCAAAGGCGTGGTCTGCTATTTGATGACGAGGCTAAAAGACAGGGCAAGCTAGATCAGGATTTAGCCGAGGGCTTCAGAATTTCAGGCTTAGGGCAGTTATTGGAGGCTACATTGCTTGCTGATCGTTTTATCGAATTTGGATGATAATGAAGAAATTCTTGTTTATTATGGATAAGCCGCCGCATAAAGGCATTGAGCTGCAGGAAAAGTTAGATGTTATTCTCACCGCAGCCGCTTTTGATCAAAAGGTTGCTTTACTGTTTTTAGATGATGGTGTGTTTCAGTTGAAAAAGGGACAGCAGCCAGAAAAGCAGGGCTTAAAAGAGACCGCTTCCATTTTTAATGCATTGAATATTTATGATGTAAATGACTTGTATATAGAAGTGGATTCGCTGCAGGAACGAGGTTTAAGACCCGGTGATTTAAGCTTGCCTGTGAAAGAGTTTTATAGGAAAGATGTAAATGTTTTAATGGCAGGGTATGACATAATTATTTAAAGGCTCAGTGTTTAATTGACGTTTACGACCTGGCCAGAACTTAATCCTTATATGAATTATCTGATTATTTGTCTCTTTGGGTGCGGTTATTGACACAGCTGTTCAGCTGCTAGAAAAGCGTAGCCGATGGCACGTATAGAGACATAGTCAAAGAGTGTAGGCCTCTGTTTGTTTTTGAAAACCTTTATGGGTAGGCCTAGAAATAGATAAAGTTTACACTTACCCGGTTTTTTTGGACTAGAATTGTAAAAGGATTCAGCTGTTCAAGTTATTTCGTGTGCATTTCTTAAGTTCTTCTTGCTTAACTTTAGTGAGAAAAGTGGGCATGCTATTGTAATAATAATGCATTTTATTTCTAATGCCCTAAATTCCTTTTACAGTTTAATTTGGTTCTGGTCTAAATCAAACCGATTTCAATATCAAAGAGAAAGAGTATTGCCAATGAAAAATAGATTTCAAACTACTGCCGAAAATATTCTCGATCATGCGCGCTGGGCACCCAGTGGTGACAATATGCAAACCTGGCGATTTGAAATTGTAGACACGCATTGTTTTATTGTGCATGGCTATGATACACGAGATCATTGTGTGTATGACCTAGAGGGTCATGCCAGTCAGCTGGCGATAGGTGCCTTGCTTGAAAGTATAGCTATCGCAGCCAGTGCCTTTAAGTGCAGAGCAGAATTTCAGTTGGATGAGAATGCCCTGGAAACAAAACCAACTATTAATGTGCAATTGATCGAAGACAAAAATATTGAACAGGATCCTTTATTTTTATATTTGCCTAAACGCAGTGTGCAGCGTCGAATGTTAAAAACAACTCCACTCAGCCTCAAAGACAAAAGCAAACTGGAGCAGAGTGTCGGAAATTTTTACAATATAAAATGGATTGAAGGCTGGCGGGCAAGATTGCAGGCAGCTTTTTTAATGTATAAGAATGGTAGATTGCGTCTCATTTTACCAGAGGCTTTTCCTACTCATAGTACAATTATTGAGTGGAATAGCCGTTTTAGTGATGACAAAATACCTGACCAGGCGGTTGGGCTGGATATGGTGGCTATGCGAATGATGCGATGGGCTATGAAAAGCTGGAAGCGTGTCAGCTTTCTTAACACTTTTTTGGCGGGAACGCTGTTGCCGAGAATAGAATTGGATTTATTGCCTGGAATTGCTTGTGCCGCCCATTTTTCTCTAGTGGCTGAGAAAGAACCAAGAACGATGGAAGACTATCTTAATGCTGGGAGAGCAGTACAGCGCTTTTGGTTAACATCCACCATGCTTGGTTTGCAATTACAGCCAGAAATGACTCCGTTAATTTTCTCAGGGTATATCAAAAACAAAGTAGAATTTACTAAAACTCAAAAAATACATGACTATGCTGTTGATTTGTCAAAAGTTTTCAAGCGACTGATGGGGGGTGAAGCAGTTATTGATAAGGCTGTATTTGTAGGCAGAATAGGTTATGGAAAACCTGCAAAGGCACGATCTTTAAGGCTCTCCTTGGAGCAGCTGGAATATAAACGATAGAATCAGTTGATCTATCAATATTGGGTTGAAGGGGATGATTTTTAAACCCCCGTCATTCTCGATAAGAGGCTTCGGGAATGACGGGCTAGTGTTTTGCTCATGAAACCAGGTTTGACAGAGCGCTAGAATAGTTCTTAAAAGATGGGTTATTGATTGCTCAGTCATTTTTTCATCATTAAATTTTCGAGTGGCTTTATAGTTAAGGTATTTTCTAGAATTAAAGACTGCTTTTGGAGGAGGGAGCGGGAAAAGGATAGATAAGGTGTCAGTTTTTTTTACAAGCCAGGTTTTTTTGAAAGTTTCTTTGTTTGTAGGTTAGGATGTTATTGTTTTATTATCAATGTGTTATGTTATTTATTTTATTTTTGGCACAGATGGTGCTTTAATAATCGTGACTCTTAATCAAACTAAATGAGGTTTATATCATGAACAAATTATCAACAATTATCGGTGCAACGGCACTATTGGCATCGGGAAGCGCATCTGCAATCGTAGTTGACGGAGTAGATTTTGGAGCTGCTGGACAGCTCGGTCATCTTGAAACTACTACGCTTGCTTCTACGTTTATTAATGGTGCTTTTAATGGCGATGGTAGTGCTCAGCAATTATTTGGCTATGGTCAAGTAAATACGGTTAATGGCAATAGTAATTACGCTAGTGGAAATAGATTGTATTTTACTTTTCAATATGATGTTACTAGCTTTTCAAATACTGCTGTTGGTTTTTCTAATGGACAAGCTAACTTTTATCTAGGCAGTTTAAGCAATCTTCTTAATTCTGATTCAGCTACTAATGTTTCAAACATTCAAGGCCTATCCTCATGGGCGAACTTTGCTGGGGTTGCAGATGCTTCAGGAAATGATCTTAATGCTTCAGGTACCTTTGCAGGTGCTTCATTGAGTTTTGCTTCAACTGGGTTGCTTGAGGTTGTTGGTGGGTCTGCTGCAGTTGTTAATTTTCTTGATTCAAATGGAATAGCTACTGGAACAGGCGGTTTTGCAGATGCTGCTATAGCAACATCTGGTAATAACTTTTTGCTAAATGTTAATGATGACACAACTGGCTGTACAACTGGTCAAGCAACTGTTGGACAATGGTGTTTAGCTGGTTCTGCTGATATTCGTGGTTTAACCAGTGTTTCAGTTCCAGAACCAAGTAGTGTTGCCTTACTAGGCATGGGGCTTATTGGTTTCGGTGCTTCATCGCTGCGTAAAAAAAAATCTGCATAAATACTTAAGTAGTATTTTATAGATTTAAAAAAAACCTCGCATGTTAGTTATGCGAGGTTTTTTTATATTTGAAATTCCTGTTGTATCAGACTAGGTGTCTTCAGTTCAGTAAGTATAACCTTTGGTGGCCATTTTATTTCTATATGGGATTAAAACACCCCCATCTTAAATGGGGTGAAATTTAACTGTAGGCGTACCACCAACAAAAAGAACTGGGGGCTGTCAAGTTTTTTTATACAATATGATAGGAGTTCATGGGCAATCAGGCACTTTTTTTGTCAATTTAATTTTTTTAATAGTCTAAAAGCGGCTTCTTTTTCAGAATAGTTTTCCTGAATGCTAGTAATTTTTCTTAAAATCTTAATTGCTTGCTGTTTGTGCCCATTTATCGAATTGGCTTCTGCAAGATGATACTGAATATCATATACTTTAGGCAGGGATTCTGCGGCTTTTTCAAGGATGGCTAATCCCTCTTTTTTCTTTCCCTGTTTAATCAAAATATAACCATAAGTATCAGCTATAGCAGCTGCCTTTCCTGAGCTTTCGTAAGCTTTTTTTGCAGTTGGAATTGCTTTTGGGTTATTCTGGGTCAAGTAAAGCCAGGCCAAGTTATTTAAAGCATTTATATTGCTAGGCTGTTCTGCCAGTATGAGCTCATAGTACTTTTGAGCTAAATCAATATCGTTTTGCTGTTGATATATCAGAGCCAGTTTAAAAAGGACATCTAAATTTCTATTGTTTTTTTCTAGCTCTTTCTTGAGAAAGTTAATGGCAGAAGTCTGCTTACCCTGGTTTATCATTAGTCCTATTAGGCTGGATAATAATTTTTTGCTAGGCTCTATTTGATAAGCTTTCTGATAGGCATCTTGTGCTTCGGTAAGTTTTTTTTCTGCGATGTAAATATTACCTTTCAGCTGATTTCCAATGGCTAGAGTGGGTGCTAGTGTATTAATATGATTAGCAGTCGCCATTGCTTTTTTATATTGTTCCGCTTTTATAAAGTAGCTGGTTTTAAAAGTTAATGCGTGCAGGTTATTTGGTTCAATATTAAGGGTTTCATCTATTAAGCGAAGCACTTCTTTACTCTTATTTGGGCGTTCGCCGAGCAATTTAGCTAGAACCAGTCTATGTTTAGTGTCTTGAGTGTATGTAGAAACAATTTCCCTTAGAGTTTTTTCTGCTGATGAGATGTCATTATTTGCAAATTGAGCACTTACAAGAGTTGATAGTGCTTCTACCTTGTTTGGGTAGCGTTTGGCAAAATCTTGAGCTTTGGAGAGGAATTTTTTTGGCCGTTCTTGGTTTACGTAAAATCTTCCTAGCGTAGTCAATAATTGTGTTTCAGCAGCTATATTGCCTTTCACAATTGTAAATGCTGATAGTAGGATTTTTTCCACTTCATTGTTGTTGTTTTGTTTTGAAGCGATTTCTGCAAGTAAAAGGTAGGCGAAAATAGGTTGCTTATTGATGCTTAGTGCTTTATTTACGTAGTCTTTAGATTGGCTTAGCTCACCTTCCAAGAAATATATTTTCGCTAAACTCAGGTAGGCATCAATGTTATTTCTGTTAAGGCTGATCGCTTTTTGATAACTGTGCTTTGCGGCTGTGGTATTGTTCTGTCGGGTTTCTAGTAAAGCTTGCAAATTATAAAGTTGTGCATCATCTGGGGTGTCGCTTAAAAGTAAGGCTAGTTTGTTTTTTGCTATTAATAGTTGGTTTTCTTTTATTAATTTAAAAATAAAAATATAGTTCTTGTCAGTATTTTTCTTTATCGCCTCATTTTTTGTTATGTACTTGAAATTTGATGGAAAACCATTTATTTCTTCGAGGGCTTTACCATTTTTATCTATAATGAAACTTTTATTGTCATCAAATATGTCATAGCTTGCTGCTGAAACTGTATAGTTTAGAGACAGTTGAGATAAAACAATTATTGTAAACGGGTATTTAATTATTTGTTTGTAAATATTCATATTATCGAGAGATTGAATGGCAGTTAAAATGGGCAGAAAGGTGGAGATATGAGGATAAGTTTATTATGTTTATGAAATATTTTTGGTTTTAGCAAGTGGTATATTAACGTCTTTTTTGAGAAAGACCTAAATTCTGAATCCAAATGACATGCTTGTCTAGTCTTTAAAGTCGGCATTATGTGTAACAGTAGATTGTTTATTTGTTTTTCAAAAGAATTTTGCATGCAATATAAAAGGCTAGCTTTTGTATTGGGTTATTATTGCCCCAGGGTCGCCAAGTTTTTTTAAATTTGTTTCTATAGGCATCAAATTGGTAGCCCCAGGGAGCACATTGTAGCTTGCCTCGCTTTAATATGATTTTCAAAGCTTCTGTTGCTGTCACGCCGGCACAGAGTTCGCAGGCCATTGGAGTTGATGGACCCTTTTTGTTAAAAAAGCTGACAGTGCTTTTGTCTAGGTAGCTATTATGAAGGAAAGATGGAGTTAAACCGATAATAAATAGAACTTGCTGGTGGATAGGAGATGCTCCTTCAAATCTAAAATACTGTTCAAAACTCATTTTTCCGGGCATAAAGGTTAACAATGCAGTGCCCATACCCATTGGAGCCGCAGTAATGGCAGGAATACCAAGTTGATAGCATTTTTCAAAGACTTTTTGGCGCATATCTAATACAAAAAAATCAAGCCCATCTATATATAAGTCAACGTCTTTTAGAAAATCATCAAGATTTTCTTCGGTGACACCTTGATCAAAGCGTTTAATATCAAGTTCTGGATTTATATCATGAGCCATGTTTGCCATGGTTTCCGATTTATCCATATCAATGTGAGAAATGGAGGCTCCAGCCTGGCGGTTAAAGTTAGCTAATTCAAATTTATCAAAATCTGCGATATTAAAGTTTCCGATGCCTAGTCTGGATAGAGTAAGCAGGTGACTGCCACCAACACCGCCCATGCCTGCAATTGCAATACGCTTACTTCGTAATATTTGCTGTTCTTCTTCGGTAACCCAGCCTATATTTCTGGAAAATGCGGTATTGTAATCAAATGTAAATTTTTTTGACATAGTGTAGGCCTTGATAAGCTATTGAGATTGTTTTTTTTGAGGTGCTAATTGAACATTAATCCAGGAATATTCTGTGAACAAGTTGTTTTTCAAGGTTGGTCATCTAATTTAGATTCCTGTAAGTACCGGTCAGAGTAATATTCATCAATATCGTTAGGTTTATGTTCGTAAGATATGAATTCATCACGCCATTTTTTAGCTTTTTCGCAATGAGGATGACATTGGTTTTGAATTGGGCAATATCTTCGTTCTATCTCGTTAGTTATGGCTAAAGCCCACTGTAATGAGCCATTAGCCCATTCGCAGTACTCACACCAGATTTTGTCCACTAGACGAAGGTGAGGGAGGTTATGACGATCAAAATTAAAGTATGGCTTAGGGTCGATGGGTTTTTGCTTACGGATCCAAAAATAGAGTTTATTGAATACAACAAGAAAAATAAATAAAGGTAACAGAGCAAAAGCAAATAAAATAATCATTATCATGCCAATCGGTGGCCCAAATGCCCCTAGTCGCTGTTTATGGATTTTATTTAATTTTCTAATGCATAGATCGATGTTGATTTTTTCATGGTTTTTTTTATTGGTCATAAGGCTACCTATCATTAAGATGTTTGGCAATAGAATACGCAGTTAAAATGGTTTAATTGATCTATGTAAAATTAGAAGTTTAATACACCCAGGTAAGAAAACGTCAAATTTCTAGCTTGGTTTAAGGTTAATCCATAAGTAAGGTTCTTTTCAGAACAATACCTTAAAGATTTTAATTATAGTGAAAAAAAACAAGCTAGGGGATTTAGGGTTAAAAAAAATGAAAAGTATTTTTATATTAGTGGGGGGCTTTAATGGTTTTTGCTGGGTATGCAGTCTTTAAAAATGATGGAAACTAGGTGAATACCATTGGTAATGTCAGGGCATTAACAGAGTTTTTAAAGCCTCGGTTCCTGCTGATGCCGGTCTTGCAAGTTGTCGAGTTTTTGATGTACATAGAAGATCGTTATGAGTTAGCAGGTACTGTTAATCCCTTTTGTTATAGCCTAGTATGAATTTTTATCTATTTTTTTGTTCTATACTATAAATTAGTTTCATCTCGCAAAGCTAGCGGAGTATTAATGCAAGAGAAAAAATTCATAACAAAATTGAGCTTTTTTGTAACCAGTTACCCTTGGTGGGTTATTGTTTTCTCAATTCTAGTCGTGGCGGGGTTGGCTGTTGGTGCTAAAAATCTCGAGTTCAAAAGTGATTACCGCGTATATTTCAGTCAGGACAACCCCCAGTTACTCGCTTTTGAGGCGATTCAGGATACCTATAGTAAAAGTGATAATGTGCTATTTGTTGTGGAACCTGCAGGTGAAAATATTTTTACAGGTGAAGTATTGCAGGCGATATCGGAACTTACCGAGAAAGCTTGGAAAATCCCCTATTCTAGCCGAGTAGATTCTATAACTAACTTTCAGCATACTGTTGCGGAAGGTGATGATCTTATTGTGTCTGACTTGGTACCTGAAGATGCGGATGTATCAAAGAAAAGCCTGGAAAGAATCAAGCAGATTGCCATTAATGAGCCTTTATTGCTCAATCGGCTGATTTCAAAAAGAGGTCATGTTTCCGGGGTTAATGTGACGATTCAGCTGCCGGGCAAAGATAGCCTGGAATCATTGGAAGTTGCTGCCAAGGCACGGGAAATTGCCAGAGAAATTGAAGCGAAATATCCAGATTTGACCTTGCATTTAACGGGCGTAGTTATGATGGGAAATGCGTTTGTCGAAGCCTCTCTGAATGACAATGAAACTTTAGTTCCCATTATGTATGGTCTGGTGGTTTTTGTACTGCTGCTGTGCCTTCGTTCTATTATTGCCACCCTCGCCGTTGTTTTGTTAATTATGCTGTCTACTATTGCCAGTATGGGGGCGATGGGTTGGATGGGGCTTTTTTTAACTCCTACTTCTGCGACCGCTCCCATTATAATTTTGACTCTGATTGTGGCTGACTGTGTACATTTATTGGTCACCATTCTGCACAATATGCGGGCTGGGGAAGAAAAAATAGAGGCGATGCGGGAAAGCATTAGGATTAATTTTCAGCCTATCTTTTTAACTAGCGTTACCACAGCGATTGGCTTTTTAAGCATGAATTTTAGCGATGCACCCCCATTTAGAGATTTGGGCAATGTGGTGGCCATTGGGGCAATACTGGCTTTGGTATTAACCGTTACTTTTTTACCTGCCCTATTAAGTGTGTTGCCACTAAAGGTTCGTGCAAGTTCAGAAAAAAAGGGAAAATCCCGTGTATTTGGTTCGTTAAAAGAATTATCTTTAGGAAAATATAAGTTCTTATTTTTATGTAACGTGGTGATTTCATCTTCAGGACAAAAGGAAAAACCTAGATTTATTGCCTCTTTGGCAAAATTTGTTGTACGGCGCTATAAGGGCCTGTTGCTGTTTAATGCTATCGTATCAGTAGTATTCATTAGTTTCTTACCGCTAAATGAACTGAATGATGAGTTTGTAAAATATTTTGACAGTACCATTCCGTTTAGACAGGCAACAGATTTTTTAAGTGAAAATATGGGAGGAATCTATTCTATTGAGTATTCGGTTGCGACGAATAAGGAAGGAGCTGTCAATGAACCGGAGTTTTTACAAAAAATTGATCAGTTTTCTTTTTGGCTAAAGGAACAGCCTGAAGTTATTCATGTCAACACGGTGAGCGATACATATAAAAGGCTTAATAAAAGTATGCATGGCGATGATCAGGCATGGTACAAATTACCTGAAAAGCGTGATTTAGCAGCACAATACTTATTGATGTATGAAATGTCATTGCCTTATGGGTTGGACTTAAATGATCAAATCAATCTGGATAAATCTGGAGTCAGGATGATTGTAACCATAAAAAGTTTGAGTTCAAATGAAGTGCTGGCTTTAGAAGAAAGGCTAAGTGCAGAATTGAAACGGCAAATGCCGAATGTTACCTTTGCTTCGGCAAGTACGGATTTAATGTTTGCAAATATTGGCAAGCGTAATATTGTAAGAATGATAGAAGGAACAGGGATGGCTCTTATTTTAATTTCCTTAATCCTGGTCTTTGCCTTTAAATCCGTTAGACTTGGATTAATAAGCTTAATCCCTAATTTAGTGCCCGCCGCCGTAGCTTTTGGAATTTGGGGATTGATAGATGGCAACATCGGATTAGCATTATCAGTTGTGACAGGGATTACTTTAGGTATTGTGGTTGATGATACAGTACATTTTATGAGTAAATACCAGAGGGCCAGGGTTGAAAAAAAGCTAGATAAAGCACAGGCGGTAGAGTATGCTTTTTCTACAGTTGGGGTTGCGTTATGGATAACCTCCGCTGTATTGGTCAGTGGATTTATAGTTTTGGGCTTTTCACATTTTACAATGAATGCAGAGATGGGAATCATGACAGCAATGACTATTGCCATAGCGCTGTTTCTGGATTTATTATTTCTGCCTCCGCTGCTGATATTTCTGGATAAAAAATAAAGCTGAAATTTTACTGCAGGATTGGGTGAAAGGATAAGCAGGTTTTGCCTGCACTGCTATACTGGAGATTAACATATTATTAAGCTAACAGTTTCAATTTTAAAATTAGGCAGGAGTGGCTTTAGCCACGACCATAGGTGATTTAATCGTGGCTAAAGCCACTCCTACAGAAAATGAAATTAAATATGCTCAGACACCTAGAGGCATTAGAAAGATAAGGCTATCTATGCTGTCCGATAGAGTTTTTTTGAAAATTAATTAATGCGAACAAAAATGAATAGATTATTTTTATTAATTTTACTGAATGTCTTCTGTGGGCAGGCAATTGCCCTAACCGCTGAAGAGCAAGGCTTGCAAATTGTTCAGGAGGTCGATCTCCGGGATACAGGCTTTGGCGATAGCAAATCAGATTTAAAGATGATTTTGCGTAATAGAAATGGCGATGAAAGTGTGCGCGTTTTAACCATGAAAACATTGGAAGTGAAAGGTGACGGAGATAAAAGTTTAAGTGTTTTTAGTAAACCTCGAGATATTAAAGGTACCGCTTTTTTAAGCTATACTCATGCACTGGTGCCCGATGAACAGTGGCTTTATTTACCCGCTTTAAAGCGAGTGAAGCGAATCTCTTCCAGTAACAAATCAGGCCCTTATTTAGGCAGTGAATTTGCTTTTGAAGATTTAACTTCATTTGAGGTGAAAAAGTATAAGTATAAGTATTTAAGAGATGAGGTGTTAAAGGATAAAGAATGCTTTGTGGTTGAGTTCTATCCGCAATATAAGCATTCTGGATATACCCGACAAATTGTTTGGATAGATAAAGAACGGTATATTCCTATAAAAACAGATTATTATGACCGTAAAGATTCGCTGTTAAAAACCTTGGAACAAAATAACTATAGGCAGTATTTGAAAAAATATTGGCGCCCAGATGAAATGCTGATGGTTAACCATCAAAATGGCAAGAGTACCGTTTTAGTATGGGAAAATTATGTCTTTAGAAATGGTTTTTCAAAGCGAAACTTTGATAAAGCTACATTGAAGCGAGCAAGGTAGAGCTATATTATAAATGGCTGTCCGTGCAGAAAAATCTGTTCTCAACAATATTTTATTTTCAGGGGTTGAGGATGAAACTTTTTTAAAAGAAATTGAGCGAAAATTAGAAAAAAAAACGGTTAAGGCATCAGAAACGCTTTTTAAGCAGGGTGATGATGTTAAAGGTTTATATTTGGTTCTTTCGGGCCAAGTTCAGGTTTATACAAATAGAGATGGCGAATGCTATATCTTATCCCATGCAGAATCGAACCATTTAGTTGGTGAGTTTTTGCCTGAGGGTGGCAGTGTTCGATCTGTCGGTGCACAAGTTACTGAAGATACCACGCTTTATTTTTTATCATGTGCTGAGTTTCGCGAGCTTGGCAAGCAGTTTCCAGAGCAGAGCCAGTTATTGGCTTTAAAAATAATTAACCGCCTATTCTGGAACCGGACAATACTGGCACTGCATCTGAGCCATTTATTTGAAGGTTTGAGCGAAAAAATAGTGCGTCGTCTGATTAGCGAGATGGAGATTCTTTCTATTCCGTCCAATACATTGCTGATAAAGCAAGAAGATATTTCTGATGAGCTATATATTATCATTGCGGGGCAGTTCCAAGTTTACCGCTCTTCTGCAGGGTCAAATTTTGAAGATTTGCGAATCGCAGGCCGTGGAGAACCTATTGGCGAAATAGGTGTTATTTGCCAGTCTTCCCGTCTTGCTAATGCTTTATCTATCCGGGATTCTACTGTTGCTAAGTTAAGCCGAGCATCTTATGAAAAGGTGTTAAAGATCTATCCTATTGAAATAAGTCAGACGTTTGTTAAGAGTTCGGTTAACTATATATTGGAGACTAATAAATCTCCTCTGAAACCTGCAGATACTTTTGTTTTTGCCGATTTGTCTCAGACAAAAAAGCCAGAGGTCATTCAGCAGCTCACTGTCGCATTAAGTGAATTTGGTCAGACCATCTTTTTAACTAGTGATAGAGTTGATGCCGCTTTTAGCCATAAAGGGATTGCGCAGTCGGCATTTAACAGTGAATATAATCATTCTCTATTGCATTGGCTGGCTGAGCAGGAAATCACACACCGTTATGTTGTTTATGTAACTGATGATTCAATGACGCATTGGACACTTAGATGTCTGAGGCAGGCTGACCATGTTTTATTTTTGGCCAATAGGAAAGCAAGGCCGGAGAAAAGCGATTTAGAGAAAAACATTTTAAATGAGTTGGGACAAAAGCGCGTAAAAAAAACGCTGCTGCTTAATCACCCCAGTTCAAATTCAGTTCCAGAACAATCATCGAGTTGGCTGAAAGGACGTACATTAAATGCACATTATCATATTAGAGACGAAAATAGGGCTGACTATAGCCGTGTAGCAAGGTTTTTAACGGGAAATTCAATCGGCATAGTTTTAGGTGGCGGCGGAGCAAAAGGTTTTGCTCATATTGGTGTTATTCGTGCCTTAAACGAGCTGAATATTCCTGTAGACCTTATCGGCGGAAATAGCATAGGAGCCGTGATTGCTGCCCAATATGCAATGCAATGGACGCATGTTGAGATGATTGAACGGACTCTTCGGCTATGTTTGCATGGAGACCGGTTTACTCTGCCAATCCGTTCACTTTTTTCGGGTAAAAGAATGACCAAAGCATTGCTTGATATGTTTGGTGATAGGGAGATTGAGGATCTTTGGCTGCGTTTTTTTTCGGTTTCATGCAATATCAGCCGTGCAACGGTGATGACTCATAGCAGCGGATCCTTGCTTGCTGCCGTTTTAAATAGCAATGTGCCGCCAGGCTTGTTTCCTCCTCAGGTTGTAGGCGGTGATTTGCTGGTTGATGGTGCTTTACTAAATAATGTACCCGTTGATGTAATGGCGGAGATGAACGATGGCGGAACCATTATTGCTGTTGATGTGAATGCATGTGAAGATTTAATGAACAATGATGACCACCGCGGCGGAGTTAGCGGGTGGCAATTGCTGCTGAATAAAATAAACCCTATGGCAGAGGATAATAGCAGTCTCGGTATGATAGAAATATTAACCCGAGCCAGTATGATTGGCGGGTTGGCGCAAAGAAAAAAAGGGATGGATGGGGTTGCTGATCTGTACTTACAGCCTCCGGTAAATGAATTTTCATTAATGGCATATAAAGATGCAAAAAAGATAGAAGAAGCCGGCTATCGATATGCTATGAAAGAGCTTCAGAAATGGTTGGGAAAGAAAAAGAGCTTGGGTTAAAAAACTATCTTGTGCTCACCCACTCAACAATATACGCCCTATTTAAGATACGACCCTAATTTGTTTTGTATTTTCATGAACTGTTCAAATTCATCAAGTGACAGGGGTTTGCTGAAATGATTTCCCTGAGCATAGCGGCATTGCTGATCTAACTGGCCCAATAGTTCTAACTGTTCCTGGTTTTCAACTCCTGTGGCAATGATTCTGATGTTTAGTTTGTTTGCCAGAATGATAATGGTTTCTACCAGAATGGCATCAGTAGGGTTGCTAGTCATACTGTGAATATATGAACGGTCAATTTTTATAGCATCAAAGGGGAATTTCTTTAGATAGCTTAAGGAAGAGTAGCCTGTGCCAAAACTATCAAGGGAAATTTGAATGCCTTCCTGTTTGAGTTTTTTAATGCTTTTAAGGTGACTGCTTTTTTTTTCGATAAAAATATTTTCAGGTATCTCAAAAGTAATGCATCCTGGAGGAACTTGGTTTTTTTTTAAAATAGCTAGCCATTCATGATGGCAATCGGGCTGATTATACTGAGTAGAAGATTGATTAATTGAAATATGAATGGGAGGCAGTCCTAAAGTTGACCAGTGGTGCATGTTGCAGGCAACTTCATTGATGACCCAATTTCCAATCTCACGGATGAGTCCGCTTTCTTCTGCGATTGGAATGAAATCATTTAATGGAATATAGCCTGCCGTCGGGTGATTCCAGCGCAATAGGGCTTCAGCACCGACAACTTTGTTATTTTGCAGGTCTATAGTGGGCTGATAATATATTGTAAACTCCTGCCTGACGATTGCTGAGCGCATATCAGTAATCAGGTTTAAACGCTTTTCAGTCTCTTGCTGCAATGCCTGAGTATAGTAATAGAAGCTATTGTCATCATGGTTTTTTGCTATATACATGGCGCTATCTGCATTTTTTTGCAACGTCACCAGATTGCTGCCATCATCGGGGAAAATGGCAATACCTATGCTTCCTGAGATAAAAATTTCCTGATGATCAATAACTATTGGCTTTTCGAATGAGTTAAAAATTTTCCTGGCAATTAATTCGGCATCGGTTATTTTTTCCAGTTCAGGGACTATGATGCAAAATTCATCACCGCCTAGACGAGCTACAGTATCTGAACTTCTGATTGCGGACAGTAATTTTTTTGTAGTTTCCTGTAGCAGACAATCACCAACATGGTGTCCATAGGTGTCATTTATCCATTTGAATTTGTTAAGGTCTAACAGCATTAGAGCTAGTTTTTTCTCGTTGCGCTGACATTGTTTTATGGCATTGGCTAATCTATCTCTAAATAAGGTACGGTTTGGCAAGTGAGTCAGAGGATCGTAGTTTGCCTGAAATTTTATAGATTCTTCAACCTCTTTTTGCTGGCTGATATCTCTTAATATAGAGATAGTCTGAAAAATTTTTCCTGCTTTATCTTTTAAAATATAAATAGACTGCCAGGCAGGAATTGAATGGCCGTTTAGGTGCCGAATTGAAACTTCACCTTGCCAATAGTGGTTTTTTTTTAAAGTCTTGCCAACGTTGTTAAAAAAATCACTATCAAATTGTTCTGTATTAAGAATGCTGCAGTCTTTTGTTAAAGCATCCTGTTCAGATAAACCGCTAATGGTTGTAAATGCATTATTGATAGAAATAATTTTTTTTTGCGCATCAGTAATAAAAATGGCATCTTTGGTATGTTCAAAAAAAGAAAGCTTGAGCTGCAGGTTTTGGTCTGCCTGCTGTTGTGCCGAATCAGTCTGTAGACGACCATATAAACGGTTTACAACTCCGTTGCTATCAACATCAGGCTTTATGAAGGCATGAAAGGTGGTTATTTCATTATCAGATAAATAGCGAAAACTATAGTTGACTGGAATGTGGGCATATAGGCAAGTGTTGTGTTTTGTTTTGACCAGAGCGACATCATCAGCATGAATCCTTGATATATATTTATCATAAGAGAGCGTCTTTTTTGCTGAACCTTGAGCAGGAAACCATTGCACTATTTTTTTAGAAAGCGAATACTCCCAAGTTGTACCTGATGTATCTGCTTCAGAGGATACGGTTTTTGTATGGCCTGGTTTTTTAGCCAACTGTTCTGGCACGTGTTTTTTGTTTTTAGACAGAGTTCTGTTCAGTTGCAGTTTTGCAATTGATTGAAAAATGCTAAAACTGAGCTGTTCAGTAAAGTTTTGGATTAATGGATCTTTTACAACATAATCCATGCATCCTAGGTGCATTGCTTCGGCAATCAGCTTGGGGTCTTTTTCTGCATTGACAATGATTGTCGGAGGAGAAAAGTTTTGCAGTTTTAAATCTTCCAATAAAGAAAAAGCATTAGGACTGGGGGTTAAGTAATCTACAATTAATAGGTCATAAGGCAATAATTGTTGAGCTATGTTTGTTAAGAGCTCTTGCTCTGAACCTGCCGAAATAACGTGGTAGCCCTTCCATTCAAGACGCATTTTGACTTGACTGGCAATAAAGTTATCGCTGTCTAGGTAAAGAATATGGAAGTTACTCATTTATATATGGCAAGTTGGGCAAAGAGAGTATGTGACAAATTTTACATAGATTGATATTGACTGGTTAGATATTCAAGAGTTCATAAAGCTCTTCTTGGTATAATTTTGGCCATTCTACCATTAAAAATGAGTTTTTAACTGAGAAGGTAATTTTTTAAGGAGACTATTGGCTAACTATATCCACTAAGGTGCATTAATTACAGTTTGGGAAAGGGGATCAGTAAAGGTGGGGGGGGGAGATTGTTATTTGAATTATATATGTAAGAATTTGAATTTTAATGATATTTTAATTGATGGGTAAGGTGGAATTAAGCTGTTTGTTTCTGGTTTTTATGCTGGCTTAATTTTTGCTTGTAAGTAAGGGTTAATGAGTTTGCATAATAATTTTTTGCATGCCTTTTTGACTTTCTATTTTATTAAATAATTATTGGAGTTTGAATGGAAACTGTTTTATTCTTAATAGTGGGCTTAGCATTAGCCTATGTCATTGTATATACACCTGTAAGTAAGGCCTTAACTGGGTCTCAGTCACCTTCTGATCAGGAAAGGGTGGGAAATAAATTAGCCATCCCAGAAGATGCTACGCTAAAACGTCATTTTTTTAGTACCCTTCAGGCTGAAGTTGAATCGGAACTTTCTCCGCGACCTACATGTTCAATGCTCAAACGGCATCATGATGCTTTAGTTTCAGCTGAAATGGAAAAGCGTTTGCTTGTAAATGCTATTTAACAGTATTTGTCTGCTTTGTAATGGTGCTTGATGCACCATTTTAATTAATTGAGCATGTTAGGCAACTCGCAATAAATAACCCACCAATCTTGCTTGTCTTTTTATCCGTCTTCAGCGTTGCAACTTCGGTCACATAGCTTGCTATGCTCCCTTCGTTGCGCCTTGAAGATGAATAAAAACCCTGCGCAATCTGGGTAGGTTATTTAATGCGCGTTACCTTAGACTTAGCCTCCGGTCATTTTTTTAGATTATTACGTGCCGGTTTGAGTTTTCTAAAAAGCCGGAGAATAAAATAGTCAAAAAACTGATGCATGATTAGTGCAGAGAGTATTAAAGCTGTACCTGCCAATATTTTGACAGTAAGAGGTTCGTGGTTGATGGTGTGTCCTAAATAGAGTGCCAGAACGGGAGATATCATTGGGATAAACCCAACGGTAGTTGCAGGCAGATGGATAAGCAAATAATAGTAGAGTACAAAGCCGATGGTCGTTGCAATTACACCTAAATAAACGATGGAAGCTATGTTCATCATGCTTAAATTGCTCGGCCATAAGGCGTTATCAAATACTCCCCAGGTCAGCAGGTAGACAGGAAGAGCAAAAACCAGCCCACCTGTAACCTGTATGGAAGCCGGCAGTTTGGCATGGATGCGCTTTACCCAGACGGCACTGGCAGTTTGCAATGAAACAGCTGTTAAAATAGCGATAATGCCATAGACGGCCTGAATATTTAGCTGCAATGCCGAGCTAAACATAATGCTTAAGCCAGAAACGCCTAAAAAATAAGAGCAGATCTTTCCAAAAGTTAGGCTTCGTTCTTTTAGCCAGATAGCCGCAAAAAAGGCGGTTAAAAAGGGCGACAGCCCAAAAATAACTGAGATCCAGCCAGAAGGAACATATTGAGCTCCCCAGTAAACTGAAAGCATTGCACCATATATCTGTATGGCAACCGCAAAATAAGTCATTTTAGCTTTACGGTGCAATGGCAGGCGTTGGCGTCGGATGATTAATAATGAAAGCATGCAGATGGCACCTATTGCCATGCGTGAGCCAGCACCAAAGATAAAGCCAGGACCTTCCCCGCTCCATTTTATGGCAAGGGGGGTTGTTGCCCATAATAGGATAACGCTAATGAAAGCAAGTGCTATACGCATGGCTGGTAAAAGGTTTAGGAAATTTCAGATAACAGGGAATCAATCATATTTTGTGCCTGCTGCTGATAGCTGGCTCCAAATAAATTTAAGTGATTAAGAATATGGTAAAGGTTGTACAGTGTTTTACGAATTGAATAGTCTGAGGACAGCGGGTAGGATTCGTTATAACTGGCATAAAAATTAGCACTAAAGCCTCCAAACAGTTCAGTCATGGCAATATCGGTTTCTCTATCGCCATAATAGCAGGCTGGATCATAAATGATCGGTTCGCCAAGGCTGGTCATTGATGCATTTCCTGACCATAGATCGCCATGAAGCATTGAAGGGTGCGGGGTGTGACTTTCGAAAAATTTGTGCAAAGAACTGGACAGTTTTTCACCTGACTGGATTAGTTTTCCAGTAAAACCATTTTTTTCAGCAAGTGATAGCTGGAAACCTAAGCGGTTATCTCGCCAAAAGTGAGGCCAGTTATCAGTAGAAGTGTTTACCTGCTCAGTTGAGCCAATGGTGTTGTTTAAATGCCAGCCAAAAAATGGCTTCTTGAGATGATGCAAGCCTGCTAATTGTTGACCTAGTTTTTCGTCTGATTGCCGGTCGCCAGGTTTAAGAGCGAAGGATTCTAAAACTAAAAAGGCATTATTGGCAAATACTCCAGAAAGAATAGGGCGGGGGGCTTTTATAGTATTGCTCTGTGCCATTTCCTCCAGACCAGAGTACTCTGCTTCAAACATGGCAATTAAATTTGCCTGGTTGAGTTTTATAAAGTAACTGCTGTTTTTGCTTTGCAGCAGATAGGCAGAGTTAATACAGCCGCCAGAAACAGGCTGAATGTCAGCAATAATAAAAGGTTGGTCAATAGCTTGTTCGATCTGTTTGGCGATATGTTGCCACTCTGCATTATTAACCATTAATAAATCATCTAAAATAAACTGATGATTATAACGTATAGGAGTACTTTCCTTTAGCAGTGAAAGAATTTTAAGAAAAGTCCTTTACATCCTTGTAATGGGTATTATTTTTTTAAACTAATTGGACAGCTGATTCAGTTTGAACCTGATTTCTGCCTTTTTCTTTAGCATAATACATCGCTTTATCAGCCCGGTTGGTTAAAGATTCGGGGGTATCATCTTTTCTTAAGGTACTGATGCCAAGACTTGCCGTTAATTTTAATGTGGCCATGCCATAGGCAATCGTATGGTTTTCAATTTTTGCGCGAATCCTTTCTGAAATTATTTTTGCTCCGGCAAGATCGGTGTCGCTTAAAAGGATGACAAATTCTTCTCCGCCATAACGGAAAACAATATCGCTGCCTCGGAGAGACTCTTTAATGCAGTTGGCAGCAGAAGCCAATACCATATCACCACATTCATGTCCATACGTATCATTAACCTGTTTAAAATGATCAATATCAAAAAAAACAAGTGATAAATCACGAGAATTCCTTTGTGATAAGTTGATCTCTCTTTGCAGAGAGTCACTAAAAGAAGTTCTGTTATTGGTTTTCGTTAAAGGGTCTGTAAAAGCCATTTTCAAAGCCTGGTTATACAGAGTGGCATTTTTTAATGGATAGATTAATGAACAAAGCAGTGTTTCTAACAGTTTTATTTCTTCATCTGCAAATTGCTGTCTACGCATAATTTTTAAACTGCCAAGCGACATGTCTTCAACCTTTAATTCATAAGAACAGGAGTTTTTTGTCTTAATGCCTTGGCTTATATTTAAACCAAATGCTTCATTTTCATAAACAAAGCCATTATGCGGAATCAGGCCTTTTATTTGATTGCTGAAAATAGTGATTAATTCATTAAATTCTAGCGTTGTTTGCAAGGCGCTGCTAATATCATAATGATGCAGGTTTACAGCTTTTGATGCTTCAAAAGTGTTATTGCTTACAACGGCTAGGTTAGCTGATTTTTTTTTCATGATTCAATCCCGTTATGTCTTGAATGTAATATTACCTAACTGAATAGCTTGTTTTGTGCCATAAATTTTATTTATATTTAATTCAATGGTTTGTGGGTTTTTTTAAGGCGTGTGTCAAATTTTTGTCTTGATAGAGGCAAGTTGTTGCCAAACTATTTATAAGGTGGATATTCACTCTAGGTTAAGCATTTAAAAGGGATTATATGTTCTGCCTTTTTATAAAAAATAGGTGTTTTTCAATAATACGGATGCTAGTGGCATCATAGTGTTTTATAATTAGAATCTTGGTTTTTAAACTCCATTAATTAGGATGTAATATGAAGAAAATTTCGCTATTTATTTCGTTGGTTTTATTCTTATTTTCCGCTGTTGCTACTGCGCACGGACCCGTTAGAGGAAAATTGACATTGACGATTACAATTGACGCACCTGCAGATAAAGTGTGGGATGTGATCAAAAACTTTGACGATATGTCATGGCATCCGGGGATTGCAAATACTACAGCTGACAAAGGTAATGAAAAAGGTTCTGTTCGTGTCTTAACTCTTGAAGGAGGAGGAACAATTACCGAAGAGCTAAAAGCCTACAAAGCAGATAAAATGTCATATAAGTATAAAATCACTGATATGAGTACAGTTAAGACCATTCAGCATGCTGGTCAGGATGAAGATATCCCCGTGTTACCGGTAGAAAATTATCAGGCAACACTGACTGTAAAAGCTAAAGGCAATAAATCAGTAGTTACTTGGGTCGCAACTTATTACCGTGGATATGTTAATAACAACCCGCCTGAAGAGCTGAATGAAGAAGCGGCTGATAAGGCAGTAACGGCTGTTTTGACAGAGGGGCTAGTTGCTCTGGGTCAGAAGTTTGATTCGGGTGCTAACTCTTCAGAAGTTAAAGTGACAATGAAAAGATAGTCTCTGTCACTCATTGATAGCAAAAAAAGGGGTTGTTTTTAAAGTAAAAACAACCCCTTTTTTATATTATTTTATTCAGCCTATAAAATTAACCTGAGGTGACAGCTTGAAAGATTCTCTTAAGCTAAAAATGAAAAGTGTTATTTTACTTGCTATTACAGTACTGTTTAACGCTTCAGCAATGGCAAAGTCCTATGCCTTTATAACAAACCAACTGGATAACTCCGTCTCTGTTATTGATACCCAAAGCAATATAATTATCAGTACCATAGCCGTCACTGGCAAGCCAGCAGGTGTAGCTGTTAACAATAACAGGGCGCAAGTTTATATCAGTACCCCAAGTGGCGGCGGATTTGCGGTTTTAGATATTAAAACAAAAAGGCGGATACGGTTTGTAAAAGTAGCCGGTGCTTCACTTGGAATTGCTGTAGATGTAACCGGAGAGCGTGTTTTTGTAGCTGACTGGTATGAAAATACGGTATCGGTTTTTGATACCCAGGCATTTAAATTAATAAAAGTTATTCAGGTAGGGAAATCTCCTTCAGGGATGATGGTGAGTGAAGATAATCGCTGGCTTTATGTGGCTAATCGAGTGGATAATACGATTTCGCAAATTGATTTATCAACATTGAAAATTAGAAGTACAGCTAAAGTAGGCTCCCACCCTTTTGGCTTGTCTGTCAATAAGGCTGGGGAACGCATTTACACCGCAAATGTGGAAAGTGATGATGTAACCGTTCTGCAAGTACCTGATTTAAAAAAAATGACAACCATAAAGGTAGGTGCCAGACCCTATGCAACTGCATTAGCATTGAATGATAGCTTGCTTTTTGTAACTAATCAGGACGACAGCACAGTTTCAGTTATTGATACTGCAACATCAAAAGTTATTTCAGTGATTGAGGTGGGGGAAAAACCTGAAGGAATCAGTACTCATCCTGATGGTCAGCATGTATATGTCGCAAACTGGTTTGATAGCACTGTTTCGGTGATTGATGCAAAAACATTAAAAGTGACCGATACCATTGAAACGGGGGAAGGGTGCAGAGCATTCGGCTTATTTATTTCTGAGTAATCTGACGATTGTTGTGCTAGACTTCGGAAAAATTAATTTAAAATGAGATGGAAATGGCTGAAACAGTAGAAGAGTTAACGGTTGCTTATGAAGATGGCGGTATTGAAACAGTTAAAGAACTCGATAAAAAAATTCTGAGTAAAGGCGCATGGGCAACTGTTATTTATCGCTATCAGGATTGGAACCGTACTAAAGAAGAATATGGTCCTGATAAGTTCACTATTCGGCGCTATCGAAAACTGAATGGAGAATATTCCCAAAAATCAAAATTTAATATTTCCAGTGAAAAACAGGCTAGAGAGATTATAGCGGCACTGACTGACTGGGTCGGTGAAGAGTAAAGCAACTTCAGAATAATTGATTAAAGGCTCACTTCTTTACAGGGGTGGGCCTTTTTTTTACCCTCCCATATTTCATGCTGTAAAACCCTTCACAAAGCTTTGATCAAAGCAAGAAAAAATAAAGCGGATTGACTAAAAGTTTTTTTCTATAGTCTATACTTCAAAACAAATGAGGAATTAACAGCCTTGTTAGTTTATAGAATGTTTAGGAGAAAACCGTGGCAAGCATACTTGCAGTAGATGATTCAGCATCCATGAGACAAATGGTCTCATTCACATTAAAAGGGGCCGGCTACACAGTAGTTGAAGCGGTTGATGGTGTAGATGCTTTAAATAAGGCAAAAACACAAAAATTTGACTGTGTGGTGACTGATGTAAATATGCCGAATAAAGATGGCATTACCTTAATAAAGGACTTGCGGGCACTGCCTGACTTTAAGTTTATTCCTATGCTGATGTTAACTACAGAATCAGGAATGGATAAAAAACAGGCAGGTAAAGCGGCAGGTGCAACAGGCTGGATCGTAAAGCCTTTTAACCCTGATCAATTGTTAAAAACAATAAAGAAAGTTTTAGGTTAAGAGCCGTTAACAATGCTAAATAACTACATTAATGAGTAGGAAAGTCTATGTCAATCGATATGGCACAGTTCCACCAGGTCTTTTTTGAAGAGAGTTTTGAAGGTCTGGACATAATGGAAACAGGGTTGTTAAACCTTGATATGGGAGATGTTGATGCTGAAGATATTAATACTATTTTTAGAGCGGCTCACTCCATAAAAGGAGGCAGTGGAACCTTTGGTTTTACTGCAGTTTCTGATTTTACTCATGTTATGGAAACCCTGCTTGATGAAATGCGGGATGGGCGCAGGCAAGTAACTCAGCCTGCCGTTGACGTGCTTTTAGGGTCAGTCGATTGTTTAAGAGAAATGTTGACCGCTATTCAGGATGAGCAGGAGATAGATGTTCCTAGTGTAACTGAGTATAAAAAAGCATTGGAAATTGAACTAAACGGCAATCAAGTTAATGAAGCTTCACCGGAAAATAATTCTGTAGCCCCCCCTGGAGAACCAGTTTTAGAACTAGGCTCTGAGAAAGAAAGTGAAGGCGGGTGGCGAATTGCATTTAGTCCCCATACCAATTTACTTAAAACAGGCAATGATCCTGTCAGAATGTTCAGAGAACTTGCTTCATTAGGTGAGTTGGCAGTAACAGTCGATTTTCAAGGCGTTCCTGATTTTTATGACCTGGATCCAGAGGAATGTCATTTATCATGGAATTTAGATATTGCCGGTGATATTCCCATTTCTGAAATCAATGATATTTTTGACTGGGTTGAAGATGATTGTGATTTGGCTATTCAGCCATTGGATGAGCGAAGTCAAAATGATAACGGCATTGCACCGATTGAAGAGTCCTCCGTTAAAGAAAATGCCAATCAGCAATCCTCAGAACCTAAAACTAAAACAGAGGTAGTCAATAAGCCGGTTAAACCCGCAGCAAGTAAAAAACAGCCAGCAAAACCAGCAGCTAAAGGTTCAAGTTCTATTAGGGTGGATACCAGTAAGATTGATACTTTGATTAATATGGTTGGTGAGCTTGTTATCACCCAGTCCATGTTAGGCCTAGTAGGTGAAAACTTTGAATTAAATAAGCTGGACCAGCTTAAAAATGGCTTGTCACAATTAGAGCGTCACACCAGAGAATTGCAGGAAAGTGTGATGAATATCCGCATGCTGCCAATTAGTTTTGTTTTTAGCCGTTTTCCACGATTAGTGCACGACTTGAGCACTAAGTTAGATAAAAAAATCGAATTGGTGATGGTTGGCGAGCACACGGAAGTTGATAAAACGGTTGTCGAATTATTAAGTGACCCCTTGGTTCATTTAGTCAGAAATAGCTTAGACCATGGCATTGAAATGCCCGCTGACCGTGTGGCGGCGGGCAAGCCGGAAACAGGCACAATTACGCTGGAAGCCTATCATAGAGGAGGCAATATCGTCATTGAAGTAAGGGATGACGGTAAAGGACTTAACAAAGACATGTTAAGGGCTAAGGCAATAGAAAAAGGTCTGATTGACGAAGATTCCATACTGACTGACAAACAGACATATGAACTGATTTTCATGGCTGGATTTTCTACAGCAGAAAAGCTGACAGATGTTTCAGGGCGTGGTGTAGGGATGGATGTAGTCAGAAGAAATATCCAATCGCTAGGCGGCAATATAGAAATCATTTCGGAGCTGGGAAAAGGCTCGACCATAGCCATTCATTTGCCTCTCACATTGGCAATTATGGATGGACAATCAATTGCAGTAGGCGATGAACGCTTTATAGTGCCATTAGGTGCAATTATAGAATCTATTAATGTTAATGAAACCATGGTTAATCGTGTGGCAGGCAAGGGGGAGACTTTTCGCCTGCGGAATGAATATTTACCCATAGTCAGAATGCATGAGATTTTTGATGTAAAAACTGTACAGGCGACAAAATTGACAGAAGGCCTGGTTGTAGTGGTTGATGGACAGGGGATGCGCTGTGGATTATTTATCGATGACCTGCTAGGGCAGCAGCAAGTTGTCATTAAGTCATTAGAAGCAAATTATAGAAAAGTAGAAGGTGTTTCTGGTGCAACCATTCTAGGTGATGGTTCTGTTGCTCTGATTCTGGATATTCCCGGTTTAGTAAGATTATCAAATCAATAAAAAATTATGGCAGAACAAGCTGAACAAGTTGAAACTGAAGAAAAGAAACTGGAAAACCTGGTTCAGTTTTTAAGCTTTACTTTGGGTGATGAGGAATATGGCGTAGATATTCTTAGAGTACAGGAAATTCGAAGTTGGGAGCCAGTTTCTCGAATACCTAATGTACCAAGCTATGAGAAAGGAGTGGTTAACCTGAGAGGAGCCATTGTGCCTATCATTGACTTGCGGGAGCGGTTTGGTTTGGGGCATTTGGAATATTCGCCATTAACAGTGGTTGTGGTATTGCAAATGCAGACTGCAGAAGGTAAAACGCGAGTTATGGGGGTGGTGGTTGATTCGGTGTCGGATGTAGTGGATGTTGATAAAAAAACCATACAGGATGCCCCCAATTTTGGAACTAAAGTTAGTACAGAATTCATCAATGGTTTAGCGTCGGTAGATGGCCGGATGGTGATGCTGCTTGATGTTGAAAAATTATTGAAATTAGATGGCTTAGATGATGACGATGAAAATTAATAAAAACCTAATATGCACCTTGATGGGTAGAGGAGATAAATAATGAAAATTAATATGCCGGTCACTGATCATGAAGTGACTATGAAAAAAGGTGATATTCTGGTTACCCGAACAAATTTAAAGGGGGTTATTACCTATGCTAATCAGGCGTTTATAGATATCAGTGGCTTTAGTAAAGAGGAGCTGGTTGGCAAAAGCCATAATGTGGTTCGCCATCCTGATATGCCATCGGCTGCTTTTGAAGACTTATGGAACTGCTGTAAAGCTGGCAATCCCTGGACGGCACCTGTTAAAAATAGAACTAAAACAGGTGACTATTATTGGGTAGAGGCCAACGTAACGCCTGTGTACAAAAATGGCCGAGTGGATGAACTGCTGTCAGTACGATATGCACCGAGCCGCCAGCAAATTAGTGCAGCAGAAGACCTGTATCAGCAGCTTAATGCCAATAAAGCAGAAATACGACCCAAAGGCATGGCATTAATACTGAAAAATATGAAAGAAATGAGCCTAGGGTTAAAAGCAGGCATTGTCTTAGCTGGTCTGTTGATTCCTAGCCTATACTTCATGTTTCTGCTATATCAGCAAGGCAATATGCCTATGCTGGCAGGTGTTGCAGTACTTACCGGAATAGCCTCTATGATAGGCATTAAAATGGTACAGGATTATAGGGCTGCATTGGAAAAAGTGATAGGAATATCCTACCAGCTAGCAAATGGACAATACAGGAATACCATTGATGTGGATAGAAGCGATCAAATTGGCGATATGTATAAAGCCATTTATGGCATGCAGGTTAAGCTGAATGCAGATCTTTCGGAAGTGCAGGAACTGGCGGCCGGTTCAATGCGGATCAAACAGGCACTGGATAACGTAAGCTCTAGTGTGATGGTTGCAGATAATAATTTAGATATTATCTATATGAATAGTACGGTTCAGGAACTGTTTAATAATGCGGAGTCCGATATACGAAAAGATTTGCCAGAGTTTAGGTCAAATGAGTTGCTCGGTGCCAATATAGACCAGTTTCATAAAAAACCTGAACATCAGAGAGGGATGCTGGCAAAATTAAATAGTACTGTAAAAGCCAGCTTGATAATTGGCGGCAGGCATATGGACTTTGTAGCAAATCCAGTGAACGATGAAAATGGCGATCGTATTGGCATAGTAGTTGAGTGGCTGGACCGGACTAAAGAAGTAAAAATCGAGAAAGAAATTGAAACTATAGTTGAAGATATAAAAGCAGGGAACTTGCGCTCACGCATTGAAATGGCAGACAAAGAAGGTTTTTTTGAAAAGCTCAGTGAGGGTATTAATGAACTGACGGAAAATATAGAAAATGTTTTTTCAGATGTCAGCAGTTCTATGCAAAACATGGCAAATGGCGACTTAAGCAAGCGAATTACCAGCGATTATCAAGGTACTTATTTAGAATGTAAAAATAGCATTAATGCCTCAATGGACAAAATAGCTGAAATTGTTGGGCAAGTGAATGATTCAGCAGAGTTTATAAACAGTTCGGCACAGGAAATTGCCAGTGGCAATAACAATTTGTCTAATCGAGTCGAACAGCAGGCCGCCAACCTGGAGGAAACGGCATCCAGTATGGAAGAATTAACCAGTACAGTTAAAAATAATGCCGATAATGCTCAGCAGGCCAATCAAGTAGCGACTTCTGCTAGACAGTTAGCAGAAAAGGGAGGGGAAGTCGTTACTTCTGCAGTTTCGGCTATGCAGGAAATAAATGTCAGCAGCAATAAAATTGCTGAAATTATTGGTGTAATTGATGAAATTGCTTTTCAGACCAATTTGCTGGCTCTCAATGCTTCAGTAGAAGCTGCCCGAGCAGGTGAACAGGGTAGAGGTTTTTCGGTGGTAGCAACAGAAGTCAGAAACCTGGCACAGCGAAGTGCGACGGCAGCTAAAGAAAGTAAGGATTTGATCCAAACAAGTCTGCAAAAAGTCAGGTCGGGCACTGAATTTGTTAATCAAACAGGAACTTCATTGAATGAGATTGTTACAGGGGTTAAGAAAGTAGGTGATATCGTTGCAGAAATTGCCGCGGCCAGTGTTGAACAGTCTCAAGGAATAGAGCAAGTGAATCAGGCTGTATCGCAGATGGATGAAATCACACAGCAAAATGCCGCTTTGGCAGAAGAAGCTTCTGCTTCGAGTGTTGCCATGAGTGACCAGTCTACTTCAATGGCGCAGTTATTATCTTTTTTTAAAATAGGTGCAGGGGGAGCAGGAACTTCAGTGCATCAACATACACATGCATCTGCATCTGGCATCGGATCAAATTCTTTGGATTTTGCTTTGGCAAAAAGCAAGCACCTGGCCTGGAAGGGTCGGTTAAGAGGTTTTCTTGATGGTTCAGAAGCATTAACAATGGATCAGGCTGCGTCTCATAGAGACTGTGATTTAGGAAAATGGCTGTATTCTACCGGGTTGGCTGAACACGGCCACTTGCCAGCAATGAAGGAGTTGGAAAAACTGCATGTTGATATGCATAAGAACGTGCAATCGTGTATCTCTCATAAGGATCAGCATAATGACCAGGCGGCATCACAAGATTACAATACAGTTTCATCCCTGTCAGATCGAATTGTCAAGTTATTGGGTGAGGTAGAACAGAGTATATCGGGTAATAATGGATCGGCCTCAGCTCAGCCAATAGCTGCACCCGCTCCGCAAAAGTCAGTTTCCCAGCCTTCTTTTTCGGCTAGCAGTTCAGGGGCAGATGATGAATGGGAGGACTTCTAATGACTTTAAACGGTAAACAGAAGAGTCAGCGTTATGGCAACTGAAGCATTGGTAGACCAAAAGGTGGAACAGTTTTTAACTTTTGAGCTTGCGGGTGAAGCTTATGGTATAGAAATTCTTAAGGTTCAGGAAATCAGAGGATGGGAGCCAGTAAGAGAAATACCCAATACACCAGACTATATTAAAGGTGCGTTAAATTTACGTGGAGAAATTGTTCCTATCGTTGATTTACGTGAACGGTTTGGCATGGAGAAAATGGAATATTCACCTGTTACGGTAGTTATTGTACTTTGTGTTGAAGGTTCGCAGGGATCAAATGTAGTGGGAATTGTTGCAGATGGGGTGTCGGATGTATTGGACATTACTATTGCAGAAATCAAGGACAGTCCAAAACTGGGTTCTAAAATAGATACCCGGTATATGAGAGGCATGCATGTAGGTAAAAATCATATGGTAATGCTATTGGATACAGACAAATTATTGGACTCAGAAGAGTTTGAGGGAATTGCCGGCTAATGGCTGAACGGGTAGTTGCAATTATTAATCAAAAAGGCGGCGTTGGCAAAACAACAACGACGACTAATTTGACTCATGCACTGGCAAAGTCAGGTAAGAAAATAACGGTTATTGATCTAGATCCTCAAGGGCATCTTGCTCTTTCATTTGGAGTGGTTAACCCTAATAGACCGGGGCTTGATGAGGTTCTGCTAGGTGAAGCTGATATCGTTAAGAATTTGATTCCAGTGAGAGATAATTTGCAATTAGTTGTTGCTGGTCCAAAGCTGCATGAAATTGAACAGTTGTCTGAAGGCGGAGCAAATAGAGGCGATTTGCTGCGAAAAGCACTGCATGAAAATCTGAATGATCAAGACTTTGTGTTTATTGATTGTCCGCCGTCATCAGGTGTTTTAGTTGCTAATGCACTATTTGCAGCCGATGAAGTTTTAATCCCAATGGCAGGTGATTTTTTATCATTGCAGGGCTTGTCACATATGATGGGGACAATAAAACGCTTCGAACAGGTATTAAAGAAAAAATACAAGCTATCTTTAGTTATGTCCAGATATGCGACGACCCGAAGAATTTCTAAAGATGTATTGGGGAAAATGCTGAAGTATTTCCCTAATCAAGTGTTAAACACGGTGATTAGGGAAACGGCGTTATTGGCAGAATGTCCTAGTTTTGGAAAAACTATACTTGAATATCGCCCAGGAAGTCGCTCTGCAAGAGACTTTAGAAACTTGGCCGATGACTTTTTAGAGGGGAGGGTTATGTAATGGCAGAAAAAGATATGATTGGTTTTGATCCGCTGGCATGGATGAATAATGATGATGGAAATAGCCAAACTACGGAGTCGTCTGAAGTGGAGCAAGCCAGTGAGTCAGCAGTTGATGTTAAGGCTGGGCAGTCAGTGAATGAGTCAGCTGAACCCACAGTGCCTGCAGAAGTCGTGCAGGAGTTGACGGCTGAGTCACAGGCCGTTGAGGAAATGGCTGATGCCTCAGTTAGTGAAAACGGTGCTGGACAAGCAGATGAGTTCAAAATTATTTTAGATGCAACGCTCAATATACAAAAGGTAGGCATACTATATGAACATTTGCTAGTGCTGCTGGAAGGTCAGGATAAAATTGAAGTTGATGCATCGGAAGTAACTTCGATAGATACAGCTACCTTGCAGTTATTGATTGTGCTGAAACAGGCTGCGATTAAGTTGCATAAAGAAGTTATTTTTGATTTTCCTTCAGATAAATTTATTGAATCAGCTGAAGTTTTGGGTTTAGCAGAAATGTTAGAGATTGATCAGGCCGCCGCCGGCTTCTTTTAGGTCACTTTTATTCCATAGGCTTATGAACATGATATTTTTTAATTATTACCCCAGCAGCCCAAGAGGATAATAGTGTCAGATAAACAGCGTGAGTTTCTATATACCAGGAAAGATTTTGATTTTTTAAGAAAAATATCTAATGAACATTCAGGAATTCTAGTTCCAGATGATAAATTTGATATGTTTTATTCCAGGTTATCAAAAAGGCTGAGAATGCACGGTCTGGCAAATTTTAAGGAATATTGCCAGTACCTCAAAAATAATCCTGAAAAAGAATTTACAGAATTTATTAATGCAGTCACTACTAATCTGACCTCTTTTTTTAGAGAAAAACACCATTTTGATTATTTAAGAGACACCATTATTCCCGAAGTTCTAAAAAGAAATAATACAAAAAAGACAATAAGAGTTTGGTCGGCAGGCTGCTCCACGGGTGAAGAGCCCTATTCTATAGCTATGACATTATTAGAAAATGTCCCCAATGGCTGGGAAATAAAAATTTTGGCGACAGATTTGGATACCAATGTTTTACAGACTGCAGCAACGGGCATTTATAACAGTGATAGGGTAGACGGTTTGCCTGAAGCAACAATAAAGCGCTGGTTTAAGAAAGGAAAAGCCAATAATGCCGTTAAAGTAAAGACTCACCCAGACTTGCGGGCTTTGATTCAATTTAAGCAGCTTAATTTGATGAAAGAATGGCCTATGAAGAATAAATTCGACTTTATTTTTTGCAGAAACGTTCTCATTTATTTTGATAGGGATACAAAAGAGCGCTTGGCGCAAAGATATGGTGAATTGCTTGCGATAGGTTCTCATTTATTGATTGGGCATTCAGAATCGTTAAATCAGCTTGATACCTGTTTTGACTTGATTGGGAATACGATATATAAAAAAATAAAGTAATACTTGTTTAACCTAAATAAATCAGTTGAGTTTAGCGAGCAACAAATTTTTTTAGGTTTAAGCTTCCTATAGGTAAAAAATAGGGATAGGAGGCAATGTCGTTAAGGTGTGAATAAAACATTCGGAGGTAGGGCTTTAGTCCCTACAAATACGGGGCTAAAGCCCCATCCCCAGACTTAATTTGCTCTATAAACCTCTTAACTTAATGATATTGGGATAGGAGGGAGCAGCATCTATAAGAAATTAAAATTTAAAGGATACATGATAGTCATATGAGCCAGACAAAAAAAATCACACCGCCATCAATATCTGAATTCAGCAATATTAAACGATATTGGGATAAGGAAAGTAACATGGTGTGTGCCAGAATTTTACCTGGTGAATATTATGTAACAACTGAAAATGAATGCATGACCACTGTTCTGGGTTCTTGTATATCCGCATGTATCAGAGATTCCGTCTCTGGAGTCGGTGGCATGAATCATTTTATGCTTCCTGAAACAAACAAACAGAAATTAAGTGCAGGGGCTGAATCCGTAGTAGGTAACGCAACGCGTTACGGAAACTATGCAATGGAACATTTGATAAATATGATTTTGGCCAATGGCGGTAAGCGAAAAAACCTGGAAGTAAAAGTGTTTGGCGGAGGAAAGATTATTCCTACTATGGGTGATGTTGGTTTCAGGAATATTGAATTTGTTCTTGATTATATTGATGCGGAGGGTTTAATGCTTACCTCTCAGGATTTAGGCGATATTTATCCGCGAAAACTGATTTATTTTCCAAAGACAGGCAAAGTAAGGATGAAAAAAGTCAAAGATTTGCATAATGAGACAATTGTGTCCCGTGAAAAACAGTATCAAACATCAATTAAAGATGAGCCTGTGGTCAGTGATGTTGAATTATTTTAGGAACTGATGGATGAGTAAAAAAATACGATTATTGATTATTGATGATTCAGCTCTAATTAGACAGATGCTGACTAAAATATTCAATTCATCTGATGACATTGAGGTAGTTGGTTCAGCCGTTGATCCACTGGTTGCAAGAGAGAAAATTAAAAAACTCAATCCAGATGTATTGACCCTGGATGTTGAAATGCCTCGTATGGATGGGTTGACCTTTTTACGCAATTTAATGCGCTTAAGACCAATGCCGGTGGTAATGATTTCAACGCTGACTGAAAAGGGTGCTGCAGTTACATTAGAGGCATTAGAGCTGGGTGCGGTTGATTTTGTTGCCAAGCCAAAAGTTGATGTATCGAATTCACTGAATGAATATGCCGAAGATATTATTGCTAAAGTTAGAATGGCTGCTAAGGCACGAGTTCGTTCTTCTGACGTTGCCATGGGTGTAAAAAAGGCAGCTCCTTCAGCTCAGATAAAGCATTCTGCCAGCTCTGTTATTCAGGCAGCCCCAGCAAAACAGCATTTTAAAACCACTGATAGAATCATTGCATTAGGCTCATCTACAGGGGGAACTGAAGCTGTTAAAGATGTTGTTGCCGGCTTGCCAATGACTACGCCTGCCATTGTTATTTCTCAGCATTTGCCCGCGGCCTTTAGTGCATCATTTGCCAAGCATGTAAATGAAGTGACGGAGATGTCTGTATGCATTGCACAAAATGGCCAGCAAATTTTGCCAGGCAATATTTATATTGCTCCTGGCGACCAGCATTTATTGGTGATTAGGGATGGTGCCCGATATATTTGTCAATTAAATGATGGGCCACCGGTTAATCGGCACAAACCTTCGGTTGAGGTAATGTTTCGCTCAGTTGCACAAAATGTAGGCAGTAATGCTATCGGTGTCATGCTGACAGGCATGGGAGCAGATGGAGCAAAAGCGATGAAAGAAATGAAAGATGCGGGGTCGGTTAATATTGTTCAGGATGAGGCAAGCAGTGTGGTTTGGGGTATGCCGGGGGAGGCGTTTAAGTTAGGGGCTGCTGATCATGTGATGCCGCTGGATAAAATTGCCACGCAGATTTTGGCTTTAGCAAGATAAAGGAGGAAGATATGATTTTTATAAAAAAAATCTGGTTCCTTCTGGTTTTGTTTTTGACAGCAATGCTGCTGCCCGTTTTTGTTTCAATAGAGATTCTCTATTGGATAGCATTGCCCATTATTTTTATTGTGGGAATTTTCTACCTCTATCGTGCCCAAAATTATCACCAGGCCACTGACATACAGGATGCGACAGATGATCAGGTTCTCAATAAAGCAATTGATCAATATGTTTCTGGGATAGAGTCTTGCATTGAGCAAGAAGTTGTTTCATTCCATTCTGAATTGGCGCAGCTAAAAAGTGTTGTAGCAAATGCTGTGGCGACCATGTTGGGCAGTTTTAATAATTTGCATGGTTTAACATCTGGTCAGTCAGCTGTTGTCCGTTCCTTAATGAATAATTTAGGAGAAGAATCTGATTCAGCAGATGAAGGTTTAAATTTTACAAAATTTTCTAAAGAAACGGATGAAGTTCTAAACTATTTTATTGATAACACATTGCAAATCAGCAAACAGAGCATGGAAATGGTGGGTGTAATTTATGACCTGGGCGAACATATGGCTAAGGTAGAAAAGCTGTTGACTGATGTGCAGGGAATTGCTGAACAAACTAACTTATTGGCATTAAATGCCGCCATTGAAGCGGCTAGGGCTGGGGAGGCAGGCAGAGGGTTTGCCGTGGTCGCGGATGAAGTACGTAATTTATCTAAAAATTCTGATAAATTTAGTGAAGAGATTAGAGTTGTGGTTAATGCATCAAAGAAAAATATTGCCGTGGCTTATGAGATGGTTGAGAAAATGGCATCAAAAGACATGAATGTTGCCATTACCTCTAAATCCAATGTTGATGCAATGCTGGTTGGCATTGCCCGGATGAATGATGATATAGCCATTAAAATATCTGAAGTTTCCGGTATGACTGACCAGATTGAATCCAGTGTTGGAGATGCTGTGAGAGGGCTGCAGTTTGAAGACTTGGCCAGGCAAATGATTGAGTTTTTAGAATTAAATACCCAGCATTTTCAAGCCATGAGTGATGAGGTCAGGATTGGTCTTGGTACTTTTAAAACAGGGACTGGGCCTGTTTGGGCTAGTGAGTTAGAACAAGGCGTTACCCGTTTAAATGATATGAAAAAACAATGGAATGCAAAAGAGAAAAAAGCAGTTTCTCAATCCTCTGTAGAAGAAGGTGACATTGAATTATTTTAATAAGGTACTAAACTTTAGGTATATTTTAGATTAAGGGAATTTGATTATGGCAATAGAGACACGGTTAGATGCAAGTACAAAAACATTGACCATTAATATTTCAGGGCGTTTTGATTTTGGAATTCATCAGGATTTTCGTAAAGCAACCGAACAGGCAGAAAGCGGAGTCAGTACCATTATTGTGGATATGGGGCGGGTAGATTACCTTGATAGTTCTGCGCTCGGCATGTTATTGGTGTTGCGCGATAAAGTGGGTGAAAGCAAAAGTGCTGTACGGTTAAAGGGTGCAAAGCCAGATGTTAAGAAAATTTTGGCAATAGCCAATTTTGATAAATTATTTACGGTGGATTAAACTTTCAGGTAATGCTGAGGTTGTGCTAGAGCTTCACCCCAGCCTACTTTATTTTCTTTAATATTTCAAAGCACAAATTCAGCAGAACTGCCCTTAGACGTTTTTCTAACGACTAGCTGAGCATCGATGCGTTCTTTAAGTTCGCTCACATGACTGATAACGGCAACAAGTCGGCCATTGCCGCTAAGCGCTGTCAATACATTAATTGCCTGTTCCAAAGCTTCATCATTTAATGATCCAAAACCTTCATCTATAAATAGAGTATCCAGATGAATGCCGCCCGCATTATTTTGGACCACCTCGCTTAAACCCAAGGCAAGTGATAATGATGCAAGAAAACCTTCACCGCCTGAAAAAGTGTTAACGGGTCTTTTTTGTCCAGTATAAGCATCAATTAATTCTATATCCAATCCAAAGGCTGACTGTTTATTGGATTGGTCTAACTTGCGGAGTAACTGATAGCGTCCCTCGCTCATCATTTCTAGACGGCCGGAGGCCGCTTGTAAAATTTCATCTAATAAACGGCCTAACAGAAAACGGCTAAAGCTCAATTTACTGCCCTGATAGCCGGTGCCATTAGCAATTTTAGATAAATGACTGGTTTGCTGATAATCCTCTACCGCTTTCTTTAAATTATCGGCTTCTGTCGCCACTTTTTTAATCAGGCTATCTAAAACCGTATAGCGCTGATCTAACTGGCCTTTCTGTTTTAACAGCTCGTTTTTTTTGCTTTGTGCCTGCTGGTACTGATTTTCTATAGGTGTTAATGCTAATTGGGTTTTGTTGGCTAGCTGAGGCGCTAATTTATTAAGCTGGGTTTCAATTTTCAAGGTTTCATTTTGGTAGTTTTCCCACTGTTCGGTTCGGCTTAAAAATTCCTGCTCCGGCAGCCGGGCTGATTTTAGGGCAGATAAATCGGCAAAACAGGAGAGCTTAATGGCGCGATCGACAAATTCTTTTTTCTGATTAAAATCATCAGATGATTTCTGTAGCTGTGCTTCAGTACTGCTTAACGTGCCTAAAGCGGTATTAAACAGCTGCTGAGCGGTCTGATTCTCCAGTGATACAGATTTAAATTGCTGCTCAAATTTTGAAATATCATGGTCTAACTGGCCGATTTCCTGGTTCAGGTTGAGTTTATCCTGATATTGACTAGGAATGGTTTTAAGCTGGTTTTGTATTTGTCCTTCCAGAGTATTTACTTGGGTACGATGGTCTATAGCTTGCGGACGCAAAGCGGAAAGTTCAGCTTTAATCCCTTTTAAAAACTGTTTAAGTTTAACTTGTTCTAGCTGCAGCTCCTTTTTTTTCTTAACTTGCTGGTCGATTGATTTAATTAATCGTTCAAGCTCAGAAATTTCTTGACTACAGGTTTCTATATTATTCTTATCGGCGGGTAATGAATCTTTCAGCTCAGCCAGTACACTGGCAATACCTGCTAACTGGTTTTGCTGTTTATCTGATTGCTGCTGGAGTATTAGCAGTCTCTCTTTCTCACTTTTCAATTGCTGCTTTGCTTCATTTATTTGCCTGTCAGATGGAACATGGGAAGGTGGAGTGGCAGGCATCGGATGATCATAACTGCCGCAAACGGTACAGGCAGTTCCAAGTTTCAGTTGCTTAGCCAGGTGAGATGCCAGGTCTTGGAGTCGGGCAGACTCTAGCAGTTGCAATGACTCTTCCAGTGACTGGCTAGTCAAATTTTGCTGAGTTAACTGTTTTTTCATATCAGAGGCGGCTATTTCAGTCTGATGCTGTTTTTTTTCCGTTTCTTCAATACGTTTCAGCTGTTTTAACTGATCTTTCTTCCGCGCTAACTGATGCTGAGTGCTGATTAATACGGTGTCACAGGAGCCAAGATCGCTGATTGCGGTTTCATTGGATTCAAACTGGTGACTGTATTCGTCGGCATTGTTTTCACATAGCGATAATTTGTGCTCAGAACTTTTTAGCAGACTAGTTGCTTGTTGAAACATTTTTTTATTAACAGCCAATGAAGACAGGGCTTCATTGGTCTGCCTTAGAGCATGTAATTCTAATTTTCTCTGTTCCTGAGCCTGTTTGCCTGACTCAAGGCTATTCAGTTCATGCGAAGCAGTTTTGGCGAGCTGCTTAAATTTTTGCTTATTTTTTTCTGCCTCAGTCAAGGCAATATTGAGTAGAGCCTGTTTTTTTTCAGCGTCTTCAAATAGCCGATAATCAGGCCAAATTTTTTCTGCGATAACATGTGTTTTTAATGATAAGGCCAAAGCTTCAATTGTTTCTTTTTGTTCAGCCAGATCTTTTTTCGCAATGAGTAGATCTTTTTGCTGATCAAAAAGCTTATTGATGGCAATGGCCTGATTCAAATCAGTTTCGGCCTTTAGCCGAATGGTCTCGGCAAGGCAAATCTGTTCTTCTGATTTGGCGCATAATTGTTTTACATGATTCAGCTGAGGCAAAAGACTGTCAGCTGAATCAACATTCTCACTTTTTAATAGCCCTTTGATCTGTGATTCCAGATCAGTCACTTTTTGCTTGAGTTCACTTTCCAGAGTTTTAAGCTTTCGTTCAAAGCTAGATAAAAACTCAGTATCAACCAAGGTTTTTAAAATATCTTCCCTGTCAGCAGAGTTGGCCGTTAATAATTCCCTAAATTTCCCCTGTGCCAGCATCACAACCTGACGAAACTGATTAACGTTAAAACCAATTAGAGCTTCTATCTCCGGTTTGGTTTTACTGATGCTTTCGCATAGTAAGGTCGTTTCTTCAATTGTCTGCCCAACAAAATCTATTTGGTACAAAGCCGATTGCACCGTCTGCTCGGTAAAACCTTCACCTCTTTTTTTTGGGGTTTTCTGTTTAGGCGAAAACCAGGCTCGATACAATGCCCCCTGAATGGAAAAGTCTAAGGTTATTTCCGTCCGGGTATCAGCTAAAGCATGATGCGAACGCATATCTTCAACCGTTCTTTCGCCGCCTGAGGATTCACCATATAAAGCACAGCAGATAGCATCGAAAACAGTGGTTTTTCCTGCACCAATATCGCCTGTGATTAAAAACAGGTTGCGTTCGCCTAATAGCTGAAAATCTAAACTCAGATGTTCGGCATACGGCCCAAAAGCGCTTATGCTTAAATGCAGAGGTCTCATTCTTTATCCTCTTCAAGCCGTTCAACCAGTGTTTTAACAAAAAACTGCTGTCGTTTGTTTAATGGCTGACTGCAGACATGCTGGTAAAATTCGTCAAATAGCTGAGCAGTATTTTGCTTATGCAGATCTTTAAAGCTTTTGTCCTGGTCAATCTTTTGACTGCCAGGTTTATTGGGCCGTCTTATTTCCAAAGTGTTTGGATAGACCTCCTGTAAGCGACGCATGGGATCATAAAGTTCACCATTGTCTAACAGTTCTGCACAAAGATAATCATCCGTCTGGGTATCCATGCCTGCCTGCAGCAAAATATCATCCAGCGTACCAGAAATAATGCGCATATCACGCAAAGGCTTTAACGCGATATGTTGACAGTCTGCAAAGCCTTTGGCATCCAGGCTTATTTCTGTCACTCCTTTATTGTGATTCACTTCGCTGAAACTGTATTTTAATAATGAGCCAGAATAGCGGATATGTTCATGGCCGGTCGCTTGTGGGCGGTGCAGGTGTCCCATGGCAACGTAATCAAAATGTTCAATAATGCCTGATTCGATATAAGAAGTGCCTCCGACGCTAAGTTGTCGCTCTGAATCACTCTCTTCGGCACCGATGACAAACTCATGCATAATCAATACACAGCGCTTATTTTTTGGATGTTCATGAGTAATGCAGGCTACTTGCCGTTTAATTACGTCTTGATGAGATTTTATCTCAGAATCTTTATATAGAGAACGGGCTGCTAGAGGCGATAAGTAGGGCAGGGGGTAAAAAAATACCTCGCCAAACTTATCATTTAATACAATAGGTAGGGTATCAAGGGTCGGCTTGCCATTAATAAAGACATTAGATTTTTTCAGGATGGATGAGGCAAAGCTCAAGCGGGCACCGCTGTCATGGTTGCCGCTAATGATAATAACCGGTACCGCTAGATGTCCTGCAACCCGATTAATAAAGTTTTCTAATAAATTAACAGCACCTTCGGAGGGAATTGCCTTGTCATAGACATCACCTGCGATAATAATGGCATCGGGTTTTTCTTGCTCAATCGTGCTGATGAGCTTATTGAGTATATACTTTTGATCATCAAGCAGTGAGACGTTGTGAAAAATACGTCCCAAGTGCCAGTCAGCGGTGTGTATAAAACGCATAGTGTTTTTGTATTAAAGCAGTGTATTTATCTTCCTCTTTTTCTAAGAGGATTGGGGTGATGTGTAAAGGTGAATAAATATACATGTATCATTTTGGAGCGAGGATTTAATAACTTCCGAAAGTTTGGCCAAGAATTTTGACTGCTAATAAAATGGGCGCATAGCAGACTACACAACGATTTTGTTAGTGTTTCTTTGGAGAAAAAAGGCAAGCCAAAATTCGGAAATCATTAATTCCTCGCTCCTTAGGAAAAAATATTTACATCAACAGTTCATTCCCGATGGCAATAAACTGATCAGACGAATTGATTAGGCTAGGTGCAGTTAAAGCGGTTACACCATAAACAATACTTTTTGTTTTGTAAGCCTGGCGGGCTTTGTGCAGCAGCAGATCAAAATCTCCATCTCCTGACAATAAAATAATAGTGTCTACGGTAGCAGCCAGTTCAAATGCATCTAAAGTGATGCCCACATCCCAATCTCCTTTAGCCGAGCCGTCTTTACGCTGAATATAAGGTTTTAGCTTGACCTGAAAGCCAATGTTTCTAAGGATGTTTTGAAAACTCTGCTGCTTAGCATCGCCTTTGTCTATAGCATAGGCAAAGGCACCAGAAACTTCTTTATTAGCCGTTGCTTTAGCCCAAAATGCTTTGTAATTAAACTGCTGTCGATAATGTTGGCGTGTAGTGTAATAAATATTTTGCACATCAACAAAAATAGCAATTTTTTCCATAGTGATTATTTAATGAATGAACAGCAGTAATCAGTGGGCGACTGAACTTTTACCGTAAATTTAGCATTGGCAGGAACATTAAAGGATTCACCTCCTGTTACCGTTTGCCAGTTACTGCTTTTGGGCAGCAGTACCTGAAGATTGCCGTCAATAATTTCCATCAATTCTTTATCAGCAGTATTGAAGGTATATTCGCCAGGCAACATAAAGCCAAGCGTTTTGCTTGACCCATCAGGAAATTTTACCGTACGGCTACTGACGTTACCATCAAAATAGACGTTGGCTTTTTTGATGATTGTGACGTTATTAAATTCTGACATTTTTTTAGACTCCTTTTGAGCGGGCAGTATACCAGTTTAGGCTGTTTGAAATTAATATACTTGGCGAGTGATCAGCTATTGATAATTATCAGGTGGCAAAGGCCGCAGAAAGTGTTTCTGCTACTTGTTTTCTAGCTGTTTAAAATACTTAAGATATTCACCATAGCCTGCATTTTGAAGTTCTTTGACGGGAATAAAACGCAGAGAAGCTGAGTTAATGCAATACCTAAGTCCTGTCGGTTTCGGTCCATCTTTAAATACATGCCCTAGATGTGAATCTGCATATTTACTGCGAACCTCAGTTCTAGGGTAAAGTAAAAAATAATCAGTTTTTTCGATGATGTGTTCAGCTGTTAAAGGTTTAGTAAAACTTGGCCAGCCAGTTCCCGATTTAAATTTATCTATTGATGAAAATAGCGGTTCGCCACTAACAATATCGACATAAATCCCCAACCTTTTTTCATCCCAATAGCTGTTTTTAAATGCCTGTTCAGTCCCATCCTGTTGGGTGACCTTATATTGTAAAGGACTAAGTTTTTTACGAATTATTTTGTCGGAAGGCTTAACAAATTGATGTGCACTGGATGGGGTGAGTTTTAAATCATCGCCCCAGGTTTTAGTTAAATATTGATCTCTACCCGAGTTGTAACGATAGTATTTATAACGGATTGGGTTTTTCTTGTAATAATCCTGATGATAGTCTTCTGCACTATAAAAAGTTTTAAATTGAGTGATTTCAGTAGTTATAGGCTTATTGAAGCGACCGGATGCCTGTAGGTTTTGTTTTGATAGTTCGGCTATCGTCTGCTGTTTTTTGTCATGATAAAAAATGACAGGACGATAATGTTTTCCACGGTCGACAAATTGACCTTTGTTATCCGTTGGATTAATTTGTCTCCAGAATGCTTGCAGTAGATCATCGTAAGATATGATGCTGGGGTCATAATAAACTTGCACTGCTTCTACATATCCAGTACCACCAGCAGAAACTTGCTTATAACTGGGGTTGGGAATATCCCCCCCGCTGAAGCCAGAAATAGCCTGATGTACGCCTGGAACCTTTTCAAAATCTGATTCTACACACCAAAAGCAGCCGCCAGCGAAAGTGGCAATTGATAATTCTGATTTAGTTAATGCTTGAGTCGGCTGTTTTGATTCGACACAGGCTGAAATAAGTAGAATGCTAATTAGCATGATGAGTGTTGAAAGTTTAATTTTCATATTTAAGTGACTGATTTATTAAATAGTATTGTTGAGTGTTATAGGTGAGATTAAAAGTGAAGTAATTTATCACCATGCTGAATTTATCAAATTTTAACTGGCAGGCTGAATGAAAACGTCGTTTTTTTATTTGGGATACTATTTACTTCAATAAAGCTGTTATGAAGTTCCAGAATTCTTTTCACAATAGCAAGACCTAAACCGCTATTAACATTTTCTACATCACGGCTTTTGTCCAATTGATAAAACCGGTCGAAAATTAAAGGCACTTCCGTTTCTGGGATGCCAATTCCGTTATCACTAACTTGAATTTGTATGTGTTGCTTAAGTTCAACCAAAGTAACAGTGATTTTCCCTTCTTTAGCTACAAAACGAAATGAATTTTCCAGCAAATTGACTAAGACCCGCTCAATTAAGCTGATGTCAGCATAAACGAATAATGCAGTGGAATTATATTCAGCTGTTAATTCTATGTGTTTTTGTTCGCCGGATAATAAGAATTTCTGAATAATATCTTCAACCAGTTCTGCTAAATTGAAAACTTCTTGTTGAGGTCTGGTTTCGTGGGCATCCAGTCTTGCAAGTTCAAATAGCTCGGAGACTAATTTGTTAAGCCTGGCGCAATGTTTTATTGCTGTTTGCAAGTAACTGCGACGATCTTTTTCAGTGAGGGTTGATTCCTTAATGAGTAGCGTTTCTATATAGCCTTGCAATGTTGCTAATGGGGTTCGTAAATCATGGGAAACATTGGCAACTAACTCTCTGCGTAAATTATCTGTTGTTTTTAAGTTATCAAGTTGATGATGAATTTTTAATGCCATGCTTTGAAAAGCGGCAGTTAAGTGGTCAATTTCGTCTCCCTGTTTCCGAAAGGCAGGAAAGCTTGGTGTTCGTTGAGAGTTGTTTTCAAAGCTGTTAACGGCAATAGACAACTTTTTTAGACGCCGGGTTAAGCTGGCAAACAGCAAAAGACCAAAGAAAAAAACAACAATGAGCCCCAAAACAGTGGCTAGTAAACTGCTTCTTAAAATATAACTGTCATTAATTTTTTCAACAATAGTGTCATATTCCTCACCGCCAAGAATTACATAAAGATAGCCGTCGGGTTTGTTTTTAAAGGGAACAGGAGTGGCAGAAAAAACTTTAGATTGTTCAAGATTTCTAGGGTCGTCACCTCGTAGAGGAAGAATGGTTTTACCAGATAAAAAGCGTTTAATAGGCTTAACATCGACTGAAAACCTGACGACTTTCCAGGGTGGGGCGGAATACTCTAATATTTCACCTTTATGATCTATTAAATAAATCTCTAAATTAGGGTTTAATACCATAAGAGAGCTAAATAATTGCTGCAATGCTGAGTGATTGATTTGCCCCTCCTGCAAAATATTTGATTCTTTAACGATATGGCTGGCAATTTTGCCATTAAGTTTTTGCATAACCTCTTGCTGGTAATAGTCGGTGGCAAAAAAGGTCACAGAAATAGTCAATAAACTGAGCAAAATAAACAGTAAAAGTAGAGTTAATGTAAGTTTGGCAAATAGGGATTTAAACATCATAATTACTGTTCTAAAAATTTATAGCCAACACCCCAGACAGTTTGGATATAAACAGGATGTTTTGAGTCGACTTCAATTTTAATTCTCAACCTATTGATATGAGAGTTTACTGTATGTTCATAGCCATCATGAGAATACCCCCAAATTTGATCCAGCAATTCATTGCGGGAATACACACGGCCTGGGTGTCGGGCAAAAAACAGCAGTAACTCAAACTCTTTTGCTGTTAGATCAATTGCTCGATTTGCAATATTAACGCTGTGTTTCTCAAGATTGATAGTTATCTGGCCTCGATTAATTATCTGTGATAAATCATCTCCATTACTTGAATTGATTGCATCTGATCGGCGAAAAATAGCTTTAATGCGTGCGAGCACTTCAGTAATGCTGAAAGGTTTAGTGACATAATCATCTGCCCCTGTTTCTAGCCCCCTTACTCGGTCTAATTCAGAGTCTTTAGCGGTTAGCATCAATATGGGGGTGTAGTAATGATTCTTTCGGATTGCCCTGCAGATTGTTAAACCATCTTTCCCTGGCAGCATTAAGTCTAGAATAATTAAATCATATTGATAATTTTCTGCCTGTTTTAAGCCAGAGTCACCATCAAAACACAATTCGACACTGTGCTGGAGATCTCGTAGGTGAAGAGCCAGCAATTGAGCCATATCTTCATTGTCTTCAATCAATAATATTTTTTTGGCCGACATAACAGTAAATAATGCAATTTGAAGTGATGATTATAAACTCTAAATATCACAGAATTATGTTGCTGGTCTATGGCAATGTGATAGTTATGTGATAATTACGTGATTGTTACGCAACTTTTTTATTTTAGTCTAAACAGCACGGTATTTTCCGTGTCAATTATGGAGTTTTTAAAATGAATAAAGTGAAAATTTTATCTGCGATTAGTTTGTTAGGGCTTGTTTCTATAGCTAATGTTGAAGCAGTTCAAGTTAAAGTTACGATCACAAATAATGCAAGTGCTGGTGGTGTTGCTCTTACACCTGTCTGGGTGGGGTTTCACAATGGAAGTTATGATAGCTATAATTCTGGTGTAGTCGCCAGCAGTCAATTGCAGTCATTAGCAGAAGATGGGAATTCAGCATCTTTGGCGGCAAATTTTGCAGCTAATGGTAGTTTAATTGCAACATCAACAGTTGCATCGGGAAATCGTGTTCAGGGATCTATCGGTTCAGCGCCAATTGCTGCAGGCAGTACAGTATCCGCTGTTTTTGATTTATCTGGTACGCTTGATAATCAATATCTTTCATATGCAAGTATGGTGCTGCCAAGCAGTGATTACTTTATTGCTAATGAAAACCCGTTCGCCCATAGTTTAGAAGATCTATTTAGCAATGGCCATTCGGTTTCTTTTAATATTGGTGTCAATGGCACGATTAATGACGCGGGTACTGAGGTTAATGATTTTTCAAGCTCGGCAGGCAATGGGCTATTTGCAGGGCTGCCTCCTATGCAGGCAGGGCCAAATATTGGTGCAGATGAAAATGGTGTTGTGCATACTGTTGATAGCGCTTATGGTGATTTTTTAAACACCCCCTCCAATTTTGATTTGTCCTCGTTTGACTTTAACTCTAACACTCTTTACCCAAAAGGTTTAGCAACAGTGACTATCAGTGCCGTTCCCGTACCTGCAACAGCTTGGTTTATGATGAGTGGGCTGCTTGGTTTGGTTTCTTTTTCTCGTAAATCTGAAAAATCATAATTGCTGTTTTTTTATACAGGGTCAGTTTGATTTTTAAAATGAAACTGACTCTGAATGTTTTTAGCTGATTGCACTTGTTTTTTCTTTGGCTTTTATATATGCTTATACGTATATTCAAAAAAGGTAGGTTTATGTCACCCGCTCAATTTTTTAAATGTTTATCCGATGATACGCGGTTGCGCTGTATTACCTTGTTGCAAAAGGAAGGAAAGCTTTGTGTGTGTGAATTAACTACTGCCCTGGCTTTATCACAGCCTAAAATATCCCGGCATTTAGCTTCTTTAAGGCAATGTGGCCTATTGATAGATAGTCGAGAAGGTCAATGGGTTTATTACCAGATTAACCCAGCGCTAGCTGACTGGATTTTTCCTCTCATTGATGAAGCGCTGACAGCTGTTGAGCTAACAGATTCGTTTACCAGCGATTTAAAGCGATTGCATCAGATGGATAATAGGCCAGAGCTAACGATGTGCTGTTAACTATTACTAACTAAATAGGAATACTGATGAAAAGATTACATGTCCACCTTGCTGTAGAAAATCTACAAAAGAACATTGAATTTTATAGCACGATGTTTGGTGCTAAACCCACAGTGCAGCATGAAGACTATGCTAAATGGATGCTGGATGATCCACGGGTAAATTTTGCCATTTCAAATCGCAGTGATCAAATCGGGTTGGATCATTTAGGTATTCAGGCGGAAAGTGACCAGGAATTAAAGGATATTAAACAGTGCCTTGATCAAACACAGGCCTCAATTGAAACTCAGCAGGGTACGGCCTGTTGCTATTCTGAGTCGGATAAGCATTGGGTTATGGATCCGCAGGGCATTGCTTGGGAATCATTTCATTCTTTAAAGAGTATCCCTACATTTAATACTGAGAAAGCTGTTGCAGATAGTGATAGTTCATCATCTTGCTGTACCCCTGAACCCAAAAAAACATCCTGCTGCGGGTGATTGGGTTGACCCCATTTTTTAAGGTATGGGGAAGGGTTTTGACGTTTCTGCGTCTTTGTACGCATTGCCGCTATAACTTAATAAAGAAAAGTTAAATTGTGGGGGTGGGGTGAAGCTATCGTTCCATTCCAGCCTGCATTTAATTTATTTAAGAAAGTGGTGGCCATGCTCTGTGTGGATAATATTTAAGGAATCATATGTTAACTGTTTTTATTATTTGTACCGGCAACTCCTGTCGAAGCTTGCTGGGAGAAGCTTTATTCAATCATTTAGGGCAGGGGCGGATTAAAGCCTTTTCCGCAGGCAGTCATCCGCTCGGCAGGCTAAATAAAGGTGCAGTAGCTACGTTAAAACGCCACGGATTATCAGTTGAAGGCTATAAAAGCCAATCCTGGGACGAGTTTGAGCATCAGTCCATGGACATTGTTATTACAGTTTGCGATAACGCTGCAGGCGAAACTTGCCCTGTCTATTTAAATAAAGCGGCTAAAGTGCATTGGGGATTGGTTGATCCAGGGCATATAAAAGGTACTGATGAAGAGATTACTGCCGCTTTTGAAAAGACCTATGGGATATTGGAACGTCGCATCAATAAAATGCTGGCTTTACCATTAGAAACCATGACAGCAGAAGAGATAGCTGTAAAACTGAATGCCATGGCTGATGAGGACTGAACATGACTGAAAAACAGCATAACATGGGAATGTTTGAACGCTACCTGACCCTTTGGGTAGGCCTGTGTATCATTATTGGCATTTCACTTGGTGCATATGCGCCAAGTTTTGCTAAAGCATTGGACAGTATGAGCATTGATGTCAACGGTGCACCTGTAGTATCCATACCCATAGCTATTTGTCTGTTTTTTATGATGTACCCCATCATGGTAAAAATAGATTTTGGCGAAGTAGTAAAGGCGGGGAAAAGTATCAAGCCGGTAACATTAACGCTATTTGTCAATTGGGCTATCAAGCCTTTTACCATGTATGCCATCGCCTATTTTTTTCTGGGGCTGGTTTTTCAGCAGATGATTGGCATGGATGCTGTTGACCTGGTCAAAATGCCTTTTGGCCTGGATTTAGCTGTCGGAAGTCACTATGGTTCGGGCGTGGTAGTAATAGAAGAAGGCGTTAAAATGCTGGAAGTACCATTATGGCGAAGCTATCTGGCAGGCTGCATTTTGCTTGGTGTGGCACCCTGTACAGCGATGGTATTGGTCTGGGGCTATCTGGCCCATGGCAATGCAGGACATACTCTGGTGATGGTTGCCATTAATTCGCTGATTATGCTGTTACTGTTTGGTGTGATTGGCGGATTTTTGCTGGGTGTTGGGCAATTGCCCGTGCCTTGGCAGGCTTTACTGCTTTCTATCAGCATTTACGTCGCTCTGCCTTTATTTGCCGGATATTTTTCACGAAAATGGATAGTTGCCCATAAAGGGCTGGAATGGTTTGAGCAGAAGTTTTTGCATATATTAACCCCAATCACCATTATCGCTTTACTGCTGACGCTGGTTTTACTGTTCTCCTTTAAAGGCGCGGTGATTATTGAAAACCCATTAACTATCTTATGGATTGCTATTCCGCTGGCAATACAAACCGTTTTAATATTTGCAATTACCTATTTAATGGCAAAGTACTGGGGGTTTTCTTATGAAAATGCCGCGCCCTCTGCTTTAATAGGAGCATCTAATCATTTTGAAGTAGCTATTGCTACTGCGGTTATGCTGTTTGGCTTATCATCAGGTGCAGCCTTGGCAACTGTTGTCGGAGTGCTAATTGAAGTGCCATTAATGCTGGCATTAGTTGGTTTTTGTAAGCGTACAAAAAGCTGGTTTCCAAGCTAAGGAATGGGAAATAAATAAGTTGAACATATGTGATATGTTTTCCCACTCTAAATGCAGGGTTTTAATTTTTATGCAGTATAGATAAGATAGCCTAATAAAACATCTAATAGAGGGCGTTAAAAATGGTTATTGGATCAATAGCAGGCATTTTTGTTTTAGTGTGGTTTTATAATACAGCGAATGGTAGAAACCCTGTGCATTGGGCTTTCGCAGGGTTCTTGGTCTATTTTGTAGTTTCATTGCTATGGACTGTTGGTGTAAACCCTGCCATTAAAGATGCGGCCATGCATAGTCGCAACACTCTGTTAATGTGGACTTCTCGATATGCCTATATCGCTGTTGCTTTAGCCTGCGCAGTTATTTTTAACTTGAAGGTAGGGAATGAAAAGCCAGATGAATAGTGAGTTTTTTATCCAGCCGCCAATTTAGTGAAAAACTGGTTTGTTTATATTATCCATTGTACAGATGATACCCTCTACACTGGGATAACGACAGATATAGAAAGGCGTTATGCTCAGCATGCTTTACAGCAGGGCGCTAAGTATTTCAGGGGGCGAAAACCTCGGAAACTGGTTTATTTGGAAGGTGGGCATGACCGGAGTACAGCGACTAAACGGGAAATTGAAATTAAAAAACTCTCACGGGAAAATAAGTTTCAGCTTATTGCATCTGAAGAAAACTAGCCTATCATTATGCTGAGTAACTATCAGGGCAGGTCCTTAGATACAGTATCAGCATTTATAAACCCAAAATAATGGCAGACAGTAGCAAAATCTTATTTGCAGGCGACCCCCATGGAGATTTTGAGCCATTAATTTCTGCTGTAAAAAAACACCAGCCAGAGGCTGCTGTTTTATTGGGCGATTATGAGTTAAAAAAACCGCTGCAAGATTATATTCAAGAAATTATTGGGGAAACTAAAATCTGGTGGATACCTGGCAACCATGATTTTGATCCTCCAGAACACTATCACAATCTTTTTTCTTCTCAGCTTGCAGAGCAAAGCCTGCATTTAAAAGTAGTGGATATTGCCGGCGTTAAAGTTGCCGGACTGGGGGGGATTTTTTTAGGCCGAGTCTGGTACCCGCCTCATAGCCCAAAATGGAAGAGCAAACGGCATTACTTAAATTCATTGCCTGTATCTGTAGAATCTACGGAGATTTCCTTAAAATACCAATCGGCAATCTGGCAAGATGAATGGGCTGAACTGAAAAAGCTAAAAGCCGATATATTAGTTACTCACGAAGGGCCTAGGAGCCATAGGCATGGTTTTATTGCGATAGATCAGTTAGCGGAAGCAATGGGTGTGAAAAAGGTATTCCATGGTCATTTGCACGAGCATTACTCTGCTAGAATTCGAAATGGAATTCAGGTGTTTGGGGTAAGAAATGCCAAAGTGGTTGATTTGTTAGGGAATGAGCTTTAATTCAGGAAGCATAAAAAAGTCCGATAGTTTTCTACCGGACTTTTTTGTATAGCCATGGTTCTAAGCAGGGGTGATTAGAATTTAGCTTTCAGGTCAAGTTGAAATGTGTCTCTATCTATATGCTGACCACCAGACTGAGTGTAGTCTTGAGCAGCTAAATATGCCCCCCCAATAGAGAAGTTCTTGCTGATGCCATAAGAAAGTTTAACTTTATGGCCTCTGGCACCGGTACCGCCACGATTGAAGTCAGAGTCATTAAATGTATCTGTTACAGCATTCTTTTGGGTGTCGCGGTAGTTATAGTCCAGTTTAAAGTGATTCCATTTTGTGCCAACACCGACTAGCCATGCTGTATCTTCGTGATCTTTAATATCACTGGCTGCATTAACTGCATAGTTGCCATAAATTTTAATTGGTACAATACCCGTTTTGATATCGACTTTAGCAGCGCCTTCGTATATTTTAAAATCCGCATCAAGGTCGCCATTAGTATGGTCGCCCGCCATTCTATTAACACCAACCGGATTATTAGCATTAAAAATAAATGCATTAAAGCCAAGTGAAGCTTTAACTGCATTATTAAATTTCATTGCACCGCTTAATCCGGCATGATACATATTAAGGTCTTCACTGAAAGTGTGTCCTTCGTCGCCATTATCACTTAAAATGTAGTAACCGCCAACGGCAGTCAATTTTACAGGGCCGACCTTGCTAGTATAGCCAAGAGCTAAACCTTCAGGGTTGACGTCACTATCCCAAATATTATCTGTGACTCTGAACCAAGGCATTTTGAATTTACCGACAGTCAAACTTGCACCATTTGCAAACTCAGGTGTCCAGTTGATATAGGCACGGTCAAAATAAATGCCATCGCCGTGGAACCCGTCGTCGTTTTTACCAAGAGAGGAGTTAGTTGAGGTTCTGCCACCTGAAGTAACTATGCGAAAACCAGCCTTTACTTCATCGTTAACCTTTGCCTCTATCCCAAGGCGCGCACGAATACGTTGACGATTTTTTTTGATTTTTGCTTCATTATCAACGCTTTCAAATCTGGCACGCATGTCGCCAGAAATTTTAATGCGGGAAGCCCAATCTAAAGATTTTGCCATTTCTGGACTTAAGCTAGCCGTTGCTTGTTTTTCATCAGCTTTTTTAGATAGGTTCTCATATTGCGCTTTATTTAAAACGCCGTTTTGATACAGGGTTTCTAATAATTCTTTATCGGAAGCTGAAACAGTAGTTGCTGTTAAAGCGACACCTGCCAATATGGCAGATTTAATGGCTACGCTAAGTTTTGTCATTTTTAGTTTCCTAAAGTTATTGTGTTGTGTTTTTGCAACCAGTTGTCCGGCACTACAAAACTAATAATTAGACAGCTGTTGTTTTTTTACAACCTGTCGCAAAAGTCAGACAGATAATACAAAAGGAATGTTACAAAAGTGTGACAATGAAAATATTGTGTGAATTATTTTGGATTTTGTTTTCCGGCTATTGAATGCAGGGGCTGCCTTTTGTTTACTGGTTAAGTTTTATTTATCAAAAGCTGTTTCATGGCGCCTCTCTATGTGATAATAAGCAGTTATTTTTAGACCTTGTTAAGCAATGCGGGCTGGCAGGGCTGATAAACAAATTTAAATGAAACCACGGGCATAAAATGGACGACAATAAAAAGAAAGCGCTAGGCGCTGCGCTAATGCAGATTGAAAAGCAGTTTGGCAAAGGCTCTGTCATGCGTATGGGTGATGTGTCTTCGGCAAAGGGAATCGAAGTGGTTTCGACGGGCTCATTGTCTCTTGACATTGCACTGGGTGCAGGCGGTTTGCCAAAGGGACGTGTTATAGAAATATATGGCCCGGAATCGTCAGGTAAAACCACTATGACGCTGGAAACTATTGCTCAAATGCAAAAACAGGGCGGTACTGCCGCCTTTATTGATGCAGAGCATGCTTTAGACCCTGTGTATGCTGAGAAAATTGGAATTAATATAGATGATTTATTAATTTCCCAGCCAGATACTGGCGAGCAGGCATTGGAAATTACCGATATGCTGGTGCGATCCGGTGCTGTCGATATGATTGTGATTGATTCGGTTGCCGCTTTAACGCCTAAAGCAGAAATTGAAGGCGATATGGGAGACTCTCATATGGGATTGCAGGCAAGGCTGATGTCACAGGCATTGAGAAAGCTAACGGCTAATATTAAGCGTTCAAATACCTTGGTTATTTTTATTAATCAGTTGCGGATGAAGATCGGGGTAATGTTTGGCAATCCTGAAACAACCACGGGCGGTAATGCGCTAAAGTTTTATGCTTCAGTGCGTTTAGATATTCGCCGTATTGGTGCGATTAAAAAAGGTGATGAAGTTATCGGCAACGAAACTCGAGTTAAAGTGGTTAAAAATAAAGTTGCACCGCCTTTTAAACAGGCTGAATTTGAAATTATTTACGGGGAAGGGGTCTCTTTTCTTGGTGAACTGGTCGATTTGGGTGTTAAGTATGGCTTTATTAATAAAGCAGGCTCCTGGTATAGCTATGGCGATCAAAAGATAGGCCAGGGTAAGGAGAATGTTAAAGCATTCTTGAGTGATAATCCGGATATAGCTAAAGAAATAGAAACTAAAATCCGTGCAGAGGCTTTAGGTGTTGTGATTGTGGCTACTGACGATAGTGATGAAGAGAAAAAAGAATCTAAATAGTTATAGTGCCTGTTGAGATTGAGTTTGCGAAAGAAATTAGAGAAATTTGTATACGTCTCCTAACCAGGCGGGAACATAGTCAGCGAGAATTGTTGGATAAACTGGCAATAAAAGGATACGACCATGCTGCAGTACAGGCCGTTTTAGATAAGCTGGTAAGTGAAGGCTGGCAAAGTGATGATCGCTTTGCCGAGTCTTATGCCAGATATCGAATAAAAAAAGGATTTGGGCCGGTAAAAATTACTTATGAATTAGGGCTGCGAGGGGTTTCAGGGTTTGATTTGGAACCTGTTATATTGGATTTAGCGGAAAGCTGGTCCGATTTAATGGAACAGGTTTATCGCAAAAAATATGCTGATGAAGGTAGGTTGCCACAAAAAGAATGGCTAAAACGTAGGCGGTTTTTACAGCAGCGCGGTTTTAGCAGTGAGATGGTAAATAAGTTTTTAAAGTGAGTGTCGGGTAATTCTCAAGCCTTTGAAGCAGGGTATGGGAATGATGATTTTAGTTGAGTAAGTTAGATAACATGAAAAAAATGACCAGTGCAGAGTTGCGTGCTGCCTTCCTAGAATTCTTTAAACAGCGGGGGCACTCGGTTCAGCCTTCCAGCTCTCTTGTGCCTGGAAATGATCCGACCTTGCTGTTTACAAATGCGGGCATGGTGCCGTTCAAAGACGTATTTTTAGGGCGGGAAAAACGAAATTATACGCGTGCGACAACATCGCAGCGCTGTGTGCGGGCTGGCGGTAAGCATAATGACCTGGAAAATGTCGGCTATACAGCTAGACACCATACTTTTTTTGAAATGCTGGGGAATTTTAGTTTTGGCGATTATTTTAAAAAAGATGCCATTCATTTTGCCTGGGATTTTTTAACTGAAGAATTGGAAATCCCTGCTGAAAAATTATGGATAACAGTTTTTGATGAAGATCAGGAGGCTGAAGAAATCTGGCTAGAAGAGATAAAAATTGATCCTGCACGTTTATCAAGAATAGGCGCGAAAGATAACTTTTGGTCTATGGGAGATATAGGGCCTTGCGGACCATGCACTGAAATATTCTATGATCATGGGGAAGAGATCGCAGGAGGGCCGCCGGGAACACCAGAGGAAGACGGAGATCGTTATATTGAAATATGGAACTTGGTATTCATGCAATATGACCGTGATAAGGCGGGTGAATTGCATACTTTGCCTGCGCCTTCTGTTGATACGGGGATGGGCTTAGAACGAATAGCGGCGGTTTTGCAAGGTGTGCATAACAATTACGAAATTGATCTATTTCAAAGTCTGTTAAAAGTTGCTGCCAAACTGGCCGGAACTGCTGATCTGACAAACAGCTCATTACGGGTGATTGCTGATCATATAAGATCATGCGCCTTTATGGTGACAGATGGCGTATTGCCATCTAATGAAGGGCGCGGCTATGTATTAAGACGGATTATCCGTCGTGCCATCCGGCATGGCTATCGATTAGGTGTGAACGATATTTTCTTTTATAAGTTAGTTGCACCATTAGTTTCAGAAATGGGTGAGGCTTTTCCTGAACTAAAACAGGCACAGGAACAGGTGGAACGAGTTTTAAAGAAAGAGGAGCAGAGATTTTCTGAAACTTTAGAGCAGGGCATGAAAATCTTGGAGGCCAGTGTCGCTAAAATTGAAGGTAATGTCATACCTGGTGATGTGGTATTTCTTCTGTATGATACTTACGGTTTTCCGGTCGATTTAACGGCTGATTTTGCCAGAGAGCAGAACTTAACAGTAGATCATGCTGGTTTTGAACTTGAAATGACTGCTCAGCGTAATAGAGCGAGAGCTGGCGGTAAGTTTGATGCGGATTATGATCAGGATATTAGGCACAATAGTCAAACTGATTTTACTGGATATTACAGTCTGAATGATTCATCACAGATAGTTGGCCTGTTTTCTAAAGGTCAGGCTGTTGAGTCCCTTCAAAACGGGGAAGAAGGGGTTGTGGTTTTAGAGCAGACCCCTTTTTATGCGGAATCGGGCGGACAGGTTGGCGACAACGGAACGATAACGGTAGGAGGTTCTATCTTTAAGGTGCTTGATACCCAGAAACAGGGTGGCACATTGTTTTTGCATAAAGGAAAAGTTGTTCAGGGCAGTATCGAAAACGGACAAGTCTGTGAGCTGAGCGTTAATGGTAAAGATAGAAAAGCTACTGAGCTCAATCATTCAGCAACACACTTATTGCATGCCGCATTGCGTCAAATATTGGGTGAACATGTAACCCAGAAAGGGTCATTGGTTAACCCTGAAAGGTTGCGCTTTGATTTTTCCCATTTTGAACCGATGACGGAAGAAGAAATCGCTAGCATTGAAATGATTGTAAATGAGCAGATACGGATGAACACCCCTGTTTCTGCTGAAATCATGTCTAAAGATGATGCAGTTAAAGCGGGCGCAATGGCATTATTTGGTGAGAAATATGGTGATGAGGTTCGTGTGCTAAAAATGGGTGGGTTTTCAACGGAGCTATGTGGCGGTACCCACGTTGAACGTTCCGGTGATATTGGCTGTTTTAAAATTATTAGCGAAACAGGTGTGGCTTCAGGAGTACGCCGACTGGAAGCTGTTACAGGCAAGGCCTGTTTAGATTGGATTTTAGGTCGGGATAAAGTATTGGCTGATATTGCCGGGTTAGTAAAAAGTTCAGCAGATAAAGCGTCTGATAAAGTAAAGCTGTTAGTAGAAAAAAACAAATCTTTAGAAAAAGAGTTGGAGCGCTTAAAGTCAAAACTGGCTAGCTCTGCAGGTGGAGAATTGAGTTCTCAGGCAGTAGATATTAATGGCATCAAAGTGCTGGCCGTTAAGTTAGATGATGTTGACCCAAAGTCTTTGCGGGATATGGTTGATCAGCTGAAAAATAAGCTAGGCAGTGCTGCAATAGTCTTGGCAACGGTTCAGGGCGATAAAGTCAGTCTTATTGCGGGCGTATCAAAAGATCAGATAGGGCATTTAAAAGCAGGGGATTTAGTTAATTCTGTTGCAACAAAAGTGGGTGGCAAAGGTGGTGGTCGGCCAGATATGGCTCAGGCGGGTGGCAATGACCCTGCTGGCTTGGAAGAAGCTTTAAAGCAGGTGCCTGCCTGGGTGCAAGAAAAGTTAAAGGGATAAAGTAGGTTGGGTTGGCAATAGCGTAATCCGATAAGTTTGAAGCGGTAAGGGGATGTTAAGTTTAGCGATTCTCCACTTGGATATATTGTAAGTTAAAAAATGGCATTATTTGTATATAAATTTGGTGGTACTTCAGTTGGCTCAGTTGAGCGGATAAAAGCTGTTGCAGGAAAAATCAAAAAAGCTAAGGAGCGAGGTGACGATATTGTCGCCGTTGTGTCTGCAATGAGTGGTGAAACAAATCGCCTGACATCGTTGGCTGAACAGATGCAGGATGAACCTACTAGCAGAGAAATGGATGTATTGCTTTCGACTGGAGAGCAGGTCACTATGTCGTTGCTCTCTATGGCTTTGCATGATTTAGACTGTCCTGCATGTTCTTATACAGGAGGGCAGGTGAAAATATTGACTGACAGTATGCATAGCAAAGCAAGGGTTAGAGAAATTGATGATAGCAATATCAAAAAAGATCTCGAGCAAGGATTGGTTGTCGTCGTTGCCGGCTTTCAGGGAGTTGATGAAAATGGAAATATTACCACCTTGGGAAGAGGTGGGTCTGATACCACAGCTGTAGCATTAGCCACTGCATTAAAAGCAAAAGAGTGTCATATTTATACGGATGTTGATGGGGTCTATACAACAGATCCAAGAGTGGAGCCAAAGGCCAGGAGACTGGATAAGATAACTTTTGAAGAAATGCTGGAAATGGCCAGCTTGGGTTCAAAAGTATTGCAGATCCGCTCAGTTGAGTTTGCTGGAAAATATAACGTTGCACTTAGGGTGCTGTCAACATTTAAAGAAGGTAATGGGACCTTAATTACCTATGAGGAATCAGAAATGGAAAGAGCTTTAATTTCAGGCATTGCATTTAACCGTGATGAAGCCAAATTGACAATAACGGGCGTGCCTGACGTACCTGGTGTGGCATCTAAGATTTTATGTCCAGTGGCGGATGAAAATATCGAAGTTGATATGATTATTCAAAATATAGCGGCTGATGCAACGACTGACTTTACCTTCACGGTACATAGAAATGATTATCAAAAAACAAAAGCCGTCTTAGAGGAAATCTGTAAAAACTTGAGCGCAAAGCAGGTAACGGGGGATGACAGTATTGTCAAAATTTCTATTGTTGGTGTCGGAATGCGTTCTCATGCAGGTATTGCAAGTACAATGTTTAGGGTTTTGGCTGATGAAGGCATAAATATAAGAATGATTTCAACCTCTGAAATTAAGATCTCGGTGGTTGTTGATGAGAAATATCTGGAGCTCGCAGTACGGGCTTTGCATAAGGCGTTTGATTTAGATAAAGAAGATCAGTAATTTTTCTTTATTTTTTAATTAAAATAGCTATAATAGAGAGATTGGTTGGCTGATGAGAAAACGGCTGAATAAAATGGAAATGTAGGGAGAGTGTTATGCTTATCTTAACTCGAAGAGTAGGAGAAACCTTGATGATAGGTGATGATGTTACTGTCACTGTTTTAGGGGTAAAAGGCAATCAGGTTCGAATTGGTATTAATGCACCTAAAGAAACGTCCGTGCATAGGGAAGAGATCTACGAAAGGATCAAGAAGGAGCAATCAGAATCAGCTGGCTTAACCGATTCTGAAGATTAAAAAGTTTTAGGAGAGTTGGCCGAGAGGCCGAAGGCGCTCCCCTGCTAAGGGAGTATGGGCTTTAACTCCCATCGAGGGTTCGAATCCCTCACTCTCCGCCATTTATTTTTTTATAAAAAGTTGACATAAGTAGAGAAAAGAACCATAATAAAGAGCTTAACAAGGCGCCCGTAGCTCAGCTGGATAGAGTACTCGGCTACGAACCGAGCGGTCGGGAGTTCGAATCTCTCCGGGCGCGCCATGTTAGCTTAAAGATTATTCCCCTGTAGCTCAGTTGGTAGAGCGGGTGACTGTTAATCACTAGGTCGGCGGTTCGAGCCCGTCCGGGGGAGCCAAATAAATAAAGGCCTGTAGCGTTTTCGTTACAGGCCTTTTTTATGCGTAGTGCCTTTTAATTGATTCTCTTGTATTCGTTGCGATCATCCTAAAAAATCAGTTGAGTTTATCCCTGCCAAATAAATTCAGCATAAATTTGACAAACGATTTGTAACTGTTGCCAGATTTTTACTCCCAAATCAAATTATCAGGCGGCCTTAAAATCGCCCCCTGCAAATATTTTTCATCGCCTCATTCAAAATCTGGCACCAGCATTGCCCAGGACTCAACTGCGGAGCAATTGACTTTAAATGATTGAAAACCACCGGTTTTGATCAATGCAGTTCACTCTATCTATTATCCTAAATAAATCAGTTGAACGCTTAGTTTAGCTGTAACTTATTAAATAAACTGTTTAATCCAGTTTTTCACTATTCACCAGATGGGTGAGTGTATTTCGCTTCACGGTTTTGTGAAAAATCTGGACAAAAAATTCTGCAGAATATAGCTCTCGATAAGAACTACGGCCATTATCTTCAAGCTATTCTTTGCCTTTTTTGCCCAGATTTCCCACAAGATGCGTGCTCAACTGATTTTTTTAGGATAATTCTAAAATTGTTTTTTATATTTTGCCGAGCTATTACTGGGGTTAAAGTTTAAATGAAAGCAGTAATGCAGATATTGTATTTTAATTTGAAAGAGGGGGGGGGGCACACATAATATTAATGTTAGGTTAATGTCTTCTCAGTATAATATTGCATGCAAGATTAAAAGGACTTGAGGATTATTCTTTATAACATTTGATAATAGGTAATGAATATGAAAAAAATTACTATAATTTTTGTAATGTGTAGCATCACAAATGTTAATGCAGGCATGTATAAATGTGTTTCGGGGGATAAAGTATCATATCAATCCAGTCCGTGTCCAAATGAAGAAGATGAAAATGAGTTTTCGCTTAAATATGAAATAAGTAAAGAGCAGATACAGGCTGCGAGGGATAAAAAAGCGGCTGAGTTGGCAGCTAAAAATGAGAAAAAAAGGCTGGATAAACTGGCATATGACAGGGAACGCATGATCCGTGCTGAAGAGGAAAAAGCGCGAGAAGCCGCATTGCAGACTGATGCGTTGATTGAACGCAATGATATAGAACGTGAAAAGCGCATTAATGAAGAGCGAATGATTCGAGCGGAGGAGTATAAAGTTAGGGATGCAATATTTCGAACAGATGCAATGATTGAACGCAATCACATTGAGCGTGACAAGCGTAATGTTTTAGAACGGATTGAATCTAAAATGGTAAATAGACCCAGAATAGATGCTGTGACTGATGGTAAAGTGAAGCAGTCAGACCAAAAGTCGAGAGTATTTGGCCGCAGTATGTCCGACTAATATGCTGTTTGCAGTTACATTGGGCAGGAAAAATATCACAAAAAGAAGAGCTGCTATTAAAAATATCAGACTGCATAATGCGGGGACTAGACTGCATTATAATCCCTGAGTGGCTTAAATACTATGCTCGCCTAAACAGATGTTGTATC
>Ga0256840_1000015_pt1 | contig 115307 bp, 89 predicted proteins | sample 355202metaG_FD_185969 | JGI IMG/M metagenome (GOLD analysis project Ga0256840, IMG submission 185969) | Hydrothermal vent microbial communities from Mid Atlantic Ridge, Atlantic Ocean - 355-202 | ecosystem: Environmental > Aquatic > Marine > Hydrothermal vents | place: Atlantic Ocean: Mid... | reverse complement strand
CAGTAGTGCTGTTCAGAGAATAAAAAAACAACTAAAAGATGATAGGGAATTATCAGAACTTGTTGAAAAAATAGATCAAACGCTTAGAAAAGTCAAGAGCAGACTTGACCCCTAGCTGATGACCCTTAGCTCTATTATGTTGTGTATGGATATATATTTTGGTAAGTATATATTCAAGCTGAAGTGGAACAAAATAGTGGACGATTTAAACCCTATCAAAGGGAATCTGCTTGGCTTCGGTATGGTGTTACTCTTTTTTAGTCCCGCTATTGTGTTTGGAATTCAGCAGTGAGAAAAAAGCTATCAAACGCATGCGCTCAGACAAAATAAAGCCGCTTCGCTCCGCCGATTAGGTGATCGTAAATGTGACCCTGAAACTTCACACCAACTTAATGAAAGGAAAGCACAATGCACATCCCAAATTCTATGCTACAAGGCAGTATTTGTCCCGTAACCGCAGCTGTCAGTGTCGTGGGCATCACCACAGCAGCTTACTACGGTTTTAAGGCTAAAGATAAGCCGACAGCGGCCAGCTTTGGCGCAATTACCGCCCTGATCTTTGCCGGGCAGATGATGAACTTTCCGATAATGAATGGCACATCCGGGCATTTACTCGGCGGTGTGTTGGCGGCAAGCTTGCTGGGTACACCCTTTGGAGTCTTGGCTATTGCACTTGTGGTTACCATTCAAAGCTTGGTTTTTTCCGATGGGGGAGTCACGGTTCTTGGGGCAAATATTCTTAGCATGGCAATTCTTGGCGCGGGCGCAGGTGGAATGCTACGTTCTAGACTTGTTGTTTGCTGGAAGAGTACACAGGGGAAATACGCTGCTACGGCGGTTGCCGCTTGGCTGTCTGTCATCCTAGCTTCGTTTGCCGTAAGCGTAGAACTTGCCATTGATGGACAGATCAGGTTCCTTTCGGTCGTCCCGGCGATGGTCGGAGTTCATGCTTTAATCGGTGTCGGAGAAGCTCTCATCACCGTTGCGTGTTGCTTCCTGCTTTCCTCACATAGCGCCACCACAAAAACCAAAGGACAGGTTGCCGTGCCGCTTACTGCCGCAGTTATGGTGGCACTGCTCCTCAGCCCGTTCGCGTCCGGATTTCCGGACGGTCTGGAATGGATCGCTGAAAAGTACAATTTTTTACATCAATCGGCACCTGCCTTTGTTGGCCCATTACCCAATTATGCGTTTCCATCGTTCAGTAATGAGATGCTTTCTACGGGTGTTGCCGGCTTGGTAGGCGTTATTCTCTCATTTGGCGTAGCGTGGATTATTTTGCGAATTATGCAACTCCCCGCAACAAAACAATAAATCACCGAACAAAAAGCTCAGCGGACGGCTAACCGCCGTCCGCTGATTAGGTAAACATAACTTTACGGGCATATTTCTTTGCTTCGTTTCTTTGGACGTGCAAAGAAACGAAGGTGTCGAGCGGGGGCGCAACCCTGTGATTTTAGAGTTTGTAGACCGGTATGCCATTGATAAAAATCTGCAAACGCCAGGGACAGACTCGGATTTGCTGGGAATCTTCCTGAATTAGTGTTACTGGGGAAGACAGCGTTAGAACCCCGGGGCTGGCGTTTGAAATTTCAGAGAATATTCTTCATCCCCCTTCAGGCTAACGACTCCGCGTCGGTTGACTGTGATCTGCATAAAATTTGATTCCTTCTTGATATGAGCATGCCAGAGGTTTATATTTTTGAAATCTGATTCCAATAGTCAAACTTTCTACGATTTGTAACAGGGGTGTCGGAGGGAATTAATGATAATTATCAAGACTCCAGCAGAAATAGAAAAAATGCGAAAAGCTGGGAAGTTAGCCGCTCAGTTATTGAATTATATTGATCCTTTCGTAAAAGAAGGGGTCTCAACCCTCTACCTTAATGACCTTTGTGAAGAATTTACCCAAAAGCATGGTGCGATTTCTGCTCCCTTGAATTATCACGGATTTCCAAAAAGCATCTGCACCTCCATTAATAATGTCGTGTGCCACGGAATCCCAGCAGAAAAAGATATTCTTAAAAATGGCGATATTGTCAATATCGATATTACGGTCATTCTTGATGACTATCATGGTGATACCTCGCGCACGCTTATGGTTGGTCAAGTTGATGAAACAATTAAAAATTTGGTCAACCGGACAGAAAAAGCTATGTATAGAGGAATTGCTGCGGTCAAGGCGGGAAAATATTTATATGAAGTTGGTAAGGCGATTGAAAAATATATAAATAAATTTGGTTATTCTATTGTTCAAACTTACGGGGGGCATGGAATTGGTAAAAAGTTTCATGAAGATCCCCATGTCCTTCACCATTTCAGCCAGGACAACAAAATACGTCTTCAGGAGGGGATGATCTTCACCGTTGAGCCGATGATCAATATGGGGAAGAGTGCAGAAGTAGAGACCTCTGCCAGCGATGGATGGACTGTGACCACCGCCGACGGAAGTTTAAGTGCTCAATTTGAACATACGATACTGGTTACTTCTGGTGAAGCTGAGATTCTTACCGTCGTGTAGAGGTCTCAGTTCAGAAAAAGTATAAAATATCCACATGAAACAATACTAGACATTGGCGATAAAAGCTGTTATGTTGTCATTTCTTGGTGCCCATCGGTCGGCACCTTTTTAGTGCCTCGGTCGTTTCTTTTCGATATTCCCCTGTCACAATTAGTTATAAGTTTCCAGCCTCAGACCGTTCCTGTGTTTATTACATCGGATGGGCCGGTTCCAATCTCGGAGTTTAATCTTTTTATGTCGTTTAACAACCTCGGTCTGATGACCGAACTGCTTCAAGCTGTATCCGAACAAGGCTACAGTCAACCCACCCCTATTCAAGCCAAAGCAATTCCTGTTGTTCTTGAAGGGCGGGATGTTCTCGCCGGTGCTCAAACTGGTACCGGTAAAACTGCTGGTTTCACCTTGCCGCTGCTACAGCGCTTGAGTGCTAAAAAAACAACCAATGGCCACCGTCCAGTGCGGGCTCTGATACTTACCCCTACGCGTGAACTTGCCGCTCAGATTGGTGAAAGTGTCAAGTTGTATGGAAAATATCTCCCTTTACGCTCAACAGTCATTTTTGGTGGAGTCAAAATTAATCCGCAAATTCAAACTTTGCGTCGAGGTGTTGATATCCTGGTCGCCACACCGGGCCGACTGCTGGATCATGTTGGTCAGAAAACTCTCGATTTGTCTCATGTTGAAATATTAGTTCTGGATGAGGCTGATCGGATGCTGGATATGGGTTTTCTTCCCGATATCCGTAAGATTCTCGCTCTGTTGCCAAAACGACGTCAGAACCTGTTGTTTTCAGCTACTTTTTCTAACGAGATTAAGCGGCTGGCAGATGGTCTACTCAATTCACCAACCTATATTGAGGTTGCTCGACAAAATCCCGCGGCCGAATTGGTGCAGCAGGTGGTTCATCATGTTGACAAGAAGCGCAAGCGGGAGTTGCTCTCTTTTCTGATCGGCTCACGTAATCTGCAGCAAGTTCTGGTCTTTACTCGCACCAAGCATGGCGCTAACCGCCTTTCTCAACAGCTGGAACGGGATGGTATCAGTTCCACGGCTATTCATGGCAACAAGAGCCAAGGGGCTCGTACTCGCGCACTGGCTGATTTTAAGCGCGGTGCCGTAAGGGTTTTGGTAGCGACTGACATTGCTGCCCGTGGTCTTGATATTGAGCAACTTCCCCACGTGGTTAATTATGAACTGCCGAATATTTCAGAAGACTACGTTCATCGGATTGGGCGTACCGGCCGAGCCGGGTATGTTGGGGAGGCAATTTCACTGGTCTGTATCGATGAAAAGAAGTTACTGCACGATATTGAACGGCTTCTTAAAACAAAAATAACAACGCAAGTTGTTGCCGGTTACGAACCCAATCCTGCCATCGTGGCAGAGCCAGTTAAAAAAGGGCGGGGTCATCATGATTATGCCAAGCCCAGAAATAATCGTAATAGCAGTAAAAGGGGAGGGAAGTGGTCTAACTCTTCTGGGCGAGCAAAAAGTAGTGGCCAGAGTAATCGCTCGAATGCAAGGATAAAAAACGGGTAAGATCACTTTGAATTGACTCTTAAATCAGACTGAACACCTATGTACTTTCAGTGCATAGGTTCGAAACAGGACTGAAAGTCCTGAAAGATCAAAAACCATCCCCTCTCCCCCTGGGAGAGGGTGGTGCGAAGCGTCAGGTGAGGGGACATTCCAGCGATAACGGCTCCCTCAGCCGCCCTAACTGGCACCTTCTCCCTGAGGGAGAAGGGAACAGAAACGGCAACTGAAAATCGTGCGTAAAATCTTGAAGCCCTCCCATGCAGCCCTTGGCTCCTATCCCTCCATTTCTCTTCCATCGATCAAAGCTGTTTGAAAAACCTCTTTTTATATCACTCTATCCGGTCGCGGAACTGTGCTTTATCCCACTATCCCACTCTGCGAGATCAGTTCGTTGTTTCCGCAAAGCTTACTGGGCCTGAAATGGATTTCAAGCTCTCCCCAGTGTTTCATAAAACTGAATCAGCGCGGGCCAATCGGATTGCTAGACTGAACAAAACTCCGTATTCTGCCTATCAGTATCATACCGGTGCTGAATGGACATTGGTCTCAATTGCGTCTGTGTTCTGCAAAATACTTTTTGCCTGTTCCACGTCATCTGACGTGCCATGTGCGACCAGAAGAAACTTATCAGTCTTTAAAGACCGCTCATACTTAAGGACGCTATCCTTAGGAATACCAACTCCGAACAGTGCCGCTCCCACAGCGCTTAACCCTCCGACAATTGCCGCTCCCTCCAAAGTCCCAATGATCCAGCTGACCAGCGGTCCGCCGACAGCCAAAGGGCCGATCCCCGGAATTACAAAAAACGCAGATCCAAATAGAAGACCCCAGAAACCGCCCCAGAAAGCTCCCAGTTTGCCCCAATACTTAACCCGATCCCCAGTATTATAATAACCGACAACATGCTCATCGGCATGATAATCCTTACCGACAATAGATAGTTTCTTCATATCAAAACCTGAACGTTGCAACTCTTTTACCGCAATCTCTGCGTCTATATGATTTTCATAAATTGCGACAACTACATTTTCTTTTATTGCCATGGTGGATATCTCCTCTTGCGTAAAATCTGACGAATTTATTGATACCAAATACTCCAGAAGCGTAAATAGTCGAATGACTTATCTACAAAAGATTGGGGGGGCACAATCTATTCTGTGCCCTCCGCCTCACGATTTTGAGCGGCAGGTTAAATTTAAATCCCGTTATTTTTCTTTTTTCTTTTGGGTCGGGGTTGGGGGTTGGTTCATAAAGCAGAACAGTATCGACAACCAAGCAGATTAGCTTAAACCAAAACTGGCCTCTTGCATGACCATATAGCCTTCCTGAGAAACCTTAGCTAAGATTTGTTCTTGCTTGTTGTCTGCATTTGCTGCTGAAATGCCCGCCATCCAAACAACCCTCTGTGATTGCAGTCCAATTCCTCATTAAACACTTGCGATTCATTTTTTCTCCTTTTGTGTTTTGTTTTTGCAACGTTAACGTTATGGAATATCTCCCACGCACAAATACCCTCGACGCGATTGACTTCACTGTCCAACAGCATAAGCATCATCATGACCGGTGTCTGTCATCTACACGACATCTTTATTTTTTTGTCGACAGAAAAGACGAACAGAATCAAGATGGGTTTTTGAATTTCTAAATAGAGGAATGATGTGCGTTTAGAATGCTACTGGATAAAAGCAAATGACAAAGCAACCGCTTCATGCGGCAGGGGATTAACAGTATGAGCCGAGAAACCAGAAATTAAAGCCGTAACAATTCAGGCAAGATCTTCTGCAGGATTCTGTTCGTAAAACAAGGCCAGCATTGCCTTGACCGGAAAATATTACCTTTTTACGACTATCAACCCTCAAAAAAATATGATTATTGACCAATCTGGCTCTCGTCAATTGGATCGAATACCCGATACGCGAACAATTTCACCCGGTCGCTGATGAGGAACCAGACCAGAGCATAGCCCCAGACGAATGCTGCCCAGCCCCAGCCAAGCGGAGTCATGAACACCCCGTAAACCGCAATCAGCGTCGCTACTGTTTGCGTGCCAAGCACTGCCAGAAGCAAAATATTTGCGGGTCGTGTCGACCAGAACGGGCCGCGCGTGCGCGTGAGGAAAATCGTCAGATGCCCCGCCACGGACAGCATCAGATACATCAGTGTCTGGATGTGCGAACGGTCAAGCAGATAGACACGGTCGCCCAGGTAAAACAGGCCGAATGCCGCCACCGGGCCGAGCACACCGAGTACCGTGGCGACCCCCAGCACCATGCGCATGTTCCAGGTTTCGGGCTTGTCCTTATAGTGCACGTTGTCATAGGCAATAGAGAGGATGGCGCCGTCGTTGAGCAAGGCCAGCATCACGATCATGACTGCTGTCAGCGGATAAAAGTTGAAGATCAGGATCGCCAGCGTCATGAACAACAGCACGCGCAGTGTCTCGGCAATGCGGTAGATCGCATAACTGTTCATGCGCTGGAAGATCTTACGGCTCTCCTTGATCGCATCGATGATCACCGACAGGCCGCTGTTCATCAGCACAATATCCGCAGCTGCGCGTGCCGCATCGGTTGCACCGGATACGGCGATGCCGCAGTCGGCCTTTTTCAGTGCGGGCGCATCGTTTACCCCGTCGCCCGTCATGCCAACGATATGACCACGTTGCTGCAGCACATCCACGATGTGAAACTTGTGTTCGGGGAACACTTGGGCGAATCCATCCGCTTTTTCTATGGATTCTGCGAGTTGCCCTGTCTCGTGATGTTTGGTATCGCCAAAACCAGCGGCGTTGAGAATATTTGTGCCAAGCCCCAGTTTCCCCGCAGTTTCACGAGCGATGGCCAACGCATCACCCGTTACCATCTTGACGTTCACCCCCATCTGTCGTGCATTTGCGATGGTGGACATGGCTTCTTTACGGGGTGGATCGAATAGGGGCAATACGCCAATGAACTGCCATGAACCCTCGCCCTCTGCGCGTGCCACCCCCAGGGAGCGGAACCCGCGAGCCGCAAACTCATTGACGGCTTTGTCCACCGCAGTAACCACCTCATCTGCATTGGCGGACAACTCCAGAATCACTTGCGGCGCGCCCTTGGTGACTTTGAACACCTTTCCAGCCGTGTCCTTGACGGTAGCCTCGGTACGCTTGTGCACCGGGTCGAACGGCTGGAAATGAAGTACCTGATAAGCATTCAGAGCCTGGTCATTTTTCAGGCCGCCTAGCACTGCCAGGTCGATGGTATCCTTGTTTTCAGCACGCGATGCCAGAGCAGCGTTCAGAATCACTTGATCGGCAGGGATGCTGTTCACGCCGAACGGGTCGCCCAGCGTCAGTTTGTTCTGGGTCAGGGTGCCGGTTTTGTCCGAACACAGAATATCCACCCCGGCCAATTCCTCGATCGCTGCCAGCCGGGTGACAATCGCCTCTTTCCTGGCCAGCAGGCGTGCGCCTACCGCCATGGTCACCGACAGCACCGTCGGCATCGCCACCGGAATCGCGGCCACGGTCAGCACCAGGGCAAACTGCAAGGTGGTGAGGATCGGGTCACCACGGAACAGCGCGACACCAATAATGACAGTTACCAGAGTTACGGCGAGAATGATCAGGTAGTTGCCTATTCTGAGGACTGCACGCTGGAAATGGCTGGTTGTCTGCGCCTCCTGCACCAGTTGCGCCGTTTTACCGAAGTAGGTGTTTGTTCCGGTGGCATACACCATCGCCTCGATTTCACCCTGGCGGATGATTGATCCAGAAAATACGGCCTCGCCGGACTTGTGCTCAGCAGGCAGCGATTCACCCGTCAGCGCGGACTGATCCACTTCGATTGGATCACCCTCCAGCAGGCGTGCATCCGCCGGGACGATGTCGCCCAGACGCACGCGGATGACGTCGCCCGGAACCAGGTCGCGCGCCGCTGGCGTCACCCACTTGCCATCGCGTTTCACCCGCGCCTTGACCGCCAGCTTTGCTTTCAGTGCAGCAATGGCGTTGCCCGCCTGGTGCTCTTCCCAAAAGCCCACCATCGCGTTGGCCACCAGCAGTGTGAGGATGATAAAGAAGTCCGGCCAATGCCCGTCTACAGCCGATAGAATCACGGCCGCTTCGATCATCCACGGGATCGGTCCCCAGAAATAGCTGAGGAATTTCAGGAAAGCATTGGCCTTTTTTTCTTCAAGCTCGTTCGGCCCATATTGAGTCAGCCGTTTCTGCGCCTCAGCTTGACTGAGCCCCTTTGGTGACGACCCCAATTTTTTTTCCACTTCAGACAGAGGCAGGGATTTTAGATCCTCTTGAGCGGTGACTTTTGTTTTTGCTTGAGGTTCGGGATTTTGAAGCAGATCGACTTGGGTAGCCATACTCAGTGTCTCCTGTTTTGCGATGTTTCCAGGATATAGCTATATTTTCCCTGGTAAATAATTTCTTCGTCACCTGCAGCTTCACCCGGTTAGGAGGCGGTCCGAGAATAAGAGCCGAAGCGAAAGCCCAGAAGTTTGAGCTGATATATGAGCCAGCCAGCTGGGTTTGCAGCCGGACATTCATTCTCGGACAGGCTCCTAGAGCGCTTCCATGAACCTCTTTCCTTCAGGAAGGCCAAGCGAGTCAACTAAATGAAAAAATTCCGGCGCCTTTATGGTTTTTGTCACATGTAAGTAACTCATTACGGGATAAAATAGTGACACCCTTGTCAAATCAGATAGGGTCTCCGCAGCTTTTTTAAGAATTACTTCCACTTTACCGATTGAGGTTCCTTTTTTACCAGCCATATCGAACATGGCATCCGGCGGATCAGTTCCTCGTTGCTCCTACCGAATAAAAAGTGCTCCAATCGCCACTCCATGTGAGCCAGCAAGACCAAAAGGTCAATCTTTTCTTCGCGAATCGTTTTCAAAATCTCTTCAGTCGGTTCCCCCTCTTTGATCAGCTCTTTTATCATCAAGCCATCCCCTCTCTCCCGATGAATGATCTCGTCCAGATCCGTCTTGGCATCCTTCAGGATATCTTGATATTCCTTTTTAAGTGAAATGCTCGGCAGGTTCCAGCCATCAAGCCCGAACGGGTTATGGACGACGTGGATAACGCATAGTTCTGCCTCGTATTTTCGAGCCAGGGAAATACCTTGGTGGAGTGCTTCTCGACAAAGTTTGGTCATTCTACTCACGACAAGTATTTTTTTGATGTCTTCCATTGTTTTTTGACTCCCGTTGAATTAAATATCGGTTCCCCACTACACTATAGATCCACACTGTAGGCGATTGTAACAAATGCGTAAAGAAATTCGCTACTTTATTGTCGCTTAATGTGGATTAGCCTGCACTTGCTTCTCGATATGCAGGGTAATTTTCACCAATGTATTAAAAGTGCCTCACCTTGAAGTTCTTTCACAGCAAAAAAACTATACAGGACACAGGACTGACAGCATAAGCATTATTGCTGGCACAAGCTGTCATATTCATGACAGTATGAATTTTTTTTAGGGTTGGAACAGAGTATTAGCGATTACGCTTTGCCGATGTGGGGCGTAGAGAGTATGTCAGAGCGGGGGATTTATGAATTGTGATTGCTGTTGGATAAACAATTGTCGGCCTTTTCTTTTAGAGCAGACAACTCTTTAACGGCAAGATGTTTTGATCTGGCATCCAGAATCCCTTCACGGCGCAGTGCCTGCAAATGTTGATTAACAACTTGACGTGTCGAACCAATCATTTGGGCAAGAAGATCGTGTGTCAGATCATGAATTAACCGGACTGGATGAATTCCATTTTTCGGGAAGGGGTGCAGTGATGTGTGATGGAGAATAAGGCGCGCAAGGCGTGTAGCGGTATCTCTTGTAGCAAGGTCGGCTGCCAAATCTTCTAAACGACGCATTTGATCACCCAGATATGGCAGCAGAGTTTTATTTAACTCAGAATGATTTTGGATCCAGAATCGTACCTCCTGCATTAAAACATATAAAATTTCAACATCCTCAAGAATATCGATTTGAACAGGGTGTTCCTGTTCATCAAGCAAACAAATGACGTCAAAAACATCTCCAGGGCCAAGCAATAAAAAAGCGAATTCCCGTCCGCTTTCAGGGTTAATTTTGGATACTTTCACTCGTCCGGAAACAATGACATAAAAATAATTTAGCGTGTGAAATTTTTCTTCTGCAGGGGAGCCTTTGGGCAACGTCATTTTTTTTCGAGACAGAATCTCTACAATTTCGCTAAGAGCTTTTTCGTTGAGATACATAAAAAGCGCAGATTGCTTGAGGACTGCACAATAGTGAGGAGTTGACAGTGAATCTGATTTCAATTCAAGGGTTCCTTTTATCGCAGGTTGCTTGATATTCGCCCAAAATCTCGCGTGATTCTACCCTTAGGGCATTGCGATAGCAACCACTAACCTCAGACCTACCCGCACTTTAGAGTATCCGTGCAAACTATGGAGTCAATATGGGGTTATGTCTCTGTTTGACCTATATGGGTAAATTTCTCCAGAAACGAATATCTGCAACAGAAAAGATGATTGTTCGTATGGAGGGTTAAATGGAGACCCTTTTTTGACTCCAGAAATAATCGTAATGGCAGCAAAAGGGGAGGGTGCGAAGTGTCAGGGGAGGGGACATTCCACGCTAATGCCCCTCCTCGTCCGCACCTTCTCCTTGAGGGAGAAGGGACCAGAAACAGCAACTGAAAGGCTTGGACTGAAATCCTGATTTTTATCAGCATGTTGAAGCAACAAATCTTTATATCGCGATATGCTATCTCTTCTTTGTTAATCCAGAAGATTAACTATTCTGTCAGCCATTCCGATATAACTGGCAGGGGTCATTTCCAGCAGTCGTTGTTTGTCCGCTGGTTTCAGGTCTAATCCTTCGACAAATTTCTGGATCGTCGCCCGATCTATTTTTTGTCCGCGAGTCAATTCTTTTAACTTCTCGTAAGGTTTTTCAATCCCCGCTTTACGCATGACTGTTTGAATCGGTTCTGCCAACACCTCCCAGGCGTTATCCAGATCATTTCTCAGATTCTTCTGGTTAAGCTTCAGTTTGCCGATTCCTTTGAAGGTTGATTTGTAAGCGATTATACTGTAGCCGAACCCAACCCCGATATTACGCAGAACTGTGGAGTCGGTCAGGTCACGTTGCAGGCGTGAAATTGGTAATTTCATGGATAAATGGTGAAAAATTGCATTGGCCAGACCGCAGTTTCCTTCAGAATTTTCAAAATCGATGGGATTGACTTTGTGTGGCATAGTGGAAGAACCTACTTCTCCTGCGACGGTTTTCTGCCCGAAATAGCCCATGGAGATATAAGTCCAGAGGTCGCGGTTGAAGTCAATCAAGATGGTGTTCCAGCGTGCCAGGGTATCAAACAGTTCAGCCATATAATCGTGAGGTTCAATCTGGGTGGTAAACAGATTTTGTTTCAGTCCCAGTTCAGTTTCAATAACCTTTTTGGTCAGTTCAACCCAGTCAACATCTGGATAAGCGGAAAGATGGGCGTTAAAGTGGCCGACGGCTCCATTGAGTTTGCCGAGGAGGTCGATTGCGACTATTTTTTCGCTCTGCTTCTGCAGCCGTTGGGAAAATACCGCCAGTTCCTTGCCGATAGTGGTTGGAGAAGCCGTTTGTCCGTGGGTGCGAGCGAGCATCGGTATCTCTTTGAACTCTCTGGCAAGGGTGCTGATAGCTTCAATAATATTCTGCTGTTGAGGAACCAGTACAGTCAACCCGTCTTTCAGCATTAAGGCATGTGAAAGGTTATTGATATCCTCCGAAGTGCAGGCAAAATGGATGAATTCAGAAACATCGTTAAGGGTTGTGTCGGCAATCTGTTCTTTAAGGTAATACTCAACTGCTTTAACATCATGATTTGTTATAGCTTCAATCTTTTTGATTTTTTCCGCTTCAGCCGGGGTGAAATCTTCAATGATTTGACGTAATCTCTGCTCTTCATTGCCTGATAAAGTTCGACATTCAGGAATGGATGTTTCGTTGCAAAGAGTGATCAGCCAGATAACTTCGACTTTAACCCGATTTTTGAACAGGGCATATTCAGAAAAACATTCATTCAACTCCGCTACTTTTGCGGCATAGCGGCCATCAATCGGACTGATTGCAGTTATCATTTTTGCACTCCTTTTGCTGTATTGAAACGGCACTATAGCGGCCACTTAAGATCCCTGCAAGTTCTTTGTCGGAGCCTATCCATTGTTTGTTTTAAATTGCCCAAACAGGGTGTGTTTCAGGTAGAATAGTAATTATCAGGAGAGAAAGGGGAAAGAATAGAATGAATTCCAAAAAAAAGACCGTTTCACTGGTTCTTGGCAGTGGTGGTGCGCGTGGTTTGGCACATATTGGGGTAATTCAGGTGCTGGAAGAGCGAGGTTATGATATTCGTTCTATCTCTGGATCGTCCATGGGGGCGCTCATTGGTGGGATTTATGCGGCCGGGAAACTGGATGTTTACACCGAATGGGTGTGTGCTCTTGAGCGGATAAATGTATTGCGTCTCCTGGATGTCTCTTTCAGTGGAGCAGCAATCTTTAAAGGGGAACGGATTATTAATACTCTGAAGGAACTTATTGGTGAGCAGTATATTGAAGATCTTCCAATTGCTTTTACTGCGATAGCTACAGATCTGGAGGAGAGTAAAGAAGTTTGGCTTTCCAGTGGTCTTTTGTGTGAGGCAATTCGGGCTTCAATTGCTTTTCCCACGATTTTTTCTGCGGTACCTTACCTGGGGAAAACTCTTGTTGATGGTGGCTTGTTGAACCCGATTCCAATTGCACCGACTCTTCGCGATTTAACCGATATAACCATTGCTGTCAGCTTGAGTGGTCATGCAAAAAATATCCCGGAAAAGTTACCATTGGAGAAGGATATTCCTGAAGAACGCAATAAATATCATCAGAAAATTATTGACTTTATTGACAATTTACAGCGTAAAGATACAGAAAAAAAAGATGATGCCGGTTTTTTTGACATTATCTCAAAGAGCATTGATGTCATGCAGCTCACGATTGCTAACTTTAAACTTGCGGCTTATGCCCCTGATGTCTTGGTTGAGATACCAAAAGATGCTTGTAGTATTTATGAATTTGAACGAGCCGAAGAGCTCATCGAAATTGGCCGCCGTGAAGCGACGGTCAGGTTAAGTGAGTTTGAACAATCTGCTTGATAACGTTTCTGAGCAGCTTCAATCTATATTCTCTCTCAGCCGACCCTTGACCTTCTTCGGAGAAGGGGAGGCGAGAGGTTAATCTATCAGGCCAATAATTGATTTGCCAGTCTTGGAAACATTGGATTAATTGGTCGAATCCCTGCGGCTATGACTGTTTTTAGTTCAGTCAGAACTATTTTTGATCCTTGGAGGCCAACCATCATCCCGCCATTGCCATTAAGCAGATTTTCAACGGCAGCCTGGCCGAATCGTGCTCCGAGGAGTCGATCATAGACTGTGGGAGATCCGCCACGTTGATAATGGCCGAGAACAATGATTCGAGTTTCAAATCCGATTCGATCTTTAATCTGATTGGCAATATCCTCGGCTTTTCCAGCCCCTTCTGCAACCATGATGATTGAGTTGGTTCGCCCTTCTTGATAACGTTTGCGCAAGTCATTGCAGATATCATCAAGATCGTACGGCTCTTCAGGAATTAAACTGTATTCAGCTCCGGAAGCAATCGTTGCAACGACAGTCAGGTAACCACAATTTCTCCCCATGACTTCAACGACAAAAGCCCGGTCGTGCGATGACGCGGTATCCTTCAGATTGTCCACAGCACGGACAATATTGTTCAATGCGGTATCGACACCAAGTGAAACGTCGGTAAAGGAGATATCATTATCAATTGATCCTGGTATTCCAATGACCGGGACACCTTGTTGATGGATCGCATATCCCCCCTGAAGAGAACCATCTCCACCAATGACAATTAAACCTTCTACCCCCATGCCTTTTAAATTTTCACTGGCCAGGCGCAATCCCGATTCGGTTCGCATCTCTTTACAGCGCGCACTCTGCAGAAAAGTTCCACCGCGTTGGAGTATATTGCTCACCGAGCGGGTGGTCATGGGTTCATAGAGCCGATCAATTAAGCCTTGAAAGCCTTTCTGAATACCAATCACATCCAGACCTGATGCTAATCCAGCACGGACAACAGCACGAAGGGTGGCATTCATTCCAGAACAGTCCCCACCACTGGTTAATACGGCAATACGTTTCATGTCATTAATGACCTTTCTGGCAATAGGTAACATTGTTGGTTGCATAAAAATGATTGATCCGGGTAGATTCATCATCGGACAATGGGATATTATAGCGAGATGTACAAGAAATGTTCATTTTTTTTTGGAGGAGTCCAGATGCAGCGTAAAATTAGCACAATTCTGTTTATTTTTCTCTTAATTTTTCCAGGGTTGGTTGTTGCTCAGACACTGGCGGATAAGGTTCAGGAGTATCATCTCGATAATGGGGCAACAGTGCTCATGGTTGAACGGCACGATTCTCCCACGGTGGCAGCTTATATCAGTTTCCAGGTTGGTTCTGTGAATGAAATGAGTAATGCACGCGGTGTTGCCCACCTGCTGGAGCATATGTTGTTTAAGGGAACCAAAACTCTTGGAACAAAAAACTATGCTGTTGAGAAAAAGATTTTGTTGAAAATTAAAAAGGTTGGGCAAGAAATTGATTTTCTAAAAAATCGAGCAGAGACGGATCCACAGAAACTGCAGCAGTTTCGCGATCGACTCACAGCTTTGCAAAAAGAGCATCGTAAGCTGGTGGTGAAAAATGAATTTTCTAAAATTTATGCAGAAAATGGTGGAGTTGGGTACAACGCCTATACCGGGAAGGATTCCACAACCTATTTGATTAATTTACCGGCCAATAAATTGGAACTCTGGGCGGCAATAGAGTCTGATCGGCTGCAGAACGCGGTTTTTCGTGAATTTTATACCGAACGAGATGTTGTTCACGAAGAACGCCGCCGCTCCTACGAAAGTAGTCCTGAAGGTCTGATGTATGAAACCTTGCTGGAAACGGCATATCAGGTTCATCCGTACCGACATCCGGTTATTGGTTGGAATTCTGATATCGATAATCTGGATCCGGACGAAATCCGTGATTTTTTTGATAAATATTATACACCGGTCAATATGGTGATTACCCTGGTTGGTGATTTTGACAGTCAAGCCACATTGCAGATGGTTGATCGCTATTTTGGCAAGTTGGCACCGGGAATCCCGGTGCCCCCGGTTTTAGATAAAGAACCTCAACAGAAGGGGGAACGTCGGGCTTATATCAATTTTGATGCTGAACAGCAATTGATGATTGCTTATCACAAGCCAACTATGCCTCAGCGGGATGACTATGTTTTTGATATTCTGATGCAGGTTTTATGTGAGGGGAGAACTTCACGCCTTTACAAGTCATTGGTCGTCGAGAAACAATTGGTGACAGATGTTAACGTGTTCGGGGCTCCAGGTTCACGCTATGACAATTTGATGGTTCTCAGTATGACGCCCCGTTTTGGCTGTTCTTGTCCGGATATTGAAGCTGCTGTTTATCTGGAATTAGAGCGGTTAAAATCGGAGCCGCTCAGCTCTTCTGAGCTTGATATTGCCCGTAAGCAGATTATGACTTCAATCCTGCGTGGTTTAAGGGGAAACAGCGGTCTGGCACGGATGTTATCTTCCTACCAGACTCTTGGTGATTGGCGCTACCTGGTTGATTATGAAAAACATCTCAATTCGGTGACTGCTGAAGATGTTATGAATGTTGCGAAGCGCTATTTGCACGCTGATAACAGAACTGTGGTGACTTTAATCCGGGGAGAACAAAACTAATGCGTTATTTTATCTATTTATTTTTTATTCTTCTCCTTTCAGGATGCAGTCATGGGTTTCTCAGTAAACAAGTGCGACCTGACGATTTAACCTTTCCCCCTTTAGTGTTCAGTTTCCCTGATGTGGCTCAGCAACAACTCAGCAACGGGATGAAACTTTACCTGAAAGAAGATCATGAACTTCCCCTGGTCGAATTGACTCTATTGGTTGAAGGGGGAAGTATCCACGATCCTCTCGACAAAACCGGATTGTCAGAATTCTTTGCTAAAACACTTTCAACCGGAGGGACGGAGAAATTTACCCCCTCAGAATTAGAGGCGAAACTGGAAGCGATGGCGGCAATTTTAACAGTTTCCAGCTCTTCGTATGGTTATGAAATAGACCTTTCTTTGAATCGGCAGGATTTAGACAGTGGCATCGAAATTCTGGCCGATTTATTACGCCGACCACGTTTTGATACGGCACGGATGGAACTGGTACGAACCCGGATGCTGGAAAATATCCGGCGTAAAAACGACGATCCGGGTTCAATTGCGAGACGCTTGCTCAGCGGTGCTGTTTATCCTGATCATCCATTTGGAACCGATGCGACATTGAACATGGTTGCCAGTTTTACCCGTGATGATCTGTTGAAACTTCACCGGCGCTATTTTTTGCCCCAGAATATCTGGCTAGCTATCTCGGGTGATGTACAGCAAACTGAGTTGGTCTCGCTGCTTGATAAAAATCTTGCGGATTGGCAATCAAGTGAAACTACGATTCAGGAGTTGCCATCGTTGCCACCACCAGCACCAGGGAGAATCTTGCTGGTCGACAAAGATATCCCACAGACGACGGTTTTGATGGGGCATGCGGGCATCAGTAAAGATAACCCTGATGCCCTTGCACTGCAGGTTGCAAATTATATTCTCGGTGGTGGTGGGTTTAATTCACGCATGATGCGGGAAGTTCGATCTGATCGTGGACTTGCTTATTCGGTCTATTCCTATTTTCAGGTGGGTCGCCAGTTACCTGGACTGTTCATTGTTGGCAGCGAAACAAAAAGTCAATCAACAGTCGAGGTTGTCACTTTGCTGCAGCAGTTGATTCAGCAGATACGTGCTGAACCTGTTTCTTCCGCAGAACTTGACTTGGCGAAGAAAAGCTTGATTAATTCCTTTGTTTTTGCTTTTTCTGACAGCCATTCGGTTGTGAGTAGAAAAGTTCGTCTCGATTATTATAACTATCCGAAAGATTATCTGGAAACTTATCGGCAAAAAATCGCTGCAGTGACTATTGCTGATGTTCAGCGGGTCGCACGTCAGTATCTGCAGCCGGATAATCTGCAAATTGTGCTGGTTGGAGACAGCAGGCAATATGCTGATGAAATCAGAACCTTGGGTTTTCCAATTGAAAATATAGATTTACAATTGGCTCAATAGGATCAAAGGTCAAGGTGATGACAAAGGTCAAAACACCACAAAACAAATTACGTGAAAAAATAAAATATCTGCTCTGGGAGCAAAATCCAGCAGATTTATCGCTGTTGCAGCGAATTTTGTTGCGTCAAGTTCAAACTGTGGCTTTGGTCATCAGGGACTTCAATATTAACCAGTGCTTTCTGCGGTCTGCAGCCTTGACCTATTATACGATGCTTTCTCTGGTGCCATTATTGGCCTTAACCTTCGCACTGTTGAAGGCATTCGGGGTGCAGAACCTCCTGCAGCCGTTGATCATTGAAAAGCTGAACGTCGGTGGTGGCCAGGTTGCTGATGTTATTCTTGGCTATATCAATAATACGCAAGTCACACAACTGGGCGCCGTTGGTTTGGCTTTTCTTATTGTGGCCGTGGTCTCTTTGCTGACCAATGTCGAAAAAACGTTCAATCATATCTGGGGCGTAAAGGAAGTTCGTCCCATGTTGCGCCGGTTTGCCGATTATCTGTCGGTTATTCTGGTTGGCCCCTTGCTGATTATCAGCGCCATTTCGATGACCTCAACCCTTGCCAGCAATAGTCTGGTGCAAAAATTGATTGAAATGGAGATGGTTGGCAATCTCATTCTGTTGTTGTTTCAGGTGACCCCGTTTTTCTTTATGTGGCTGGCGTTTACCGGGCTTTATATTTTTATGTCGAATATTAAAGTGGAGTGGCGGGCTGCTTTTGTCGGCGGGGTTGTGGGCGGGACGCTCTGGCAGATCGCCCAGGTTGGTTATGTCCATTTTCAGGTTGGGGTCGGTCGCTATAATGCGATCTATGGAACGATGGCGGCGCTACCTATTTTTATGGTCTGGCTCTATCTTTCCTGGGTTATTGTCCTCTTCGGTCTGGGTGTTTGTTACGCAAAACAGAATTTACGCACCAGTGGCCGGGATTTACGCGGATCGGAAGTCAGTCGTAACAGTTTTGAGCAGGTTGCTCTGGCGCTGCTGGTTACGCTGGCTGACCGTTTTGCTAAAGGGGATCCACCAATCAGCAACGAGCAACTGGCCAAGTTCCTGTTTATTCCCCCACGCCTGTGTCGCAGTATCATCAATCTACTGCTGAAGATCGGCTTTGTTTCAGAACACTGTACTCTGGCCGGTCGTTGCCAGTATCAACTTGGACGTTCTGCTGAAAATCTCAGTTTAGCTGAAATACTACGGGAAATGGGTGACTTTGGTGAGGAAGCTCTCCATCTTCATCCCCATCCACAAACATTGATTGCTCTGGAAACCTACCGTCGCGTAGAAGATCTGGTGACCGACGGTCTGGACGGGACAACGTTGAATGACTTGGTTGGCCGTTGTCAGGAAAAGGTCGAGGCCGAACCGGTTGAGGAATAGAAGCTCAGTTGATATAACTCTTCAGTTCGATTTTTCCATCCACCATCTCTGCATAGGAAAACTGACTGATCCAGTCGCCTAACGCAATGATTCTTATACCCCGATGTTCTGTGTCAAGTGGATGATGGAAATGTCCGCACATAACAATATCACTGTTGCTTTTCTCTGAAAAAGGTAGCAAATAGGGGGTGGGATCGTGATGGTGATTATCCGGATTGTTTTTTGAACTCTTGTTGGATAACCAGATTGCGAATGACCAGACCAGATCCGGATGGATAATCTCTGCTAAAATTTTAACTGGCCAGCTACGCCAGAATGAGCGGAGCCTCTGATAATGGGGGCTAGGGTTAAGTAGATCACCATGACTGATCAATATTTTTTGACCATCCCAATCAATCAGTTGCTGATCTGGGATTACGGTACAATCAAGTGTTTCAGTGAAATAGGAACCCAGGTTGAAGTCATGGTTCCCTTCAACAAAATAAAGTTTTGTCCCATTTTCAGATAGTTGGCGTAGTTTTTCCAATAAAGGGATGTAAACTGAAAAAACCAGGTGTTTATATCCGAGCCAGAACTCAAAAATGTCACCGAGCAGAAAAAGGGCATCGAGGTCTTTTTGCCGGTTGAGAAAATTAAGTAAAAACTGATAGTTGTTGTCCTGCGGCTGCCGCAGGTGGGCATCGGATAGAAAAATTGCTCTCATGTCCACGACTATAAAGAGCCGCTTGACTGTTGTCAATTTACAATCGAGGAGATACTTATGGAATATCCAATGATTCACATCTGTTACCGGGTTATGAACCTGGAGGCTACGGAAAAATTTTATCGTGAAGCTTTTGGTTTTGAAGTGTCACGAAAAAAAGATTATCCCGATGGACGCTTCACCCTCAGTTATATGACCTCTGTGGGACTGCCGTTTGAGCTGGAATTAACTTATAATTACGACCAGCAGGAACCTTATGTTATCGGTAATGGTTATTCGCACCTTGCAGTTGCCACGACCAATCTGGAAGCATCACATAAAAAACATACGGAGATGGCTCTTACCGTTACCCCTTTAAAAGGTTTGGTTGCGGGGAAACCACGTTTTTACTTTGTCACCGATCCCGATGGCTATCTGGTTGAAGTTGTCCGTCGGGTTTCACTGTAAACGCTTTTTATACTGAACCAACTATGTCCTCGTCCAGGTTTTCTGCTGGGCGCTATGGAGAAAAAAATGACCGTTGATAGTTTAATCGAGGAGGGTTTGCGTGCGCTTGAAGAAGGAGAAACTAAAGCTGCAGTTCGATATTTTCAGCAGGCGGTAGAAAAGGATGAAAGTGCTGAAGCCTGGCTGCTGTTAGCTGAGGCACAAATTGTAGATGGCTCTTTTGCCAAAGCGCATAACAGCCTCTCAGCTGGATTGAAGTTGGAAACTGATAATATTGATCTGTTGTTTTCTCTGGGTGATCTCTATTTTGAAGAAGGGAAGAATGATAAGGCAATAGCTACTTACCAGCAGATTATCAATCTGGATTCTGAAGAGGTGGATGCCTGGGTCAGTAAGGCGGTCGCGCAGATGAATGATGATTTAGAGGCTGCCGAAAAGACCTGTCGCCAAGCTCTCGACAGAGATCCAGATTCAGCATTTGCCTATAGTGCTCTTGGGGATATCTATGTTGCCAAAAATAGTGGAGAGGATGCGATTAAAAGTTTTCTCCAGGCGATAGCACTGGACTCGTCTGAGCCTCAATCCTATCTGAGCCTTGCGGAGCTCTATTATGAAGCCGACGATTTGGATCAGGCTGAAGAATATTGTCAAAAAGGGTTGGAATTAGATGCGGGATCAGCCTTGGGCTATTTGACTCTTGGTTATATCTATCTCGATCTGGATCGCACTCAGGAGGCAATTGATAATTTTCAGCAGTTTCTCCGTCTGGAAAAAAGTGCTGCGGCCAGGAATATCTGTGCAGAGGTCTCTGCTGTCATTGATGGTCTCAAATGATAGCTTGGCCATTCCTTATTTTTTATGAATAAAACCCAGTCATATTTGGATAGAGACTTGCGTAACTGAAACAAGTTGCCTGTCAACTCGAATAGAAACAGGAGTTTACTTTTTTTCCCCTCGTTAAAAAAGAATTCTGGTTATGCATTATGCTCCAGTAAATTCTTCAGCAAAAAAAGTTCAAAATTAACCTCCCTCTCCCTTGATGGGAGAGGGCTGGGGTGAGGGTGTCACCATGAATGCCCCCTCCCCTTAATCCCCTCCCACAAGGGGCGGGGAAATACCCAATCAGCTTGAGTGTTGTGCATAACCAGAAAAAGAATTTACTTTTATATTTCATACCACAGTGTTAGTATTTGCTTACGTTCGAGTGAGCGTCCTGCGGAGGGGACCTGTCTGGTAATTCATTCCAATGAAACACAATACCTCTCGTGGGCAACAGCCTTGTATAGGGGGGACGTTTATGGAAAAAGAGGTGTTTTTTCTTTATTGATTCTACTTGCTTGTCGGCTCGTGTTCGCAGCATCCCAGGTGAACCTGTAGTACGGCAACAGTTACACAGTTGGTAGAACTGAAAAGGAATCGGTGAAGTAACGGTGCTAAAAATTGTTGAATATAGGAAAAACAAGAAAGTTTTATCGGGTGATGAGTTAGTCAATATTAAAGGGGTTGGCGATAAAACTTTGGAAAGAATTCGTGGACGGCTAACTGTTGCCATGAAAAAAACAAAAAAATAGTCACTATCCGGGTTGTTTTTACAGGTAAAAAGGCAGGAAAGGGGGATGTCCTTTTCCTGCCTTTTTTGGGGTTGAGTGGTACAAGGATAATTTATGCTTGCTATTTTTTTTCTTTGGACAAATATTGTTTTGTGTCCCGTTGCCGGGATTATTCTGCTGTTACGCCGTTCCTATACCATCTCAATGCTTTTTTTTATTCTGGCAATGTTTTCTCTCTCTGGGTTGACCTTCATTGACCTACAGTCTTTGCAACATCCGGAGCAGCTATTTTTGTGGCGTAAATATGGACTGTTTTTTGAGGCAATTACAGTTTTAAGCTGCTATTTTCATACCAAAACCGCTTTCAGGGATAATTCAGAGATCTACAAAGGTTACGGTTTCTGGATATCAGTTGCTGTTACTCTCTTTTTGCTGGTTTATATCATTGTCTCCCCGATTCAAAACCTCCTTTTTTCGCCCGATTTTGTTGAGGAAAAAATTATTTTTCTGACCGAGTCAGGTTTTGTCGTTTATCTGCTATTAATGATTTTTCTGGTGTTTGGTTTGGTGCAGTTGGAGAGAACCCTTGCAGGGTTGCACCAGACTGAACGCTGGGGCATCAAGTTGAAGGTTTTGAGCGCTGGAATGGTTCTGGCAATTTTCGCCCTCTATTTCAGTCACAGCTTGTTGTACCGCTCGATTAATATGAATTATTTAGGAATTCGTTCCGTAGCTGTGTTGATTGCCATCATCTTATTTTGCTACTCGCACATGGGTCGTGTCACTGAGAGCAGACTGGCGCTGTCCCGTGGCATTGCTCATCGTTCTTTCGTGTTGTTGATTGTCGGTGGTTATCTGATTTTACTTGGAGTGGTCGGTGAAGGATTGCGTTATTTAAACGTTGATGATGCCAGATTATTATTCTATATCCTATCGTTTATCAGTATTCTCGCTCTTGCCATTGTTTTTCTCTCAGAGAGACTACGACGCAAACTCAAAGTCACTCTGCACAAAAACTTCTATCAACGCAAGTATGACTATCAGGAGCAATGGCAAAATTTTGCCAATCGGGTAGCTGCAGGAACGACACTCACTGAAATTCAGACTTCGATTCTTAGTTTTTTCTGCGAGCCTTTAGCTTGTAAGGGAGCCGCTTTTTATCTCTATGATTTTGACTTATCCAGTTATGTGCATACCGCTTCCTTTAACTTCAGGCGGGATTGGCGACCATTCGCTGAATCTGATCCTCTCATAGTAACCCTCAGACAGAAAGACTGGATCATCAATCTCAAAGAGAATCATCTTGAATTAAGAAACTCTCTGATTGAATCCTTTGATGATATCGGAGCTTTCCTGGTTGTTCCACTCTTTTTTGATGAGGAATTGACTGGGTTTATTGTTTTAGGTGAGCAAATTAATTCGGCCGAGGAATTGACTTACGAGGATTATGATTTGTTGCGGATGTTAGCTCGACAGGCCATCGCAACGGTACAGGGGTTGCGTCTTTCGGAGCAACTGTCGACGGCCAGGGAACTAGCAGCAATTGGTAAGGTTTCTACTTTTGTCCTCCACGACCTGAAAAATCAGGTTTCTGGTTTGTCGCTTATGCTCGACAACGCCCGTGATTATATTGATGATCCGGAATTTCAGCAGGACATGTTGGAAACGGTCGGTAATACCGTTGTCAATATGAAGGCTTTGATTTCTCGATTAAAGAATATTAAAGAAAAGCCAGAACTGGTAATTGCTGCAGTTCCGTTAGATAAAATAATTCACGATGCTGTTGAAACCTGCAGCGCAAAAATTCTGGTTGAGGGTGTATCGGCACTCGTTGCGGTTGATGAGGAAGAAGTTTACAAAGTTATCTTAAACTTGTTGGTCAATGCGGTTGAAGCAACGGGGCATGATGAACCAGTACGAATCAATTTCGGTTATAACAAAGGTTTTGCTTTTGTTGAAGTTTGTGATGCGGGTTGCGGAATGAGTGCTGACTTTATGGAAAACAAATTATTTAAACCTTTTGAGACAACCAAGAAGCATGGTTTTGGTATCGGTCTCTATCAATGCAAACAGATTATTGAATCTCATGCTGGTCGGATTGAAGTGAAAAGTACGGAGGGTGAGGGGACGACATTCACTTTATTTCTGCCCTTGGCTGTTGCACGTTTTTTGCAATAAGTTATTGTTGGTTAATAGGGTTGGTTCTTGTGGGTTTTAGGGGAGAGTTGGTTTGAAAAAATTACTGATCGTTGACGATAGTCCCGAAATCAGGAAACAGTTGAAGTGGGGATTTGGAAAAGAGTACCGGGTTCTCCTGGCTGAGTCTGTTGATGAGGCGCTCAAGTTGTTTGAACATCATACCCCCGATGTTGTGACTCTGGATCTTGGTTTGCCCCCCGATATTGATGGGGCTTCAGAAGGTCTGCGTTGTTTACAAATCATGTTGCGGAGTCAGCCTTCGACTAAAGTTATCGTCCTGTCTGGTAATGAGGAGCATACGAACGCTCTGACAGCCGTTGATATGGGGGCTTACGATTATTATCATAAGCCGATTGATCTGGACGAATTGAAAATTATCCTTGCCCGCGCTTTTCATCTGGCTGGACTCGAAGAGGAAAACCGCCGCCTGCAGGTTTCTGCTAGCCATGATAAGGTGAACGGTTATAGTGGTATTTTTGGGCAATGCCCACAGATGCAACAGGTTTTTGCCATGATTAAGAAGGTGGCATCTATTGATGTGCCAATTCTTATTCTTGGTGAAAGTGGCACCGGGAAGGAGGTTGTCGCCCGGGCAATTCACGATCGTGGGATTAGGAAAAATGGCAATGTGATTGCGATTAACTGCGGCGCAATCCCAGAGAGTTTACTTGAGAGTGAACTGTTCGGTCATGAAAAAGGGGCTTTTACCGGGGCTCAGAGTCGAGTTCAGGGTAAAGTGGAATATGCAGAAGGAGGAACTCTCTTTCTGGATGAAATCGGGGAAATGGCACCGCTGTTGCAGGTTAAATTACTCCGTTTTTTACAGGAAAAAGTGATTCAAAGAGTTGGTGGACGAGAAGATATTGCGGTTGATACGCGGATTGTCGCAGCAACTAACGTTGATATTCAGAAATCGATCAAAGCTGGAAAATTTCGTGAGGATCTTTATTATCGAATTGGAGTCATCACAATTGAACTACCACCATTGCGTGAACGTGGTGAGGATATTGAACTTTTAGCCAATATTTTTCTGCGTCGGTTTGGGAGGGAATTTGGTCAGAAGGTCAGGGGCTATAGTGAAGTGGCACTTAAATGGTTAATGACTTATGACTGGCCCGGAAATGTGCGTGAGCTGGAAAATAAAATCAAACGTGCTGTAGTGATGGCAGAGAGCCCGATTATCAAAGCATCTGATCTTGGTTTTGAGGAAAAACAGGAGCTTGTTGAGTCAAGTTGTTCTTCTGGCGAAGAAAGACCATCGGGCGCAGCAGATATGGTTAACGAACTCAGCTTTGCGGGGATGACACTCAAAGATGCTCGTCAGCAGGTTGAGAAAAAATTATTGAAACAAGCGATGGAGAGATCGCAAGGTAATATTCTTAAGGCCGCTGAAGAGTTGGATGTCAGCAGACCAACTTTTTATGATTTACTCAAGAAGCACGGTCTGCATCAAGCCTGACCAGCGGCTCACTTTACTCCGTCGTAAACTGTCTGACTTCACTTTCATAAGTCAGGTTTGGGTCTTGAGTGTCGGTGGCAACAACTTTCCAGTAATAGGTTGTTGAGGCGTCCAGATCAAATGCCTGGTGATAGTCGCTACTCCCTTTGTCAACTGAAAAAAGCACCGATGCAGCAGAACTTGCAGCAGAATGGCTGGTGGCTGAATCTCCACCGCCACCACCACCTCCGCAGGCGGTTAAAATCCCTCCCAGTAACATGATCAGCAGAAGACTCACGTATTGTGGTAACCGTTTCATCTGTGGCACCAGTCGGTATTTTAATCCTGTTATGAATAGCAAAGCGGTCAGAACAACAAGAATGCTGGTTGGTATGTTATTGCCCCCAGAGTCTGGAGGCAATACTGCAACCGAACTGGTGGCGGTAGTCACCTCGTTTTGATCTGTCCCGTAAAAGAGAATATAGGTCACATCATATTCGGCTGGAGCAATCTCCCAGCGAAAGGTGGTTGGAATCGGTTCATTGGTTGCCCCTGCGGCCGGAATGACCAATCTGGGTAGCCAACTGTTGCTGACAATATTTGAATAGGTACTCTCTGCACTGGCATCATTGTCGTAAGCTGTGACTGAAAAAAAGTAGGTTGTGTTGTCAGTCAGGTTAGTCAGGGTGGTAGTTAAGACATTTCCGACATCAACTGGAGAAGCAGCAGGAGAACCATCTACATAGGCACCGGTTCCATCGAAGGGGAAATGGTTATCTCCTTGTTTGTAATAGACTTTGTATCCATCAACTCCCGAGCTTGGGCTTGAATCCCAGGAAAGGGTGATGTCCTGACAAAATGCGATACTTATTGAATTGACAAGAATTAAAAAGCTGATTATAAGTATTTGAAATAACTTCATTACTTTGTCCTTTTAGATGCATGGGCAATTATTATAACAAAACCGGGCAAGGGAAAATAGTAATTTAATCTTAAAGGTGTAGCGTGTGAGTATTAACTCTTCAGAAATTATCAAGCAATGCCATTTGTTTTACGGTGTGACTGACACAGATCTGCCGCTGCTGGTGTCGATTCTTCGAGTTCGTAATTTTAATAAAGGCGAAATTTTGTTTGAAGAAGGGGCAGAGGCTGAGGGTTTTTATATTGTTGCTTCTGGCAAAGTAAAAGTTTATAAATTATCCTCGGATGGCAGGGAACGTATTCTCCATGTGGTTCAACCGGGGAACAGTTTTGCGGAGGCTGCAATTTTTGACGATGGTCTCTATCCTGCCTTTGCTGAGACGCTGATCTCTTCAACTCTGTTGTTTTTCCCAAAACAAGAATTTCTGGAGTTGCTACATCACCATTCTCAGTTGGCGATAAATATGATTGCCGGATTATCCCGGTTTTTACGCCAGTTTACGGTGCAGATCGAAGATTTGACTTTTCGTGATGTTCCCGCACGTTTAGCACGGTATTTGCTGACTTTTTTTGACACGACTCCAGTAGCAATTTTATTGCCCGTCTCGAAGACCCAATTGGCATCCAATCTTGGTACAACCAGCGAAACCCTGTCGCGAACTTTTCGTAAACTTTCCGATGATGAGATCATCTGCGTACAGGGTAAAAAAATTGATGTCCTCGATGTTGATCGACTGTTTGATTTAGCGGAAAGATACAAGGAGATCTGAGAAATTCAACATTCAATGTCTCCACCTTTGACCAATAAAGAGAAAAAAGATCTAAGGGTTCTGGCTCTCTTCACTGCCGTTTATTGCCGGGATCATCACACTGCAGAACGCAAGCCTCTTTCTGCTTTGCCTGAACAGCTTTCTTCTCTTGAAAAGTACCCTTGCTGTGCTTCCTGTCAAGATTTCTTGCACTATGCCATTGAGCGTCGCTTAAACTGTCCCCTCGAAGAAAAGCCTGTTTGTAAAAATTGTCAGGTTCACTGTTATCGACCCGGCTACCGTGAAAAAGTGCGGGAAATTATGCGTTATTCTGGTAAGGCTCTCATCAAGAGGGGGCGCTTGGATCTCCTTTGGCACTACTTTTTTTAAATCTCAGAATAACTCAGCTGTGTCCAGTTAGAAAACTGCAGCTTTTGAGCCAGGCAGACCCCCTCAATTCCCTGAATGCACTAAATTTCCAGCAAATACGGGACTGTCCCCGCGTCCCAGGCTTTTGCGGTGCGAAACAGCGCAGTTCTTCGTGGTTCGTAAACTTCGGGACAGCCCCCGATGGAGCTGGGGACAGTCCCAAGTTTACTGCAATACGACTTAAACTAGTTTTTTAAAGAGGGAACGAGGGGGATTCAAAAATCGAGGACACATGCAATGTTTTTAATGGCGCAGGTCTTTAACTGGACACAATTGACAACAACTATTTTTCCTTGAGGGTTTTTCTCTTTTCTGCTAGTTTAGACTAATAAGTATCCTATTATTATAATCCTGGTATCTCTATGAATCAAATATTCTGATTCATTTTCAGAGTTATCATAACGGACAAGGGAGCCAGCCAATGCGTATTCTTGTTGTAGAAGATGAAAAAAAGGTATCAACATTCATACGGCGTGGGCTTGAGGAAGAAGGTTTTTCTGTCGATGTTGCTTTTGACGGCGAAGAGGGGGTTCGTAAAGCCGAGGGTGAAACCTTTGATTTAATCTTAATGGATGTCATGTTGCCAAAAATGGATGGATTGACCGCAATTAAGTCTCTGCGTGAAAAAGATATCAAGACGCCCGTTCTCTGCTTGACGGCTCGCGATTCTGTTGATGATAAAGTGACAGGTCTTGATATCGGTGCTGATGATTATCTTGCCAAACCATTTGCCTTTGTTGAGCTTGTAGCGCGTTGTCGGGCACTGATCCGGCGCGGTTCCAATGATCGGGGAGCCGAAATATTTTTTGCCGATCTACGCCTTGATCCGGTTGCCCATAAAGTCTGGCGCGCTGGAGAAGAAATTGTTCTGACGACCAAGGAATATGCGTTAATGGAATATTTCATCCGCAACCCAAATCGTGTTTTGACACGACTTATGATTGCTGAAAATGTCTGGGACTATAATTTTGATTCATTTACCAATATTATTGATGTCTATGTGAATTATCTGCGTAATAAAATTGATCAGAAATTTGATAAAAAGCTGATCCATACTGTGCGTGGAGCCGGTTACGCGTTGAAAGATTCCTGACCCCTGCGAGGATGTGTTCCCAACCGCAGCTGCCATCGCTTCAACCTCTTTGGGATCTTTGAACTTTACGACACTGGGTATTTTTCTGCTGCGCAGCTTTCTGGTAATTTGAAAAGAGTGAGGCTATTGCAAAACTCTTTAAAGTCCAGTGACCGTTATTCCCGCGCAGGCGGGAATCCAGAGGTTTCCTGGGTTCAGTAAAAAACTGGATCCCCGTTTTCACGCGGACGATGACTTTTGCAAGAGGCTTGATTGTTATTTTGCTTTTCCCCTTTCAAAACGGACAATTCGGATAAAATCCTCTGCCTTCAGACTGGCACCACCGACAAGCGCACCATCAATATCAGCCTGTGCCATCAAGCCGTCAACATTGTTGGGTTTAACACTACCGCCGTATAAAATACGTATTTTATCAGCAACGTCCTGGTTAAACATTTCCCGCACAAGGCCACGAATAAAAGAGTGGGCTTCCTGTGCTTGCTCATTGGTTGCGGTTTTACCGGTTCCAATGGCCCAGATCGGCTCATAGGCAATTACAACATCTGTCATTTGTGCTGCTGTAAGGTTGTCCAGTCCACCCTTAATTTGCCGTCCCAGGACATCCAACATTTGATTGTTTTCCCGCTCTTGTAATGTCTCGCCGATACAAAGGATCGGGCGAATCCCGGCTTCCAGAATTTTGAGTAGTTTCTGATTGATGAAGTTGTCTGTTTCACCCATCAGTTGACGTCTTTCAGAATGGCCGATAATTATGTAGTTACAACCAACATCTTGAAGTAGAATCGGGGAAACTTCACCAGTAAACGCACCTGTTGTCTGTGGATAACAATTTTGTGCAGCGAGCTGAATGGGTGAATTTTTGATAGTCTCAGCAACGGTTGATAATGCAGTAAAAACCGGTGCAATAACAATATCCCGATCATTAACATCAGACAAATTGGTAACCAACTGACTCGCCAGTTCTCTGGCCTCAGCATTCGTCAGATTTAATTTCCAGTTTCCAGCTATAAACGACCTGCGCATTGATTTCTCCTCTATTATTTATCTGTGAGAGCGACAACCCCTGGCAGATCCTTACCTTCAAGAAATTCCAAAGAGGCTCCACCGCCAGTAGAAATATGGGTCATTTGATCTTGCAACTTTGACTTATTCACCGCAGCGACAGAGTCACCACCACCGATAATTGAAAGGCAATCCGATTTTGCCAAAGCCTCAGCAATGGCAAAAGTTCCTTTAGCAAAATTGTCGAATTCAAAAACTCCCATCGGCCCGTTCCATACCACAGTTTTTGCTGAACTGATTTGTTGTTGATATACTTTGATTGTTTCGGGTCCAATATCGAGTCCCATGCCTGCTGCAGGAAACTGCACGTTTTTGGCGATAATAAAGGGGCTATCAGCAGCAAATTTTTCTGCCACAAGATGATCTGTCGGCAAGAGGAATTCTATGCCCTGTTTCCGAGCTTTATCCAGAAGTTCAGCCGCCAGAGCGATCCGGTCATTTTCAACCAGTGACTGGCCAATTTCGACCCCTTGAGCCTTAAGGAAAGTGTAAGCCATCCCTCCACCAATAAGAATGGTATCAACTTTGTTGAGCAGGTTTTCAATGACAGTAATTTTATCACTCACTTTGGCGCCGCCAAGAATCGCCACGAAGGGACGTTCCGGGTTTGCCAGCGCACCACCAAGATACTGCAGTTCTTTTTCCATTAAAAATCCCGCGACCGCAGGCTGCAGCAGCCGCGCTACCCCCTCAGTTGAGGCGTGGGCACGGTGAGCAGTACCAAAGGCATCATTGACATATACTTCACCTAAAGCCGCAAGTTGTGCTGCAAATGCTGGATCATTGTCCGTTTCTCCACCATGAAACCGAACATTCTCCAGAAGCATGACCCGCCCTGCGCTCAGTTGCTTGGCCAAGAGTTGGATATTATCGCCAATGCAGTCAGGTGCCATAATGATCTGTTGCCCAAGTAACTGACTCAAGTGTGTTGCGACAGGGCAGAGGCTAAAGGCTGGATCGGGTTTGCCTTTAGGACGGCCAAGGTGAGAGGCGAGAATCACTTTTGCCCCCTGGTCAAGTAGATAGCGGATTGTCGGTAATGCTGCCCGGATGCGGGTGTCGTCAGTAATTTCACCCTTATCGTTAATTGGAACATTGAAATCACAGCGACAGAAAACCCGCTTGCCCTTAACGTTGATATCTCTTAGTGATTTTTTGTTAAACATTTTTTCTCCAGATAGTGATAGCCAACAAGGACTGCCCCGAATGGCACCAGTTTAAGAATGAATGGCAGCAAAACCGTAAACTTCGGGACAGCCCCCGGTAACGCTGGGGACAGTCCCAAGTTTACGCTCTACGAAGAACCGCAGCGGTTCGCACCGCAAAAGCCTGGGACAGCCCCCATGCGGGGACAGTCCCGGATTTGCTGATAGCTAGGTACGGCTCCTATTGATTGGCAATATAGCGTACCAAGTCAAAAACCCTATATGAATAGCCCCACTCGTTGTCATACCAGGTCAGGATTTTAACCATATTACCACCAAGTACGTTGGTGACCAGAGAATCTAACGTTGAAGAGGCAGGGGAGCCATTGAAGTCCCGTGAAACCAAGGGAAGATCACAATAATCAAGAATACCTTTCAATTCATTTTCTGACGCTCTCAGCATGGCTGCATTTACTTCATCAATACTGGTTGATTTTTCAGTTTCAACAACCAGATCAACAAGTGAAACATTTGGTGTCGGAACCCGAATGGCCATCCCTTCGAGTTTTCCTTTAAGCTGAGGTAAAACCAGAGCGGTTGCTTGAGCAGCGCCGGTTGTTGTCGGGATAATATTGACCCCGGCAGCCCGGGCGCGGCGCAGATCACCATGTGGCAGATCGAGGATTTTCTGATCATTGGTATAGGAATGGACTGTTGTCATCATGCCTCGAACGATACCGAAGCTCTCCAGCAACACCTTAGCCACCGGAGCCAGGCAATTGGTGGTGCAGGATGCATTGGAAATGATACTGTGTGCAGCAGGGTCATAGTCTTTTTCATTGATTCCCATGCAGACGGTGATATCGACATCTTTTCCCGGCGCGCTGATCACGACCTTTTTGGCTCCGGCGGTCAGGTGTTGAGCTGCCAGGTCGCGGGTGCGAAAAAAACCGGTTGATTCAATAACAATATCCACTTCTAGCTCTTTCCATGGCAGCTGAGATGGATCGCGCTGGGAGAGGATTTTAGTTGATTGGCCGTTAACAAGCAGATTCTCTCCATCAGTATCCACCTGACCCGAAAAGATGCCGTGAACCGAATCATATTTAAACAGATGTGCTAATGTTTTTGCATCGGTTAAATCGTTGACAGCAACCACATTGAAATCATTTGACTGACTGGCAATGCGCAGGATATTTCTGCCGATACGCCCAAAACCGTTAATTGCAACATTTACTGACATTTATAGCCTCCTCGTGGGGTGATTGAAAAATAGAGTCATTTTTTCAAGATTCTCAGTCATTTACTGCGCTCTTGAAGAATCTGTCTCAAGAGTACATAAAAATGGTCAGTTTGCAAATCCCTTTTACTGAAAATCGGAGCTGTTTCTTTCTTGCAGAAGGAGTCAATATTAGGTATAAGGGCAACGCTCCCGGGGGATGGAAGGAAACAACAAGTGCGGGTATGTTTGTTGGCTAGCGGTAGCCGTGGAAATAGTACCTTGATTGAGGTCGATGGTTGTCGCGTCCTGATTGATGCTGGCCTGTCCGGAATAGAAACGGTGCGGCGGCTGGCTACGGTCGGGTTGACTGGTGACGATCTGGATGCCATCCTTGTGACCCACGAACATCATGATCATGTTGGCGGGATCGGCCCCCTGGCTCGTCGCCATTGTTTACCTGTCTACGTGGATCGGCAAACTCATGCCGCTTTACCAAAGCTTGGTAAAATTGCAGATCTACAGCTATTTACTGCCGGGGACACTTTTTCTTTACAGAACCTGCTCATATCATCATTCTCAACAACTCACGATGCTGTTAATCCCGTTGGCTTTACCATCCAGTCGGCTGAGGGGAAAATAGGTTTCGCTACCGATCTTGGAATTCCAACCCGCCTGGTGGCTGACCAGCTACAAGGCTGTCGTGTATTGGTTGTGGAAGCCAACCACGATGAGCAGATGCTGCAGGATGGTTCTTATCCCTGGGAACTGAAACAACGGATTCGTAGCCGTCATGGACACCTGTCGAATAGCCAGTCGTGTCAATTGTTGGAAGACATTTGTTGGCCTGGCCTTGAAGCCCTCTTTCTGGCACACTTGAGCGAGGAAAATAACTGTCCCGATCTTGCAGGGCAACTGTTTCGTGAAACTTTAACCGATTGTGGTCATGTGCCAGAAATCATTATCGGGTGTCAGCGGCTGGCCAGTTTTTGTTTTGAGACTGAATCAGTTATGATTTCCTGACCCTGGCAGATGAGTTGAATCAATTAACCTGAACTTTCATATGTTAGCTCTTTTTTGGAGTCAAAATGGCCTGGAGAATTGTTGTAGGACTTAAAAGGGGTGTCAAAGATGCTCGAGGTGAACGGATTCAGCGCGAGTTAAAAGAGCATCTGCAGATTGACCTCCCTTCGGTACGCACTCTGGATATTTATACAATCGACGCGGATCTTAGCGATGCTGAAGTTGAGCAAGTTGCCGCTGGCCCGTTCTCTGATCCGGTCATTCAGGAATACGCAATTAATCAGCCCCTGGCAAGCTCTTTTGCTATGCTGATTGAGGTTGGTTTTCGACCCGGGGTAACAGATAATCCCGGGCGTACTGCTCGCGAAGCGATTCAATACATGACCGGTCGACCATTTACAGCAGGCGAGGCAGTCTATACTTCCACTCAGTATCTGTTCACCGGATTGACCGACAAAGTTATAGCAGAAAAGATTGCCAGGGATTTCCTGGCCAATGGCCTGATTCAGCACTGGACAATTTTGTCTGCTGATGAGCTGGATCCTCGGGTGGGTGTGCCTGTTTCTGTTCCAAAAGTTGTCAGTGATACCGTTCCGACAGTTCGTTCCCTGAGCCTGGAGTTGACCGATCAGGAATTGCTTGATATCAGTCGTCAGGGAATGTTGGCTCTGAACCTTGAGGAAATGCACAAGATCAAGCGCCATATTGCCGATCCACAAGTTGTTGCAGAACGGCAGGGAGTTGGTCTGGGCGCTGAACTGACCGATGTTGAGTTGGAGACTCTGGCTCAAACCTGGAGTGAACACTGTAAGCATAAAATTTTCTCGGCAAAAATTAAATACGAAGATGAATGTGGAAATAAACAGGTGATCGATTCCCTGTTTAAGACCTACATTGTCGGGGCAACCGACAAGGTTCGTGAGAATCTCGGCAAAAATGATTACTGCCTTTCGGTATTTAAAGATAATGCCGGGGTGATTGAGTTTAATGCTGACTGGAGCATTGTGTTTAAGGTCGAAACGCACAATTCTCCCAGCGCGCTTGATCCCTATGGCGGTGCCCTGACCGGAATTGTCGGGGTTAACCGGGACGGCATGGGAACCGGGATGGGGGCACGGTTGATTTTTAATACTGATGTCTTCTGCTTTGCCTCACCTTTTTTCGATAAAAAGTTGCCGCCACGCCTGTTGCATCCCCGCCGGATTTTTGAAGGGGTGGTTGAGGGGGTAGAACACGGTGGTAATAAAAGTGGGATCCCGACGATCAACGGATCACTTGTCTTCGATGATCGCTTTGCTGGTAAACCCCTGGTTTATTGTGGTACTGCCGCATTGATGCCACGGATGCTGCACGGCAAACCATGTCACGAGAAGAAAGTTCTGGTTGGCGATCATATCGTCATGACTGGCGGGAGGATTGGTAAAGATGGTATCCACGGCGCGACGTTCTCTTCTGAAGAATTGAACGAAAGTTCACCCGTGACAGCGGTTCAAATAGGTGACCCGATTACGCAGCGTAAGATGTTCGATTTCCTGATTATTGCCCGAAACCGGGGATTGTATAATTCAATTACCGATAACGGTGCGGGTGGGCTCTCGTCCTCTGTCGGAGAGATGGCTGAAGATACGGGAGGATTGGAGCTCCATCTGGATCGTGCTCCACTCAAGTATCCGGGGCTACAACCTTGGGAAATTCTTATTTCTGAAGCTCAGGAACGGATGACCCTGGCGGTTCCGAAAGAGAATCTGGAAGCCTTTATTGCTCTTGCGACTGAGATGGATGTTGAAGCGACCGATCTTGGAATCTTTACCGACTCAGGCTATTTTCATTGTCTCTATGAAGGGAAGACCGTCTCTTATCTCAGTATGGATTTTGTTCATGAAGGTGTCCCTCAACTGGTTATTCCGGCAAAATGGGAGCCGAAAGAGTTGTCGGAGCCAGATTTTGCCCAACCAGAAAATATTACTAGCGAATTGAAACAACTCCTGACACGTCTGAATATCTGTTCCAAGGAGTCGGTGGTGCGGCGCTATGATCATGAAGTTCAGGCGGGAACGGTGATCAAGCCCCTGATGGGTGTCGCCAATGATGGTCCTTCAGATGCGGCTGTCTACCGACCGTTACTTGATTCATTTGAAGGGGTGGTGGTTTCCCACGGAATCTGTCCCAGCTATAGCGATATTGACACGTATCATATGATGGCCTGCGCTATTGATGAAGGTCTGCGTAATTATGTTGCAGTTGGTGGTGATATCGATCATGTTGCTGGTCTGGATAATTTCTGCTGGTGTGACCCGGTAGAAAGTGAAAAGACTCCCGATGGGAAATACAAAGCAGCGCAACTGGTTCGCGCGAATCAAGCACTGTACGATTATTGTGTCGCCTATGGAGTCCCTCTGATTTCAGGTAAGGATTCAATGAAAAATGATTACCAGATTGGTGACACCAAAATTTCGATTCCGCCAACTGTCCTGTTTTCGGTCATAGGCAAAATTGCCGATGCACGCAAGGCAGTCTCGATGGATGTGAAACAAGCTGGTGATCTGGTCTATCTGCTTGGTTCTAGCGCAGATGAACTGGGTGGTTCGGAATATTATGCCCAGCAGGGTGAACTGGGAGCTCAGGTTCCGCAGGTTGATGCTGAGCAGGCGTTACACCGCTATCGAACCCTTAACCAAGCCCAAAGACAAAGTTTAATTGCTTCCTGTCACGATCTTTCTGATGGCGGCCTGGGAGTTGCACTGGCCGAATCTGCTTTTGCCGGGGGACTTGGTCTGCAAGTCGAGCTTTCCTATGTCGATGTTGTGCAGGCTTTTCGTGAGGACAAGCTCCTGTTCTCCGAATCCCAGAGCCGTTTGCTGGTGACAATCCATCCAGAGCATAAAGAACCCTTTGAGAAGCTGTTTGCCGGGCAGAGCTGTAGTCGTATCGGGCAGGTTATCGCTCAACCTGATTTGATTATCAATGGCTTAAATGGACAGAATCTGGTTCATGTTGCTTTTGAAGACTTGAAACAGGCGTGGCAAGCGCCTTTACGGGAGATGTAGAATGGCCAAAACAGTCAAAGCGATTGTGATTGCCGGAAATGGCACTAATTGTGAGCGTGAAGTTGCCCATGCTTGTCATCTGGCCGGAGCGGATGCTGATATCGTCCATATTGCAGAATTGCTTGCCGGTCGGGTCAACTTGAACGATTACCATTTTCTCAATCTGGCCGGCGGTTTTCTTGACGGGGACGATCTAGGCAGTGCCAAAGCCGGTGCAAATCGTTTGCTGTATGCCAAAGTAATCGGACATACCGAGTCGTTGGCTGGGCAGCTACAAAAGTTTATTGCTGCCGGAAAATTGGTCATGGGGGTTTGTAACGGTTTTCAGTTGCTGGTTAAGATGGGTTTGTTGCCAGCGATTGGTGGAGACATCCGGCAGACCTGCACACTGACAAATAATGAACAGGGGCGGTTTGAAAATCGTTGGAGCTGGCTGAAGGTTGATCCGGAATCTCCTTGCATTTATACCCGGGGTTTGAATGGTCTCTATCTTCCGGTAAGGCACGGCGAAGGAAAGTTTGTTGCTGATAGTCCGAAGACGTTGCAACAACTGGAAGACCTCCATTTAACGGTGCTGAAGTATGCGGATCGTGATCTTCATCCAACACTGGAATTTCCTGACAATCCGAATGGCAGCCAAGCTTCTATCGCCGGAATCTGTGATCCAACCGGACGTCTGTTTGGTCTGATGCCACATCCTGAAGCCTATACTCATCGCACTCACCACCCTCGTTGGACTCGGGAAACCTTGCCTGAAGAGGGGATGGGTCTGTTGTTGTATCGGAATGCGGTAAACTTTATTCAGAAAGAACTGCTGTAGGGGCTAGACTGAAGGCTATTAGGTAGGCTGTAGGCTATTAGGCTGTAGGCTATTAGGCTGTAGGTTTGCCTGATCTCCTTCAGCCTTCAGCCTAAACCCCTGAATTACCTGACTTAAGGAGTCATTGATATTCATGTTTGATAAACTCCATGACGAGTGTGGTGTGTTTGGAATTATTGGCCACCCGGAAGCTGCCAATTTAACCTATCTGGGTCTCTATGCTCTCCAACATCGTGGTCAGGAAAGTTGCGGTATTGTTGCTTCAGATGGCATACAGCTGAAAGCCCATCTAGGTATGGGGCTGGTTTCTGACGTTTTTAAGCATGATGATATTTTTGCCAAGCTGCCTGGTCGTGCAGCTATCGGTCACGTCCGCTATTCGACGGCTGGTGGCAACGACATGAAAAACTGCCAACCGATTATGGTTGATTATTCCCGGGGGAGCATTGCTGTCGCTCATAACGGTAATCTGGTAAATGCTCCGGAACTGCGTAATCATCTGGAAAAGAGTGGTTCTATTTTTTCGACCACTGCAGATACCGAAACGATTATCCATCTGATTGCCCGAGCTCAGTCTGATTCTCTGGTTGAGCGGGTCTGTGAGTCTTTGCAGCAGGTCAAGGGGGCTTATAGCCTGGCTTTTCTGACTGAAACACGGATGATTGCGGTACGGGATCCAAGTGGCTTTCGCCCTTTGAGCCTGGCTAAGCTGGATGGCGCTTTTGTGGTCTCCTCTGAATCCTGCGCTTTCGATCTGATTGAGGCAGAATATATCCGCGAAATCGAACCTGGGGAAATGATTGTTATCGATAAAAAGGGGATGAAATCATACTTTCCATTTAAAGAAAAGTTACGCAACACCCCTTGTATCTTTGAATATATCTATTTTGCTCGTCCCGACAGTCGTATTTTTAATCGAATGGTTTACCCGGTACGGAAAGAGTTTGGTCGACAGCTGGCACGTCAGTATCCGGTTGATGCAGATCTTGTGATTGCTGTCCCTGATTCTGGCATGCCTGCTGCGATGGGTTTTGCTGAAGAAGCGGGTCTGCCATTCGAACTCGGCTTGATTCGGAATCACTATGTCGGGCGAACTTTTATTGAGCCACAACAGTCAATTCGCCATTTTGGGGTTAAACTCAAACTGAATCCGGTTCGCGATATTTTGGAGGGAAAACGGGTGGTGGTCGTCGATGATTCGATAGTGCGCGGAACCACGTCACGAAAAATTGTCAAGATGATCCGCAATGCTGGCGCGAAAGAGATCCATTTGCGGATTTCCAGTCCACCGACCAGTTATCCCTGCTTTTATGGTATTGATACCCCCTCGCGTAAAGAGCTTATTTCTGCTTCTCATAGTGTCGATGAAATCACGCGATATGTCACAGCAGACAGCCTCTGTTATTTGAATCTGGAAGGGTTGCATGCCGCTCTCTGTCAATTTGGTGATCATAAGTTAGATTTTTGTGATGCCTGTTTCAGTGGTGATTATCCCATTAAGTTTCCACGTTTGACTGATAATAACCAACTGGGTCTTTTTTAATATAAAAACAATCTTATCAGCACTATATCTTCCGCTGGATAAAATTCCTTCTCCCCGACGTGGGAGAGGGTTAGGGAGAGGGGCAAATAACAACAATTCACCCCCATCCCGACCTTCCCCCATCAAGGGAGAAGGGGCAACATTCTAAAATCTCACAATCTCAATGGAAGATTAGTTATATCAGTTACATCAATTTGTTAGGTATGGATACTTAAAGTTATTTCCAGGAGGTTACAATGAATGTTAAGGATGAATTGAAAACAATTATTTGTGAATTGTCCTATGAAGAACGGGAAGTCACCCTGGTTTCTGGTCGGAAAAGTAATTTCTATTTTGATGGGAAGCAGACAACCCTCCATGCTCGTGGCGGGTTGCTGGTTGGTCAGGCCTTCTGGAATGAAGTGAAGAAGTTTGGCGGTTCAATTGCCGGTGTTGGTGGGTTGACCCTTGGCGCTGATCCGATTGCGACAGCGACTTCCATTGCTGCACAACTTGAAGGGGTCAATGTCCATGCGTTTATTATCCGTAAGGAACCGAAAGGGCACGGAACCGGACAATGGTTGGAAGGGCGGAAAAATCTACCTCCAGGTTCCAGAGTTGTGATTGTTGAGGATGTAACGACAACCGGCAGTTCCTCGATTAAGGCGGTTGAACGAGCTGAAGAAGAAGGGCTTGAGGTAGCAGGAATTGTCACTCTGGTTGATCGTGAAGAGGGAGCACGTGAAGCCATTGAAGGGGCAGGGCGGGTTCTTCGGACAGTATTCACCAAATCTGAAGTGATTGGTTGATGGCGTCGCAGAAATTACGACCTTCGGTGTTGCAGTGGTTTTCAGGATTCCGACATACTTTGTGTGCCTTCGCCCCTGAAAAACCACTCCGCCTTGTAGATCGAAATTTTTGCTCAGCCATCTTATGACTTTTTGCGAAATCATCATGGGTTAATACGTGGCTCCTCTCTGTCCAACTACTCTTCAGCAGGGATTTTATAGTAATCGAGGACGCCGGAAATTTTCTTGAGTGTCGCATAATTGATATTACTGGTATCTCCAACAACCCCAAGAATAATTCGATCGGCTCCCGTTGATTGATGAAAATCACAATCTTGTTCAACCAAGAATTGCTTAACTTGCTGCAGATTGTCTTCGGTGGCTTTTCTTTTCATGATAACCAGCATTTTAGCAACCCCTTTTCGTGTGTGTTCGTTCCAAACTACGGCTTTCGTCGATCACTCGCTCAAACAGGCGAATAATAGCTGAATTATCCAGTGGGCCGTTATTCGCTTTCTGAATTCGTTCAAAAATCAATTTTTCCCGTTTGGGATCGTAGATCGGCAAGTTCAGTCTTTTCTTCACTTCACCAATCTCAAGAGCTAAAGCAGCTCGCTCATTAAATATGCGTAGCAGGTCATTATCAAGCTGATTGATTTTCTTGCGGATTGTATCGATATCCAAAATAATAATCCTTATGAATCAAAATTCTACTTAGTCGTCCGTCCTGATTAATCATTCTTTCCAGAAAACTGAGCACCGGGAATTAACGTATCGTGTTGAAAATTCTCATCATCTCGATCTGGGTAGTCAATTGTATAATGTAAACCACGGCTTTCGTGGCGTGATAAAGCGCTTTGAATAATTAATCTGGCGACAGTGGTAATATTGCGTAGTTCAATTAAATCTGAAGTTAGCAGGAAATCCCAATAATATTCATCAATTTCTTTCTGGATCAGTAGAATTCGATTCATCGCCCGCTGTAAACGTTTATCAGAACGGACAATCCCGACATAATTCCACATGCAGCGGCGAATTTCCTCCCAGTTGTGAGCAACAATAACCTCTTCATCGCTATCGGTTGCCTTGCCGCAATCCCAGGAGGGGACAGTTAGATCTTTTGGATTGTGCTCGCCAAGACGTGATAATGAAATTTCTGCGGCTTTTTTGGCAAACACAATCCCTTCGAGAAGGCTGTTGCTGGCCAGACGGTTGGCACCATGCAGTCCAGTGCAGGCAACTTCACCGATAGCAAAGAGGTTATGTATGTTGGTTTCGCCATTTTTGTCGGAACGTAATCCACCGCAGAGATAATGTGCTGCCGGAACGACCGGGATTGGTTCTTTGGTCATGTCAATCCCAAAGCCGAGGCAGGTTTCGTTAATCATCGGAAAATGATCTTTGATGAAATCTGGATCTTTATGGGTGATGTCAAGGAATACACAGTCGGAGCCAGTTTTTTTCATCTCACTGTCAATAGCTCGGGCAACAATGTCGCGTGGTGCCAAATCTTTTTGTTTGTGGTACTCAGGCATAAAGGCGTAACCGTCTCCACGCCGCAGGATTCCGCCTTCACCACGGACTGCTTCTGAGATCAGGAAGGATTTGGCCAGAGGGTGGTAAAGGGTGGTGGGATGAAACTGCATAAATTCCATGTTGGCAACATCTGCTCCGGCACGCCAACCGATAGCTATCCCATCACCAGTTGCAATGTCAGGATTACAGGTAAAGAGATAAACTTTACCCGCCCCTCCGGTTGCTAAAACCGTAAATTCAGCACCGAAAGCCATAACTTCCTTATTGTTCTTATTTAAAACATAAGCTCCAAGGCAGCGATTCTGATCAATATTCTTCTGTAAAACTTTGCTTTCGGTGATGAGATCAACTGCAATGTGGTGTTGGTAGAGGGTAATATTGGGATGCTTGAGTGCCGTTTCAACCAAGGCACGTTCGACTTCTCGTCCGGTGGCATCTTTGGCATGTAAAATCCGCCGGTAACTGTGTCCTCCCTCACGGGTCAGATCATACAGATTATCTGAGTTACGGCTGAATTTAACTCCCCAATTAATCAGGTCGTGGATTGCTTGAGGTCCGGCTTGAACGACAAGATCAACAATTTCAGGATCAGAGAGATAGGCGCCAGCAATCATTGTATCTTTAGCATGGGTCGCAAAATTATCTTCAGCAGAAAAAACTGTCGCAATACCACCCTGAGCTAACTGGGTTGCCGAAATATCAATATCACGCTTGGTTACCAGCGAGACAGTTCCTTGATCGGCGACCTTTAGGGCATAAGAGAGTCCGGCAATTCCGGTTCCAATAACTAAAAAATCGGTGATAATTTTCATATCTGTCCTGACTGGTAAAGTGCCTCATAAAAGAGCCTCTTGCAAAAGTCGTCATCCTCGTGAAAATGGAGATCCTGTTTTTAACAAACCCGAGAGACCTCTAGGATCTAGGATTCCAGTCTGCTCGGGAATAACAGTCACTGAATTTTAAAGACTTTTGCAAGAGGCTCAAAAGCCTAGAAATAATGATCGGCATTATCTGTCCCGACTCAAACGTTGTCAAGTTGCACCGACTTATCTGTAACGTTTCCTTGACAGGGGTCTCCATGAAGGTTATAAATTACTCATGATTAAGAGATTCCACCTGCTTTTGGGGCTTATTTTGCTATTATTGCTGTTAAGCAACTTTTGCTCTGCGGGAATTTATCGTTATGTTGATGCGCAGGGAAAGTTACATTTTACCAATGTCCCTACCTCAACGAAGTTTCGCTTTTATACAGGTGAAATAAAAAAGGGCAATCTGGATGATTTGATTGAACAATCCGCACAAAGATTTCAGTTGGATCGGGCATTGATTAAAGCCGTTATCAAGGTTGAAAGCGATTTTAATCCACGAGTTGTTTCTGCCAAGGGAGCACAAGGATTGATGCAGCTTATGCCTGACACAGCTAAAGAGGTTGGAGTCTACAATCCTTTTGATCCGTCTGAATCCATCCAGGGTGGATCCCTTTATTTGCGCAAAATGCTTGATTCTTTTGATAGTAATCTGGATTATGCACTGGCAGCCTATAATGCCGGGCCGGGCGCAGTTCGTAAGTATGGTGGTATTCCCCCCTATGAAGAGACGCAAGATTATGTCAGACGGGTTAAACATTACTTTGACTATTACTCCCGATCAAAGGATATTTTTTGATGGCTAGGGATACAAAATTACTGAATCTACCAAATATTTTGACTCTGTCCCGGATTGCAGCTGTCCCAGTGATTGTTTTGTTGTTGTTATTTGAGTCAAGGCAGAGTTGTTTCTGGGCCGCAGTTGTTTTTACCGCTGCTTCGATGACTGACTGGTTAGATGGTTACCTGGCACGAAAATGGGGAATTGTAACGATTCTCGGGAAATTTCTTGATCCTCTGGCTGATAAATTGATCGTTATGGCTGCTTTGATCATGCTTATTCCCCTTGACCGTGTACCTGCCTGGGCGGTTTTTGTGATTCTTGCCCGTGAACTTATTGTTTCCGGTATCCGTTCTATTGCTTCATCGGAGGGAATTGTTATCGCTGCTAGTGATCTGGGGAAATACAAAACTATTTTTCAGATGATTGCAATTGTCGGCTTGTTACTCCATTACCGCTATTATTGGTTCTTTGGAGTGCAGTTTGATTTCCTCTATCCGTCACTCCATAATGCCGGCATCTTTGTTTTCTATATTTCATTGGTTCTGACTGTCTGGTCAGGCATAGATTACTTTGTGAAATTTTTTAAGGTTTTTGCAAAATAAGTGGGTCAAAATTCTATTGACACTCGACAAACCGTTTTGCTATACATACATCCGCTCGTCACAGCGGGCAATATTTGAGCGGGAATAACTCAGTGGTAGAGTGCAACCTTGCCAAGGTTGACGTCGCGAGTTCGAATCTCGTTTCCCGCTCCATTAAAATCCAAAGGCCAGATCATTTTGATCTGGCCTTTTTTTTACTTAATTAACTCTGCACTGAAAATGGATAGGTTTGGGCGGGACTGAAAGTCCCTTTACAAGCAAAGTCAAAATCCCCATTGGTCGTCATCCTCGCGAATGCGGGGATCCACGTCTCACAGAAGTACCGGATTCCCGCCTGCGCGGGAATGACAGAATTGAGTAGCAACAGAAAGTCTTGGACTAAAGTCCATAGTTTTGACTCGCGTGATGGAACAATAAAAAACCCTTTAAAGGACTTGCTTTAAGCAGCTATTTGATGACAAAATATCAAGTTTGTGGAAGATATTCAAAATGGTATTACTTGGCGTTACAACAGTATTGTAGAAACCTTGGGACTGTCCCCAGACCCATCGGAGGCTGTCCCGAAGTTTACGAACCACGAAGAACTGTGTCGGTTTGCGCCGCAAAAGCCTGGGATCGCCCCCATACGGGGATAGTCCCGGTTTTGCTGGACATTTCTTTAAACTAGCACCATTCGAGACAGTCCCGTATTTGCTGCCATAGGTTCTTGAGTTAGCGTTATTCAGAATATATCCACCGATTTTTTTTTTCGAGGTGTTGAATGGAGTTTGTACGTGCCAAAAGTGCCGGTTTTTGTATGGGGGTTAGCCTGGCCTTGCATAAACTGGACGATATTATTGCGGAAGAAAGTACTTCCGGGGACATTTATATTCTTGGTTCTATTATCCATAATCCCCAAGTTGTTGCAGAGTACGCTGAAAAAGGGGTCATCAGCGTCGATTCTCCTGAAGAAATTCCTCCGGGTTCAATCGTTGTCATTCGTGCTCATGGTATCACTAAGCAGGTTCAATATTCCCTGTCCCAGCGTGGTATTCTGGTCATTGATGCCACTTGTCCTAAGGTGAAAGACGCCTGTTTGTCAATTGAAGAAAATACCAAAAAAGGGAGAGTTCTCCTTTTGTTCGGTGAAGAAGCACATCCGGAAGTTAAATGTCTTCTGAGCTATGCTGCTGATAAAACTGTTGTTTTCGACACTCTTGAAGAATGTCAGAAGTGTGATCTCGATCCTGCCCTTAAGTATTGTCTGGCGGCTCAAACGACTCAGGATAAACATGTTTTCGATGCAATCAGTCGTGAGTTGTCAAAACGTAAAGGTCTTGATCTGATCGTTCTGGATACTATCTGCAATGCGACCAGAATGCGTCAGGGTGAAGCTACAAAAATAGCTGATAAAACTGATTTTGTTATTGTTGCTGGTGGTTATAATAGCAGTAATACCCGACGCTTGGCTCAGGTAATAGAAACCAGTGGCACTGCTGCGTTACATGTTGAAACGGCAGATGAATTACCTCTGGATGATTTAAGGAAATTCCAGAAAATCGGTTTGACGGCAGGCGCCTCGACACCGAAAAAGATAGTTGACAAGATTCAGAAAGTTTTGGAATCGCTTTAGGAGAAGTAATTTGAATAATGGTGTAAAAAATATTTCTGAGCAGATTGGCTCTTTCTGTCCTGCTAATACCAGCGCCAGGGATGAGCGCAATACTGTTATGCAGTTACGCAATATTGGACAGCCATTGTTTTTGTCGGGAAACGAAGGAGAAACAACGCTGTATACCGGTGTTCCATGCTCAGATACTACAAATCAACAGGGGGCAAAGGTATTTTCGGGAATGATCCCTCCTTTGTCTCTGGAAAATCTTGGCGATTCTCGATTTTGTCAGGATCATGGAATTCGTTACCCCTACCTGGGCGGATCCATGGCTAAAGGAATCAGTTCTGTCAAAATGGCTCAGGAATTTGGTCAAGCGGGAATGCTTGGTTTTTTTGGAGCCGCCGGACAGAGTTTGGAGGATATTGAAGCTGCTATAACCAGCTTGAAGCAATCTGGTTGTCCTTTTGGTTTCAATCTGATCCATAGCCCTACCGAGCCGGAATTGGAAAAAGCTCTGGTGGAGCTTTACCTGCGGCACGAGATTTGCCTCATTGAGGCTTCTGCTTTTCTCGCATTGACTTTGCCAATTGTTCGCTATCGCACCATGGGTATCCATCGAAACGATAAAGGTGATGTGGTTGTTCCAAACCGAATTATTGCCAAGGTTTCCCGCGAAGAAGTTGCCGCCCGTTTTTTTGCGCCGCCTCCGAAAAAGTTATTGCGTCTGCTAGTTGAATCGGGTGATTTGACTGACGCACAAGCTGAAATGGCGGCGGAGATTCCGGTCGCTCAGGATGTGACAGTTGAAGCTGACTCTGGTGGGCATACCGATAACCGTCCGGCACTCTCCTTATTTCCAACAATAATGGCGCAAAAAGAGCAGTTTCAACAGCAATATGGTTATCGACAAAAGCTTCGGGTCGGTTTGGGAGGTGGTATTTCAACTCCGGCTTCTGCTTTGGCCGCATATTCTATGGGGGCTGCTTATGTGGTCACTGGATCGGTCAATCAGGCCTGTATCGAATCTGGCACTTGTGATGAAGTGCGAAAAATGTTGGCTGAAACCCGACAGGCAGATATCACCATGGCTCCATCGGGCGATATGTTTGAAATGGGTGTCAAAGTTCAAGTGGTGAAACGTGGCACCATGTTTTCTATCCGCGCGCATAAGCTATATGAATTGTATCGTGCTTATGACAGCATGGAGCAACTCCCCGTAGCGGAGCGGGAAAAACTGGAAAAGACGTTCTTCCGGGCTCCTTTGGCGACTGTCTGGGATCAGACCCGCAGCTATTTTGCTGTGCGCGACCCTCGCCAGGTAGAGAAAGCAGAGGCTGACCCAAAATATAAAATGGCTCTGGTGTTCCGCTGGTATCTTGGTCAATCTCCGGTTTGGGCTAACCGGGGCGAAGCTTCTCGTAAAATTGATTATCAAATCTGGTGTGGCCCAGCAATGGGGGCTTTTAATGAATGGGCGCGTGGATCCTTTTTAGAGGATGTTGCGCAACGCAAGGTTGTCACCGTCGCGTTTAATATCCTTTTTGGCGCTGCAGTGTTGCAGCGTGCAAATCAACTAAAACAGCAGGACGGCCAGTTCCAGTTCGATTCCACCATGCTGGCACCTTTGGACATTGAAGAGATCAAGGAGTTTCTCAGTTGAAAATTGACAACAGAGATGAAGAACATCCGATAAACACCGTAAATACTGTGCCAGTCGCTATCATCGGTCTGGGTTCCATCTACCCGCAAGCTGATACGACCGGGAAGTTCTGGACTAATATCAAAAACCGGGTCGATGCAATAACCGAGGTGCCTGAGAGTCACTGGCGTTCTGCCGATTACTTCGATGAGGATCCCAAAGTGGCAGATAAAGTTTATGCCAAACTGGGTGGCTTTCTCTCGCCCGTTGAATTCAGTCCGATGGATTACGGTATCCTGCCGAATGCTATAGAGGCAATCGACACTTCGCAACTACTGGGTTTGTTGGCGGTTGAGCAGGCACTTAAAGATGCGGGTTATACGACTGAAAAAGAGTTTGACCACGAACGGGTCAGCGTTATTCTTGGTATCACCGGAACCCTGGAACTGGTTGTTCCGCTCGGAGCGCGACTTGGCTATCCACGGTGGAAAGAGGCGTTAACGGATGCCGGGGTAGAGAAAGAGCTCGCTGAAGATGTTGTCAGGCGGATCTCCGATTCCTACGTCCCGTGGCAGGAAAACTCCTTTCCGGGTCTGCTTGGTAATGTGGTCGCCGGACGAATCAGCAAGCACTTCAATTTTGGCGGAACCAACTGTACTGTTGATGCGGCTTGCGGCAGTTCCTTGAGTGCTCTCAATCTGGCGATCCTGGAGCTTAGCTCGGGGCGTTCCGATATGGCGGTCACCGGTGGCATCGATACCTTCAATGATATTTTCATGTATACCTGTTTCAGCAAAACCCCGGCATTGTCACCCTCAGGGCATGCGCGCCCCTACGACGCTGATAGTGATGGCACCACACTGAGCGAAGGTTTGGGGATTGTGGTTCTGAAACGCCTTGAGGATGCAGAACGCGATGGCGACAATATCTATGCGGTGGTCAAGGGGATCGGGGCGTCGAGCGATGGGAGTGGTTCGGCGATCTATGAACCAAGTGCCAAGGGGCAGGCAAAAGCATTTAGACGTGCTTATGAACAGGGCAAAGTAACTCCCGATACGATTGAATTGATAGAAGGCCACGGAACCGGTACCAGGGTAGGGGATGCTGTTGAGGTTGCTGCTCTGCATGAAGTTTTTGGTAAAGCTGAAAAGCCGTGGTGCGCCCTGGGTTCAATTAAATCACAGATTGGTCACGCTAAAGCGGCTGCCGGCGTTGCCGGATTAATTAAGGCAAGTCTGGCTCTGTATCACAAGGTTTTACCACCGACGATTAAAGTTAATAAGCCAGCTGAGAGTCTGACTGCTGCCAACACCCCATTCTATATCAATACTGAAGCGCGGCCATGGGTGACCCGGGGTGATCATCCCCGCCGTGCCGGGGTCAGTGCCCTTGGTTTCGGCGGCAGCAATTTTCATTGTCTGTTGGAGGAATATCAATCGGCCAAACAGATTGTCGATTGGGATGGCAATGTCCAGATTATCCCATTTTCTGCTGCCGATGATGCTGGGCTGAAAAGTCAGTTAAACGACATTAATGCGGAGATGGAATGGTCACAACTGCGCCTTAAAGCCGATAATTTGCGGCATCAATATCAGCCAACGGATTCAAGTCGACTGATTCTGGTGGTCGAAAAGGATCAAACCAAACGTATCTCTCAATTGCAGAATGCTCTGGCGATGCTGGAGAAAAATAATGGACAGAAAGTATGGGAAACCCCTGATGGTGTCTATTATGCTGCTGGTGAATTAGATGGTTCCACCGCACTATTGTTCCCCGGACAGGGGGCGCAGTACCCCGGTATGCTCAAGGATCTGGCACTGCAGTTTCCTGAATTTCTGACCGCTTTGATCGATGCTGACCATGCCTTTGCTACCAATACCAACGCCATTGGTGGCAGTTTGACCAATGCCATCTATCCGCATCCACAATTCACCCCCGAAGCGACACAAGCCGCAATTGCTACATTGCAGTCAACAGAAATAGCGCAACCAGCTCTTGGAGCCATCAGTTTGGCTGCTGGACGGGTACTTGCTCGTTTTGGTATCGTGGCCAGTTCTGTCGCCGGGCACAGTTATGGTGAATTGACCGCCCTCTGCGCTGCAGAAGTTTTCACCACTGAAGAGTTGCACAATCTCTCTCGATTGCGTGGTGAGTTAATGGCTGCTGGTGCTGGGGATCGTGGTTCGATGGTGGCTGTTTCTGCACCGTTAGCGGACGTAGAAAAATTTTTGCAGGAAGAGGGTCTCGATCTGGTTCTTGCTAATCGTAACACCCCGGAACAGGCAGTTCTTTCCGGGGCAACGAAAGAGATTGAAACTGCGATTAAGAAGCTTGATCAAAAAGGGATCAGTAATAAGCAACTGGCTGTTGCTGCGGCTTTCCACAGCAAGCTGATTGCCGATGCAGCTCAACCCTTTGCAGAAAAGCTACGCACAGTTAACTTCAGCGATCCCCGGAAAAATGTTTATTCCAATACGACAGGCAAAGTTTATCCTGCTACCGCAACCGAAGTCAGGGAGCTGCTGACAAAACAATTGGCAAGTCCGGTTGATTTTGTCGCCGAAATTGAATCGATGTATCAAGCCGGGGTCAGAACTTTTGTCGAGGTCGGTCCTGGTGGACGTTTGACCGGGATGGTTAAGGCGATCCTTGGTGATCGGGATTATCAGGCGATCGCTCTCGATTCTTCTAATGGCAGACGGTCGGGAAGTCATGATCTGGCAAGAACTCTGGCTAAACTAGCGGTGCTTGGTGAGGCGGTGCAATTGACCCTCTGGGATGAAGGTTTTGCTGCCATCCAACCTGCAGCGCAGAAAAAGAAGGGTCTTACTGTCTCTATCTGTGGCGCCAATTATTATAAAAAACCAGAGAAACGACCCCCGTTGCAAATAAAGAAACCCCCTGTAGTTGCGTCGGTTGCTCAGGCGGAAATGTCCACTCCGATGATGCCTGCAAACAATGTTATTTCGGTAACTGCCAACCAGGCGGCTTCTGGCGGTAGTTTGCAGGAGGCACTGCGGATCACCCAACAGAGTATGCAGGCGTTACAATCGTTACAGGAACAAACTTCAAAACTGCACCAACAGTTTCTTGAAGGGCAGCAACACGCGACTAAATCCTTCATGCAGCTGGTGGAACAGCAGCGGCAGTTATTGCAGGGAGCCGCTGGTACAGCAGTAATTCCTGCCACCCTGCCAAGCAGTGCTCCGATATCTGAACCAGTGGCTCAACCTCAACCAGCCCCCAGCGCCACTGTTTCCATACCTGAACCTGTTGTCCCCAGCGGTAACCCGGATATCGCTTCCCGGTTACTTGAAATTATTGCTGAGAAGACCGGTTATCCCGTTGAAATGTTGGAACTCAATATGGCACTTGATACCGATCTGGGTATTGATTCGATCAAGCGGGTTGAAATTCTCTCTGCGTTGCAGGAAAAATTGCCAGCCGCTCCAACTATTCGCCCTGAGGATCTTGGAGCCTTACAAACTTTGGGGCAGATTGTCGATCATCTGAGTGCTGGCATGTCAGGTGCAGTTGTCGTTCAAGACGCTGCAAGCAGTACTGATAAGGATCAGGTTTCAGCCGTATTACTGGGAGTGGTTGCGGAAAAAACCGGTTATCCGGTGGAAATGCTGGAACTGGAGATGGCGCTCGATACCGACCTGGGAATTGATTCGATCAAGCGGGTCGAAATACTCTCTGCTCTGCAAGAACAACTACCAGATCTGCCTGCGGTTCGCCCTGAAGATCTTGGAGTGCTGCAAACCTTGGGACAAATTATCGATCATCTCTGTCAGGGTGGTTCACAAAGTATCTCGAAGACTCCGGTTCCACCACAAAATAGTCAGGTCGACCCGGAGGCTGTTTCCGCCACCCTGTTAAATGTGGTCTCTGAAAAGACCGGATATCCAGTAGAGATGCTGGAGCTGGAAATGGCACTCGATACCGATCTGGGGATCGATTCGATCAAACGGGTTGAAATCTTCTCCGCATTACAGGAGCAGTTACCTGATTTACCAGCAGTTCGCCCTGAAGATTTGGGTGTGCTGCAGACATTGGGTCAGATTATCGATCATCTGTGTAAAGAAAATCGACAGAATGTCACTGCGGCACCGACGGAACTACCACAACTGGGGCAGGTCGATCGGCAGCAAGTTTCGACAGTTTTGTTGGCTGTGATTGCCGAGAAGACTGGTTATCCCGTTGACATGCTGGAACTCAATATGGCACTCGATACCGATCTGGGCATTGATTCGATCAAGCGGGTTGAAATTCTCTCCGCTTTGCAAGAGCGTTTGCCAGGGGCTCCGGCGATCAAGCCCGAGCATCTAGGTACCTTGCAGACAGTGGGACAAATTGTCGACTTCCTTGCCAGTATATCGGGATCAAAGGGAGATGGAATTGAGACAAGTTATCGTGAACCTGCTGCTGCCAAAGGGATCACAAGGCAAGTCTTGCACTCAGTTTCTTTACCGCAAAAAAGAGCCGCCAAAGAATTTAAATTTGCCATTGGAGCAGAAGTCTGGATTACTGATGATGGTTCAACTTTAGCTGATTCTGTCTGCTCTCGCTTGATAGATCGCCAGTTGCTAACGCGGAAAATTTCTATAGCAGATATTGACTCTATTGTCTTACCTGAGAGTTTGGCCGGGTTGGTTATCCTTGCACCATTGCAGGGAGCAGATGATCTGTTTCTCCTCAATGCATTTAAGTTGCTGCAAAAAGTGGAGCCGGCATTACACCTGAGTGCAAAATCCGGTGGTGCCTTTTTTGCAACTGTGTCGCGGATGGATGGTTATTTTGGCCTTGGTATGACAGGAGCAATCAATGATTCACTCTCCGGAGGTTTAGCTGGATTGAGCAAGACTGCTGCATTAGAGTGGCCAACAATCCATTGTAAAGCCCTCGATCTGGCAATGGGGATGGAAATTCTGCCCACTGCGACTGCGATTGTTGATGAAATATTTACAACAAGTCCGATTGAAGTCGGGATCAGTACTCAGGGACTCCATGCTCTTGAGCTGGCTTCAGAACCGCTTAATGGAATGACTGTTAATGTGCCGGTTCAGGGCAGAGACTTAGTTGTCGTCAGTGGTGGTGCTCGTGGAGTCACGGCGGAGGTCGTTATTGCTCTCAGTACTGCAACTCAGGCTACTTTGTTACTGTTAGGGCGGACTCCGGCTCCAGAGAACGAACCTGCTTGGTTGATTGATCTTCAAGATGAAGGGGAGATAAAAAAAGCCCTGGTCGCTCAATCGGAAGTCCCTTTAAAGCCTCTGGATGTGGCTCGCCAATATCAACAGTTAATAGCGGCACGGGAGATCCGGACAACTCTGGAGCGAATTCTTAAATCTGGCGGGACGGCAATTTATCGTTCCGTTGATCTGCGTGATGCGCAAGAACTCAGTTCAGTCCTTGATGAAATGCGCCAGCAATATGGCCCGGTCAGGGGATTGATTCATGGTGCCGGAGTGTTGGCAGATAAGTTGATCAAAGAGAAAACCACAGAGCAGTTTGAGCAGGTTTATTCAACCAAAGTCGATGGTTTACGGGCACTCCTTGATGCTGTTGGTGAGGATAATCTGAAATTTATAGTGATGTTTTCCTCTTCAACAGGGCGTTTCGGCAGAATCGGACAGGTTGACTATGCCGTTGCTAATGAGGTTCTCAATAAAATTGCTGATCAGCAAGCTGAATTGCGGCCTGATTGTCGGGTTCTTTCACTGAACTGGGGTCCCTGGGACGGGGGAATGGTGACTCCAGCGCTGAAAAAGGTTTTTGCCCAGGAGGGGATCGATGTCATTGCTTTGCAAGCTGGGGCTGATTATCTGATTAACGAACTTTCAACCCCTCCGGGTGGTCCGGTTGAGCTGATTATTTCTGGTGGTGATGGTGCAGATACGCTTGAAGAGTTACCCGAACCACCACAAAACATCTGTGTCTCCAAAGCATTTGATCTGGATCTTGATATTGAACAGTTTCCATTTTTAAAGTCGCACGTTATCGATGGTAAAGCGGTTTTGCCGATGGCCATTATTATCGAGTGGTTGGCTCATGGTGCAATCCACAATAATCCGGGGTTAACCTTTCAGGGATTTAACGATCTACGTATCCTTAAGGGGGTTACCCTCGAACTGCGGCAAAGCGTCACTCTACAGGTGTTGACTGGTAAAGCAATTAAGGGTGATGGTGTTCATGTTGTTCCCGTTGAACTCTCTGGAGTTAATAAAAATGGTCAGCCGATCGCTCATGCCCGGGCAAGAATTGTTCTTGCCTCCCGCTTACCTGAGAGAAAAGTGGCTAAGGCGAAGTTGAATTTGCCAGATTATCCTCATCCAATCAGTGAAGTTTATCAACCCGAACGTCTTTTCCATGGGAATGATTTTCATGGCATCCGTGAAATCATCGGTTCCTCTGCCGAAGGGATCAGTGCACTGGTCAATCCGGCACCATTGCCGAGCCAGTGGATTGAGCACCCTTTGCGCAACTCCTGGTTTGCTGATCCTCTGGCGTTGGACAGTAGTTTCCAAATGTTGATTTTGTGGAGTTTTGAACAATACAAGGCTGGGTCTTTACCTGTTTTTGTCGGGCGCTATCGGCAATATCAACAGAAGTTTCCTGAAAGTGGCGTCGAAATACGGGTTCGGTTGACCAAGCAGAATCATAACCGGGCTAGCGCAAATATCGATTTTATAGATTCTCTTAATGCTCTTTTGGTTGCCCGGATAGAAAACTATGAATGTATTATCGATGCATCGTTAAATGCGACATTTCAGCGGAACAAGTTGATTGGGGTTGCTTGAAATCAGGATCAGTTGATTGAACTGTCCAGGAGTTTCACCACAGAGTCACTGAGACACAGAGGTAAATCTTTTTAAGGGTTCAAATAAAAAAAGGTTTCTCAGTACCTCTGTATCTCAGTGGTAAATTTAAAAATTACCTTTTCACGAGAACATTAAATTTATGTTGCCTGAAAAATCTGTTGCAATTGTCGGGGTCGGTGGAATGTTTCCCAATTCACCGACCCTGGATCGTTTCTGGGAAAATATCGTTGCTAACGTCAACACGGCACGTCAACCACCGAAGGGACGTTGGCTCCTTTCGCCTGAAGAAGTTTATGATCCGCGGGTTGGTTCAGCGGATAAAATCTATTCTAAAAAAGCCTGTTTCCTGGATGATGAAACAGATACGGGACATATCCCCGGGTTGGATATTGATTCCGACTTTCTTGTCAAGCTTGATCCGATGTTCCGCCTGTTATTGCGAGTTGGGCAACAGACGTTTAATTCCGTTGCGAAAGAGAAGATTGATTGCAGTCGTACCGGGATTATAATTGGCAACCTGGCTCTTCCGAGCGAAAAATCTTCTGCTCTGGCGAGAAACTACCTTGGCCGCACATTTGTAGAGAAGCTTTCTGATCAAAATCTGTCGTTTGATGAGCCATCCATCGCACCTGTCAATCACTATGTTGCCGGACTTCCTGCCGGTTTACTTGCTAAAGCCCTTGGTTTTGAGGGAACCTGTTTTACCGTTGATGCTGCCTGTGCTTCATCTCTCTACGCCATCAAACTTGCTGTCGATGAACTTCAGTCCGGTCGAGCCGATGCCATGCTTGCTGGTGGTTTATCACGCCCTGATTCACTCTATACCCAGATGGGATTTTCACAATTACGTGCTCTTTCGCCAACTGGCACCTGCTCTCCTTTTGATCAGAATGGAAATGGACTTGTTGTTGGTGAAGGATGTGGTCTGGTGTTATTGAAACGGACTGCAGACGCGATTCGTGATGGTGATCATATTCATGCGGTTATCCGTGGTATCGGTTTGTCAAACGATCTGGGTGGTAGCTTGTTGGCTCCTGCTTCCGAAGGACAACTGCGCGCGATGCGGGCAGCATATAAGCAGGCTGGCTGGTCGCCTGCCGATGTTGATCTGATTGAATGTCACGCAACCGGAACCCCGGTTGGTGATGCAGTAGAATTTACCAGTTTACAGCAGCTCTGGGATGAGAGTGGCTGGCGGCAGGGACAATGCGTGATTGGCTCAGTTAAAGCCAATGTCGGTCATTTGCTGACAGCTGCTGGATCTGCGGCAATGATCAAAACTTTGTTGGCAATGGAAAAGCAAACTTTGCCGCCGATGGTTAATTTTAAACATTCTGCCAGTGGGATTGAACTTAATAAGAGTCCTTTCCGGATTCTCGATCAGGCGAGTCGCTGGGATGCCCGTAAAGGTAAGCTGCCACGCCGTGCAGCCGTCAGTGCTTTCGGTTTTGGTGGTATCAATGCTCATCTGTTGCTGGAAGAGTGGGTTCCAGAAAAAAAGGCAAGGAGACCAGTCAGACTACATCCCTCTTCCCGGCAGAGGAATCAGCCCGTTGCTATCGTCGGGATGGGAGCTCACTTTGGCTCCTGGAAAAACCTTGAGCAGTTTCAGCAGCGTATCTTTGGTGCTGTGGATGATGTTAAAGCAGAAACGCCGAAGAATTGGTGGGGTGTCCAACAAAGTCGCTGGTATAAACAGGCGGGTCTGGATAAAAGTAATTTTCGAGGATTTTTTGTTCCGGAAGTATTTTCCAGTCCGGGAGATTTCAGGATTCCACCCAAAGAACAGGAAGAGATGCTGCCGCGCCAGTTGCTGATGTTAAAGGTTGCCGCAGCAGCGCTGCAGGATGCTCAGCTGACCGATAAAGACCTCCTGTTTGCTGGTGTCTATATCGGCAGCGGTCTTGATCTCAACGCGACAAATTTCAGTTTTCGCTGGGGATTGCAAAAATATGCCCGACAATGGGCTGAAGAGCTGGGTCTGCAGCTGAACGAAGAACAATTTCTAGAGTGGCTGACAGAGTTACGTACAGCAGCTGGCCCGGCACTGACAGCTAATCGCACTATGGGTGCCCTCGGCAGTGTTGTTGCCAGCCGGATTGCCAAGGAATTTCGTATTGGTGGACCCAGTTTCACTCTTTCAAGTGAAGAGAACTCTGGTCTCAGGGCTCTGGAGGTGGGAATTCATTCCCTTCAGGAAGGATCAATCAATCGCGCAATAGTTGGTGCAGTTGACCTTGCCGGAGATCTCCGCTCGGTGCTTAGCCGTCACAGCAATAACCCTTTTTCCGCCAGTGGAACAAGTCGTCCTTTTGATCGCGACGGAGACGGTAGTTTGATTGGTGAGGGTGCGGCCGCAGTCGTTTTAAAGCGACTGGATGATGCGCGGCAGGATGGTGATCGAATCTATGCTGTTATCAATGGTATCGGCACCGCAATTGGTGGACAAATAGACAGTTGTATTCCTGGGCAAGAAATCTATTCTAAAGCCGTTGCGTTAGCTTGCCAGAATGGCAATGTTTTACCCGAATCTATCTCTTATCTTGAAGCTGATGGTAGTGGGGTTCCGTCTGTCGATCAGTTGGAAGCGCAAGTTCTCGGGAAGGTGATCGGTCGCAAAGCAGCTAGCCGTAGCATTAAAATTGGCACTGTCAAGGCTGATATCGGTCATGCCGGAGCTGCCGCTGGCTTGGCTTCACTGGTCAAAGCGGCACTCTGTCTGCGCCATAAAATCTTACCGCCGCTGCGCAATTTACACTCTTTAAGTCCAGAGTGGGTTCACGCAAAAGGTCAATTTATCGTTCCCTCTGCCCCGCAATATTGGTTGAATAATCGTGCTGATGGTTCAAGACGAGCACTGGTCAGCGGAATTGGCAGTGATAGCTCTTGTTCCCACGTTGTTCTGGGGGAGTTTTCAGGGACAGATTCATTGAAAAGTGCAGCAAGTTTCCGCACCCTGGGGGCATTACCTGAAGGGCTGTTTGTTGTTGAAGCGACGACGCCAGAAGGTCTTCTTGCTGGAATAGATAAGTTACGGCAATTTTCTTCTGCGTATGAAGATTATCCTATTGATGATCTGGCACGTTTGTGGTTTGGGGAGAACCCACTTGACCCCGCATTGCAATATTGCTTGAGTCTTGTCGCAAGCAACTACGATGAACTGTTGACTCAGCTTGACCATGCTCAATGGTCGATCTCTGCGAATCCACATCAGTCTATTGGTCTGGACAGAGAGCTGCAACTTGCTCCTGCTCTGCGTGATCGCATCTTTTATTCTGCTCAGCCCTTTGGTGGTGAAGGGAAGATTGCCTTCGTGTTTCCAGGGTCTGGCAACCATTTTGCTGGAATGGGGCGAGAGCTGTCGGCTCACTGGCCAGAAATCTATCGGCAGCAGGAACAGCACAGTGAATATCTGGCGGATCAATATCTTCCTGACCAGTTCTGGAGAGAGGAACTTCCAGAGTCGATTCAGGATGACCACAATGCTCTGGTGATCTCTCATGTTGCTCAATGTACTGCTTTGAGTGATCTGGTGTCCCATTTTGGGATCAAACCGCAGATGATCAGCGGGTACAGTTTGGGGGAATCTGCCGGGCTGTTTTCTTCGGGTGCCTGGCAGGACCGGGATGGCATGCTGCAGCGGCTTGAACAGTCACCCCTGTTTACCACCGAACTGGCAGGGGAATGCCGGGCAGCGAAACGAATCTGGGGGTTGAAGTCAAATCAGCAGGTAGACTGGGTTCTGGGGATGGTGAATCTGCCAGCTGACAAGGTCAGACAACATTTACACGGGATGAAGCAAGCTTACCTGCTGATTGTCAATACTCACCATGAATCTGTTATTGGTGGAAATCGTTCACAGATCGAGAAACTGGTTGCGGAACTTGGCTGCCATTTTATCCCCCTGCATGGGGTGACAACAGTCCACTGTGAAGTGACAAAAGCGGTCTCTGACGCCTATCGTAAACTGCATCTTTTTGATGTGACTCCACCGCGTGGAATTGATTTTTATAGTTGTGCCCTGGGTAAAAAATATCCACTCACCTCCAGTAATGCTGCTGATGTTATTCTTGCTCAAGCCCTCGACACTATCGATTATCCACGAGTGATTGAACAGCTCTATGCTGACGGCGCACGGATTTTTCTTGAAGTCGGTCCTGGCACCTCCTGTAATCGGATGATTCACAGTATTCTTGCGGATCAACCCCATTTGACCCGATCTGTTTGTGCCCCTGGACTGGATGCTACGACACAACTCCTCCGTTTGATGGGGAGTTGTCTTGCCGAACGTGTCCCGGTTGACCTGAACGTCCTTTATCCCCCTTCAGCGAAAAGATCTTTGCAAGTCGATCAGAATAAGCCTCGGATCAATACAATAATCGGTGGAAAACCTTTTGATCTTGAAACTATCAAAGAGAGAATAGTTGCTATTAAAACATTTGGTTCAGAAGAACAAGTTAATGTAAAAGATGAAGAAAAAATAGCCACACAACAGCTACCGAAACAGCTGAGAAAGGAAGATACTTCAGCTCCTGTTATCACGCAGTTTAATCAGACCTTAGCCGCAGGAGTTGACGCGCATGAAGCTTTTCTCGGTTTTTCCCAGACCATGTCACAGGCCTTGGCGGATAACATTTCCCTGCAAACGTCGTTGTTACAGCAACTGGTTGGTCATGGTGAGGAGATTCCAGCTCTGACCCCTGTTGCTAAATCCTCTCATTATTCTGATTCATTAGCCAAAGTTTCTTCAACAATCCCGGAGGTGACCGCTCCGGTACAGTCGGTTGCTTTTGATCGTTCCATGTGTATGGAATTTGCTATTGGTTCGGTCGGGAAAATGCTTGGTTCCGACTTTACCGAGGTTGATACCTATCCGACCCGGGTAAGGCTGCCTGATGGCCCGTTGATGCTGGTTGATAGAATTGTTGAGGTTGAAGGGGTGCCACGCTCTATGACCCATGGTCGAGTTGTTACTGAACATGATGTGACTGCTGATCGCTGGTATCTCGACGGCGGCCGAATCCCGACCTGTATAGCGGTGGAAGCGGGGCAAGCTGACCTGTTCCTTTCCGGTTATCTGGGGATCGACTTTATCACTAAAGGTAAAGCGGTCTATCGCCTGCTTGATGCGGTTGTAACCTTCCATCGTGGACTGCCTGTGGTTGGTGACACAATTCATTATGATATCAGGATTGAAGAATTCTTCCGTCAGGATCAAACCTATCTGTTCCGATTCAATTTTGAGGGAACAGTGAATGGAGAACCGCTTCTTTCAATGCGCAATGGGTGTGCCGGGTTCTTTACTGCCGAAGACCTTTCCGCTGGGAAGGGGATAGTCCATACCAAGCTTGATTTAGCCCCTCAAGCGGGGAAACTGCCAGCCGATTGGCAAGAACTGCTACCTCTGCAAGTAGAAGCGTATAACGATAAACAGATTGCCGCTCTCTATCGAGGTGATTTGCAGGCCTGTTTCGGCAAGCAGTTTGCTGCGTTGCCGTTCAAGCCCTACACCTTGCCAGGCGATAAATTGAAACTGGTTGACCGGGTGATTGAGCTCGATCCGCAGGGTGGACGATATGGTATTGGTCAGATCACTGCTGAAATGGATGTCCACCCCGATGACTGGTTTTTGACCTGCCACTTTATTGATGATCAGGTGATGCCCGGCACCTTGATGTACGAATGTTGTATGCATACATTGCGAATCTTTTTGTTGCGGATGGGGTGGGTCGGCGCCGAGGGAGAAACCTGGTGTGAGCCGGTTCCCGGAATCGGTAGCGGTTTGAAGTGTCGTGGTCAGGTGGTCGCAACGACCAGAACGGTCACTTATCGGGTCAGTATCAAGGAACTGGGTTATCGCCCCGAACCATTTGCGATTGTCGATGCGCTGATGTTTGCTGATGGTCATCCAGTCGTCGAAATTCCCGATATGTCGGTACGTTTGGCGGGATTAGACCGCCAGCAGGTTGAAACGCTCTGGTCAGGGACTGTCCCCGCAGAGGGGCTGTCCCTTTCTGAACCGACAGGGGGACAGTCCCCATCCGGGGACAGTCCCCGACAGATTCTCTATGATACTGACCGGATCACCGCTTTTGCCATTGGTAAGCCATCACAAGCTTTTGGTGAACCGTATCGGATTTTTGATCAGGAACGCAAAATCGCCCGGTTACCGGGACCGCCGTTTCAGTTTTTGGATCGAATTATTGCCATCAATGGGGAGCCGTGGAAACTTGTAGAAGGGGTGACGGTTACCGCTGAATACGATGTACCTGCTGCTGCCTGGTACTTCGGTGTTAATCGACAAGCTCGGATGCCATTCAGTGTGCTGTTGGAAATTGCCTTGCAACCATGTGGCTGGCTGGCCGCATATCTGGGATCGGCACTGGCCAGCGAAACTGATCTGTCGTTCCGTAATCTCGATGGTAATGCGGTGCAGCATCGTCCGGTGACAGCGCAATCTGGAACTTTAACTACCGAGGTTAAAATTACCCGGATTGCCAGCAGTGGCGGGATGATTATCCAGGGCTACGATTTTGTTGTCAGCGATGGCAAAGGGGTGGTTTACAGTGGTGATACCGTGTTCGGTTTCTTTTCCAAAGAATCACTTGCGCAACAGGTTGGGGTGCAGGGTGCATCCCTCCATCAACCAACAGAAATTGAGCTTGCCAGTGCTGAGCAATTTACTTATCCTCACGAATTACCATATCCAGACACCCAAATGTGCATGGTAGATGAAATCGAAGTATTCGTCCCACAAGGTGGTTCCCACAGTTTAGGTTATATCCGTGGCAACAAAATAGTCGATCCTGAAGAGTGGTTTTTTAAGGCGCACTTTTATCAAGATCCTGTCTGTCCTGGTTCCCTCGGCCTGGAATCGTTTCTGCAACTTCTTAAGGTTGTTGCCGCTAAAAAGTGGGGAGTTAACCACGGGTCACAGTTTGAAACGGTTGTGTGCGGCGAAAAGCACAGCTGGAATTATCGTGGTCAAATAATTCCAACCAATAAAAAGGTGCATGTTGAGGCAGTGGTGTCCAGGGTTGATGATGAAAACAGGATGCTGAAAGCTGCTGGTTATTTATCGGTCGATGGAAAAATTATTTACCAACTTAAAGATTTTTCGATTAAAATATTGTGATAAGGGTCAATATCGTTGTGACCTGTACAGGGAGAGAGAGATGGAAATCTGTGAGGTTGAATATGCCATTATAGGTGTCGGGACTGCTGGACTGGGTGCTTTCAGTCGGATTTGCAAACAGACCGACAGTGTCTTGTTAATTCAGCATGGTCCTTACGGCACCACCTGTGCCAGGGTGGGTTGCATGCCGAGTAAAATGTTGATTGCAGCTGGAGATCTGGCTCATTCCATAAAAGAGGGAGCATACTTTGGTATCGATGGGCACTATCAGGTCAACGGAAAACGCGTATTTGAGCGGATAAAAGAGGATCGAACCGAAAAGTTTGTTGGCAGTGTGTTGAAATATGTCAGCAGTATCGGGGATCAATTCAAGACTGAAGGGAAGGCGACATTTATTGATCAGCATACAATCGATGTTGATGGTAAGTTGCGAGTCAAAGCCGACAAGATAATTCTTACTTGCGGTTCCACCCCGTATGTTTCGCCGGTGTTTGAACCCCTGCAACATGAACTCGATACCAGTGATACTATCTTTGAGCTTGAAGATCTTCCCAAATCTCTGGCAGTTGTTGGTCTCGGGGTCATCGCTTTAGAACTGGGGCAGGCGTTTCACCGCCTCGGGGTTGAGACTACCCTTTATGGTCGTAGCGGCCGGATTGGTTCTTTCACCCACCCCGACATGCAGCGCGAGGTGCTGCAAACTTTGCAGCAGGAACTCAATATTATTCCGCAGGGAAATTTTACCCACGTGACCAAAGTTGCTGACGGCTATGAGCTGACCTATCGTACCGGTGAGGGGGAAATTATAACCAGAACCTATGAGCGGGTGCTGCTTGCCAGCGGTAGAACCTCCAATCTGCATACTATGAAGCTTGAAAATGCCGATCTCACTCTCGATTCGAGAGGTCTGCCTCAGTATGATTTGCAGACAATGCAATGTGGCGACGCTCCGGTGTTTATTGCCGGGGATGCGACCGAAGATCTGCCGCTATGGCATGAGGCCTATATTGAAGGTCGTATTGCCGCCACCAGTGCTATCAACTTTCCCGTTCGTAAAGAGGGTAAGAGAGTTCCCCGCATGGGTGTTTATTATACTGATCCGCAAATGGCTACTGTCGGAGTTGATTACAAATCACTCAATCCGGAACAGACCATCATCGGGCGGGCGCGGATGGCGCACGGCCCCCGTCACGAAATTTATAATGATAAGCGTGGGATGATCCAGGTCTATGTCAATAAAGATACCGGCTCTCTGCTGGGGGCAGAAATTTTTGGCCGTGGAGCTGAACATATGGCACAAACTCTGGTCTTGGCACTTGAACACAAAATGACTGTCGATGAAATCCTCCAGATGCCGGTCTATCATCCCTCCTTGGAGGAGGTGATGAAGGAAGCACTGAACAAGGCGTTGTTTCAATTGAAATAGAGGATCAGTTGCTTGGTCTGCGTATTAACTGTAGCCATTGTTGCGGTACTTCACCTGTTCTGGCTTTTATGTTACAAGATCATCCTGACATTATTACCATTTTTGGAATTGACGAAAAGATCAGATGAAATATTCAAGAGTTTACATAGAATCGGTTGGTTACGAGCTGGCACCAATAGTCATTACCTCTGCTGAGTTGGAGAGTCGGTTACGACCTATGTACGAGACGTTGCATATAACGCCCGGCCAATTAGAGGCGTTAACGGGGATTCGGGAACGACGCTGGTGGAAGCCCAATACGCCAATTTCTTATGGCGCTATTGCTGCTGCTAAAAAGGCGCTGCAGGAACGTAGTATCTCTCCGCAGGATATTGGTGCAGTGGTTTATGCCGGGGTGTGTCGTGAGCATTTTGAGCCAGCAACGGCTTGCCAGGTTGCGGCTGCTCTTGGTGTTCAGGGAGATGCCGCTATTTATGACACGTCCAATGCCTGTCTTGGAGTCCTGAACGGGGTTCTTGATATTGCCAACCGAATTGAGTTAGGACAGATCCGCGCTGGTCTGGTTGTGGCATGTGAAAGCTCCCGTGAAATCAATGAAATCATGATTCAGCAGATGCTGGATCATCCATCGATGGAGCTGTTTACCACTTCTCTGGCGACCCTAACAGGTGGTTCAGGGGCTGCTGCAGTTTTATTGACCGATGGTTCTTTTTCCCCCTCCCGTCGTCCGAAATTGCTCGGTGGGGTGAATATTGCTGAGCCACAATTTCATGAACTTTGTCGCTGGGGAATTAATACCGAATCACCCGAAAATCATGTTCCTTATATGCAGACCGATGCCGTTGCGGTGATGAAGCATGGTGTAGAGCTGGGTAAACGAACTTGGGCGGCTTTTTCGAAAGAACTTGGAATTACTGCTGACCGGATTGACAAGGTTATCTGTCATCAGGTTGGTGAAGCGCACCAGAAACTGATCCTGCAAACAATCGGGGTTGATCCAGCGAAAGATTTTCCTACCTTTGAGTTTCTCGGAAATATGGGAACGGTGTCTTTGCCGATTACTGCAGCGATTGCCAGAGAACGTGATGAGTTGCGTCCCGGTGAGCTGGTTGGTTTTCTGGGTATCGGGAGTGGGCTCAACTGTATCATGATGGCAATCCAATGGTAACTGATGGCGTCGCAAAAATCTTCAATCTGCGGTGTTGGCGTAGTTTTCCATGATCTTGACATACTGACGTAGGTCTGCGTCCCTGAAAAACAACGCCGCCTTGCAGCTTGAATTTTTTGCTTAGCCATCTGATACTTTAGTAACTCGACTGTCCCAGGAGTTACGAGCCATGCAACTGTGGCGGTTCGCACCGCAAAAGCCTGGGACAGCCCCCATGCGGGGACAGTCCCGGTTTTGCTGAAGAGTAACGTTCAAAATTTTTGCTTAGCAATTTTCTTGTGAGAATATTGATGGAAATAGATTCAGCTCTGTTCAAATCTGAATATCCCTTTAAAAATAATTATTTCGATCTGAACGGTTTGAAATACCATTATCTGGATGAAGGTCAGGGCGATCCGATTGTCATGTTGCATGGCAATCCTTCCTGGTCTTTTTATTACCGTCATTTAGTGTGTGAGTTGCGGAGCGATTACCGTCTCATTGTCCCCGATCATATTGGTTGTGGATTCTCCGATAAACCTGTAGATTCTCAGTACTCATTTACCTTGGAACAGCGGGTAGATGACCTTGATGCTCTGATAAAAAATCTTAAACTGAAGAAAAAAATCACTCTGGTTCTGCATGATTGGGGCGGTATGATCGGCATGGCTTGGGCAATTCGACATCCTGAGCGGATCGCCAGATTAGTTATTTTAAACACGGCAGCATTTCATTTGCCTGCGACAAAAAAAATTCCATTGGTGCTTAAAATCTGTCGGAATACCCAATTAGGCGCTTTTCTGATTCAGGGATTCAATCTGTTTGCCCGTGGCGCTGCATGGGTTGGCTGTCAACGTCAGCGGATGTCATCCGAATTGCGTAAAATTTATTGCAGTCCTTATGATAACTGGCAACATCGCGTTGCTACACTCCGTTTTGTGCAAAATATTCCACTGCAGAAAAATGATCCCGGTTATGATTTGATCAGTCAGGTTGAAGATGGACTAGCAAATTTTGCCGAACTTCCGATCTGTATATGCTGGGGCGAAAAAGACTTTGTTTTTGATCTTAATTTTCTTGCTGAATGGAAGAAACATTTTCCTCAGGCAGAAGTTCATTCATTTGCTGACTGTGGACATTATATCCTGGAAGATGCCAGGGAGGATATTTTGCCGATAATCAGAAACTTTTTGCAGGATAATCCGCTCCCAAAATCAGGTCGGTAAATTATGACCGGAGCTCAAAGTTACAATATCGCTGCCCATTTGCCCGCTATGGCGGCGAAACAACCTGCCACAGCAGCGGTTCACTTTCCCTATAAACACGACAATAATAAACAACCGATTTATCAGAGCTATACTTACGCTGAGCTTGATCAGCAGAGCAATCGGATTGCTGCTGGTTTGGAATCGATCGGTATTCATCGAGGTGTCCGCACCGTTCTTATGGTTCAACCCAGCCTCGATTTTTTTGCACTGACATTCGCCCTTTTTAAGCTTGGTGCGGTGCCGATATTGATCGATCCCGGGATGGGAATTAAGAATCTTAAGGTCTGCCTCGCTGAAGCTGAGCCGGAAGCCTTTATCGGTATTCCCAAGGCGCAATTTGCCAGATTGCTGTTTGGTTGGGGAAAACAGAGCCTGAAAACAATTCTGACGGTTGGCTCACGTTTGTGCTGGGGGGGGACAACTCTGGCTAAATTGATCGAACCGATTGCTCACAATCACCATTTTGAAACTGTCTGCACAACAGCTGATGAAACTGCCGCGATTCTGTTTACCAGTGGCAGTACTGGTGTCCCCAAAGGGGCGGTTTACAGTCATGGGAACTTCATCGCGCAGGTTGACTCGTTAAGAGATATCTATCAGATTGAACCCGGGGAGATCGACCTGCCGACATTTCCGTTATTTGCTCTGTTTGCTCCGGCATTAGGGATGACATCAGTCATTCCTGAGATGGATTTTACCCGTCCCGGTTCTGTTGATCCCGAAAATATTATCACCGCGATTAAACGTTTCAATGTTACCACCATGTTTGGTTCCCCGGCACTGATTCGACGGGTGGGGCTGCATGGTGAAAAATATGGGGTGAAGCTTCCTTCGCTGAAGAGGGCCATTTCTGCGGGGGCACCGGTTCCAGCAGTAGTTCTGGAAAGATTTGTGAAAATGCTCAATCCCGGAATTCAGGTTTTCACCCCTTATGGCGCGACCGAGTCACTACCGGTTTGTTCCATTGGGAGTGAGACAATCCTTCAGGAGACCCGTTTTGTCACTGATCAAGGGGAAGGGGTCTGTGTCGGATTTCCGGTTCCAAGTATTCAACTTGAAATTATTCAGATTGATGATCAGGAAATTTCTTCCTGGTGTGACGATTTGAAGGTCGCCAACGGAGAGATCGGCGAAATTGTCGTCAAAGGTCCGCAGGTGACACATCGCTATTTTAACCGTACCGAATCAACCCAGTTAGCAAAAATCAGGGTTTCTGATGGGGGGTTTTTTCACCGGATGGGGGATCTCGGATATCGGGATGAGCAGGGACGGATCTGGTTCTGCGGGCGTAAGGTGCATCGGGTCGTCACTCCGCAGGAAACTCTGTTTACCATCCCCTGTGAAGCAATTTTTAATACTCATGCCGAAGTTTTTCGTACGGCGTTGGTTGGTATCGGTAAGGTCGATGAGCAACAGCCCGTTATCTGTGTTGAGTTGGAGAAAGGGCTTAATCAGCATGAACAGACCATTCTCCTGGCCGAACTGAAGAACATTGCTCAGTCTCATGCTATGACAAAAAATATTGATCAATTTTTGATCCATCCCGCCTTTCCTGTTGATATTCGTCACAATGCAAAAATTTTTCGGGAGAAGCTGGCTGTCTGGGCTCAGGAGCAATTACGATGAAAGTTCTTGTGACTGGTGGTGGTGGTTTTCTTGGTAAGGCGATTGTTAAGTTATTACTTGAACAGGGATATGATATCTGTTCTTTTTCACGCAATATTTACCCTCAACTAACGGCGCTAGGGGTTGAGCAGAGTGTGGGAGATTTAAACGACCTCTCTGCTGTTATCAAGGTAGCTGATGGTTGTGATCTGGTTTATCATGTCGCCGCCAGGGCTGGGGTCTGGGGCAGATATGAAGAATTTTATCAGCCGAATGTGATCGGGACTAAAAATATTATTCTGGCTTGTCGACAATGTGAGATTACGCGTCTGGTCTATACCAGCTCTCCCAGTGTGGTTTTTGATGGTTCTGATATGGAAGGTATCGACGAATCGGTACCTTATCCCGATCATTATCTTTCACCGTATCCGCAGACCAAGGCTGAAGCTGAACAGCTTGTTCTCGCCGCTAACGATGCTTCCCTGGCAACTGTGGCACTGCGACCCCATCTGATCTGGGGCCCGGAGGATAATCATCTGGTGCCGCGGATTCTTGAACGGGGCAGGGCTGGAGAACTGCGTCGAATCGGTGATAAACCCTGTCTGGTTGATACCGTTTATATCGATAATGCTGCCATGGCTCACGTGCAGGTTGCGGAAAAACTTGCGGTCGGTTCGAGAGTTGCCGGTAAAGTTTATTTTATCTCTAATGATGAACCCTTGCCCTTGTGGGAAATTGTCAACCGGATTCTTGCTGCAGATGGGCTTCCTGCTGTGACAAAAACAATTTCTCCTGCCATTGCGGATACTGCTGGCAGGGTATTGGAAATCTTTTATCGTATTTTTAAGTTGACGGGAGAGCCACGCATGACCCGTTTTGTTGCGAAGGAGATGTCGACAGCACACTGGTTTGATCTTGCTGCAGCAAAGAACGATTTTGGTTACCAGCCAAAGGTTTCCATTGATGATGGTCTCCGTCGCTTACGGTGTTGGTTGCAACAAGGATCCTGATGTGCATTCTGAAATGACAACCTGGCAATCTCCCCCTCGCAAACTAACTATCCGTGCGGGGGAGCTGCACCTCTGGCGCTTTGAGCTGGCTTGTTCAGCTAAAAAAAAATTAAATCAAGAAATCATATTATCTGCAGATGAATTAGCGAGAGCAGAGCGACTTTTTGACCCGCAGAAAAAACAAGGTTTCATTTTTGTAAGGAGTCATTTGCGTCGACTTCTTGGGGAGTATCTTAAGATAGCACCCGAGCTTATCCGGTTCCGTTATAATGAAGCTGGAAAACCCTTCCTGGCAGAAGAGCATAACTCCGTACTTTTTTTTAATCTGTCACATTCAGGTTCTTGGGCTGTTATTGCAGTGACTTCAGGGGCTGATGTCGGGATTGATCTCGAAAAGAATGATCCGGAACTTAACTTTCAACAACTTGCAGATCATTATTTCAATGTGACAGAGAAAACCCGACTGGAAAAATATTCACGAATCAGGCAACGCCGGGGATTCTACCGACTCTGGACAGAAAAAGAGGCAGTTTTGAAAATGGAGGGTTCAGGTTTCACAGAACTTAAGCCAGGAAAACGATTATCTGCAATATCGGAACGCTGTTATCTGAAAAAAGTATTTTTAGCTCCTGCTTATGTCGCTACTGTGGCAACAAACACAGAAATCACCTCAATTATTAAATCTAGCTTTTCTGTAGAGCAGGTCTACAGATAGATCCTGCTCTACAGAATAATTGCTGTATTGCCATCCTGTGCTATTCTTGAGAATGAATCTGTTAATGATACACTCGAAAAAACTGATGAGATGGTTAAGTAAAAAATTTTGTCCCACCGCCAGCATTAATAAATAACTATTAAGGCAGATATCGATGAAAAAAAAGCTTCTGCTTGCATTGGGGTTTCTTTTGTTATTGTCAGGTTGGTTCAGTGCTTTTTTTCTGACCAGCTTGGCGCAGTATAGCAATCTTTACCTTCTTGCTCCAACATTGTTGTTGGGTGCTGGGATGGGTCTTATGCACAAAACTGTCGGCGCTAAACTAACCGCTTTAACTTTGGCGTTCACGGCACTTGCGGCGATCTTAACTATGAATCAGCTGTTTCCCAATCACGGTGTCAGTATCTCTGCATTTAAGCAACGGATGCGGGATGGTGGTCAAATGGGACACTCTGTCCCGATTATCACGCAAGACACCGATCGCAACGGTATCTTTGCCAGTGAAAGGTCTCTCGAAGCTTTTGCTGATGTTGAGGTGCATCTATTTGCCAGATTACCAGGACCGGTGCGGATGATGAGCTTTGATTCTACTGGTAATCTGTATGTCACAATCCCTCAACTGGGCGCAGTTTACCAACTTAAAGATGTTGATCATGATGGATATGCTGAGCAGCCAGTTCTTTTTCATGTTGGTATGGATCGACCCCATGGTTTGGTTTGGAAGGACAGAAAGCTGTATGTCGCTGAAACTTCACAGCTGCTGGAATTGCAGGATACTGATGATGATAATCAGGTGGATCAGGTAAGAATTATTTTGGACGGACTGCCGGATGATGGTGGTCATTGGACCCGCTCTCTGGCTCTGGAAAAGGATGGTTTTCTTTATTTATCCATCGGCTCCCGATGTAACGCCTGCGAGGAAGATGATCCAATGCGCGCGACTGTTTTGAAAGTCGACCCCGTGACGGGAAAATCTTCAATTTTTGCTCGGGGTTTGCGAAACAGCGTAGGTTTATCCTTCTCTCCCGCCGGGAAAACCCTCTGGGGCAGTGACAACGGTCGTGATCAGCTGGGAGATGACCTTCCCCCTGATGAAATTAACCAGATTTCTGCTGGAAACAATTATGGCTGGCCCAACTGTTATGGCAAGCAGATTCCCGATCCTCAGCTTGGATCTTCCAATCTTTGTCAGAAGACAGTTGCCAGTATAGTGGATTTGCCGGCTCATTCAGCACCTCTCGGGATAACCTTCGGCGAGCATCTGAACGCCCCGGAAGAATACCGCAACAGTCTCTATGTGGCTTTCCATGGCTCCTGGAATCGCAGTGTGCCGACCGGCTACAAACTCATCAGAATTCCTTACAAAAATCACCAAATGAGCACTGCTGGAAAAGATTTTTTGCGCGGCTGGCTGGTGAATGGAAAAGCCTGGGGGAGACCGGTAGCACCCGTTGTCGGGCTTGATGGCAATCTTTATGTAAGTGATGATCGTGCCGAAGCAATTTATCGAATCAGCTGGAAACAAAAAGAATAATATCCATCCGGATTCAGAAAAAGTCTTTATCTGGAATAAAGGATTTCTCTTGACACTCACAGGCCGATTTGGTACTTCAATGCGCACGTTAAAGCAGCTTTTAACGGCCCCGTCGCCAAGTGGTAAGGCAGAGGTCTGCAACACCTTTATCAGCAGTTCGAATCTGCTCGGGGCCTCCAAATAATAGAGTGTCAGCCAATTGCGGTTGGCACTCTTTTTCGTTGCGCTGTCAGTTATGTCATGTGTAAGAACAATAACCTATGGATATTTTTTCACCACAAATAATCATACTAACCGCGATACTGGGTTCTTTTGCCGGATTTGCCGCTGGATTGCTGGGGATCGGCGGCGGTGTCATTCTGGTACCCCTTTTCCTCTGGTTATTCCCTATAGCTGGTTTCCCCCCCGACTTGATTGTTCATACCGCATTTGGAACCAGCCTCGCTATTATCCTTCCGACGTCAATCAGTAGCACTCTCGGCCATCGTAAGCGTGGCAATGTTGATTGGCATATGGTCGCTTTTTTGGCTCTTGGTGGCATCATTGGCTCTCTCATTGGCTCCTCCGTTGCAGCTATCATTCCCGGGGATAAGTTGAAAATGTTTTTTGGCTTGATGCAAATTGTGGTCAGCTTGAAATTGTTATTTTATAAGCCCTATATCCCACCCGAAAACCCTGAACAAACCAAAAGAATTTCACTGTTGTTAGTTGGGTTGGCCGGGGGCTTTTTCTCTGCATTCTTTGGCATTGGCGGTGGTGTCATTGCTGTGCCACTGATGTTAATATTGTTGCAACTGCCAATTCATCTGGCGGTTGGGAATTCCAGTGCGTTGATTGTTGTCTCCTCTTTTTCGGCAGTCAGTTGCTATATCTGGTTTGGCATGCAAAATCCCGATACTGCACCATTCTCAATCGGTTATGTTAACCTTTTAGTGACGTTGTTGGTGGCTCCACTAACGATGATCTTTGCCAAAATTGGGGTTAAATTGGCCAGTCGTACCAGTCAAACAAAGTTAGTGAAGGCGTTTGCTATACTATTGTTGTTTATAGGTGCAAAAATTCTACTCAATTTGTAGGAGGAACAGATGATTCGTCAGCCCGCAGTTGCCGGAAGTTTCTATCCCGCAGATCCCGAAGAGTTATCCAGTCAACTTGATTCTTTATTGAATGTTGGAGGTAAGGCAGATAAAGTTAAGGGGCTCATTGTTCCCCATGCCGGTTATGTTTATTCCGGAACAGTTGCTGGTGAAGTATTTTCTGCAGCAGAAATTCCTCAGCAGGTTATTTTGCTCGGTCCGAAACATCATAGCTTCGGGGCTAATATAGCGGTTAGTGGCGCTGATGCCTGGGCAACCCCTTTGGGGAATATTCCGATTGCTGCCCCTCTGCGTGATAAATTAGTTCATAATATCCTGGAATTATCGGTTGATGACCAAGCGCATAGAGAGGAACATTCTCTGGAGGTGATGCTCCCATTTTTGTTGCGCCGCCAACCTGAGCTACAAATTGTGCCGATTGCGCTAGGTCAACTATCGTTAACCGATTGTCTTCAGTTGGGTGCTGAAATCGGGCAAACAGTCAAAGGTTGGAAAGAGGAAGTTCTGCTCCTTGCCAGCACTGATATGAATCATTTCAGCTCAGCTGAAACGTCTGAGAAACTTGATTCTATGGCAATCGATGCCATGACTGCTTATAATCCACAGCGTCTTTATCAGGTTGTCAGAGAAAATCGCATCAGTATGTGCGGTGTGTTACCCACCGTTACGGTGATGCAGGCCGCCTATACGCTGGGTGCTAGAGAGTGTCAGTTGATTCGCTATGCTCACTCAGGTCAGGTAAATGGTGATAACAGTCGGGTCGTTGGGTACGCGGGTTTACTCTTAAAGTAAAAATCCTTCTCCATGAGGGAGAAGGTGGCTGAAGACCGGATGAGGGGAGTACTCTGCAATCCGCAATATTTTCCCCCTCACCCTGACCCTCTCCCTCAGGGAGAGGGAAATGCTTTTAAATTGAAGGAGTTTCCATGTCTGAATTACGGGTGCGTTTTGCCCCTAGCCCCACAGGATATCTGCATATTGGCGGAGCCAGAACGGCTTTATTTAATTATCTCCTGGCCAAAAAAGAGGCAGGAAAATTTATCCTTCGAATCGAAGATACCGATGTTGCCCGATCAACTCAGGAATCAGTTGATGCTATTCTGGATGCTATGGAGTGGCTTGGTCTCTCTTGTGATGAAGGACCACTTTATCAATCGGATCGCTTTGAGTTGTATAAACAAAAAGTTCAGCAACTGCTTGACGAGGGCAAGGCCTACCGTTGTTACTGTACTGCGGAGGAACTTGATGCGAAGCGGGAGAAAGCAAAGGAAGAGGGACGTAAGCCTAAATATGATGGTACCTGTCGTAACCGAACCGATCAGCCTGATGAGCCCTATGTTGTCAGGTTCAAACTTCCAGAAGATCGGAACGAAATAACTTTTGTCGATAAAATCAAAGGGTCTATCAGTTTCCAAACTGAGGAATTGGATGATCTGATTATTCAGCGTAGCGATGGAACACCGACCTATAATTTTGTTGTCGTAATTGATGATGCTGAAATGGGGATTAATCTGGTTATCCGCGGCGATGATCATATCAACAACACGCCACGTCAGATTCTCCTCTACGAAGCATTGGGCTATGACGTTCCCGATTTTGCCCATGTGCCGATGATTCTCGGAGCTGATAAAAAGCGCTTATCCAAACGGCATGGCGCAACTTCGGTAATGGCATATCAGAAAATGGGTTATCTTCCTGAAGCTCTGGTCAATTATCTGGTGCGCTTAGGTTGGTCATTCGGCGATGAAGAGATCTTCAGTATGGCTGATCTGATTGAAAAATTCAGCCTCGATCGTGTCGGCCGTTCGGCAGGGGTTTTTAATCCCGAGAAGCTTCTCTGGCTGAACGGTCATTATATTAAAACTGGAAGTCCGGAAAAACTAGCTGAGTTACTCAAACCGTTCCTGGAAGAAAAAGGGATCAGCATTAATAATGGACCTGATCTGGTTGCCGTTGTCAAAAGTTTACAGGAACGTTCTGCAACCCTGATTGAAATGGCGGATGGTGCAGCTTTCTATTTCATCGATGTCGTTGAATATGACGAAAAGGCAAAAGCGAAATTTTTAAAACCGGATAAAAAAGATTTATTCGAGATTATCCTCAATAAATTAGGCCATTGTGAAGTATTTAGTGAGAAACAGCTTGAAGCTGCATTCGCCGAAATCATGCAGCTGACCGAATTGAAATTCGGTAAAGTTGCCCAACCGTTACGGGTTGCTTTGACTGGGGGCGTACCAAGCCCTGGTATTTATGAAGTTCTGCAGGTGCTGGGTAAGGACGTTTCTTTGAAGAGGATTGAGCAGGCTCTAGATTCACTTGAAGGGTAGTTTGTATAGACGAAGAAAGTAAAAAGGCTCAGCTATTTGCTGAGCCTTTTCTTTGGCAATTACAATTGTTCTTTGATCCAATCATCTAATCGATCAGACACTTCCTCAGGCATATCAATAAACTTCATTCCCATCCCAGGTTCAAAGGGGAGATGAGTCCCGTGCGGGCGTTTCCAGATTACCTCGCAGAGACAGCGAACAGTCCCTTTCAGTGGCACTGGAAGGGGAAATTCCAAGTTTATTTGTTCTCCAGGCTGTATCGGATTGGTTGTCGCAATAAACATTCCGCTTTTACTGATATTTTTGCTGTAGCCAAAAAAAGCAGGTCGCTCGCCATCAATGTGGACTTTTTGAATAATCAGTGGTGAGCGTAAACTTTTTCTTAAATCAGCTTTTGGTCGATCCGTTTCATTTGTCATAAGATCCTCTGATTAATAATGCCATATAAGATATTCTATCTGTCGTCGTGATGCAATGGTGAAGTTCACCAGGGGGCAATCCATTTTTCACTTTCTAAAAGGTTTGACCCTCCGTTTCCGGGCTCCCGAAGGGCAAGAAGGTCGGGCGGGGACGCAACCCCGCGAACTTGATTTTATTTCGTAAAGGCTAAGAGTCACAAGCCAGGATTTTATCTATTGTGGCTTCGAAAAAAGAGTTGTCCGCATTATTTCAAGAAGTTATCCGGTTCTTATTCACTTTTTGGGTGAACTCCTGTGATGTCACACAGATTATGTCAATAAATCTCGAATCCGTTCGAGATTTATTGACATAATCTGTGTTTAGTCTAAACTCGAACGGGGTCGAGATTTATTGTGGAGGTATTTATGGTCGGTATCAGAGAACAAAAAAAGCTGGAAACGAAGCAGGCAATCCAGACTGCTGCAGTTAAGTTATTTGCAGAAAAAGGGTTCGAACAGACCAGTATTGAGGATATTGCAAAAGAAGCATCCATAGGAAAAACCACCGTTTATGGATATTTTTCAACCAAAAATGATATTTTTATCAACTATTGTGATGAAGAGCTGGATTGTGCTTTTAAACAGTTACAGTCAGATGACGGTGAAGAAAAGTCACTAATTGACCTGCTGGTTGATTTTTTTATGCTCAAATTTACCTTTGTAACAAAAAATCGGGAGTTTGGTCGTCAGATGTTGCGGGAGATGATTTTCCCCGGGGAGGTCAATGAAAAGGCTAAGGTTCATGATCAGCGCTACTTTGATATTTTAGAAGGTTATTTCAAGACAGCCCAGGAAAGAGGTGAGATTTCGAGTGAGCCTGAGATATTTTATCTTTCTGTCCATTTCTTTTCGATTTATCTGGGGCTTCTTGCTGGTTGGTATACCGGTTATCTGGGTTCATTAGCTGAGGCTGAAGAGGGGATGCGTACTCTGTTTAATCAGGCAATAGGAGGAATTGCAAAATGAGAAAAAAAATATATTTTTTACTTTTGTTTCTCAGCTGTTTTATTTCGACTGTTGTGCTTGCGGCGAACCATAATCCACGGACTATGCGTGATCTGATCGCCTTGGGGTTGGAAACGAACCTTGGATTACAGATTGAAAAGGTTAATGTTGCACAGGGGTCTGCTGCTATAGAAATAGAAAAATCGGTATTTGATAGCGAAATTTTTGCTGCAACCGGATATGACCGTTTATCAATACCTTTTGCTTCGAGTTTCAGTTCTGCCGATGCGAGTAACGCAGAAAAACTTTCTGCCCAGGTCGGAATCAGCAAATATTTTGAATCTGGGCTGACCACATCATTGTCGCTAAGCTCCGAATGGGTTTCCGACAATGATTACAGTAACAATCTTGATCCTCACTACCGGACCGCTTTGCTGGTGGACTTGAATCAACCGCTGTTACGCGATCTCGGCACCTCAATCAACACAACTAAACTGGAAATATCCCGCAACCAACAACGGCAGATATCGTTAGCTTATCTGCTGCGGGCGCAAAATCTAATTCTGCAACTGGAAGCTGCTGCACGACAGATTGCTGGTGAGTCTGAAATCGTCCGCTTTCGTCAGGAAGCGCTGGAATTAGCGAACGATCTTTACGCTGCTAATCAGAAGCGTTTTAACGCGGGAGTCATCCCTGTTTCAGAGGTGCAAGAAGCTGAAACAGCACAGGCGGATCGGCATCTCAATTTATCTTTAGCAATGCAAAGTCAGAACCTGTCACTAGAAGAACTGAACCGACAGCTCAATCATAACCTTTCGGAGAGTTTTAAACCTGGAAGTCTGGTTGATTCGAGCCTTGTTGTCGATGCGGTTAAATATCCTGACTTTGCACAACTCTTTGAATCTGCCCGGATGAAACGGTTGGAACTGAAAATCAATGATTACGCAGTGAAAAACAGCTCCTTGCAACAAGACTATTTACGCAATCAATTAAAACCCCGGCTTGATTTGAAATTCCAAGCCGGTATTAATGGCCTTTCCGGAAATGAGAGAGAGGCTACTCCTGACAGTCGCTATTCGGGTTCCTGGTTAAATTCCTTCGGCAGTATGGGAGAAGCTGACGGATATCAATGGAGTGTCGGGCTCAAATTTTCAATACCTCTTGGCAATAAATCTGCTGAAGCAAGGTACCGACGGTCAAAGCTACAATTGAAGCAAGATTATTACCAGCACCAGGATCTAGAAGCTGTTCTGAAAAGCGATTTGTCGCAACAGCAGATTAATGTTACCTCTGCTTTCGAACAGTTTGAAATTGCTGAACGTTTTGTCGTGCTGGCAAAAAAATCGCTCCGACAGGAACAACGTCGCCTGGAGGAAGGTCTATCCAACACCTTCAGAATGATCTCTTTCCAGAGCAAAATGATTGAGGCAAAAATAGGTCGAGTTAACGCTCTAACTCGCTACCATTTAGCACTTGCACAAATGGAATTTGCACGCGGCAATATTCTTGAGCGTCATGGGATTATCCTGACTAACAATGATGAGGAGTTGCACCTTGAAAATATATAAACTGCCGATCCTGATAATTCTCCTTGGATTATTAAGTTTCTATCTTCTGTCAGCTTGTAGTCGCCAGGAAGAGGGTGCTGCACAGTCAACGATCAGGCCTGAAAAGGTCGTGCCGGTCACCATAGAACCGGTTGTTCTGGCGGATTTAACCGAAACCTTTACCCTTCCGGCGAGCCTGGAAGCCTGGGAAGATCTATCTCTGGCTGCTGAGACTGCCGGGTCGGTTCAACGGATTCATTTCAAAGAGGGCGACCGGGTTCAGGCGCACGAAATTTTATTGGAAATCGATCCCGAAACGATCAAAAGTTATCTGCATCGAGATCAGCAGAATGTTGAACTTATCAGCCGGAAATTTAAACGTTATCAGAAACTGGAAGCTGAAGGATTGGTCAGTACACAGGAACTGGATGATCTACAAAATGGTCTGACTGCGGCCAAAGCAGCATTGCAAACAACAAAATTGCAGTTGGAAAAAAGTTTTCCACGGGCACCGGTCAGCGGTATTGTTGATCGCCTCTATGTTGATCGTGGTGAATACGTCGATCCAGGAAAACCGTTATTGAGACTGGTTCAGGTCAAAAAACTTAAAGTTATAGCTGATGTGCCGGAAAAAGATGTCCTGTTCCTTAACGTAGGCCAGCAGGTTGAAATCATTCCGGCGTCGATCAATACGCAATCTTCTGCACCTGTATCTGGAGTTGTTGAACAAATCGCGTTTTCTGCAAATAATACGACCCGGACTTATCGGACTAAAATTGTTATTGATAACAGTTCTGGCAAACTTCGGTCGGGGATGATAGTTCGCGCAAAATTTGTCAGACAACAATTAAAGCAGGTGATTTCAATCCCTCTTTATGCAGTTATGGATCGCGATGGTGAAAAAATTGTTTTTCTCGCCGAAAACGGTCTGGCTCGAAAAGTTAATGTCATTCTAGGGAGTTCTATAGGCCAGCGGGTAGTTGTTGAGCATGGCTTGTCCGCAAATCAGTCTCTTATCGTTGCAGGGCAACAGCTCTTGATAGATGGTGCAAAAATTGAAGTGGGAGAAAATTAAGCGATGCTGATTTCAAACGCATCAATTGATCGACGTAGCACGGTTTTTGCGCTGATGCTGATCATCCTGATTGTTGGAATTTACAGCTATATTATTCTACCGCGTGAATCGACTCCCGATATTACCGTTCCATATGTGCTGGTGATCACATCCTACGAAGGGGTGACGCCGGATGACATCGAAAGTCTCATCACTTATCCGATTGAACGTAAGCTCAAAGGGCTTAAAGATGTTGAGAAGATCAGCTCAGTCAGTGCTGAGGGTTCTTCGATGATCACTATAGAATTTGTCCCTGATGTCAACATTGATAATGCCCTGCAGTGGGTTCGGGATAAGGTTGATCAGGCCAAAGGCGATTTACCCAAAGATCTGGAAAATGACCCATCTGTGCTGGAAATCAATTTGTCTGAGTTTCCAATTCTGATGGTTGCCGTTTCTGGAGATGTTGATGAAACTATCCTGAAAGCGGTCGGGGAAAAACTGGAGGAGCAGATAGAAGAAATATCCGGTGTGCTTGACGTTGTCTTGACTGGTGGCCGTGAACGCGAGATCCGGGTCGAATTTGATCCAGACCGTCTCTATGCTTATCGCATTTCACTGAATGAAATTGTCCAGGCGATCCGGCAGGAAAATGTCAATATCCCTGGGGGAAGCATTGATATCGGACAGGGGAAATATCTGCTGCGGATCCCGGGGGAATTTTCTAATCCGGATGAAATTGACAATCTGGTTCTGATTGAACGGGATGGGCAGGTTATTTATTTCAAAGATGTTGCCCGGGTGGTTGATTCTTTTGAAGATCGCGCCAGTTATGCGCGACTTAATGGCGATCAGAGTGTCTCTCTTGCAATTAAAAAAAGAACCGGCGCCAATATAATTGAAGTGGCCGATCGGGTTTTTGCTCTACTCGCATCTGCTGATGAACTTGTCCCAGCTGGAATTGACCTGTCGGTCACATTTAATCAATCCAAAGATATTCGCCGGATGGTTTCAGAGCTGGAAAATAACATTATCACCGGTCTTATTCTGGTTGTCCTGGTCTTGTTTATGTTCCTTGGCCTGCGTAATTCCCTGTTTGTCGCCATTGCAATTCCTTTTTCGATGCTTCTCACTTTTGCTGTGCTGCATTTATTGGGCATTACCCTCAACATGGTTGTGCTCTTCAGTTTAATTCTGGCGTTAGGAATGCTGGTCGATAATGCGATTGTTATCGTCGAAAATATTTATCGGCACATGCAAGATGGCTACCCTGGAGTAGCAGCTGCCAAAATAGCTGTAGCGGAAGTTGGCTGGCCGGTTATCAGTTCAACCGCAACGACTCTCTGCGCTTTTTTTCCGATGACTTTCTGGCCGGGGATTATGGGCGAATTTATGAAATTTCTCCCGTTGACCCTGATAATCACCCTGTCGGCATCGTTATTTGTTGCTCTGGTTATTAACCCGACGATCTGTGGCCATTTTATGTCGCTGGACAGAAAAAAAAGTCCTGTTAAAAAACCGCCGAGTAAAATCATCCGATGGTACGGTGTCATTCTTGAGTATGCGCTGAAGCAGAGGCTATTGGTTGTTGTTGCCTCTTTCCTGCTGTTATTTGGGATCGGTGCTGCTTATGCGGTGTTAGGTCATGGAATTGAGCTGCTTCCTGACATGCAACCGAATCTTGCTTTTGTCGAAATTAAAGCTCCCGAAGGGGCAAACCTTTCGGCCAGTAACAAATTGTCTCAACAAGTCGAGGCGCTTGCTGTTGCGGAAGAGGATATTCGTTATGTCGTTGCTGAAATTGGTGTTTCTGGGAGCGATCGAGGTGGTGGTAGTGCCCAGTCAAATTTAAGTAAAATTTCTCTTGATTTCATTGATCGCCAGGATCGAAAAGAAGATTCCCGCGATGTACTCGATAGAATCCGATCGGCGTTAGCGCCAATATCTGGCGCTGAATTCAAAGTTGAAAAGCAGGAAGAGGGTCCTCCGACAGGTCCGCCGGTAAGTGTTGAAATCAGCGGGGATAAGATCGCGGTTCTCGATCAACTGGTCATCGAAGCTCGACGGAGAATCAAAGATGTTGCCGGCCTGGTTGATCTGAAAGACGATTTTTCCAAGGCTAAACCAGAAATCCGGATCGATGTTGATCGTGAAAAAGCGAGTTTGCTAAAGCTTTCAACCGCTCAAATTTCTGAGATGGTTAAAGCGGCAATCAGTGGGACAAAGTTGGGCGTATATCGTGATGGGGAAGACGAATACGATATTGTTGCGCGCATGCCAGCAGAACGTCGTACTTCGATTGCCGACATCAAAAACCTCCTTATTCCAGCTGCAGATGGTTCACCTGTCCCGTTATCTACCGTTGCACAGGTTGAACTGAGTGCAGGGTTTGGTTCTATTCGGCATATTGATCAGAAACGAGTTGTGACGATCTCGGCAGAAACCTTTGGTCGTAATAGCAATGAAGTTCTTTTAGAAGTACAGGATCGCTTGTCATCCATGCAACTCCCTTCAGGCTATCAAATCAATTATTCGGGCGAACAGGAAGAACAACAAAAAGCCGCAGCATTCTTGTCCAAAGCTTTCATCGGAGCAATTTTACTGATCATGCTGGTGCTGATCACCCAATTTAATTCAGTTCTGCAGACCCTGATTGTCATGACCTCGGTTTTACTCTCCCTGACGGGTGTTTTTCTTGGTCTGATGATTACCGCGACTCCTTTTGGAATCATCATGACTGGGATTGGGGTTATTTCGCTTGCTGGAGTGGTTGTTAATAATGCTATTGTTCTTATCGACTATATCAATCAATTGGTTAAAGAGGGGATGGAATTAAACGAAGCGTTGATACGTGCCGGCACGGTGCGTTTTCGACCCGTGTTGCTAACCGCAACAACAACCATTCTTGGTCTTTTGCCGATGGCGATAGGGATTAGTTTCGATTTCAAATCTTTCAGTTGGGTAATCGGCGGTGAATCGGCCGACTGGTGGGGGCCGATGGCGGTTGCAGTTATTTTTGGATTAGCGTTTGCGACCGTTTTGACCTTGGTTGTGGTGCCGGTTTTGTACTCATTAGCCGAGTCTGCTAGAGGGAAATTCTGGCAGCCAAAAGGATCGTAACTATTCCTCACTTTTTAGGTGGTTTTGGGTTTGACAAGGGCTGTGGCTTGAGGTAGAAGAAAGCTGCAATATATATTTGATATCGGGTCACGGAGACGGTGAGCTAGATATTTTTTACCCCGTCGAAACAAGATTCATTTTTGCCTTGCTTCGTACCCATCAACCCTCAGTGCATGAAAGGTAAACTGGTATGTTCGAGAAGGTTCAAATTGCTCCACCAGATCCTATTCTTGGTTTGACCGAAACATTCAAGGCGGATCCTAATCCCGACAAAATCAATCTTTCCGTTGGTGTCTATAAAGATGCTACCGGCAAGACACCGATTCTGGGGACGGTAAAAGAAGCTGAACGACGTATTCTTGAACAGGAAGATTCCAAAGGCTATCTGGCGATGACCGGTGAACCTGCCTACTGTACACAGGTTCAGCAACTCCTCTTTGGCGACGGGCATGAGATCATTGAGAGCAAGCGTGCGGCAACGGCTCAATGTCCGGGAGGAACCGGGGCGTTGCGGGTGGTCGGTGATTATCTGCATATTGTCCACCCAGGCGCAAAAATCTGGTTGAGTAATCCAACCTGGGCTAACCATAATACGATTTTCACTGCAGCCGGACTTGAGTGTGAAAAATACGCCTACCGTGACGCCGAAACTAACGGCCTCGACTTTACTGCCATGTATGAGTCGATCAAAAAAATCCCGAAAGGTGATGTGATTCTTCTGCATGGTTGCTGTCACAATCCGACCGGTATTGATCCTACTCCTGAACAATGGTCGAAGATCGGAGACTTGCTGGCAAAACAGGGTGTTCTCCCTTTGGTTGATTTTGCTTATCAAGGTCTAGCTGACGGCATAGGGGAAGACCGGGCTGGTCTGCTTGAGCTAGTCAAAAAGAGCAAGCAGATGTTTGTCTGTTCAAGTTTTTCCAAAAACTTCGGTCTTTACCGTGAAAGAACTGGTGCATTGACCATTGTTGCTGATGACGAAAAACAGGCCAACACGGTAATGAGCCAGGTTAAACTGAGAATTCGCTACAACTATTCGAACCCACCTTCTCACGGTGGTCAGATTGTGGCTGTTGTGCTGAGTGACCCGGAACTAAAGACCCGGTGGATCGAAGAAGTTGCCGAGATGCGCAGTCGGATCAACGCAATGCGCCACCTGTTTGTCAAAACCCTTAAGGCTAAAGGGGTAGATCAGGATTTTTCTTCCATTATCGAGCAACGTGGGATGTTCAGCTTTTCCGGGCTGACCAAAGAACAGGTTCTCGAACTACGTGAGAAATACTCCATCTATATTGTCGATTCAGGTCGCATCAACGTTGCTGGGATGACCCCGGATAATATGGACAGACTCTGCGAAGCAATCAAATCGGTTCTTTGATTCTTTGATTGTTCATCCCCTGTCCCGTTAATTGCCCCTGACACGATTTCTGTGGCAGGGGCGTTTTTCTCTTGACGGCATATTCTATCTTTGCTAGAAAATCGATCTTATTTATTGGGGCGTGGCCAAGCGGTAAGGCACCGGATTTTGATTCCGGCATTCCCAGGTTCGATCCCTGGCGCCCCAGCCATTTATATAGTCATAGATCACAAAAGGGATCGAAGCGGAGCGAGCGCTGACTTAATGTCAGAAAAGCGGACAGGATGTCCGCGTCAGCGAGAGCAGGGGAGCCTACGCAGGAACCAGCTTGATGCTGGTGACGTAGTGGGCGATCCCTGGCGCCCCAGCCATTTATATAGTCACAGATCACAAAAGGGATCGAGGCGGAGCGAGCGCTGACTTAATGTCAGAAAAGCGGACAGAAACCAGTTATCCTGAGGGATAACGATAAGAAGGATGATGCCTTGGCTTCATCCTTTTTTTATTTGCATTGATCCTTGCCGATGGTAGATTGATCCATCATTAACAATCGCTGGATTTCACATCAAGCCAGTAAGTACGATCGTCTGTGACTGTATGTCCAGATACCAGCCAATTTGGAGGATCAATGGAACCGATTCGCTTTGCTGACATTTTATTTATCTTTCTTACCCTGGCAATTACTTTCACGATCTTGTGGTTTGTGAAAAAAGCAAAAAGAAAACCGCAACAAACACCGGAAGACAATCAATCCGAATCCAGTGAGTCAGTTAATCCTGAAAAAGAGGAGGATCTATCCATGCTGACTTCAAATGGTTTCTCTTTCCCAGAATTTAACCCGGACTGCTCTTCTTTACTCTGTCGTCATTTGTCGAAACAGACCTTTGAGGAGTTGAAAAACAAGGTTACGGGCAATGGATTTACTTTTTACCAGGCAATAAAATCGGGTATTGTTAATCAGGACAGCAGTGTCGGGGTTTATGCCGGTGACGCTGAATCGTATCTACTTTTTAGCCCTCTTTTCGATCCGATAATTGCCGATTATCACGGTTTTTCCAGTACGGACACCCATCGAAGTGATCTGGATCCAAAAAATCTTTCTGCTCCAAATCCCGATCCCGATGGTCAATTCATTCTCTCAACCAGAATCAGAGTGGGACGTAACGTTGCAGAAATGCCGTTAGGACCCGCTGTTTCCAGAGAACAGAGAAATTCAATTGAAGCGCAGGTGTCTGATTCTTTGCGCAATTTAAGTGGCGAATTATCCGGAACCTATTATCCCTTGTTGGGGATGGACGAAACAGTTCAAAATCAATTGATTGCCGATCATTTCTTATTCAAAGCGGGGGATCGCTTTCTGGATGCAGCCGGGTTAAATCGTGACTGGCCGGAGGGGCGAGGTATTTTTCACAATCGGGAAAAAACCTTTCTGGTCTGGGTGAATGAAGAAGATCAGCTGCGGATTATTTCTATGCAGCAAGGTGGAGATATTGAAGCCGTTTTTTCCCGACTGATGAAGGCAGTCAAGGAGATAGAAAAATCGGTCGCTTTCATGTTTGATCGAAGACTCGGATATTTGACCAGTTGTCCGAGTAATCTGGGAACGGCAATGCGAGCCAGTGTCCATATTCGTCTGCCTAAACTTGCTGCCGACATGGCGACTTTTAAGAAAATTACCGCTGCTCATCACTTGCAAATCCGCGGTATTCATGGCGAACATTCGGAAAGTGAAAGCGGTGTTTTTGACGTCAGCAACAGAAGACGTTTAGGTGTGACTGAGGTTGAGTGTGTTCAGGATATGTACAACGGGGTTGTCGCTCTCATCAGGGGAGAAAAAGAGCTCGAATAATAAATGGCTAAGAAAAAAATGTCCTGCCGGTCGCAGCGGTTTTTCCAGGGGTGAAGGAATAGATTGTCTGCCGAGATTCTGAAAAATACGGTAACGCAGCAGGGCGAACTTTTTGCTTAGCTATCAGGTGAAGGTCAGTTTTCTTTCCAGATCCATGGATGTTGAAACCCGTTTGGCTTCTTTCATGGAAATCAACCCTTTATTACAGAGTTGGATCAAGTGTTGATCCATTGACTGCATCTGATATTGAGCCGCCCCTTTTTCCATATGACCCTCTATCTCATCAAGGTTCCCATCCCTGATACACGCCTGAATGGTTGTTGTTGTGCGCATAACCTCAACAACCGGAATCAGGTTTTCACCGCTTTTACCTTCGACCAGCCTTAGAGAAATAGTCGCAACCAGAATATCAGCCAACCGCTGTCGGACAATCTCTTGTGAATCAGGAGGAAAGTGTCCAATAATTCGGTTAATGGTTGAAGCCGCATTTTGGGTATGCAGAGTTGAAAAGACCAAATGCCCTGTTTCTGCTGCTTTAACACAAGCATCAATTGTTTCTAAATCACGTAATTCACCAACCATGATGACGTCTGGATCCATCCTCAACGAAGCTTTCAGAGCAGAGCCAAAGTCGGCGGTATCGATCCCCACTTCGCGCTGAATAATGCAGCTTTTTATCGATGTGAAAAGAAATTCGATCGGATCCTCAATGGTGATAATATTATATGCGTATTTATCATTGATGTAATTTATCATCGATGCAAGTGTTGTTGATTTGCCATTTCCAGTCGGGCCGGTGACTAAAATGAGACCGTTTGGTGCTTTCACAATTTCTGCTAAAACTGCTGGTAATTTAAGCTCCTGAAAACTGCCTATCTCAGGTGGAATAACCCGCATGACAATACCAATATTGCCGCGCTGCTTAAAAATACTGACCCGGAAACGGCCACTGTTTGCCAACGAGTAAGAGGCATCGAACTCGGTAAAATCAGCCGGCAGATCCCGTTTGTTGTTTTTCATGATAGTTGCAGCAATAAACCCGGTATCGGCAGGTGTCAAACTGGCTAACTTGGAGCGTAAAAGTTGTCCATGGGCACGGAAGAAGGGCGGGCTACCAACTTCAAAGTGGACATCGGAAACTCTTTTTGCAAAGGCTATTTCCAGAATTTGATTAAGCACTTTTATATCCATAATACACTCCTAGTGGAGAACTTCTGGCTGATTTATAGTGTTAAGTTGTTTTCGGAACAGTGCATTTTCCATAGCTATTCCTGCCTGGCCAACAAAAAATTCAAGAAAATCGAGTGAAATCTGATTTGCCTGATGACTGCCAAAATCGGCATAGGTAATGGTAATAATCCGATCGTTACTTTTGAGTGGCAACAGTAAAATTGTAGCGTCTGTTGGAGCGCCAATCTCTGGATAGAGGAGGTCGGCAAAACTGCTATCCTCAGGTTTTCCAAAAAAGCTACTCCCGGATTCAACAACATCACGAAAAATAGAATCCTTTCGGATCGGGATACGGAACTTCATCGGTGCGGCGGGTCCCTGTTCCTTATCTGCGACAATTCCAACACTGCGTTCAGCAATTAAATCGGTTCGATCGACAATTAATGTCAAGGTTCGGTCAAATATTTCACTGATAAATTGTAGAACCAGTAAGGAAATATCGGGAGCCTTACGTAATAGCCGCAATCCAGACAGGCTGTTACGCAGTTTTGCAAACTGCTGGCGACGTTCTTCGTTAAAACAACCACGAATGTAAACCTGGAATGTGTTAAGGAAATTAATCATATCCTCAGCGAAGGTTTCTTCCCGTTCAGAAAAATACGGCATGGGAAAAACTGCCCGGGTTCCGTCGTTGAGTGATTGTAACGAAAAAGTAAAGTCGAGTGGAGATGCAAGCTGGATAATAGAAATCTGTGGGTATTGAGCCATCTTCAACGAACGGACATCGACAATTGCCCCTTTGCTGAAACCTTCCGTATCAGCAACAGGGCTGCCAAAAACCAGAATAGGTTCAAGGTATTTAAACAGGGCTCGATCGATTAAATTATCCAGTTCGTGCCGGTCAGCAGTAACAAAAACCAGAATTCCCTCTTTTTTGCAGACCGTCATAATGGCGTGCTGCAGGAATTCATCACAGGTATAAATAATCACCGCCTGAGACTTTGCAGTCGTATTAAACGCACCTTCATCTATTTGATAAGTTGTCGAAATACTAGATAAAAATTTAACCAGCTTTTCTTTCCCCTCCCCCGGAATATCCGGAAGGGTATTTTCAATCACCTGTCGATGGATATCAGCCGGATCAAAAGCTTCCAATCCTTTGAAGATATATGGTTTCTTCCTTTCCAGCTTATCCAGGTCTGCCAACCCTAGAAGATCTTCCGAGACGAGAACTTCATCCGCATCCTCTGTGCCATCAGCCTCTTGTTCTTGTTGGTCAATAATCTTGTCAGAGTCCTCCAGCGGGTTCTCTTCCAGAGGTTCATTGGAAATTTCAATTTCACCAGAATGAACCTTTTCATCAAAAATGCGCAGTGCATCCATCAAAACCATTTGCGTGTCAAGACTGACGGTTTGAAGCTGCTTTGGCAGATAACGGTAGTCATCAGAAACATTGATTTCATCAATATCCAGAGTAAAAATACCCCGAGTCCAGCAGATCATCTCGACAACGGTCATTTCAATCAAGGTCTCGAGTGCTTTAAACGCAGCATCTTTAGACAGTCCGCAATGCCCATGCAGGGTCGCAATAAGAGGCTTGCGGTCGTCACCAGACAGTTCCTGAATAGCCAGAGCTTTGTCTAGATCATCCTGACAGATGATATGACTTTCCAGAAGAATTTTGCCGATTTTTAATTTCTCACTGGAATGGGTTGCACTCACGATATAGCCGTTGTTAAATACTAATCGGCCTTCACCTTTACGGCTATAGACATTCAATGTTCCCGACTTGCGGGTTGAATGGATAAGCTGAATAACATCAACAATGGGTAAATGTTCAAGCTCGCCAGTTAAAGGCATCTGCTATCCTTCCTTTCGATATCCATGCTTAAAAGTACAAGAGCTGTGATTTAAATATAGAAATATAGGTGTCGATTATTTGTGGTTAAACGTTAAAAACCATTAAACTAAAAAATGTCATTAGTTTCAAGTAAAATAAGTATTTTATTGATATTTTATAGAGGCTCTTGCAAAATTCTTTAAGGTTCAGCGACCGTCATTCCCGCATAGGTGGGAATCCAAAGGTTTCTTGAGCTTGTCAAAAACTGGATCCCCGTTTTCACGAGGATGACGACTTTGGCAAGAGGCTCTATGATATGTTTGATATCGATTGCTTTTTAATTGTTATTAACTTCCTCCATATCTTTAAGTTTCTTTTTTGTCTCCTCTTTTGTTACTATAAATATTTATCATTAAATTGATTATAATTATTCTTGTTGATTATTTGGTTGACAAGAAACGGTGAAGTAATAATTATCTTACTTGTCTGATGAGTAGTTGTCTGACAATTATATAATAATTAATATATCTTGAGGTATTATATGCCCCCGATCAAAAAAGTTCGCCTATCTGAAAGTGTCATCGCTGCAATCAAAGAAATGATTGTCGTTGATGGTTTTAAACCTGCCGACAAATTTTATTCCGAAAATGAACTCACTAAAAAACTGCAGGTCAGCCGTTCTTCTATCCGCGAAGCTCTGAGAATCCTTGAGGTAACCGGCCAGGTCACTGTTAAGCAGGGGAAGGGGATCTTTATCTCTGATTTAGACGGCCAGCAATTCAAAGCATTTTCGACTTGGTTAAAAAATAACGAACAATCAATTAAAGACAATTTTGAAGTTCGATTGATTATTGAGCCAAAAGCAGCGGGGCGTGCTGCAGAGAATGCAGATTCTGTTGATATTAAAAAGATGGAGGAAGCCTGCACCCAATTTTCTCATTTTTTCAAAGAGAACAATACTGAAGAGGTTATTCAGTGTGACCGTCGTTTTCACCGCATCTTGGCGGGAGCAACAAAGAATGTGACCCTGCATGTCCTTATGAAATCAATGACGACAACCCTACCAAACGGCTGGATATCAAGCCTCTATACTCCGGGTCGGATTGAAAAAACGGTACACGAACATAATGACATTCTTGAAGCCATTAAAAAGCATGACAAAACAGGAGCCGAACATGCGATGACCCGGCATCTGGTCAACGCACTACACGATATCAATGCAGAAATAAAAAAGCGAGGATCAAACTGATAGGAGTTAAATTTGAGTACAAAGATAACCACTCTGATAGAAAACAGTCCCGGTGAGCACCATGCCCTGAAAGCTGAACATGGAATTTCATTTTTTATAGAAAAGGATGGCCACAAAATACTTTTTGATACTGGCCAGACCGGTATTTTTATTGAGAATGCCAAACAGCTTAGGGTCGATCTGACCTCCCTTGAGTATGTTGTTTTGAGCCATGGACACTATGATCATACTGGGGGATTGAGATCTTTGACTCAAATAACAACTGGCTTTGAGTTGATTTTGGGAGAAGGTTTTTTTGATGAAAAGTATGGCTATAAAAATAATTCTTATGAATATCTGGGAAATAATTTTGATGAAAAATTCCTCAACGATCAAGGAATTACATATCGTTTTGTAAAGCAACAACTCACGCAACTTGTCCCGGATGTATATGTGGTGACCGATTTTCCGAGAATCCATGCTGATGAAGTAATTAACCCACGTTTTAAAATTCAGAAAGGGGGGGTGTTCAAATCTGATCCATTTGAGGATGAGGTTTTGTTAGTAATTGACACCCAGAAAGGACTGATCGTGTTACTAGGATGCTCACATCCCGGTATGAAGAATATGCTTGATGCTGCTTCTACTCTAATTAAGCGGCCCATATATGCGGTATTAGGCGGTACCCATTTGGTTGAGTCCAATAAAAAAAGTCTTGATTTATCCATGAAATATTTGGGGAAGAACACTCTGAAGGTGATCGGTGTTTCTCATTGCACAGGAAAAATTGCCATGGATCAATTAGCTGGTTCAAACGATCGTTACTACCATAATCATACCGGAAGTTCTTTAATTGTCGCATAACCTGTTCTATTCACCGTGTCCTAAATGTTTCTGGTTTCATTATAGGACACATCACTTAACGAGGAGGTTCAAAAATGGGTATCCGCAGAGGTAAGTTTGGTATTTTTTTCGTCGTGCTGGCAGTTGCAGCACTGATGCTGGTTCCGGCGACCAGTAGTTTTGCAGCTAAGGGCAAGATTGTCTGGAAGTCTTCAGGTCATGGCCCTGCATCAGATCCTTCACAGATTTTCCATGACAAACTGTGCAATGCCATTACTAAAGCAACGGGTGGTCGTTTGACCGTTAAACCCTTTGTTGGTGGTTCTATCGTTCCTGCCTATAAAGAGGTTGATGCCATTGATCAGGGTGTTTTGCAGATGGGTTATTCTGCTCCCATGTACAATCTTGATAAATGGCCTGCAGCCGGCTTGATCAGTTCCCGTCCAGGTGGTCTTCCTGGTGAATCCTTAAGAACCTGGTTTGATTATGCAGGTGGTGCTGAGCTGTTGAACAAGATGATGGGAGATTACAATGTCATGACTTTCCCAGGAGCCCTTGCTCCATTACCAGCAGAGGTTTTCTTTCATTCCAAGGTGAAACTTGAGTCTCTGGCGGATCTTAAGGGTCTCAAAGCTCGTTGTATGGGAGATGGTGGTGAAATTCTCAAGCGAATGGGGGCAGCTACGGTCATTATTCCAGGCGGTCAGATTTATGAAGCGATGCAGCGTGGAACAATTGATGCGTTTGAATATTCTACTCTGGCATCCAACTGGAACATGCACTTCAATGAAGTTGCCCCTTATGTTTACCTTTCACCGACTCGTGCACCAAGCGATCCTCAGGTTATTTTTATCAACAAAGATGCCTGGAATGCACTTCCTGTTGATATACAAACAATTGTTAAAGCGGTTGTTTCACAGTATACCCAAGCTCAACATGAGTATTTAGTTTTTGAAGGTATCAAAGCTGTCGATAAATTTAAAGCAGCTGGTAACGAAGTTTATAAAGTACCCAAAGATATTGAAGATGCTTTGACTGCTGAAGCTAATAAGTTTTATGCAGAAAAATCTAAGGCTGAATCACCAATTTTTGCTGAAATTTATGATTCAATGAAAGCATTTGGTGAAGCTTACAAACAGAGCAATTAATTATTAAAGGACAGGAGAAAAGTATGCCCACATTGATTAAATTTTTAAAACTTATTGACTGGATGAGTGAAAAATCTGGGCAATTGGGGAAGTGGGCTGCTCTTCTCCTGATTTTTGCTGGCTCATATGAGGCCATTGCCCGACATTTTTTTAATGCCCCGACAATCTGGTCTTATGATTCCATGATCATGGCCGGAGGGGTCATTTACATGCTGGGGGCTTCTTACAATTATTTACATGACTCGCATACCAGGGTGGATATATTTTATTCGCGGGCATCGCCGCGGAAACAGGCACTAATTGATGTAGTCTGTTCGCTTTTTTTGTTTTTTCCACTGATGATTATCATGTTTAAGATGGCTGTTGTCTGGGCAATGAAGGCGTGGAAAATCCACGAAGTTATGTTCAATAGTTTCTGGTATCCACCAGCAGCACCATATCGAACTATTTTTGCTATCGGCTTGTTTTTGTTGATTTTACAAGGGCTTGCCAGATTTATTCGGGATCTCTATTTTGTCATAAAGGGGGAAAAAATTGTTTGAATTAAGCGCTGAGCTTGTTGCTTTCCTCATGCTAGGTGGTGTTTTTTCTCTAGTTTTAACCGGGTTCCCGATAGCCTTTGTTATTGGCAGTGTGGCTTTTCTGGTTGGGCTTCTGATTTTTGGACCTACAACTACTTACCATATTATGTACAGTCGTTTTTATGATCTGTCCCTCAACTATCCATACCTTGCAGTCCCCCTGTTCACTTTTATGGGAGTTGTTCTGCAGCACTCTGGAATTACTAAAGATTTATATGAGAGTCTCTACGAGTCTTTGGGACGGTTGCGGGGTGGTTTGGCAATTGTTACGATTATTTTCGGGACGATCCTGGCCACATGTTTAGGGGTTATCGCTGCTTCGGTCACAATTTTGACTCTGGTTGCACTCGGACCAATGGTTAGCCGTGGTTACGACAAATCATTGGCTGCTGGAACTATTGTTGCGTCTGGGACGCTGGGCATTTTAATCCCCCCCAGCATTATGCTGGTTGTTTATGGTCCACAAGCCGGACTTTCTATCGGTCAAATGTTTATGGGGGCAGTATTCCCTGGTTTGATCCTTGCGGGTGCTTACCTTACTTATGTCGTGGTTCGATGTTATTTGAACCCCGAGATTGGTCCTGCCATCCCAGCAGATCAGATCACACCATTCTCATTGTCCAAGTTATGGCGTCTGCTTAAATCTCTGGTTCCCCCTGTTCTGTTGGTTCTGGCTGTATTGGGAACTATTTTTTCAGGAATTGCCCCACCCACTGAAGCTGCTGCTGTTGGTTGTCTGGCTTCACTCCTTATGGCAGTTGCCTATGGAAAATTCAGTTTTGCCCTACTTAAACATGCCTCTATAGAAACTTTGCGAGTCAGTGCTTTCGTGGTTATGATAGCCGCACTCTGTTATGCTTTTGTCGGGGTATTTATGAGTGCGGGTTCTGGTGAGGTTGTCTCCAATCTGATTCTTGCCGTACCGGGTGGCAGATGGGCGTCATTTGCCATGATTATGTTAATTGTTTTTCTGCTGGGATTATTTATAGAGTGGATAGGCATTGTTTTTATTATTGTTCCAATTTTTTCTCCGATTATTATTAAATTGGGTTTCAATCCACTCTGGGCCGGGATGATGATTTGTATTAATATGCAAATGGCCTTTCAAACACCACCGATGGCTATGTCAATCTTTGTTCTTAAAGGTGCAGCTGCACCAGAGCTTGGTTTGACTATGGCTGATATTATCAGAGGGGTTATCCCTTTTGTTCTGATTATCATGGTTGTTTTGCTACTTTGTGCTATTTTTCCAGGGATTATTACTTGGTTGCCTGAAAAGGTGCTGGGAGTTTCACATTAACAACAGTGGACAGAAGAGACCCCTGAATCTAAAATCAGGGGCTTTTTTCTTTCAATTGTGACCCTCTGGACACAGGAGCCAAGATGAATGGACAGCTTTCAGATAATTGTAGAAATGCAGTTGATATTTTTCAGGCAGGACTCCAGGCGGTTGCTCCCGGTGAGGCGATTAAGACTTTCTGCCAGCTCGATGGAGAAAGATTGAAGGTCGATGGGCAAAACTATGACCTCAGCCAATTTGATAAAATCTTTGTCCTTGGCGCCGGTAAAGCTGGTGCTTCAATGGGCAAAGCATTGGAAGAAATTTTAGGTAAACGTATTACCGATGGCATCATTACCGTCAAATACGACCATCTGGAAAAACTGCAGACAATAAAAATTCAGGAAGCCGGGCATCCGGTTCCTGATCAGAATGGGTTGGATGGCGCCCAGGCTATCTACCAGTTGGCAAAATCAGCCGATGAGAAAACTCTGGTAATCTGTCTGATTTCCGGTGGTGGATCAGCTTTGCTGCCGTTACCGGTTGCCGGGGTGACCCTTGAGGATAAACAGGAAACAACCAAAGTTCTGCTTGCTTGTGGTGCGACTATCCACGAGATAAACGCAATCAGAAAGCACCTCTCGGTAATCAAAGGGGGAGGCTTGGCCAAAGCGGTTTATCCTGCGACTCTGATTACTCTGATTTTGTCCGACGTGGTTGGCGATGATCTTGACAGTATCGCATCGGGGCCATGTGTGCCCGATTCAAAAACTTTTGCCGATTGCAAAGCAATATTTACAAAATATTCTATTGATGACGAAATCCCTTCCAGTGTTCTAATTCATATAGAAGCGGGTATCGCTGGACAGGTTGCCGAAACACCTAAAGCGGGGCAGGATTTTTTCATAAAAACACAAAACGTTATCGTCGCAAGTAATTTTAACGCCCTGTTAAAGGCCAAAGAAAAAGCGGTTGAACTGGGATACAATACTTTACTCCTTTCTTCGATGCTTGAAGGGGAAACCCGTGATGTGGCAGCGAATCATATAGCGATAGCACGGGAAGTTCAACTGCATGGATATCCACTTCAGCAACCCGCCTGTATTCTCTCTGGTGGAGAAACAACGGTCAAAATTCAAGGAACAGGGAAGGGGGGGAGATGTCAGGAATTTGCCCTGGCTGCTGCTATCAAGATGACGGGCATGAAGAATGTTACCGTCCTGTGTGCAGGGACTGACGGATCTGATGGTCCTACCGACGCCGCGGGTGCCTTTGCCGATGAAACAACAGTGCAACGCGCTTTGACCGCCAAACTTGATCCGCAGCAATATCTGGATAACAATGATTCTTATAATTTTTTTGACAGATTGGGCGATCTGTATAAAACTGGGCCGACCAATACAAACGTGATGGATCTGCGTATTATCCTTGTCGGATCACAATCTGCCAGACTGGAGAACTAGCCCATGATGATTAAAATTAATGCCAAAGAATCGGTTGAAATTGTTGAAGGTGTTTTTGTTAATGTGATTAATGCGTCCGGTAGCAAATATCACAGCTGGGATGAAATGACAGAAGGACAACAGCAATGTTTTTCCGGGTTGAATAGAGAAGTCCAGGATGTTTATAAAAAGTACCAACCAGGTATGGTTGAATGAAGTATCAGCGCTAAAAGGATAGATGGCACACGCCCTGAGGTCGCAGGGTTGCGCCCCCGCTCGGCGCCTTCATTTCTTTGTCCATTATAGTCTCGCATTCAAAAAATCTGTTGCCAAAGATTTCCGCACTATTTCCAATCAGGAGGTTATACGGATTCTGAAACACAGAGTAAGGCAGGGTGTGTTGGCAGTTAGAGTTGCACATCGGAGTAGTTAACAAGGGAAATGATGGGTACAATATTCGTTGGTGTTCACTTCGTGCCTGTTATTTTAGGTGCTAATCTTATATTGGAAGGGAATTAAAAATGCTCTTCATCACCAATCGATTTCCAAAACAAAGCATCCGCACCCGTATCGGGCGTAAATTTGATTTTGATTTGAATAATAATGCTGCCAGCAATTCGGTCTATTTTTGTGCGCGTACTGGGGAGGAAAAGTATACGGAGATCGGCAGTATTGAGTTTTTGAACCGACTTAAAAACACCAGGTGCCGCCAGATTCTCATCTATATCCATGGATTTTCGAATTTGCCGGAAGATATTTTCCCCGCTGTTGCTGAATTTCAAGCCCTCTGCGACAAAAAGAAGAAAAACGAAATTCTGGTGATCCCGATTGTCTGGCCTTGTGATAATGATTTGGGAATTGTCAAAGATTACTGGGATGATCAGAAGGCTGCCGATCAGAGTGCTTTTTCTTTTGCCCGGGTGATGGAAAAATTTATCGCCTGGAGAAACTCAGAAAAATATAACCCGCAAGCCGATCCCTGCCTGAAAAGAATCAATGTCCTGGCTCACTCTATGGGAAATCGGGTGCTGCGGCAAACTCTTGTTGCCTGGAATAAATATGATCTACCGAAAGGACTTCCTCTGATTTTTAGAAATACCTTTCTGGTCGCTGCAGATGTTGTCAATGAAACACTCCAGAAAGGGGAACCGGGGGAACTTATCTGCCACGCATCGCGCAACGTTATTGTTTACCACGCATCCGATGACCTGGCATTAAGAGCCAGTAAGGCTTCCAATCTCAAAAATCATATAGCATCACGCCGGCTTGGGCATACGGGACCGGAAAATATGGATAAAACCCCAAGAAATGTCTATCGGGTCGATTGTGATGATGTCAATAATCTCTATGACAAGCCCAAGGGACACACATATTTTCGCTCGGGAACGAGCAAAGGAACACCGGGCAAGGTGTTTGAGCATATTTTTGCCTGTCTGGAGTCTGGCCGCGTTTACCCGGATGATGAGCACCGCAGGTCTTCGATTGTGAAGTTGTCGTGAAAAGGGGCTCGACATCACTGTCTGTCCCTTTTTGAGATTGTTTATAAAACTGCCAAGTCGGTTTTATATCCCGCCGGGTAAAAGTTTTCCTTGAGTTCCAGGAACAGTTTATTTATCTTTCCAAAAGGCGGGACAGGGCAGCTTCTGCGTTAGCCATTCGCTCCCGGCCACAGCCTTCTACCAATTCATAAGGGCGTTTGAGCCGGATGATTTCGTCAAGATGCCGCTGGTACAGTCGCTGGCAGTCGTATCGGTTTTCCCGTAGAGGATCAGGCTCCCAAGGGAGATCCGGTTTGCAAAGCAGGTAAATGTGTGAAGATTCCTGTTCAATTCTAGTGCTGATGCCCTCAAGACAAGATCCGAATACCTCTTCTGCCCAGATTTTATAATTGATGAGATCGGTATCAAAAATCCCACAGGGAGCAGAGATGGGAACTTTTTCCTGCTGATAACTCAAGTGTAAATAACTTAGTTCCTCTAACTGTTCAAGGTCGTATTCCGATCCGTTTTTTTCGAGATAATAACGAGCGTATTCCAGCGCATAGGGGAGTCCAAATACTTCTCCAAGATGTTGGGTGAGGCTACTTTTCCCCGCTGATTCCGCCCCGGTGATGATAATCCGTATCATATTGTTCCGTTAGCTCTGCGGTTATCTTAATGCTACTTACCGAGGCTATTCGACATTCAAAATCAAGTAGCTACGCCTTCTTGATATTCTTATTTTTAAAAAGTACATACAAGTTTATAAATGGAAGGAGTAAAAACAAAGCCCTCCAAGCCCAATCAATTCCTCTATCAGGAGCACCATCTTTGAAAAACACGAAAGATAAAACACAAATTACAGTTATGTGCATCAATATGGCAATTATTCTCATTTTCTCTCCTCACTAATTTCTTATATCCAACATCTGTATAGGTCAGGAGTACAACGTCAAATCTTAAGTCATAAGTTGCAAGAGGCTCAAGGGTATAAAATAAAGCCCCGATCAGACATATCTGATCGGGGCTTCTTATTAATTGGTGCCGAAGGCGAGACTCGAACTCGCACGAGCAATTTGCTCACCAGCCCCTCAAGCTGGCGCGTCTACCAATTCCACCACTTCGGCAAAAGGTTGTACCTATATACTGAACCGTATCTTCAATTGTCAATAATAAATTGTTACTTTTGTGCCGGTGATGGCGTCGATACTGGAACTTCTACCGAACTTGGCATCATTGTTTTTGCCCCCGGTGAACTATAGAAATATGCCAGCGACAAGCTGGTTAACATGAAAATAACCGCTGCTGCAACAGTCACTTTACTCATGAAGTTTCCACCGGTAGAACCAAACATGGCTTGACTTCCCCCTGCGCCAAAGGATGCCCCCGCCTGAGCTCCTTTGCCCATTTGTAGCAGGACAATAACAATTAAAGCGATTGAAACAACGATATGCAATCCGATTAAGAATGAGGTCATGCAACTTTCTCCCATATGAATTATTTACAACCGCAAAAAACTAGCATAATCAGAACTCTTTGCAAAGGAATTTTTTGTTCACTGAGTCTGTTAGTGATTTTACCAATAGATGCTACAATGCGTCCGCTGCAATTAAAACGGTAAGGCAGGATGTGCTTTTAAATTTTAAATCTGGAGAGGGTTAAGATGAACAAAGTCACTACCCATCAGGACAATGAATATTTTTTACGTCTTTTTAATGGCATCGCAGATGCTGTTTTCATTTCTGAATGTCGTTCTGACGGTACCCCAGGTAAATATATTGAGGTCAATGATGTTGCTTGTGAGATGCTGCAATTTACTCGGGATCAAATCCTCAATTTGTCTCCCTATCAAATTAACCGTGTTGCTCTTGAAGATAAAAACACTTTTACGACAATTCTTGATGATGTAAAAGCGACCGGGAAAACTCTTTTTAAGACAGAGTTACTACGTCAGGACGGGCAGTGGATCCCGGTTGAGATCGGCAGTCAGCTTTTTGAACTGGATGGTCAAACAGTATTTTTCTCGGTCGCTCGTGATATTACCTTGCGGGAGAAATATGAGGCATCCATTCAGACCCTTGTCCGCAGTACTGTCGGCTTGACGGGTCAGGAATGTCTGGATGAAATTGTCCGAAATCTTTGTAACTGGTTGCATGTGGACGGAGCCTGTATTGGTGTCATGCATGGTGATACTCTGGAAATCAGAGCAAGTTTTCTGGATGCCCAATACCAGGCCCCCTCGCGGCTACCCGTCGTAGCTTCCCCTTTTCAACAAGCATTAAAAGGACAGTTTTGTATTTATCCTGACAATGCGGAGGCTTTGTTTTCTCCCCATCAGTTTCTCTCTTTGGAGAATATCACCAGCTATATTGGTAGCCCGATGCTCGGTCATGACAAGCAGGTTATGGGCTGTGTATGTGCTTATTCCCGACAGCCGCTGTCGTCTGTCCCGCATGTTGAGGAATTGTTGTCGATCATTGCTTCCAGAGCGGCAGCAGAGTGCGAACGGATGCATTATGTCCGAGCGTTGTCGCGTAGCGAAGAGAAGCTGCGAGTCCTCTTTAACTCAACAGCTGAGGCAATTGTCGGTATTGATATGCAGGGTGTGGCAGTATTTTGCAATCCTTCGGCTCTCAAAATTCTTGGTTATGAGCATGAAACTGATCTGATCGGAAAAAACTTCTGCCAACTGATTCTTCCTGAAAATCGCGTTAAAACTGATTTTTCAAATGTAAAATGTCCTTTTATCTCTGCAATCTCAAATGGAGAAAAGGTCAGCAGCGAAGATGAATTTTTTACCCACCGTGACGGTCATCGTATTCCGGTTGAATACTGGGGACATCCGATGAACCGGGATAATCAATTGGTCGGCGGGGTGATGACTTTTATTGATATCTCGCGAAGAAAAACTCTGGAAAAACAACTGTTGCATTCACAGCGGATGGAAGCAATTGGGACTCTAACTGGTGGTATTGCACATGACTTTAATAATATCCTAACGGTTATTTCCGGATATGTCGGGCTGTTACAATCACAATTGACTGATGAGCCAAAACTTTTATCTAAAATCCAGAAAATCGGTGAGGCGGCACAACGTGGCTCACAATTAACCAACGGCTTATTGGCCTATAGCCGTAAAAAATCTGAACCATCGACCCCTGTTGATCTCAATCAGTTGATATTGAATGTCCAAGATATTTTTTGGCAGGTCAGCGGAGCTCATATTGAGCAAAAACTCTCCCTGGCGGAGCAACAGCTGGTGGTTCTTGCTGATCCATCTCAATTTGAACAGGTTTTAGTCAACCTTGCGGCCAATGCACATGATGCCATGCCTGATGGCGGTACGTTATTAATACGTACCGAACAGGCAGAGCTGGATCAAAATTTTTGTCAGACTTATGGCTATGGCAATCCGGGGCTGTATGCCTTGATTACCGTTGCGGACAGTGGTACTGGCATTCCCAAAAACCTGCAACAGAAAATTTTTGATCCTTTTTTTACCACAAAGGACACCGGCAAGGGCACCGGTCTCGGGCTGGCGATGGTCTATGGAATTGTAAAACAACACAAAGGCTATATTCTTGTGGACAGCATTGTTGGAGAAGGGTCGTGTTTTAAAATATATTTACCACTGACAAAACAACAGGTGCCTGCTCCAATTATTGCGGTGAATGGGCAGTTGCCTGGGGGAAATGAAACAATTCTTCTCGTTGAAGACGATCCTCTTGTGCGAGAATCTACGCTGAGTATTTTAACCACAGTTGGTTATCAGGTTGTCTCAAGTGACTGCGCTGAATCTGCATTGAAAATACTGGATCAGAAAGATAAGAATTTAGCACTCATCCTTTCTGACGTTGTTATGCCGGGACTTAAAGGATCTGAATTTTATCATGAAATCAGAAAAAAAACTGCGATACCGGTTATTCTTGTAAGCGGTTACACCTTCGATACACTCCAGGAACACGGGTGGGTGAAAGAGGGGGTTTTATTGTTGAATAAACCAATCCAACCGAGAGAATTATTGACCAGAATTCGTGAAACTCTGGATGTTGTTTCTTCCCCATGATTTTTTTGACCGGACGTCTCTCTCTGCTGATGGAAAAAAACCGTTAATGATTTACCTCATATGGACTACCATTTCGTGCCTTACCTATCCCATATAGTATTGACAGCTTTAAATTTGAGTGGTAAAACGTGCTTATAAAACTTATTATGAGGTATGCAGAATGGTAAAACGATTAATTGGAAGAAAGCTGAAATCTTCACGTCTTAAACGGGATAAAACGATTCAAGTTCTTGCTGAAATGTCACATGTTTCCTCTAATATGATTTCTAGAATTGAGCGGGGGTTAACCATCCCGTCAGTAGAAATTTTGATGAAAATAGCAGACGCATTGGGTTTGAGTCTCAGTTATTTTGTTGAAGAAGCGGAAAAGGGCAATACGGTTGTTTTTACCCCGTCCGGGCAGGGGAAACCCATCTTCTTTTTTGAAGACAAACACAGAATTAACAGCTTAACTCAAGGATTGCGTGACCCCGGTTTCTCGGTATTTGTTGACACACTAGAGCCACACTGCGATAGCGGTGAGGGGGGGATGGTTCACACTGGTGAAGAATTTGCCATGGTTCTTGAGGGAAGTTTGGATTTTGATATTGAAGGAGAGGGCTTCCACCTTGAGCAGGGTGACTCCCTTTGCTTTAAGGCCTCGTTGCCACATCGTTGGAAGAATAGTTCTGATCAACAGACTAAAGTTCTCTGGGCCGTTTCACCCCCCCCGAATGTTTGATGTGATGTCATGTCAATTATTTATAACTCCTTAGAGGGAGTATCTTAAAAATGCAAGTTAAAAAAATTGTTGGTAAAAAGTTAAAAGAGATCCGCCTTAAACAAGATCTGACAATTCAGATCCTGGCGGAAAAGTCCAAAGTTTCTTCCAATATGATCTCCAGAATAGAGCGAGGTTTGACCATCCCCTCAGTTGAAATTCTGATGCGCCTTGCAACGGTATTTGACAAAAGTATTAACTATTTTGTTGAAGATGTTTCTACGTCGCATGAGATTGTCCATACCCATCCGGGGGAGCGAAACAAAACTGTCTATGATGATGAACTCAACATGCATACCGAGTCTTTCACGTCCGGTTTACGTGATCCACAATTCATGTCGTTTTATTGCACCGTACAAAAGGGTGGTAAAAGTGGCATAAACAACATGTATCATCCCGGGGATGAATTGATCTACCTGATGGAAGGGCGCTTAAAAATGTCAATAATCGATGAAGTTTATATTCTTGAGGCAGGAGATAGCCTCTGTTTTAAATCTCATCTGCCGCATCGTTGGGAAAATATTGGTGAGGGTGATGCCAAAGTTATTTGGACTTTATCACCGTTTACGATAATTTAAACCCCTCCAACTGCTTGAAATTTATGTAACTCTTCTTGACATGTTACATGGATAATGTATAGTCTTTGTCAACTGTTGATGAGTAGAAATATTCCCGGTTAACCCTTAAGGGGGGTCATATGAATAAATCTGAACTCGTTGAGACACTCTCAATCAAAAACAATCTGACCTACAAAAAATCGGAACAGATTGTTAACCTGATTTTTGATACGATGTCACAGGCACTGATTGATAATGACCGGATTGAGATACGTGGTTTTGGCAGTTTCATGGTCAAGGACTATAAAGCCTATATGGGTCGCAACCCGAAAACGGGTGAGATTATTCAGGTCGCTGAAAAAAAATTACCTTTTTTTAAGGTTGGTAAAGAGTTACGGGAACGTGTAGATAGCTGATTTTTATTTTTTAATAATCTATAAAGACCCGTCCATATTGTCTGGACGGGTCTTTTTGTTAGCTCGACAGGTTGATAAATGATACTTTCATATCAAGGGATAGTCCCAAAGTTGGCAGATAGTGTTTTTTGTGTTGAGTCTGCTGATATTATAGGCGATGTTGAGATTGGAGCCGAATCGAGCGTCTGGTTCCAGGTTGTTATTCGTGGGGATGTTAATTTTATCCGGATTGGCGCAAGAACCAATATTCAGGATGGTTCTGTTATCCATGTGACCCATAAAGTGAACCCGACAATTATCGGAGATGATGTCACTATTGGTCATAATGTGACTCTGCATGGTTGTATTATAGGTAATCGTTGCCTGATCGGGATGGGTGCTGTGGTTCTGGATGGTGCCGTAGTTGCAGATGATGCCATGGTTGCTGCCGGGGCATTGGTCACCCCAAGAACACAAATTCCCTCCGGGACACTCTATGCTGGATCTCCAGCAAAATATAAACGTGATTTATCTGCTAGCGAGATTGCAAATCTTAAGCAGTCTGCCCAGAATTATTTAAATTATGTGGAAAATTATAAAAACTGACGGAACGAGCCAGTGCTCTGTACATTTTAAACCTTCGTAACATTGCGCAGGTTTTTTGCATGTTAACAAGGCGTGGTTTTCGCTGCATAGCCAGAGCTATACAGCGGAAGTCGCAACGCAGTTGGCGCGTAAAAAAAAAACAAGCCTGGGACGAAGAGTTAAGGTGGACAAAATACTACAAAAAAAAGGAAAATTTGTGTGCCAAATCAACTTTTCTGACATGTCAAAAAGTCCTCTATTTAAAGGGTTGGCAGCAAAAGAAATAGAATATCTCAGCTCTATTTTTACCTTGAGCCAGGTGCCAGAGGGGAAAACAGTTTTTATCGAAAACATGCCCGGGGAAGCCTTATATCTGGTGAAGCAAGGAACCGTGAAGATATCTCAAATGCTGGCTGAAGTTGATGAACAGGAGCTGATCGAATTGGGTGCAGGTGATGTCTTTGGTGAGATGGCAGTTATTGATGGCGGAAATCGCTCTGCTACGGCTAGAATTTCCAAAGATGCTGTCCTTTATAGTTTGTGTCGAGAAAATTTCAACATTCTTGTCAGCGAAAAGCCCCGCCTTGGAATGCAACTGACCTTGAATATTGTCAGGATTTTCAGTCATCGAATCAGGAGTGCAAAAAACGCTTACCGGACGATGCTTGCGGCTAGTTTGACGCGCTAAAGTTGATATTTTAAAAAGTTTTCTTTATTAAGCCGGCTACTTTTCAGCCGGCTTTTTTGTTGTTAAAACCTGACTTGCGATATATTATCTCTACGTCTAACAGTTATTAAGGTTTGTAGTCTTCTTTTCCTAAGTATTTGTAACTTCAATGCTTTTGAGGGATCATGTCGGTTTTATTTAATCAGCAATTAATCTTTGGTTTGTTGGGTGGTCTGGGAATGTTTCTGTTCGGCATGAAAATTATGTCGGAAGGTTTACAGAAAATTGCCGGTGATAAGATGCGGAAGATTCTGGCTGCACTTACCGAAAACCGACTTGTTGGGACTATGGTCGGGATTGCAGTGACAGCAATTATTCAATCGTCAAGTGCAACAACTGTTATGGTGGTCGGTTTTGTTAACGCCGGGCTGTTGTCTCTGGTTCAATCAATTGGGGTCATACTCGGGGCAAATATTGGTACGACAATTACCGCACAGTTAATCGCTTTCAATATCACCCAATATGCCCTTCCGGCAATCGGACTTGGTGCCGCATTCAAGCTCTTCAGTAAAAATAAAAAATATATTTTCATTGGAGAAATCATTCTTGGCTTTGGACTGCTATTTTTTGGTCTTGCAACGATGAAACATGGATTTAACCCCTTAAAAGCCAGCGATGATTTCAGACAACTGTTCATATTGGTAGGCGATTACAGGTTGCTCGGGGTTTTAATCGGGGCTCTGGTGACAGTGATTGTCCAGAGCAGTAGTGCAACTATTGGTATTACCCTGGCTCTGGCAAGTTCCGGGCTGATATCTTTTGAAGCCAGTGTTGCTCTGATTCTTGGTGAGAATATCGGGACGACAATTACAACCAATATTGCCGCAATCGGAACTAATCAGGCGGCAAAGAGAACTGCTTTTTCCCATTTTTTATTTAATGTCATCGGGGTTGTCTACATGCTGCTATTTATGCCTGTCTTTATGAAGCTAGTAGCCCTTATTACTCCAGGTGATGCTGATTTTGTCATTCAAACCCAAGCCCAGGCCAATAGCTTTGCTGCTGAAATAGGAGATAAGCCCTATATTGCTCGGCATATTGCGAATACCCATACCCTGTTTAATGTTATCAATACTCTTATTTTTCTCCCGTTTATTGGTCTACTGGCGAAGTTTTCAACCCTGATTATTCGGGGTGAAGATACAATGGAAACACAGCGGGTCAGATTTATTGATGACCGGGTCTTGAATACACCACCGGTTGCAATCGGTCAGGCACGCCGTGAAACCATTCGGATGGCACAGTTGACTTTAGAGATGCTTGAGGAAACCAGTCATTTTTTGGAAGATAATAATTACAAAAGAATTCATATTCTGGAGAAAAAAGAAGAATTGGTCAATATTCTGCAACGGGAAATTATGGACTTTCTGGTCAAATTATCGCAAAAAGCTATTTCACCAGAAACGTCTGAATCCCTTGGCGCTTTGATGAATATAGTCAATGATCTCGAGCGCATCGGTGACCACTGTGAAAATCTCTGGCTCCTCGGGATGCGTAAATATGAAGGTAAAATTTCATTTTCGTATATGGGCAACAATGAAGTTGTCAATATTGCTGATAGAACTTATGAATTTCTACAGTATGTTATTAATGCTATGCACAATAATGACAAAGATATTGGCGCAAAAGCAATTGCCTATGAAGATGCAATTGATGAACTGGAAGTCACCCTGAGGATGAACCACATTGCCCGTTTGAATACAGGTGAATGTGCGGTGCAACCCGGACTCATTTTTCTGGACATCTTACATAGCTATGAAAAAATTGGTGATCATGTCTACAATGTCTCTGCAGCACTTAGTGGAGAAAAGTAGATGTATGCAGCAATTGATATTGGCAGCAACTCACTCAGAATGTTGTTGGGAGATGTCCGTGATAAGATAATTTTACCGTACCATTATTATCGTGAAATAACCCGACTGGCTGGCAACTGTTCGGTTCAAACCGGACTGGACGAAGCAGCACTGGAAAAGACTCTAACAACTCTGAAATCATTCAAGAAAATTATTTCAACACATGATGTTAACCAGGTTCGAGCGGTTGGTACTGCAGCACTACGGAATGCAAAAAACCGACAATTATTGATTGATGCAGTTGTCTCTACAACTGGTTTAACTATTGAAGTTATTGACGGAGAAGAAGAAGCCCTGTTGACGACTCTGGGGGTTTTATCGGTTATTGATCCACTTCCCGCGGCTGCTATCGTGGTTGATATCGGTGGTGGCAGCACTGAACTGGTTTGTATTGTTGACGGTCAAATTCTTTTACAAAAAAGTTATCCGCTGGGTGTGGTCAGGTTATGTGAGGGTTTTTTTTCTGTCGCGCAGAGGCAACAGAAAATAGATACCACTGTTTTGCAATTCGTTGAGAGTCTCAAACTGCACGGTTTAGCTAATAACAAATATCACCTTATTGGAACCGCAGGAACCATTACAACTTTGGCAGCAATCCATCTTCAGCTTAAAGAATATAATTCAGCCTTGATAAATAATCATGAACTATCAGCAGGTTGGTTGACTAAACTTCAATCAAAACTTGAATGTATTCCGACGGCAGAAAGAGAAAATATAATCGGAATGGAAGAGGGTCGTGGTGACCTGATTCTACCGGGTTTACAGATTATATTAACCCTGATGAAACAATTTCAGCCTCCAACTCTCAAGGTGGCTGATTCCGGTTTGCTGGAAGGTATCATGCTCCGTTTGACAGGCTCCTGATGATTGCCTATTATCCCCGGTGCTTAGCTGATTTCTCTTTTTAACTATGACTATTTATCCAAGGGTTATTATGAAAAAAGTTCTACTTTCCGGCAACGAAGCGATTGCCCGTGGCACCTATGAAGCGGGGGCTCTGGTTGCCTGTGCTTATCCTGGTACTCCCAGTACTGAAATACTTGAGACTATCGCACAATATCCAGAGATAGACTCATCCTGGGCACCGAATGAAAAAGTGGCTCTGGAAGTTGGCATTGGCGCTTGCTTTGGTGGCGCCCGGTCTCTTGTGACAATGAAACATGTCGGTGTCAATGTCGCGGCCGATCCGTTATTTACTTTATCTTATACCGGGGTTTGTGGTGGCCTGGTGCTGGTTACTGCTGATGACCCGGAGTTGCATTCGTCGCAGAATGAGCAGGACAACCGTAATTTTGCCAAATTTGCCAAGGTGCCGATGATGGAACCTGCTGACAGTCAGGAGGCTCTTGATTATACCAAGCTAGCCTTCGAGATCAGTGAGCAGTTTGATACGCCGGTGTTTTTACGCAGCACCACAAGAATTTCCCATTCCAAGTCTGCTGTTGTTTTGGGAGAACGCCCGACTGAAATTCCAGAACCTAAACTGGAACGTAATCCAGGCAAGTTAGTGATGCTGCCTGGAAATGCCCGCAAACTCCATCCGATTATTGAACAACGGATCCTGGATCTGGAAAAATGGGCCTGTCAGCAATCATTTAACCAGATAGAGAAAGGGGCAGGTCAGGTTGGGGTTATTACCTCCGGTGTCTCTTATCAATATGTTAAAGAAACTATGCCGGATGCTGATGTGCTGAAGCTGGGGATGGTCTACCCCCTGCCCAAACAAATGATCCGGGATTTTGCGGCTAACTATAAAACCCTCTATGTAATTGAAGAATTGGATCCCTTTATTGAAGAGCAAGTTCGAGCAATGGGGATTGAGGTTATCGGTAAAGATAAAATCTCTCTATGTGGTGAGTTGACCCCTGGGCGAATCAAGATGCAACTGTTTGGTCAGGATGCCCCAACCGAGGACACTGCCGCGGCTCTGCCGCCGCGGCCGCCGAGTATGTGTCCAGGTTGTCCGCACCGGGGAGTTTTTTATGAACTGAAAAAAGCAAAAGCCTATGTCAGCGGAGATATTGGTTGCTATACCCTCGGCTTTATGCCGCCTCTTTCGGCAATGGATACCTGTATCTGTATGGGAGCCAGTGTCGGCATCGCCACCGGAATGAGCAAAGTTTTACCAGCAGAGGAACGGCGTAAAGTTGTTGCGGTGATCGGCGATTCAACCTTCCTCCATACTGGAATTAATGGTTTGATGGATATGGTTTATAATAAATCGACATCGACCCTGATCATTCTGGATAATCGGATTACCGCCATGACCGGACGGCAGGAAAATCCAACCTCAGGTTATCAGCTTAATGAGTTGGAAGCGCCTCGGGTTGATCTGGAACAGCTCTGCCGGGCTGTCGGGGTTAAACACGTGACCATTCTCGATCCCTACGACTTGGAGCTGACCGGCAAGGTGATTCGCGCAGAGATGGCTCGACCCGAAGTTTCTGTTATCATAACCACCAGACCGTGTATGTTGGTACCACGTGATAACCTGATTCCACGTCCGCCCCTCCGTGTGGATCACGATAAGTGTACTGGCTGTCGAGCCTGCCTGCAGATTGGTTGTCCGGCAATTATCTGGGATGCAGAGAAGAAAAAATCGATTGTTGACCCGATTATTTGTACTGGCTGTAAGGTTTGTCTGCAAACCTGTAAATTTGATGCCTTTCAGGAATGTGGTGATAAAGCATGAGTAAAGTAAATAATATTTTGTTGGCAGGTGTCGGTGGGCAGGGGATTCTTCTGGCGAGTGAAGTTATCTCCGAAGTGATGCTCATGGCTGGACTGGATGTGAAAAAAAATGAGATCCATGGCATGTCACAGCGTGGCGGCAGTGTGGTTTCCCACGTCCGTTATGGGGAGAAAGTTTACTCCTCCATTATCCCGGAAGGGGAAGTTGATATCCTCTTCAGTTTTGAACTTCTTGAAACATGTCGTTACTTACCTCTATTGCGTAAAAACGGACGAGTTGTTGTCACTGACTGGAAGATTTCTCCACCGGCAGTTGCTCGCGGAGTGCAATCCTATCCAGAAAATCTGGCGCAGAAGATCTGCCAGCAATTTCCTGAATCCGTTGTTGTCGATGGCCTGAATCTGGCGCTGGCAGCAGGCAATGCAAAAACCGTCAATACCGTATTACTTGGCGCCCTTTCAAATATTCTGAACTTTGAGCGTGAGCAGTGGCTGACGGCACTACAAAAAATGATTCCAGAACATCTTTTAGATGTTAATCTGAAGGCGTTTGCAGCAGGTTGTCAGGTTAAGTAAAGCAGCAAAACAAGACTGAAGCGGTTTAGGCTTTAGGTTTACCTTCAGTCTCACAGCCTTCAGTCTAAACAACTATACGGAGGTCATAATAAATGATCTGGAACGATGATTTTGAAACATTACCACGAGAAGCGCTAGAACCATTACAGTTAAAGCGGTTACAACAGACGGTAGAAAAGGTTTATGCCGCGGTTCCTTTTTATCGTGATTCTTTTGATAAACACGGAATCAAACCTGCTGATATCAAAAGTCTCGACGATCTACAACGTCTCCCATTCACCCTGAAACAAGATATGCGCGACAGCTATCCCTATGGCTTATTTGCCGTCCCATTGGAACAGATAGTCAGGATTCATGCCTCTTCAGGGACAACGGGTAAGCCGACGGTAGTGGGTTACACCCGTCGTGATATTAACAACTGGACAGAGTTGATGGCACGATCTTTTGTTGCGGCAGGAACCACCCGGGGTGACATCATCCATAACGCTTATGGCTATGGTCTGTTTACCGGCGGTCTTGGTGCCCACTACGGAGCTGAACGTGTTGGTGCGTCGGTTATCCCCATGTCGGGGGGAAATACGAAAAAACAATTGATGATCATGCAGGATTTTGGATCAACTGTTCTCACCTGCACCCCGTCTTATAGTTTGTATCTGGCTGAGGTGGCGGCAGAAGAGGGGATTGATATCCGCAAATTAAAACTCAAGGTTGGTATTTTTGGTGCGGAGCCCTGGAGCGAAAATATGCGCCAGGAAATTGAATCGAAACTTAACATCAAGGCAATTGATATCTATGGTCTCTCTGAAATTCTCGGTCCGGGTGTCGGAATCGAATGTATTGAAGCGCAAAACGGACTGCATATCTGGGAAGATCACTTTATCCCGGAAATTATTAACCCCGAAACAGGCGAAGTGTTACCCAATGGTGAAAAAGGTGAACTGGTCATTACCACCATCACCAAAGAGGGAATTCCACTGATCCGCTACCGGACTCGCGATATTACCCGGTTATTCAGGGAGCCTTGTATTTGTGGTCGTACCCATGCCCGAATTGAACGGTTGAGCGGCCGCAGTGACGATATGCTGATTATCCGTGGGGTCAATGTTTTCCCCAGTCAGATTGAATCTGTACTCTTTAATATTGATGGCGTTGAGCCCCATTATCAGCTGCTCGTTGAGCGGGATGGGAATCTGGATACCCTTGAAGTTCAGGTTGAAGTCAACGAACAAACGTTTTCGGATGAAATCAAGATTCTGCAGGGGCTGTCAAACAAAATTCGAAAAGATATTAAAGATTTGCTAGGTGTGACCTGTAAAATCAGACTGGTTGAACCGAAAACAATCACGCGGAGTGAGGGTAAGGCCAAGCGGGTGATTGATAACCGGCAAAAAGAATCCTGAGGAGGCAGTTATGAAAGTTGAACAAATTTCGATTTTTATTGAAAATAAATCGGGTCGCCTGGCAGAAATTACCGGAGTTCTCGGTGAAAACGGGATTAATATCCGGGCATTATCATTAGCAGACACCTCCGATTTTGGTATTCTCCGCTTGATTGTTGATGATAGTAAAAAAGCTCTCAAAGTATTAAGAGAACAGCGCTTTACCGTAAGTATAACCGACGTCATAGGAATTGAGGTCTCAGACTCACCGGGTGGTCTGACCGCCATATTGAAAATTCTGGATAACAATAATGTCAATGTTGAATACATGTACGCTTTTGTTGAACGTTCCGGGGACAATGCCGTCATTATTTTCCGTTTTGATGATATTGATGAAGCTATTCTGGCGCTCTCAAATAATGGAATCAAGATTTTACCAAGTGAACGAATCACATCAATTTAGTTTAATTGTTCCATCACGCTAGAATTTCAGTCCAAGACTTGCTTCTGTGAGGCGTGGATCTCCGCATTTGCGCGGATGACGATTAATGGGGAGTTTGACTTTGCTTGTATAGGGACTTTTCGTCCCGCTCAAACCCATGCACTTTCTTTGTATCGTTGTTTAATTGCGGTTTGTTATCGATAATTATTTAAAGAATAAAGTTAACTATGAAATTGCCTATAAATATTTGGAATCAAGCTGCCGAGTGTCTTCCTCTGGAAGAAATACGCCAGCTGCAATTGAAACGTCTGCAGGAAACTCTAACCCTGGTTGCAAATAAAGTTCCTTGCTACCAGGCCAAATTTAAAGATTCTGGTTTCAAAGCCAGGGATTTGCAAACGTTGGACGATTTACGCCATCTGCCCTTCACAACCAAAGAAGACTTGCGGATCAATTATCCCTATGGAATGTTCGCAGTGCCAATGCGTGAAGTGGTCAGAATTCATTCATCTTCAGGGACAACTGGCAAGCCCACTGTTGTCGGTTACACCAAACAGGACATCAAGACCTGGACGGAATTGGTTGCCCGATTTATGACTGCTGCAGGAGTGACTCAAGAGGATATTGTCCATATCGCATTTGGTTACGGTCTGTTTACTGGAGCTTTCGGGTTGCATTATGGCTCAGAGGCTATTGGTGCGTCGGTTATCCCCATATCTGGTGGCAATACCGACAAACAATTAATGATCATACAGGACTACCGCTCATCTGCTCTCGTTTGCACTCCGTCCTATGGTCTGACTCTGGCTGATCGGATGGAAAAGCAGGGTATTGATCCCCGTTCGTTGGCACTACGAGTTGGTCTTTTCGGGGCTGAACCATGGAGTGAACAGATGCGGGTTGAACTTGAACAACGTCTGGGGATTATTGCGACCGACAACTATGGTTTGTCAGAAATCATGGGGCCGGGAGTTGCCGGTGAATGTCTGTACAAGCAGGGGATGCACCTAGCAGAAGACCACTTTCTGGCTGAAATCATTGATCCGGATTCCGGGGAAGTTTTACCCGAAGGATCAGTCGGAGAATTGGTTTTAACCAGCTTGACCAAGCAGGCTTTCCCGATGATCCGCTATCGCACCCGCGATATCACCCGATTAAATTATGCTGTTTGCGAATGTGGCCGTACTTTGGCGAGAATGGAAAAGACTCGTGGTCGAACCGATGATATGTTGATTATCAAAGGGGTGAATGTTTTCCCGACTCAGATTGAGGAAGTTCTGTTCCAGATTGAAGGATGTGAACCCCACTATCAGTTGATCGTTGATCGGCAGAATAACATGGATTCACTTGAGGTTCAGGTTGAAGTTAATGAGCATATTTTCTTTGATGAAATGAAGCAGCAGCGCCAATTTGTTGTTCAGGCGGAAAAACGGCTGGCGACAGTTTTGGGGGTTAGCGCCAAAGTGAAACTTGTCGAACCGGAAAGCATTACGCGCCATGAAGGAAAAGCCATTCGTGTGATTGATCGGCGTCATCGATAGCTGCCAATTTTCTTGACAAGTTGTGGTGAATCAAAGATAATTCGCGGCGCTCAAAGAAACAAACATAACGGGATGTGGCGCAGTTTGGTAGCGCACTTGACTGGGGGTCAAGGGGCCGGAGGTTCAAATCCTCTCATCCCGACCACTATAAAAAGCCGACTCTGTTTACCAGGGTCGGCTTTTTCGTTGACAAAGGCATGATGGGTCTCAATTCTGTTGTAAAAAATACCCGGTTCGAATAAGTTAGCAGAAGATTTGTGCGGGAGCATGGCGGACATGCTGAGAGGGTTAAGCCCGACCGTTACAACCTGATCCGGTTTATACCGGCGGAGGGAACGAATTGCTATTGAACCATCCTCTGAAGATCAGGTGTCTTGATTCAGAGAATGGTTTTTTTCTTTTGGAGACAGAGAAAAATGAAATTACAGCTTTTTCCTATCGTGTTATGTCTGCTTGTAACCACCCTTTTTTCCTGCAGTCGCAGTGAGGAAAAACCGGAAACAACGCAACCCAGTCCCGCTGAGATTCCAGTTATCACCATTATGACCCACGACAGTTTCAGTGTCAGTAAGGGGGTTTTTGAACAATTCGAAAAAAAGCTCCAGGCAAAATTGGTTATTTACCAATCGGGGGATGCGGGTGAAGCTTTAAATAAAGCAATTCTTGCAAAAAACAACCCCCTTGCCGATATTTTTTACGGCGTCGACAGCACATTTTTAAGCCGCGCCTTAAAAGCGGACATGTTTATTCCCTATACGCCGCAACATCTCGATACGGTGGATAAATCGCTCCAACTCGATCCCGAAAACCGGCTGGTGCCGGTCGATTTTGGTGATGTCTGTCTCAATTACGACATCGAATGGTTCAAAGACCATAATTTACCGCCCCCGACCAGGCTGGAAGATTTAATCAAGCCCGAATATCTGGGTTTGACTGTTGTTCAAAATCCAGCCACTTCTTCTCCCGGGCTCGCCTTTCTGCTGGCAACCATCAGCCGCTTTGGCGAGGACGGCTATCTTGATTACTGGCAAAAATTGAAGGCCAACAAGGTTGAAATTACCAACGGCTGGAAGGATGCCTATTGGGGGAAATTTACCGCAGCATCAGAAGGGGACAGGCCGATTGTGGTCAGCTATGCCTCTAGTCCTGCCGCTGAGGTTTTTTATTCCGAGACAAAACTGTCCAAGGCTCCGACAGCTGTTGTCCTTGAAAACAACTCCGCGTTTCGTCAGATTGAATTTGCCGGAATCCTTAAAGGAACCACTAAGCTTGAGTTGGCCCAAAAGGCTATGGATTTTATCCTGTCAGCCGAATTTCAGGAAGATATCCCGCTACAGATGTTTGTTTTTCCGGCCAATAGCACCGCAGCCTTGCCGCTGGTATTTCAGGAACATGCCCAAAGGGCAGAAAGCCCCGCTTTTTTGGATCCGCAGCTGATTGAGGCCAAAAGAGAAATCTGGTTACGGGAATGGACCGAAAGAATGCTGCAGTGATAAAGAAACGAATCTTTCACCCTTATGCCGTGGTCGGATTGATTCCGGCCATTTTCTTTCTCCTTTTTTATTTTTATCCCCTCAGCGGTATTCTGGTAAAAAGTTTTTCTCTGGAAGGGGGGAGAAATCTCTCTTTTCTGGATCAGGTTTTCGGCTCACCCCGGATGATGAAGGTGATCTGGTTCACCTTCTGGCAGGCCGGAATTTCAACCCTGTTAACCCTTGTTTGCGCGTTCCCTTGCGCTTTTGTCCTCTCCCGTTACACATTCAGAGGGAAACGCACCATCCGAATCCTGGCCTCTATCCCCTTTGTTCTTCCTGCCGTGGTTGTCGCTGCTGCATTCCAGGCTTGTTTTGGGGATAAGCCATTTTTTTTCGGGATAACCATAGATCAACCTCTGGTGCTCATCCTTCTGGCTCACGTTTTTTACAATTTTTCGGTCATGTTGCGAATTTTAACCGGGTTCTGGTCTTCTCTGCAGGGACGGATCAGCGAGGCAGCCATGGTTTTGGGTGCTTCTCCGGCAAAGGTGTTTTTAACCGTGACTCTGCCATTGCTGAAACCGGCAATATTTGCCGCGTCAGCCCTGGTGTTTATTTTCTGTTTTTCCAGTTTCGGGATTATCCTCATCCTTGGAGGTCCTTCGTATTCAACAATTGAAGCTGAGATCTATCGACAGGCGGCACATCTCTTCAATCTGCCGCTGGCTTCGTTCTTGTCGTTGATCCAGATCACCTTCACCTTTCTGTTGATGTGGGGCTATACATCGTTCACCAGGAGAACCGCCCGGTTTTCCCCGGATACGGAACAGATCCATCTTAAACCGCCAGTCCAGCTGGGGGAAAAATTGCTGATTGCCGGGGTTGTCCTCTTTATTTTCTGCCTGTGTGTCGTCCCGCTGTTAGCTCTTGTTGCCGCATCGTTGACCCATGCCGGAAAAATGACCCTGGTTTTTTACCAAGCCCTGTTTGTCAATACAACCGGCTCTATTTTTTATATTCCTCCGTTTTATGCCATCAAAAACTCTCTCCTGTTTGCTGTCGTTTCACTGTTGATTGCTTTGACCACAGGAATATGTGCAGCATTGTTTATCCGTTTTTGTGATCGGAAATTCAGTAGCAGATGGAGCAATTTTTTCGACCCTATTTTCATGTTGCCCCTCTCGACTTCCGCAGTGACCCTTGGGTTCGGGATTATCATCACCCTGGACAAACCACCACTTAACTTAAGAACGTCGATCTTTCTGATCCCCATTGCTCATGCCCTGGTCGGTTTTCCCTTTGTCGTCAGGGCAATTCTGCCAGCTTTGCGGGCGATTCCCGAGCAATTTTCCGAGGCCGCTTCGATGCTCGGGGCATCCCCACTGGCAGTATTCAAAGCCATTGATCTGCCGTTGATGGCAAAAGCCCTTGTTGCCGGTGCGATCTTTGCTTTCACGATCAGTCTGGGGGAATTCGGAGCGACTATTTTTACCTCAAGGCCAGAAACACCAACGATTCCCGTTGCCATTTACCGATTTTTAAGCCAACCGGGGGCAATGAACTATGGCCAGGCGATGGCAATCTCCACTATTCTGATGCTGGTCACAGCCGCTGGTTTTGTCGCTATTGAGCATTTCAGAAAAGAGAGCACGGAAGGATTTTGATGGGAAGCGAACTGGTTCTGGAACATATACACAAAACCTTTGCTGATGGCAGCCTGGTACTGAACGACATAAACCTTGAGCTGCCCAAAGGGACAAAGCTTTCAATTCTCGGTCCTTCAGGGAGTGGTAAAACCACACTGCTCCGTCTTATTGCCGGGTTGGCAGCGCCAGATTCAGGGACTTTTTCTTTTGCCGGGGAGTTGATGAACGACGTTCCCCCGTATAAACGGAATTTTGGCATGATGTTTCAGGATTTTGCCCTGTTTCCCCATTTGAATGTGGAGGATAATATCGCCTTTGGTCTGAAGATGAAGGGGATGGACAGAGCCCGGAGAGACGCAAGAGTAGGGGCGATGTTGGCGATGATGGGTCTCTCAGAGTTTCGAAAACGCCATATAGACGAGCTTTCGGGGGGGGAGCGCCAACGGGTTGCTCTGGCAAGAACTTTGGCACCTCAGCCTCGTTTGCTGATGCTGGACGAGCCGCTCAGCGCTCTGGATCGGAGTTTGAGAAAACACCTGTTAATTGAGTTGACGCAGATTATTTCACCTCTCAATATCACCACGATATTTGTCACCCATGATCACGAAGAAGCCTTTGCTGCCGGTGATCTGGTTCTCATCATGAACCGGGGGCAGATCGAGCAAAAAGGGGTTCCTGAGGAACTGATCCGTTTTCCTAAAAATGACTGGGTCAGGGATTTTTTGAAGTAATCATTGCTTGCTTCCCTCCTGACATCGCAGATACGATCTTGTTGCTAGCAAATGACCCGAAAGGCCAAACTATGACTGAACTCGATGAAGCCATCAAACTTGGTTTTGCAGACCCGAAAAAACAGCATCTTTTCTATGATCTGTTTCTTAACTCAATTTTCTATATTCCGGTTATTGAGGAGGAAGAAGGACACAATGAAGAAGGAATGTTGCCGTTGCTGGTCGAGGCGAACGACAAAACCTATCTGATGTTGTTTGATACCAGCAAAAAATTGACCGATTGGGCCGATAAAGAAGCCAAATACCTTCCGGTACAGGGTCATTCGATAACAGAGTTGTCTGCGTCGAATATCTATTGGGCGCTGAATTACGGAACCGAGCTGCAAAAGTTTTTTGATCCCGAAGAAATCAAGTGGCTCAAGGATATCGTTCAACAAACCAAAGAAAAAGCTGAAAGCTGATTTAGGGATATTTATGAAAAAAATCTACCTGGCTGGCCCTGACGTTTTTGAACCTAATGCGGTGGAAATGGGCGAAAAACTGAAGCAACTTGTCCATAAATATGGTTTCATCGGTCTGTTTCCACTCGATAACATTATTTCTGCAAAGCAAACACCCCATGAAACTGCAAGAGCTATCCGGGATGCCAATATCAAACTGTTAGAATCGGCAGATATCGTTATGGCAAACCTGAACCCTTTTCGTGGTATAGAACCAGATTCAGGAACTGTTTTTGAAGTTGGCTATGCTGCTGCACTGAAAAAGGCTATCTACTGTTATGCCGCTGATTGTCGCGAGATGATTGCAAGAGTTCGAGAGCAGCAGCAGTTGCCTGCCGGGGTGACATTATGTCAGGAGGGCAAGATAATCGAAGATTTCGAGCTCTCGCACAATTTGATGCTGATCGATCTGGTGGTTGCTGTGGATGCGGAATCGTGTCTGGCACATATCGCAAAGAGGCAGGGCGAGGGAAATCCAGAGACATAAAAGAATCTTATTCGTGCCGATCTTCAGCCACTGAAATTACAGACCCAATATTTGATAGCTGGTCAGCAAAAAACACATCGCTTCACGAGTACCCCCATCCCAACCTTCCCCCATAAAGCGGAGAAGGGGTAAAGTTCCCTCTCCCCGGCTTGTGGGAGAGGGAAAGGTCTTGGCTGAAGATTAGCGCTAATCCGGCAAAAGAATGGCGCAGTTTAAGCAATTTTGTAGTAATAATCTCGGGACAGCCTCCAGCACCACCGGGGGCTGTCCGAAAGCGCCGGGTTTTTGAGAATTCTCCTGAAGAAAAGCTCAAAAAATATCCGGATCACGGAAATGCAACTATAAATTATATAAAAGTGTTAGCCACAAGTTGCAGGGTGTTCAGAATCAACAGCATTGTCATACAGGAACTGATTTATATCTTTCAGGTCTTTTTCTTTCAGATTCAATGCATCACCCGAATGTTTAGCTTTTTTGAAAAAGCGATCCCACTGGGCCATGGTTTTTGTCATCGGGGTCAATTCCCCCCCTTCGCCGCCATCATTGTGACAGGTCTTACAGTTTTTCTTGAACAGGTGTTTCCCTTTACGTGAATTCCCACCATCAACCGCCAGCGCACTGGTTACGGCAAAAGCAGTAAGAACCAAAGCAAGCAACAACAATTTTTTCCAATTCATACCATATCTCCTTTTCATGGATGTAAAGCAGGTACGTAAGCGCACCTCAGCAATAGAGTGGACTGAATAGACAGTGCCGGTTCAGTCAAAAAAAGATCTATTTATCAAGGTTCTTGCAAACCCTAAACAGTTCAGTGACCGTCATTTCCGCGCAGGCGGGAATCCAGAGGTTTTCCGGGGTCAGCAAAAAACTGGCTCCCCGTTTTCACGAGGAAGACGACTTTTACAAGAGGCTCATATCCATAAAGCGTAAGCTTTTAAAACCGAAACAATCGGTATGCCTGCTGTGGCTGTAACCATAGCGAAAACAACCCAAAGCGTCATTCGACATCGGTTCGGATTTACCTGGATGTCTAGTCTAAAGCATGTCATTTCAGTAAGTTACAAGAGAAAAAATGGATTAAAATAAATGTTTATTGCTTGAGTTTGATCCGGCTGTGTCCGATAGTTTAGGCAGTATTGCAGTAAACTTGGGACTGTCCCCAGCACCATCGGGGGCTGTCCTGAGAGTTTACGAGCCACGAAGAACCACAGTGGTTTGTATCGCAAAAAAACAGGCTAGCCCATTCGCCTCCCATAATTGTCCTTTTCTTCCCGGCTGAGATGCCCTATATTATTAAGGTGTTAAATGGATTGATCTGAAAGGATTTATGTGGATTTTCGAGGGGATAATTTAGCGAGTTGATGACCGTCTGGGTCGGTGTGTGCCGATCGGGCGGTTTTTTTTGTTTCTGGTTTCCAGGATGTTGTCTTGAAGTCGCAATTTGCGACCTTAAGACAGGGAGACGACTTGAAGTTTCAATCTGGAACCAGAACTATGATGATCAGTTTCGGGTTGCCTTTGATGCGATTTGTCAGATGCTGAACTCGAGGGAACAGATGCATGAGTAAAAAGGAAAAACACATACCCACT
>Ga0256840_1000014_pt1 | contig 117161 bp, 107 predicted proteins | sample 355202metaG_FD_185969 | JGI IMG/M metagenome (GOLD analysis project Ga0256840, IMG submission 185969) | Hydrothermal vent microbial communities from Mid Atlantic Ridge, Atlantic Ocean - 355-202 | ecosystem: Environmental > Aquatic > Marine > Hydrothermal vents | place: Atlantic Ocean: Mid... | reverse complement strand
CATGCTTTACGCCCAAATTCATCCGCGCCATATCATCTGGCGTGTTCACCATAAAAAATAGCGCAAAGGTGAGCGCATTGACCCCTATTAAAATGGGAAATGCATATAAAATTCTTCTTACAATATAGGCAAACATGGAGGTCTTAATTCTACAGATTGAATAGTAATGGGTATACAGTATAAAACTGTTTTCGCACATCAGTTAATTCTAATATAGAATAGTGTTATCTTATTTATCAATTAAGGACACAAAAAATGGCAAAAACAGTGATGGATCTTGTGCAAGCGGCAAAATCTGAAATCAACGAAATAAGCATTGAACAAGCAAATGATATGTTAATGCATGGTGCTATCATGCTGGATGTGCGCGAACTATTAGAATATGAGACGGGCCATATTCCAAAAGCACATCATATTTCACGCGGTATGCTGGAATTTGCAATTGGCAATCACCCTGAATTTCAAGATAAAAATGCACCTATTGTTGTCTATTGTAAAAGTGGCGGCCGTTCAGCTCTGGCAACAGCAACTTTGCAACAACTTGGCTATCAAAATGTCCATTCTATGCTGGGTGGTTTTGATTTGTGGAGCGAGGGAGCCGATATTCCACCTGAGACACAAGCCTAAATTATTCGTGAGGAAATTATAATGAATTTATTCAAACTGCTTTTACTTATAGTAATAAGTGCCCTTTTTAGTAGCAATACTTTTGCTGTTGAAACCCAAATCACAATTCGTGCTAAAGCGGTTGATGCCAAATTTATTGGTTCAAGCGTAGGTGGCTTACGTGTTGTTGTTACTGATGCAGAAACAGGTGAAATTCTTGATACAGGTTGGATCCGTGGTGGAACAGGTAGCACGGATACTATTATCAAAAACCCGATTACTAGAGGACAATCTATAGCTGATGAAAACACCGCACGTTTTGTAGCTAAGGTTGATATTTCTAGCCCGCGCTTAGTAAAGTTTACGGTGCTTGGGCCTTATGCCTATCGTCAATCTTTACAGGAAGCAAGCATTACTTCGTGGGTTATTCCTGGCAAAGATATTATGGGCGATGGCCTTATATTAAATATGCCGGGCTTTATTATCGACACTTGGACAAGTGTAATGGAAGGCGGCATTGTGCAAATATTTGCTAGTAGCGCCATGCTTTGTGGTTGTAAAATTTCACATAATACGCAGTGGAATCCACGTAATTTTGAGGCAAAAGCAATCATAATGCGTGATGGCGAGAAAATCACAGAAGTCGATCTTCCTTTCACAGGGCCTGTCGCTATCTTCTCAGGAGAAACTAAGCTTGAAGATGCAGGTCATTACAAAGTCATTGCTTATATTATTGACCAGAAAACGGGCAATGTCGGTGTGGACCGCACAATATTTGAAATCAATTCAAAATAATGTGTAACATTCTGTATTTTTAGTAGTCATATTCTGTATAACCACAATAATAGAGATGGAATAATGAATACAGCTTCTTGTCCCGTATCAGGCGCAGGTTTAGGCTTGCGCCGTAGTTTTATGGATGAGTTTATGACTCTAGACCATAAGCCTGCTGATTTTCTTGAAGTTGCACCAGAAAACTGGATGAATTTAGGTGGTGCTTTAGGCAAGAAATTTTCTCAAGTGGTTGAACGCTACCCTATGGTTTGTCATGGTTTATCGTTGTCGATTGGTAGCCCAGCGCCACTAGATGAGCATTTTTTAATCCAACTAAAGAAGTTTCTCGATACACATAATATAGCGTGTTACAGCGAGCATTTAAGCTATTGTAGTGATGATGGTCATCTTTATGATTTAATGCCTATACCTTTTACTGAAGAAGCCGTAATACACACTGCTAAGCGTATTCAGCGCGTGCAAGATATCTTAGAACGCCGCATCGTTATGGAAAACGTATCTTACTATGCAGCGCCCGGCCAAGAAATTACTGAAATTGATTTTCTCAATGCCGTCGTTGAACAAGCAGATTGCGATTTATTATTAGATGTTAATAATATTTATGTGAATAGTATTAACCATAATTACGATGCTGAGAGCTATATGAAATCAGTAGATAGCAAACGCATTGCCTATATCCATATTGCTGGACATTATGATGAAGCAGATGATCTAAAAGTTGATACGCATGGTGCTGATATCATCGATCCTGTGTGGCAGTTATTAGAAAAAACATATCAATATCATGGTGTTGTTCCTACTTTATTAGAACGCGACTTTAATATTCCATCAGTAAGCGCCCTAATTGAAGAAGTAGATCAAATTAAACACTATCAAGCGCAAGCAGAACAAGAGCACGCTAATGTCGCAACCGCATAGCTTTCCAAGTTTCATAGAAACCCAGTATCAGTTTGCGGGCCATATTCGCGACCCTGAAAATAATCCTGCACCTGACAATATAGAAGCTCGTCGAATGACTATTTATCGTGAGCTTTTTTATAATAATATTGAAGGGTTTATTGCTAATGGTTTTCCTGTTTTAAGAGAAATCACTGCTGACAAAGACTGGCATAATATGATCCGCGATTTTATGGTGAAGCATCGCTGTAAAACACCGTTGTTTCATGAAATATCTCGTGAGTTTATGGCTTATCTTGATAATGAACGCGATTTTAAAAACGATCCTATTTTCATCAAAGAGTTGGTTCATTATGAGTGGGTTGAATTGGCTCTCAGTGTTTTAGATGCTGATGTTAAGCCTATCCTCGTCAATGATGAGCAAGATGTTTTGGCATTGCAATTGAAAACTTCACCGTTAGCATGGTCATTAGCTTATCAATTCCCCGTTCACCAAATTGGACCTGACTTTCAGCCCCATGAACCAAGTGAAACACCCGTGTATTTATTGGTTTATCGTGCCCAGGATGACGAAATAACATTCTTAGAGCTAAATCCCGTGAGCATGCGACTTATCGAACTATTAAACGAAGGTTTAACAGGACAAAATGCTGCTGAACAGATTGTGGATGAGTTGCAGCATCCTAATGCTGATATTGTTATTGATGGTGCTCGGGTGTTAATCAATGATTGGCTACAACGCCAAGTTTTAATATAAAACCACAGAGACACGGAGAGCACAGAGGAAAATAAAACTATTTTAGAACTCTGTGTTCTCCGTGTCTCTGTGGTGAATAATTTAAGCTTAACTAGTTGCTAGCTTTATAGCTTCTTCAGATAAACGCGTGATTTCATCCCAGTTTTCAGAGTCTACTAAATTAGCTGCACACATCCAAGAACCACCCACACAAGCTACATTTGGTAAATTGTAATAGTCTTTCACGTTCTTCTGATTCACGCCACCTGTTGGGCAAAATGTAATTTGCGGAATCGGCGCACCAATTGATTTCAACATAGGAATGCCGCCTGCCGCTTCAGCAGGGAAGAATTTCATTTCAGTAATGCCTTTTTCTAATAAACGCATGGCTTCACTTGGGTTTGCAACCCCCGGTAATAATGGAACACCTGTTGCAATAGCAGCATCAATCATTTTATCTGTTGTACCGGGGCTAACAATGAATTCTGCACCCGCGGCAATCGCTTTGTTCAGTGTATCAATATTAATAATTGTACCCGCGCCTACAATGGCATCTGGTACTTCTGCTTTAATACGTGTGATTGATTCTAAAGCCGCTTCTGTACGCAATGTAATTTCTAAAACGGTGATTCCACCTTTAACTAATGCTTTTGCTAAAGGCACGGCATGCTCAACATTATTAATGACCATCACGGGGACAATCGGTGATGAATTCATTATTTCTTTAATTGTTTTGCTCATTGTTTTTTTATTCCAAAATTTTTGTTAATTAATTAAGTTAGTTTAGATTTCATCATTATTGAACATGTTGATCGCGCCTGTTTCTGCTGATGAAACACCCCGACGGAAGCTATCAAATAATTCTCTACCCATACCGTAATGATGGTCTATGCTACCTTTAATGCATTGTGTACGACTTTCAAAGGTGTCATTATCGATTTGAATATTTAATCGGCCTGTTTGAGTATTCAGGTAAATCATATCGCCGGTGCGCACACGTGTAAGTGGCCCGCCTATCTCACATTCTGGACACATATGAATCGCAGAAGGTACTTTACCTGATGCGCCTGACATACGACCATCGGTGACAATTGCAACTTTAAAACCTTTATCTTGTAGTGAACCTAATAACGGTGTCAATTTATGCAATTCAGGCATACCGTTCGCTTTTGGTCCTTGGAATCGCAGTACCACAATCAAATCTTTTTCCATTTCACCACGATTAAATGCGGCCACCACATCATCTTGATCGTCAAAGACCATAGCGGGTGCTTCAACCACTTGATGCTCTTCTGCCACCGCAGAAATTTTAGACATACCCCGGCCTAAATTACCCTGAATCAGGTGCAAACCACCGGTACTGGAGAATGGTTTTTTAATCGTTCCAATAACCTGATCATCTAATGATTTTTCAGGGCCTTCTTCCCATATCAGTTTATTATCAACAAGCTTCGGTTCTTGTGTATAACTACTCATACCACGCGTTGGTGCAACAGTCATAAGATCTTCATGCATTAAACCATGTTTCAATAGTTCACCAATTAATACCCCCATACCACCGGCCGCTTGGAAGTGATTAATATCTGCATCGCCGTTAGGATAGATCCGTGTAAGCAATGGAATAATTTTAGTGATTTTGTCGTAATCGTCCCAATTGACGATAATACCCGCCGCACGTGCAACCGCAATCAAATGCATAGTATGGTTTGTTGAACCACCTGTCGCCATTAAACCAACAATTGCATTGACGATGGCTTTCTCGTTGATCATATATCCAAATGGGCGGAAATCATCGCCCAGCGCCGTATATTTCAATACTTGTTCTGTTGCGCTTTTTGTTAACGCTTCACGTAAAGGCGTACCGGGATTTATAAACGAGCTACCAGGTAAGTGAAGCCCCATCATTTCAACCATCATTTGATTACTGTTCGCTGTACCATAGAATGTGCATGTGCCAGGGCTATGATAAGAATCTGATTCTGCTTTTAATAATGCATCCCGTCCTACTTTACCTTCTGCATAAAGCTGGCGAATACGTACTTTTTCTTTGTTTGGCAAACCGCTCGGCATTGGGCCACCTGGTATAAATACCGCAGGTAGATGACCAAAACTCAATGCAGAGATTAATAAGCCTGGTACGATTTTGTCACAAATCCCTAAAAATACCGCACCATCAAACATATTATGACTTAAGCCAATAGCGGCCGACATTGCAATAACATCACGACTAAATAAAGACAACTCCATGCCTGGCTGACCTTGTGTTACACCATCACACATTGCAGGTACTCCGCCCGCAAATTGTGCAACACCACCTGCTGCTGCTGCTGCCTTTTTAATAACGTCAGGATAATCTACATAAGGTTGATGTGCCGACAACATATCGTTATAAGCTGAAATGATGCCGATATTAGCTTTAACATTACCTGATAAATCAGTCTTTTCAGCCGCAGAACATGCGGCAAAGCCATGTACTAAATTACCACAGGCTAATTGAGAGCGATGCGGGCCTTGTTCTACCGCTGCATCGACGCGCGCTAGGTAAGTTGCACGTGTTAATTTACTACGCTTAATTATATCGTCAGTTACCGCTTCTAATACTGGATGAACCATATTCATTATTCTCTCTTAATACTTTGTTTTTATTCTACAAAGTTAAATTTTTGTACGGTTTAAGTTGAATAAAACCGTATTCTGGATATTTTTTATGACCTTTAATTCTACCGCGAAACATGACTTTTCGCACGGATAGTTTACCTAAATTAGTACTATTCTCAGACACTCCTCTTTATTCAAGAAAGAAAAATCACATGTGGAACAATAACTAAGGATAAAATAATGAGATTTTCTATAGAATACTTATTGTTAATAAATGCCTTAATTTCAGTATACTCTGGAAAACTCCTGCCACTAAAAAGCCAAAACCATTATCTGGCGGGTGCGCACACGTTACTAAATCTGAGAAAGTCCTAAACTATTTAATACCATCACATTAGAATTTGTTGCTATTATTCTTTATAACTTAAGGTATGATCACGCACTAAATAATTCTTTAAAATTGAAACATTTCACCTTATGACCGAAAATAAACCGCTACGAACCGTGCGTAGCTTCGTTCGCCGAGAAGGACGACTCACGCCAGGACAACAACGCGCAATCAACACCCTTTGGGCAGATTATGCCATTGATGAAGGTGAATCATTACTTGATCTTAATGAAATATTTGGTCGAGATGCACCCAAAGTTTTAGAAATTGGTTTTGGTAATGGCGCATCATTAATTCAAATGGCCATTAAGCAACCAGATCAGGATTTTCTCGGTGTGGAAGTACATCGCCCTGGCGTTGGGCAATTACTTAAAGGCATCGACGAACATGGTTTATCTAATTTACGTGTCGTATGCACGGATGCTGTCGAGTTATTAAAACATCGTATAAACAATAGCACTCTGGATCGTGTTCAACTTTATTTTCCCGATCCTTGGCATAAAAAGCGCCATAATAAACGACGCATCATTCAACCCGCATTTGTGGATCTCCTCACAGAAAAAATCAAGTCTGGCGGTCACTTACATATGGCGACAGATTGGCAACATTATGCACAACAAATGCTAGATGATTTATCGCAAAACACTCTTTTTGAAAATTGCTCAGATAACGACACATATATAGATAGGCCTGATTACCGCCCATTAACCAAGTTTGAACAGCGAGGCCTTAAATTAGGCCATGGTGTATGGGATCTCCTCTATAAACGACAATAATTTAATGCTAAAACTTGCGCCGATAGCTTGCATGCGATAAGTTTCGTTTTTGATTACATATTTATGACAAGGGAAATAATATGGTTCAGCATAAAACTTTAAAAATTAGCGCCTTACTAATAGCATCTGCTTTTAGCACGATAAGTTATGGCGCCGGTTTTGCCGTAGCAGAACAAAGTGTAAACGGGCTTGGTCGTGCTTTTGCCGGACAAGCCGCTGTCGCCGAAGATGCAAGCACCATATTTTTTAACCCTGCTGGTCTGACTTATTTATCTGGTTCAGAACTTCTTGTCGGGGTGAGCCTTATTAACCCGCAAAGTGATTTTAATAACGATGGTTCGCAATTACCTGCCGCCTTAGGTGGAACGGCCTTAACGGGTAAAGGTGATGATGCAGGTGAACTTGCCGCCGTACCAAATATTTATTATGCCCATCGTTTTAATGATGATGTGGTTTTTGGTATAGGTGTGAATGCTCCCTTTGGTCTGGTTACAGAATATGATGATGATTGGGTCGGACGCTACCATGCAATAAAATCTGACCTTATGACAATCAATATCAATCCATCGATGGGTTTCAAAGCCACAGACCGCCTTTCACTCGGTTTTGGTGTAAACCTTCAATATATTGATTTAGAGCTTACTCAAGCGGTTGATTTTGGTGCTGCCTGTGCAAAAGTTGCCGTAAATCCTCTTGCCCCCGCTCCACTTCGTGGTTCAGCTGCAACATGTGCTCAACCTCAGCAGCATGATGGTAAAGCAAAACTAAGCGCTGATGATTGGAGCTGGGGATTTAATCTAGGTCTAATATTTCAAGCAACCGATGCTACACGTTTAGCCTTAGCTTATCGTTCAAAAATATCTCACCATTTAACCGGAGAAGGAAAATTTCAACTTCCTAATAATGCGGCAGTACAAACTGTAATGGGAGCAATTGGTGGTTTCGATAAAGCCGCAATTTCAGGTAATGTTGACTTACCTGAGTCACTCTCATTCGCAATTCATCACCAAATCAATAATCAATGGGCGGTTTCAGCAGATGCATCTTGGACACGTTGGGAGCGATTTAAAGAATTGGCTATTTCTTCGCCAGATCCTAGTAGCAATTTAAACAGTGTAAAAGAAGAAAATTGGGATAACGTGATGCGTTATGGTATTGGATTGACCTATGCTCATAATGACAAGTGGACATTCCGTGGTGGTATTGCCTATGATGAAAGCCCAATTTCAGATAAATATAGAACACCCCGTATACCCGGTGAAGATCGTAAATGGGTGGCGGTAGGTGCTAGCTACAAATACTCAGATCATATGTCGGTTGATGCAGGCTATACCCATATTTTTGTTAGTGACCCCAGTCTGAATGACTTAACTTCATCAGGATATGTCTTAAAAGGTGATTTTGATGCCAGTGTCGATATTTTAGCAGTTCAAATGCGTTGGTTGTTCTTATAAAATTATAGACAAGGTATGACAAATGGCCATAAGTGTTCCTACTGATGTAATTCCTTTAGAACAAGCCGGAACATTATATGGCTTGTTTTGTGAACGATTAAAACGTAGCCCCCACCATGCGGCTTATCACAATTATTCAACTAAAGATAAATCGTGGTATGACATTACATGGGAAGAAGTCGCGACACAAGTCGCCCGCTGGCAAGATGCATTAGAAAAGGAAGGACTAGAGCCTGGTGACCGAGTTGCAATCAACCTAAAGAATTGTAAAGAATGGGTATTTTTTGATCAAGCGGCTATGGGCTTAGGCCTTATTGTTGTACCTCTTTATCCTGATGATCGTCCAGATAATGTAGCTTATATCCTCCAAGATGCTGATGTTAAATTACTTTATTTGCAAACTGCAGCGCAGTGGAAGCGGCTAATACCTTCTATTACCGAAGAGCATAACCTCAAACGCGTTGTAATACGCAATATTGAAGAGGCTGAATTGTCCTCTCCTGCTATGTATGCTGAGCATTGGTTACCAGAAAATTGGGGGGTTATCCGCGAATGGGATACGGAACCCCATCAGCTAGCCTCTATTATCTACACTTCTGGTACAACAGGGCGGCCTAAAGGTGTCATGCTTAGTCACCATAATATGCTTTCTGTGGCATCGGGCGCATTGCAATTTATGGATATTTTGCCTAGTGATATTTTTCTATCGTTTCTACCGCTTTCACACACATTAGAACGTACTGCAGGTTATTATTTACCCATGATGGCGGGATCAAAAGTCGCTTATGCACGTGGAATTCCTCAGCTTGCTGATGATATGACTACAGTAAAACCGAGTATTATGATTGCTGTACCTCGCATATTTGAACGAATTTATACGCGCTTACATAGTCAAATAGCAGACAAATCAGTTATCGCGAAAGGTTTATTTAAAACGACATCTAAAGTCGGTTGGTCAAAATTTCAATATAAGCAAGGTCAAGGTTGGTGGCACCCAAGTTTTCTTGCGTGGCCACTATTAAATAAAGTGGTGGCTTCAAAAGTAAAAGAACGTTTTGGTGGTAATATGCGCGTTATCGTAAGTGGTGGCGCTGCCCTACCAGAACAAGTGGCTAAATTGTTTATCGGCTTAGATATGTGTTTATTACAAGGTTATGGTCTAACTGAAACTAGCCCGGTGATCAGTGTTAACTCTCCAGATAATAATATTCCAGCCAGTGTCGGTCGCCCTATTCCTGGTGTTGCTGTAATGATTGGTAATAATGATGAATTATTAGTGCGTGGGCCTGGCAATATGTTGGGTTATTGGAATAATCATAAAGCAACAGCACAAACTATCGATGCACAGGGTTGGCTACACACGGGAGACCAAGCACGCATTGATGACAATGGACATATTCATATTACAGGCCGTATTAAGGATATTTTAATACTCAGTAACGGTGAAAAAGTACCGCCTGGTGATATTGAATCTGCCATTATTATGGATCCAATTTTCGAGCAAGCATTAGTCTTAGGTGAGGGTGAATCCTATTTATCTGCTTTATTAGTGCTTAACTCTGATCTGTGGTTTGCCTTGGCAAAAGAACACGAATTAGATGGCTTTGATCATGATAGTCTTAACAACAAAGCGCTACATAATGCGATTATGAAGCGTTTACGGGATCTGCTACACGAATTCCCTGCCTATGCGAGGATTCGACGTGTCACGTTGACACTAGATGCGTGGACTGTAGAAAATGCCTTAATGACGCCGACAATGAAGGTTAAGCGTCCTAAAGTCATCGAACATCATCAAGCAGATATTGAGAAAATGTACGATAGTTAATAAATGTCTTCAACAAGTAAAATAGCGCTAAGCTTATAACGACCTAAGGCGCAGTTTCATAACAGCTTCAACGGTTAAGAATGATCCTAAAACAAGTATTCGATCCCCTGTAACTGCGTCTTTCAGTGCTGTTTTATAGGCTTCAATCACTTGTTCCTTTTGTATGATATTAGACTGGGGTATAGTTTCTGCTAACACAGAGGCTAGTGCCTCACTCGTCATTCCCCTACTACCTTCTAGACCTGCAACATACCAATTATCAATAGATGTTTGCAGTTCTTTAATCACCGCTCTAGGATCTTTATCTTTTAACATAGCTAATACTGCTATAGTTCGCCCTTCACACGGCATTTCAGTCAACAATTTGGCGAGATTTTGAGCACCTTGTTGATTATGTGTAACATCAAAGATCTGTTCAACATCACCGGCTATTTGTTGAAAGCGACCTGCTAATTTGACGAATTGTAGACCTGATGAAATCTGTGCTTTAGATATAGTATATTTATGGCGATCAATTAATAACTCAACAACCTGTAATACGGCGGCAGAATTTTGCAACTGGTACGATCCAACTAGTGCTGGTAAGGCTAAATTGTTTAGCTTATTGTTATGGCTTTTCCACTGCCACTGATGATCGCCTTCAGCAACAAACTCAAAATCTTTCCCTGACTGATAAACTGGTGCTTGTAGTGATTTTGCATAATTCAAGATGCTCTGTGGCGGTGATGATTGAGAACAAACAACAGGCATTTTTTTACGTATAATCCCGGCCTTCTCAGCACCAATTTGTTCACAATCAGTGCCTAACCAAGTGGTATGGTCTAAACTGATGGGGGTTATCAATGCAATATCACAATCAAATAAATTTGTGGCATCTAGGCGTCCTCCCATTCCCACTTCCAAGATAGCAATGTCGATTTTCTGCTCACAAAAAATATCAACTGCAGCGAGAGTAGCAAACTCAAAATACGTTAGGGAGATCTCATCGCGTGCAGTATCAATTCGATCAAAAGAATGACAAATCAGCTCATCATCACAGGGAATATTATTAATACAAATACGTTCGTTATATTCAAGTAAATGTGGAGATGTATACGTACCCACCTTATAGCCTGCTTCGTATAAAATTGATGCAAGCATAGCGACAGATGAGCCTTTACCATTTGTTCCAGCAACGGTAACAACTGTGAAAGGTAAATTTGAACTTCCTGCTAAACGCTTCCACACTTGCCCGATACGAGCCAACCCGGGATCAACTTTGGTAAAATGAAGTTCTTCCTGCCATTGCAACCACTCAGGCAAGGTTTTAAATCGCATTTAATCTACCTTAAGAAATGCGAATTAAGCTGCCGCGTGCTTTTGCAACATCGACAATATACTTGATAAGCGATCACGCATATCCCGACGATCTACAATCATATCTACAGCACCGTGCTCTAATAAAAACTCACTACGTTGAAAGCCTTCAGGTAATGTTTCACGCACAGTTTGTTCAATGACACGAGGGCCTGCAAAACCAATTAATGCTTTTGGTTCAGCTACATTAATATCGCCTAACATAGCTAAGCTTGCTGAAACACCGCCCATTGTTGGATCGGTTAACACTGAAACAAACGGGATACCAGCCTGGCTAAGTTGTGTTAGAACAGCACTTGTTTTGGCCATTTGCATTAATGAAAATAGACCTTCTTGCATACGTGCGCCACCACTTGCTGAAAAGCAGATAAGCGGTACTTTCTTTTCTAATGCAACGTGAGCCGCACGAACAAATTTTTCACCGACCACAGCCCCCATGGAGCCGCCCATAAAGCTAAAATCAAACGATACTGCAACTACAGGTAAGTCATTTATCGAGCCTTCCATCGCCAGAAGTGCATCATTCTCGCCTGTTTTCTTTTGAGCTTGGCTAATACGATCTTTATATTTTTTGCTATCTTTAAATTTCAATGAATCAACAGGTTTAACATTCGTTGCAATTTCTGTCCGTTCACCATCATCAAGAAAGCTTTCTAAGCGAGTTCGTGCATTGATTCGCTGATGATGATCGCATTTAGGACAAACGTGTAAATTACGTTCTAATTCTGCGCGGTATAGAACACTGTCACAGGCTGAGCATTTGCACCAAACCCCTTCTGGTACCGATTTGCTACGTGCTGTTGTACGAATTTTTGACGGAATTAATTTTTCAAACCAACTCATTTTTGTCACCTATATTATTTTAAGCCATATCACTGGCATTAATGGCATGGCGCATTTCAGCAAGTATTGCAGCAACAGATGCAGGTAATGCTTCTGGATTTTCTGTATGATCTTCTATGCAACGCACTAAAGTGCTGCCGACAACAACCGCATCAGCAATTTTTGCAACCGCAGCAGCCGATTGGCCATCACGAATGCCAAAACCCACACCCAATGGTAAATCAGTTAACTCTTTTAATTGTTGTGTTTTACTTTCAACTTCTGTTACATCTAACACAGCGGAACCTGTTACACCCTTGATTGAAACATAATAAATAAAGCCTTTCGCATGTTCAGCAATATAGGCCATTCGTTCTTGTGTCGTTGTCGGTGCAACTAAAAAGATAGTGTCAATTTCATGCTTATCCATTAGTGGCAAAAATTGATCTGACTCTTCTGGAGGAAGATCGACAGTTAACACACCGTCGACACCCGCCTGTTGTGCTTTTTGAGCAAAAGCTTCATACCCCATGACTTCCAGAGGATTCGCATAACCCATTAGTACAATCGGCGTTATTGTGTCTCTTTCTCTAAACTGACTTACCATATCTAAAACACTATGAATGGATACATTATTCTTTAATGCTCGTTCACATGCTTTTTGAATAACAGGACCATCAGACATAGGATCAGAAAAAGGGACGCCTAACTCTAAAATATCCGCACCCGCATCAACAAGCGCATGTAGCATAGGCACAGTAACCCATGGCTCGGGATCACCAGCAGTAACATAAGAAATTAAAGCCGTTTGCCCATCAGCCTTTAACTTTTCAAAACATTGACTAATTCGACTCACTTTTGATCCTCAAAATTTAATCCAGCTAACGCTGCAACCGTATGCATATCTTTATCGCCCCGGCCAGACAGATTAACCAGTAATATCTGATCTGTTGTCATCGTCGGTGCTAATTTAGTGGCATAAGCCAATGCATGGCTTGATTCTAGTGCCGGAATAATACCTTCTATGCGTGTCAAATCATGAAATGCTTGCAAAGCTTCATCATCGGTAACAGATACATATTTTGCACGACCGATATCTTTTAATAAGGCATGTTCAGGACCGACACCTGGGTAATCTAAACCTGCTGAAATAGAATGTGTTTCAATTATCTGACCATTTTCATCTTGCATTAAGTATGTGCGGTTACCGTGTAACACACCTGGTGACCCTGCACATAATGGTGCGGCATGCTCACCTGTTTCAATACCGTGACCACCACCTTCAACACCGTACATTTCAACACTTTCATCGCCGATAAAAGGATGAAATAAACCAATGGCATTTGACCCTCCACCAATGCAGGCAATAAGTGCGTCTGGTAATTTTCCAGCGGACTTCAAGATCTGATTGCGCGCTTCTCGACCAATAATTGTTTGAAAATCCCTCACCATTTCAGGATAAGGGTGTGGCCCTGCAACGGTTCCAATAATATAAAATGTATTATCAACATTTGTTACCCAATCACGTAACGCTTCGTTGAGTGCATCTTTTAGCGTGCGAGAACCTGATTCAACAGGTATGACTTCAGCACCCAGCAATTTCATACGATATACATTCTGTGCTTGGCGCTGTACATCTTCTGCACCCATATAAACCACACACTCAATGCCTAACCGCGCTGCAACCGTTGCAGTGGCAACACCATGTTGGCCAGCACCCGTTTCAGCAATAATTCGTGTTTTGCCCATGCGTTTAGCCAACAATGCTTGGCCAATGGTATTGTTTACTTTATGCGCACCAGTGTGATTCAAATCTTCGCGTTTAAGGTAGACTTGAGCACCACCTAATTTTTTACTCCAATTTTCTGCATGATATAAAGGGGACGGTCGACCCACAAAATCAGCTAAATCTTTATCCATTTCAGCTTGAAATTCAGCATCATTTTTATATCGCTTATACGCCTCTTCAAGCGAATAAATCGCCTCCATCAACGTTTCACCGACAAAACGACCACCATAGTTGCCAAAATGACCTTTATCATCCGGATAGTTATCGTAATAATTATCACTGTTTTCAGACATTTACTACCTCTTGCATAAATTTTCTTACCTTATCTTGATCTTTTATTCCCTTAGACAATTCAACACCGCCACTCACATCTACGGCATAGGGTTCTACTTGTTTTATTGCCTGAGCTACATTCTCAGCATTTAACCCACCGGCAAGAATAACCGGCACGTTAATATTAGGCACTAATGACCAGTCAAATACTTGGCCAGTACCTCCGGGGATACCTGGCTGATAGCTGTCTAATAACAGCGCAGAGGCTGATGCATATTGACGTACAGCCTTTTTTAAATCAATCCCATCACGCATTCTTAATACTTTCATATAAGGGTGACCAAATTGTTCACAGTATTCTACGGATTCATCACCATGAAATTGTAAAATGCCAATAGGTAATGTAGCTATACATGCTTGTACATATTCAGGGTCAGCATCAACAAACAGAGCAACAATGCTCACAAAAGGAGGTAAACCTACAACAATATCTTGTGCTTGCGCAATCGTTACGGCTCGTGGGCTAGGTGCATAAAACACTAAGCCTAAAGCATCAGCACCCATTTCAACTGCAAATTCAGCATCTTGGCGCCGAGTGATACCACAAATTTTAACCCGTGTTCTCATTAATTTTATCTGAGAATTAAAGTGCTCATTTTACCAGACCACGGGGAAAGCTGACAGCTTTGGTAGATCATATTTTTCGGGGTAAGCCACATTTACAAAATAAAGACCCTCAGGAGCCGCCGTGATCCCACCCTGAGATCGCTCGCGACTTTCAAGTACTTCTTTTGCCCATGAGACGGGTTTATCACCTTGGCCAATAGGCACTAATACACCGACAATATTGCGCACCATGTGATGCAAAAATGACCTTGCAGTCACATCTATTGCGATACAATTATCGTGTCGAGTGACCTTTATGCTTTCCATGGTTTTAAATGGACTGTGTGCTTGGCAAAGCTTGGCGCGAAAAGCAGAGAAATCATGGTGACCTATTAATACATCTGCCGCCAATTGCATTTTCTGTTCATCTAATGGAGCAAATAGCCACCACATGCGATTATGTTGAAGAGATGAGCGGCCTACACGGTTGTAGATTAAATATCTATAACTTCGATTTAGGGCTGAAAAACGGGCGCTGAAGTCATCATCTACTGGTCTAGCCCAGACTACATTGATATCATTAGGTAAGTTAGAATTTAAACCTAAAATCCAGTTGCGTTCACTACGCTTCGCGCGGGTATCGAAATGAACGACTTGTTGTAAAGCATGAACACCTGAATCTGTTCGCCCTGCGGCTACAGTCTTAATGGGTTCATTTGCTACTTTACTTAATGCCGTCTCGATACAAGCTTGGACTGTTGGCTGTGAGGGCTGAACTTGCCAACCTGAATAGCGTGTTCCTTCATATTCAATGCCCAGTGCTACTCTCACCCACGGTCCATTATTTCAAATTATTTAGCAAGCTTTGAGCACGTGATTGCTGCTCATCATTGCCTTCTTGTAATACCTCATTCAAGATGTTCTTCGCACCATCTGGGTCACCCATATCAACATATGCGGCAGCTAAGTCAAGTTTAGTCTCCGCTTCATCGACTTCATCAAAGTCACCGATGTCAAACTCCACGTCATCTGCACCAATATCTAACTCTTCAAGCTCTGCAACTTCTTCAGTTGTCGTTTCAGTGATAAGTTCAGGAATATCATCTTCAATGCTTTCAGTAACAATTTCATCAAGATTAATCTCTGCCAATGCATCTGTTTCATCTGACACTTCTGTCAAATCATCTGAAGTGTCCAGCACTAATTCAGCAGCATCTTTGAGTGAATCATCATCTGACTCAAGCTCAGGGCTATCTTCTATTTCAATATCAAACGATAGCGGTGTATCTAAGTCTAAATCGTTATCATCGTTACTAGAACCGCTCTCTAAATCAAAATCAGTATCAAACGACAGCGTTTGTTCATCGTCACTGTTTTCTTCAACTGCTTCTTCTAATGATTCATCTAAATCAAACTCTAGTGGGGTTTCACTTTCTTCATTTATTTCAAGAGTTTCAGGTTCTATAATATCTGGCGTATCAGCCAAATCAGCCATTAATTCAACCTCTTCTGTAGGCGCTAGTAATGCATTTTCAGGTTCTAATTCCTTACCCCAAGCAACTATTTCTTGCCACTCAGCAGAATCTTTATCTATATCAATATCTGCAATTAATTTGTTAAATTCTTCTGGCTGTTTTTGGTGATAAGCTAACGCCACTAATTTTAATGCTACCCCTTGATTTTTTGGATCTTGAACTCTTGCTCGCTCTACAACAGCATGCGCCTCATCATATTCACCATAAGCGATCGACATTTCTGCTTGATTAAGTAAGTCATCTATATCTTCTTCTGGGTTAACTAGGATTTCCGATGCTTCGTCAACTGTTAGCTCTTCATTTTCATCAGCTAGCTCTGTATTATCATCTGTCGTTTCTATTTCACTATTATCAACGCCATCTACAGATTCAGTATCGACCCATTCATACTCTTCGTCTTGATTACGACGCCGTGCAAACAACCATGCGAGCAACCCTAAGAATAAGGCTCCAAGCCCGCCCAATACGGCTGTTTTATTTTCTGAAATAAAGGTTTTTATTTTATTCACTAAACCTGGTTTGCTAGCATCTGTAACCGCTGACTCTTCAACTGTGTCTATTTCAGCATAAGGAAGAATTTCTTCTTCTTCCAGTTCGACCACAGAATCAGTCATTTCATCCATTGGAGAAGCAATATCGATAACATCTAAATCAGCGTCTGTTGCTGGAAATAGGTAGTCCCCTCTGAGTTCTGCTTCTTCTCTTGCAGCATCAGCAGCTGCTGCTATGGCAGCTTCATCAACCATTCTTTCTACTTGTAAGGAATCATGACTCATTGAAGGCGTAGTAGTAAAATCTGTTTGTTCCGGCAACACAGCATCGACAGAATCTGCACCTAAAAATATATTACTTCCGCTATATACTGCTTCGGCTCTTGCCGCTTCAGCCGCTGCAGCTACTGCGGCCTCATCAACCATTCTTTCAGCTGGCATTGTAGGCATTAAGGTAGCAGAATCTTCAAGTAACGCTCCACTACTATCAACTAAATTATCAACACCTTCATCAAGCATTTCTTCTGCATCATCAACTAAGGCATCTATACCCGCATCAGTATTTTCAATTCCATCTGCAAGTTCGTCAATGGTAGAATCAGCTGCTTCAGTTTCATTTAGCGCTTGCTTCATTTCCTCAGATAAATCATCTGATGCAAGTTCGACTTTTTCATCATCTCCTAATGCACCTTGCAAGCGAGCAAGATCGGCATCTTTGACCATAATAATTCTGCGCATGATCTCTAACTGTTCTTCCATCGCATCCATTCGCGATTTGAAGTCTACATTTTCTTGTTCTTGGCCCTCTATTGTTTCTTGAGCAAGTGTTAACTGATCTCTTAATTTAGTTAGCTCATCATTTCCTAATGGAGATACTTCGTCACCACCCATCGTTGCATCGTCATTATCTACAATAAGTTGCAATCTAGCATCTGCATTGGCAACACTTTGTTCGCCAGTTGGTAATATTTCGTCATTGTTACTTGTGACTGTCGCCGCTACTTCATTTTGTTCTACGGCAACGACTTTATTATTTGCATTTTTCCATTGTTGCCATTGTTCAGCTACACGTGCAACAGCTTGTCGATTTGATAATTTTGTAATCTCATTAACACTTGGAATAGTTAAAGTCTGCCCTGTCTTAAGATTATTTATATTATTTTTTATAAAAGCATTCGGATTTTTATCAAGTAAAGCCATCATCATTTGATGTACAGACACTGAAGATGGTTTTGTTGTTAGTGCGATATCCCATAACGTGTCATCTCGCTTAGTTGGCCCATAACTATTACCGGAATAATAGTTTGTTGCCGGTGCTTGATAGCTACTCTCAGGCTGTTGATAAGTCGTCTTATTAGATGACTTTTGACTAGGGGTAGTTTTTGCTGGTGTGATTGCTTTCGCTGGCTTAACGAACACTGTCTTAGGTGGGTCTAGTAATACCGTGTACTCACGAATTAATCGACCTTCCCCTGTTGTAGCTGTCAGTAAAAAATCAACAAACGGTTCTTTAATAGGCTGCTGTGAGCTCACTTCAATCGTTGCACCCCCAGAATGCTCAACGACATTGAAGACTAATTTAGTCAAATAATGACTCCGTTCAATGCCGGCACGTGCAAACTCAGTACTGGTTGCAAGCCGAACCTGAAGATTACCTTCCTCGTCTTCTCTTAAAGCTGTCACAGGAATTTTTGCTTTAAAGGGCTCGTTAAGCGCCGATGATAACTCAAGCTTCCCTAACCCGAATGCATTGGCCTGTATTGGCGTTAATATTCCTAATGCTATTACTACCGCAATACTGGAAAACGTTCTATTCATCATCACAAATTCCTTTAAACATCTAAGCTAAGTCATTATCCTACCACTTAAAGGTAGTCATTAACCAGTATTTCTGCGATTTGAACACTGTTTAATGCTGCACCTTTACGCACGTTATCGGCCACTACCCATAAATCTAAACCGTTTGGGTGAGAAATATCTTCTCTAATTCGACCAACATAGACCGGATCAGTACCTGATCCATCCGTAACGGCCGTAGGATAACCACCATCAACGTGCTCGTCTATCACCACAATTCCTGGTGCATTCGAAAGCAATTCTTTAGCTTGCTTTGCTGTAATTTTTTCTTTCGTTTCAATGTGCAATGCTTCTGAATGACCGTAAAAAACAGGCACTCGTACCGCTGTTGGATTCACTGAAATAGTGTCATCCCCCATGATCTTCTTAGTTTCCCACACCATTTTCATTTCTTCTTTGGTATAGCCGTTATCTTCAAATACATCAATATGCGGTAACACATTGAATGAGATTTGTTTGGGGTACACATTACTTTCAACGCTGCGACCATTTAATAGTGAAGCCGTTTGTTTAGCCAGTTCATCCATAGCCGGTTTGCCTGTACCCGAGACCGCTTGATAGGTACAGACATTAACTCGCGTAATTCCGACCGCATCATAGATGGGCTTCATAGCCACCAGCATTTGAATGGTTGAACAATTTGGATTGGCGATAATGCCTCGTGTTTTATATTGAGCAATCGCTTCTGGATTTACTTCTGGAACCACTAGTGGAATGTCATCGTCATAACGAAATTCTGAAGTATTATCAATAACTACACAGCCTGCTTCAGCCGCTTTAGGAGCATAGACTTTGGAAACACTAGCGCCAGGTGAGAACAAACCCACTTGCGCTTTAGAAAAATCAAATGTTGCTAAGTCTTCAACAATTATTGATTTATTGCCAAAACTTACAGTACTACCTGCTGAGCGTTCACTCGCTAGCGCATAAACTTTGCCTACAGGAAATTTTCGCTGATGCAGAATTTCCAACATTGTCTCACCTACAGCACCTGTTGCACCAACAACAGCAACGTCAAATTTTTTACTCACAATTCACCTTGCAATTATATTCTAAGTTACTAAAGTAACTGGATTTATTTAAAATTAAACTAGAATTCACAGTGCAGAAATAACTGCGGCTCCCATTTCTGACGTGCCGACTTTAACCATTCCATCAGAATAGATGTCAGCTGTACGTAAACCTTGATCAAGCACATTGCTGACCGCTTTTTCAACACGGTCAGCTAACGTTGGTTCATCAAGTGTATAGCGTAACATCATCGCTACAGATAGAATTGTCGCTAACGGATTGGCAATGTTTTGACCTGCAATATCTGGAGCCGATCCATGTATAGGCTCATACATTCCTTTGCCATTTTCATCTAATGATGCAGAAGGTAACATGCCAATAGAGCCTGTTAGCATTGATGCACAATCAGATAAAATATCACCAAACATATTTGTAGTGACCATTACATCAAATTGCTTGGGTGCACGCACTAATTGCATCGCAGCATTATCAACATACATATGACTTAATTCAACATCAATATACCCGCTGGCAACTGTCTCCATTGTTTCACGCCATAACTCAGTGCTTTCTAGCACATTTGCTTTATCAACACTGCACAACCGGCCTTGTCTTTTTTGAGCAATATCAAAGGCCACTTTACCGATCCGGCTTACTTCGCTTTCTTTATAAACCAGGGTGTTGAAGCCTTCTTTCTCACCATTATCTAAAGTACGAATACCCCGTGGCTGACCGAAATAAATACCGCCAGTTAGCTCTCTCACAATCATTAAATCTAAACCTGAAACAATTTCTGGCTTAAGTGATGAAGCATCTGCTAATTGAGGATATAAAATAGCTGGGCGTAAATTTGCAAATAAATTTAATTTGCTACGAATACCCAGCAAGCCTTTTTCTGGGCGGACACTGATATCTAATGATTCCCATTTATAACCACCTACAGCACCTAATAAGATTGCGTCAGCTGTTAGTGACATTGCCACTGTTTCATCTGGCAAAGGAGTAGCGGTTTTATCATAAGCCGCTCCACCTATCAAACCATATTCTAGCTCAATGTCTAAACCTTCACTTTCCAATGCTTTTAAGAGCTTTACAGCCTCGTCTACAATCTCGGGCCCAATTCCATCACCCGGTAATATTACTATTTTTTTTGTCATTCTTTTATTTTCACTACGTTAAATTTAGAGCTATGAATAACTCATTACAGAAGAAACTTTATTCAGGAAAACAACCACGGTGCTTGCTGTTTTCGTACTTTTTCATATTGTTCGATTTCATCTGCGTGCTGCAGAGTTAAGCCGATATCGTCTAAACCATTTAATAAACAATGTTTTTTAAATGGATCAATATCAAAGCTTATAACCTCACCTGATGGCAAACTGATAGTCTGCTTGTCTAGATCAACTGATAACTCAAATCCTTTGGTTCTCTCAACGACATTAAACAAACTATGTACTATTTCTTCATCGAGCTTAATCGCTAAAATTCCATTTTTGCTTGTATTGCTAAAGAAAATATCTGCAAAGCTCGGAGCAATAATAACGCGAATACCGTAGTCTTCTATTGCCCATACAGCATGTTCACGACTAGAGCCACAGCCAAAATTCTCGCGAGCCAACAAAATGGTCGCACCTTGATAGCGTTGTTGATTCAGTACAAAATCTTCATTGACAGGCCTATCTGCACAACTTTCACCCGGCTCACCTAAGTCAAGATAGCGCCACTCATCAAATAAATTAGGGCCAAAACCACTTCGTTTTATTGATTTCAAAAATTGCTTTGGGATTATGGCATCAGTATCAACGTTAGCGCGATCTAAAGGTACAACTAAGCCTTGTTCTACAGAAAATGCTTGCATATATGTGGAGCTTCTACTTGTTAATTTCGTTTTAAATTAAATGTTAGGTAAAATGTTACGGGTACAGCCTGACTAATACTAGGTAATTTGGCTAACGCCATTAACTTGTCAATGCCTTTAACTAAAGAAAAATCACCCGCATTGATGACAACTGGCTTGGCGCTCACTACCGATAATTTCGCCCCAACTAAACGCGTTATTATAACATCTATTTTAAGTGGTTTGGTGTCACCATGTAATTCTAATTCGGCATCGACCGTTAATTGCTCACTGGCACCCTCAGCAATAGCATCGACGATTTCTGTATCAACAGTTGCAGAAAGGATTGCTGACGAGCATGAACCAACCTCAAATAAATGCTCTTTCATTCGCTCATCACGAACAGGATTCTGAGTATCAACACTAGCTAAATCAATTGTTACCGTTAACTTTCCTTGCTCCCCATATTGTCCCTGCAAGGATTTAAATTGATGAACTTCTGCAATATTGCCTTTTTTAATTGAAATGAAATTTAATTGTGAGGTATTTGAATCTAATATCCAGTCGGCGGCATAAGTAGGCACCGAAAATAAAGCGAGGGAAATTATCACTATTTTCAAATAGTTCTTAATCATAATTTTAGCCTTTATTTAGTTTTAATTTTTAGTTACTGCGCCTTCAACGCCATCATACTCTTTATTGAGAGATTCTATCGATTTAGTTACGCCATCGAGAATCGATGCTTTAAGTATGATTATTTCTACCCGTCTATTTCTAGCTCTATTTTCAGCACTGTCATTTGGCATAAGAGGTTGTGTATCAGCATAACCTTCTAATACAAATCGCTCTGTTGGCATTTCCCCACTATTTAACAATTCATGAACTACTGATGCCGCTCGTGACGTTGATAGCTCCCAATTAGATCGGTAGCGCGGCGTGTTAATAGGAATATTATCCGTATGTCCGGCAACAGCAATTTGTCCATCCGTTTTAACTAAAACCTCACGAATTTTATCTACTATCGGAACAAAGGCCCTATTCAGTCTTGCATCACCTGATGGGAAAGATCCTTTCTCGCGTATCCGAATAACAATTCTATTTGACTCTGTCTCAACGTCAATCAATCCCTGTGCTATTTCACCTTCTAATGCTTCTTTAAATTTTTCTGCCTCTTCAGCAATTTCTTTTTGTTGCTGTTTTGCCACTTCCTCAGCATCCATTTTCACTTTTAATGCATCGCGTGTTTCATCAATAGTATCTTGTCGCACTTCTTTCAGTGGTGTAGGTCGCGGTTCTCCTGGACTAAATTCCTGTGCAATAATACTCGTACCTTTCGGAATCTCATTGGCTGCGACCTCACGTTGTACACCGAAGGCATCATCTAAGGATTTAACAACCATTTTGTATTTCAAAGCATCCATTTCAGCAAATGATAATAGCAACACAAAAAAGCACATTAGCAATGACATTAAGTCAGCAAATGTTCCCATATAGGCTGGCAAACCCTCGGGGGGACAGTCACAATCGTGTTCTTCCTCTTCAGCTACTTCACTCATACAAAGCTCATATTGTTCGTTCGGATCATTGTTATTATTCTATTCAGCCACGGCTTCATCATTACTTTCACGCTGCGAAGCTGGCAAGAAGTTTCTTAACAACTCTTCCAATACTTTGGGGTTTTGACCTTCTTGGATACCTAAAACGCTTTGAATAATAATATTTTTATTCATTTGCTCTTCTGCGCTACGCAGTTTTAATTTATCTGATACTGGAAGTGCAAACATGTTGGCGAGCATTGCACCATAGAGTGTAGTTAATAATGCTACCGCCATCGCAGGGCCAATCGATTTAGGGTCAGACATATTAGAGAGCATTTGTACCAAACCAACTAATGTTCCTATCATGCCCATCGCAGGGCCAGCATCACCCGCTTGTTTAAATAAATCTTGGCCAATTTTATGGCGAGCCACGGTTTCATTCATTTCGGTCGATAATGCTTTTTTTACAATCGCCGGTTCATGCCCGTCAACTAACATACGAATGCCGGTAGCTAATACAGGATTATTGATTTCTTGTCCTTCTAGTGCTAGCAAACCTTCTTTTCTAGCAATACCTGCTAATTCAACGACCACTACAATTAATTCTTCAGCCGTTTCAGCTTTATGTAAAAATGCTTTTAGAGCCATTTTGATTGAACCTATCATTTGACCCAAGGTAAAACGCATCATGACCACGGCTAATGTTCCGCCCAAAACAATAACCAGTGAAGGTATATTAATAAATACGAGCGCACCAGAGCCTGTTGCAATTGTACCAATTACAAGTAGCCAGGCAATTATCACCCCTATTAATGTAGCTAAATCCACTAAATTATCTCCTTAGATAGTTCTTGTACGGTGTTCAAGCATCAATTAAGTCGTTAATTCTACCCAAAAAAAATCAAAAAATCTGTACAGTGTTCTCATTAGTTGATTTTTTGTTGTTTTTTATTTTGATAACTTATCCAAGCTGGTAATACCAGCAATACACCTATAAATATAAATAGTATTATTGGCCATAGTATCGGCCGATTCCACGTTTGCTGTAATTTAGATCGTTGTTCAATATCTACTCTACGATATTTAGTCGTATTATTCGCCATCAAATTTGGTTTTACATTTTTATTCCAGCCATGATAAAGCGAAAACTGTTTAGGGTGAAATCCCCATACCCACGGGGCATCTTCACGTATAATTGCTAACATTTCATCAATTATTTTTTGGCGCTGTTCATTGTCTGGCATAATTTTCATTTGTTCAAATAAATGATCAAACTGATCATTTTGATAATTACTGGTATTTTGCCCGCCAGAAACCAGCTTGCTATTAGGACCATAAAGTAAAAATAAGAAATTTTCAGGATCAGGGTAATCTGCATTCCAGCCCCATTGATACATCTGGGCTTGTCCTGTTTGCATTTTATCTTGAAAACGATTGTAGTCCGTTTCTCTAATGACCAACTGAATCGATAGTTTTTGGAATTGTTTTCTCATCCAATCAAAACGTGCTTTTGAATCAGGGCCACTGCCCGTAACGTCAAAATACAAAATAAGCGGCTCTCCCGTTATCCGATCGCGCCCCTCAGAATATCCAGCCTCAGCTAATAACTGACGTGCATATTTTATCGATTTTCTCTTAGTACTTCCCTGCAGCCAATTATAAACAAAGCTATTGTAGCCTTGTTCGCCTTCTTTGTAGCCAAAAATCCCCGGTGGAATAGGCCCTTGTGCAACAATTCCTCGGCCATTAGTAAATATTGAAATATATTCTTCTTGATCAATAGCAATAGAAATAGCTTGTCGTAATTTTTTAGCTCGTTCGTCGTAACCACCAACTATGGGATCGTGCATATTAAACCCAGTATAGAAAATAGACGTCTCTACCGCTGTTTTTAAATTAATTCCACGTTGTTTCATCTCCTCACTTAGTGCAAAATTGCCAGCACTACTCATTTGTATGGCTTGGTCAAAACTATCTGAACTAATACCACTAATATCATAATAACCTTGCAAAAATTTATTCCAATAAGGAATGGTTTCTTTTTCTAAAGTAAATACAACTTTATCAATAAGTGGTAATTGCTTTCCCGCATCATCCAACAGTCCTTGTTCTTTATCGCCCAGATCACCTTCCAGCGGATAATGATCCTGATGATAATTAGGGTTTTTGGTCAACACCATTCGACGATTGGGATCATTTTCTGTTAAATAATAGGGGCCAGTACCAATGGGATACCAATCTAAGGAAATATTCTTGTCGATTAAACCTTGCTGCTTATAAAAAACATCTGCCTCCCATGGCATCGGCGCAAAAAACGGCATGGCTAACCAGTATTTTAACTGGGGATATTTACCCACAACTTTAATTTGATAGCGGTATCGATCAATGACTTTCACGCCATCAAATGACATCGCTCGTAAGTCTATTTTTTTATTTTGTTGTTGATACTGTCGTAATTGATTTACATATTCTGCTAAGCCAACAATATATTCCCCCATTAACCCTACAATAGGCGAATGCACTTTCGGATGTGCTAAACGTTTAATTTGATATACATAATCTTCGGCAATTAATTCTCTGGTCGCATTCTCCTTAAAATCAAATAAAGTGGACAGTTCGTTTAACTGTTTTTCAGTAAGCTGGTGATATAAAAATTGTTGCTCTTTTGTTTTAGCAAAAGCAGGATGTGGTTGATAATAAATATTGGGCTTAATCGTTATTTCATAAATGCTATAAGCTACATTTTCTACTGGTTCGCCGGCATCAACTTCAATATTTTTTTTATTGAAATAACGCACTTTTGGTAAACTTTCAGCCGTTAATGGAATTAATTGATAAGGCCGTTTAAGGTAATGATATTGCAGTGGTGGCTCATAAATCTGCCCGGTAAAGCTGACTTCATTACTGGCATAAGAGCGTGCCGGATCAAGGTGTTTTGGTCGCAATGAAAAGGATGTGTACATAGTAGACTCATCCGTTGCTTGTTCAGAATAGGGTGAGTTCATTATTAAAAAGTCACAAGCCGTCAGGCAACACAAAGTGACAAAAATAAATAGTGGAAATCGCATCACGTTTAAATTGTTTTAGCTAAATTTACACGTTCTGCAACCGTGTCAGGAATATTTTTAATTGCTTCAATTTTTTCTAATCGTGTTAATAGACCGCAACGATTTGCTAACTGAATACTTAGCCCTGGTCTTGCATTCATTTCTAACATCAACGGGCCATGATCACGATCAAGCACAATATCAACACCAATGTATCCTAGTCCCACTAGATCATAACAATGCGCTGTTAAATTAAGAATTTGTTGCCAGTTTGGAATTTGTAAACCTATGATAGAAGCACCCGTATCTGGATGCTGGCTAATAAATTGTTCATGCCATACACCTGATAATGTCTTTCCTGTTGCCAAGTCAATGCCTACACCGATAGCACCTTGGTGCAAGTTAGCTTTGCCATCAGACTCTCTTGTGGGCAGTCTAATCATGGCCATGATCGGCACACCACGAAATACAATCGTCCGTATGTCTGGAACTCCCTGATAGCTCACATCTGCAAACACAGGATCGAACCTAACTCGTTGTTCCACCAGTGCTGTATCCGGCAAACCACCCAGGCTATACATGCCACTTAAGATATTAGAAATATAATGCCCAAACTCTTGTTCATTTATAATTTGACCATTATTTTTACGATAGCCACTCTGGCTGCGTCCAATAATAACCAATATGCCTTCACCACCGCTGCCATGAGCAGGTTTAACTACAAAGTCATCATACGGTTTTAATTTCTCAAATAGCGCTGCAATTTGCTTTTCTATTTCAACCAAAGCATATAAACGTGGAACAGCAACACCTGCAGATTCTGCAAGCCTTTTAGTTTTAATCTTATCATCAACCAAAGGATATAAAGCGCGTTTATTATAGGCAGATATATAATCGCCATTACGCTGATTCATACCGAGTATGCCCATACTTTTCATTTTCCGCCAAGGAAAGATCTGCTCAATAAATGACATTATGACAAACCTATGTGTTGAATAATAAGTTTAGCCATCGTCTTTAGCTAAGCTGGCACGAAAGCGCCATAATTCCGTTAATCGATATCCGGTATACCTTCCAAGTAATAACATGGCAGCTAAAAGTATTAATAATATTTCAGGGAATACAAAAATCATATGTTCCATTGTATCGTTACTCATAAGCAAAAAGCCCAAGGCCGCCACAACCAAACTTCCAAAGCCTTGTTGCAATGCTTCTGAAGGGCCGTGTTCTTCCCATATCAGCGACATACGCTCAATGGTCATCGCTAGAATAACCATCGGGAATAAAGCAATAGATAAGCCTTGTTCAAATCCTAGTTTGTGACTAAATACAGTAACTGCCGTCATTAAAATAATCACAATCGTTAGCACTGCTGCCAACCTCGGCACCAACAATAATTGCAAATATTCCAGATAAAATCGTATGGCAAGCCCTAGCCCTACGATTAATGTAAATAGAAATACACCCCAAAGTAACTCCGTTTCACGAAAAGCTAATGCAATCAATATCGGCATAAATGTACCAAAGGTTTTGATACCCACAACATTTCGTAATAAGACAATTAATAGCGCACCCAGCGGCACCATTAATAGTATTCGATATACATTTTGTGTTTGTATTGGCAGGCTGAATAAAGAAAACTCCATTGCTCTAGAATCCATTTCTCGTGCCCGTTGTTCTGCTAAACGAATAGGCTCTTGAGTATGACGGCTTATCGCAAAGTCTAAACTACTCTCTTTGCCGCCATCAACATTGAATATTGCTTGTTCTGCATTCTCCCAAATGAGCACATTATCAGGCAATTCACTTGCACTATTCTCAGGATTAAAAGAAAGCCATTCTTGTTCATTATGAACTTGTAGCCAAGGTACTAATTTACTATGGCGAGCACCTTCACGCAGAAATAATACATTCACTGTTCTAGAGGGAATTCGGGCTCCTGCGAGTACAAGCCTAATTAAATCAACTCGCTCGCCTATTGTGTTCACCTTGCTCAATAATATTTGAACGTTTTCATCGGGTATTTCTGAATTAAAGCGCAATAACAATTCACGTGTAAACGTTTTTACATCTGCTGATTTTTGACGCACTTCTTCCAATAAGGCGGTGATTGCTGTTGCTGTATCTTCTGGATATTGAGGTATACTAGGAGCCGCAACTGTCGATTTATCCTGCTTTGAAATAGATTGCTTAGCTTCATCATTATCACGCGCTAATTGTAAATAATAATACAATACTTGTTCGCCTCGAGCTCGGCGAACAGCCCATTCTGCTACACGATTTTTATCAACAGTCGTTACCGCCAAACCATATTTACCTGAAACATAGTTTTCATCAATCATCATGTAACCAGGTGAAATGGTCGGCAACATAAACTGCGCTTTTAGTGGCCCTTTCTTCGCAGTAAATGCTAAACGTGCTTCTACACTCCACACTTCAATATCATCACTTGGAAATAGTGGCAAACCTAAAGTTGAAACTTTATAAAAGATAAGGCTAGATGCAAATATTAATAGGGCCAGTGCCAGCAACTTTACATGTAAGTTTTTCAATGCATTTTCTCCCTGCCACAAATGTACAGTTTATTTCTCATCCGTGTTCAATAAAATTTCACATTTCTTCTTCTTTGCTCGAACAGTAAAAGTCTGTGAAGGATCGACAATTATCCCCTGTTGTAATAATGCTCTCCCTAAGAGAATCGGGTAATTAAATTGGCTTCGATCAATCAAGCTAAATTCACCTGTAAAAATTTGATTATGGAGACAAATACTCATTTCAACTACGGGTCTAACTGCCGCTTTAAACTTATGGTCTTTAATTTTGACATCACGAATCAATGGTAAGTTAATTTGTACCATTTCATCTACACCAGTACGGAAACTCACCCACGGTGCACCTTTTTTTTCAAAACGCTTTATGTCAACAGCATGTAGCGAAGATGTTTTAGCCCCCGTATCTAGCTTTGCACGCATTCTAATATTTTCAGGCTGCAATAAAACACTTTCTAGCCAACCGGCTGTGATTAACTGTTGTGACTGTTCTGTAGCAGATAACCGGTTTGAAATAGCACTGAAAAATAGAACACTGAAAATTGAAAATAATGTGAGTGGTAGTTTCATTCTATACTCAGAACCTAAATGTTAATCAAAGTTCATTAGTTAGTGGGATTGCTGTTAATTCAGAGTCATATGATACCAAATAATTAATGCCTAGAACCGCTTTATCTTTCTCACATAGCTAATGCCTTGTTATACTATGACAAGCATTAAGACTCAAACTACTTGCTTATAAAATGAGTAAGTCTGTTTAACTTACTTTATCAAATAAATCTAGGAGACAAACATGGGGTTTTTACAAGGTAAACGCGTACTTATTGTAGGCGTTGCAAGTCCTCGTTCTATCGCTTCAGGCATTGCACTTGCTATGGCACGAGAAGGTGCTGAACTCGCCTTCACTTATCAAACTGATAAATTAAAATCTCGCGTTGAAAAAATTGCTACTGAATGTGGCGCAGATCCCAGCCTACTTTTTCCATGTGATGTTTCTAGTGACGAGCAAATTGATGCTGTTTTCGAGCAGCTTAGCCAACATTGGGATGGGCTTGATACCATTATTCATGCTGTTGCTTTTGCACCACGTGAACAATTGCAAGGTAGCTATGTGGACAGTGTGACACGTGAAGGTTTTGCTATCGCGCATGATATCAGTGCATATAGTTTTGCAGCGTTAGCCAAGGCGGGAAAATCGATGATGGCTGGACGAAATGGTTCATTGCTAACATTGAGTTATCTAGGTGCCGAACGCGCTATTGAGAACTATAATGTTATGGGAATAGCTAAAGCAAGCTTAGAAGCTAGTGTTCGCTACATGGCGCTATCTCTTGGTCCAGAAGGTACACGCGTCAATGCCGTTTCAGCTGGACCTATAAAAACATTAGCATCGGCAGGTATTGCTGATTTTAGTAAGAAACTTGCTCAAGGCGCAGCAGCATCGCCATTGCGTCGCAATGTGACTATCGAAGAAGTGGGTAATGTCTCAGCATTTCTGTGCTCAGACTTAGCGTCAGGTGTTACTGGCGAAATTACCTATGTAGATAGTGGTTTTAATATCGTAGGTATTACCGGCTAACAACACACCCAAATAAAGCTCAAAAAAAGAGGCCGTAATGGCCTCTTTTTTATTCTATACCCCTGACCATTCAATCTGCAGAATTCAGCAGGAGAAGAAGCCATACTGTTCTAGGCATAAAGTCGCAGAATTAGTCATTCTAATTTAAGACTTTATAACGACGAAGAGTGTGGCTTATTCTCTTGCCCTGTGGGAGATTAGCACAAACGCCAGTGCCGCGTTGCAATGTTTGACAAGGACTAGTCATTGCCTTCACATTGCGCCTTGCTCTGGTGCTTGTGCTAAACTCTGAAATCTACAGATTGAATGGTCACGGGTATAGATCTTTTATTGCTTACAAAAATTGCTCATAGACTTCTATCTCAGCTGACTCTTTTAAACCAGCAATAAAAGCACGTAACTCACTATCACTATATGTCGACATCAGATAGGCTTGTAACTTATCTTTTTCTTTTTGCGGATAATCCTCAGGAATACTATCACCTTCTAGTACAGCCGATACTTGAACAACAATATAATTACCATTCTCTGCTATAAACCCAGAATATTGATTCGATTTATCCGGCCTTGGTGTAGAAAAGGCTTGCCTTAATATCTGCCTATTCACCACTGTATTCGCCCGGTTTACTAATTGCTCTGATTGCCAGCCATCCTCCTTAAATAAGTTAGAGGCTGTCTCACCGGCTTTAAGCTTCTCAATAATAGCTAGACCTTGCTCTTTTGCTTCCTCACGTGCCAATTCATACCGAAGTTGTTCCCGAATACTAGGCGCAACAGACTCAAAGGGTAATTGTGACGATTGAGTATATTTATTCTTATGTAGTACAAGCATCCGTGTTTTACTTAACTCAATAACTGAACTATTTAAGTCATTGACCAATACATCTTCACTAAATGCAGCTGTAATCACTTTTCTTTCTGATGCTATGCCACTGCCACCACCACGTGCAAAGCTAGGGCTTGTTTTTATTTCTAAACCAAGCTCTTCAGAAGCAATTTGTAAATCATCTGGATTTTCATAGCTAAGATCAGCTAATAGTTGTGCTTTCTCATAAAATAACTCTTCTGCCTGCTGTTGTTTATACATCTTTTCAATGTCTTGTTTAGCTTCTGCATAAGACTGCCCTTCACCGGCTTGAATTTTAGTTAGTAAGATTATGTGGTAACCAAACTCAGTTTTAATCAGTTCGCTAATGTCACCTTCACTCATATCATCAAAAACTGATTTTTCAAAAGCAGGTTCAATATCTTTACGCTGAAACAGCCCCAAATCACCACCATTCATAGACGAACCAGGATCTTGTGAATATTTAGAAGCCAAATCAGCAAAACTATCGCCAGCTTCTATGCTTGCTTTAATAACAGAATATGATTCTAAGGCCTGTTTTTCATCTTGTTCTAATAGTATATGGCTAATTTGACGCTGCTCTGGACCAATAAATTGACTTTCATTGTCAGCATAGAATTGTTTTAACTTTTCTTCATCAAATTCAATAGCATCACTAAGATCATCAACAGATAATTCAATATAATCAACCACCATTTGTTCTGGCGCCAAATAACTCGCTGCATGTTTTTCATAATAATCACGAACAGCAATATCATTTATTGTTATTGAATCTGCTTTATCTTTTATATAAACCACACCATAAGCAACTTCACGAACCTGATTTTCTAGTCTAGATATATCATTTAGCAAATAATTGCCTAGAACTTCAGATTGCTGAATATTGCTGCTAATTTCCTGACTTAACATATCCGAACGTAATTGTGCTTCAAATCGGCTTGGCGTTAAGCCTGAGCGTGCTAACAATCGATTATAGGTGTCAGAATCAAACTGGCCATCTTTCTGGAAAGCAGGTGTTGAACGAATATTATTCAATATACTTTTATCACTGACTTGTTGACCAATATCATGGCTAGCCATTCGTAATAATTTTTTATCCACAATACCATTTAAGACAGCTTGCTTAATTTCAAAGCGATCGAATACTTCAGGATCAAATTTTTCACCCAATCTCGCTCTCATTTGATCACGGTATTGCTGTAGTGCTTGCTGGTATTCTGCTTGTGGCACTTCTTCGCCATTAATTTTAGCAATCACAACGCTTGAAGGCCCAGTTAAATACGAGTTAACTCCCCATAAAGCAAATGGGATACTAATTAGCCCTACAATAAACCAAGCAACCCAGCCTTGAGCATGAACGCGAATGAAATTTAACATAGAAGAAAACCTTCAATAATAAGTATGCAAAAAAAAAGGCGCATTTTAATGCGCCTTCTTAGATTTAACTGGCGGAGCGGACGGGATTCGAACCCGCGACCTCCGGCGTGACAGGCCAGCATTCTAACCAGCTGAACTACCGCTCCTAATTTATCTGGTGGGTGTTGAGGGGATCGAACCCCCGACCCTCGCCTTGTAAGGGCGATGCTCTCCCAGCTGAGCTAAACACCCCAGAAAAGTTCGCTAGTTTACAGCATCCTTTAAAGCCTTACCAGCTTTAAATGCAGGAATTTTTGCTGCTTTAATTTGGATTTCTTCGCCTGTGCGTGGATTACGACCTGTGCGTGCTGCGCGGTCACGAACAGAGAATGTTCCAAAGCCTACTAATGTTACTTGATCGCCACCACTAAGTGCTTTTGTTACTGCACCTGTCATGCCGTCTACTGCTAATGCTGCTTTTGCTTTTGAAATGTCAGCCGCACTTGCCACTGCATCAATTAATTCAGATTTATTCACAACTTAATTCCTCTCGTTAACTTAAAATTATTATATGTCCCACCAGACAATCTAACCGATCCAGCCCTACGGGGGAACGTGTATATAACTACAGCGAAAACAGCCTGTCAACCCACAAATTAGGGATTGTGTTTATACTAATCAAACAATTTCTTTTCATACAGTTGCTTATGCTCGCAAGGTGATAAATTTATCACCTTAGAGTGAAGCCAACCAAAGCCGTGTTAACGCAACATATTGTGTAATGGATATTGTTTCCGGACGTTGTTCTAAGTTGATACCTGCTTCTACAATAAGCTCCGGGCTTACTATTCTTTTCAATGTGTTAGCGATTGTTTTCCGTCTTTGAGAAAAAGCCTGAGTAACAATTTTCCCTAGCGCTTCAACATCTACATTACCACTGATATAGCCACTTTCTGGATATGGATTTAAATATAAAATGGCAGACTCCACTTTAGGAACAGGATAAAATGCCTCAGCTGGTACAAGAAAAACTAGCTCTGCCTGACACTGATATTGCACCATAATACTTAAACGACCATATTGTTTAGTTCCCGGTTGCGCACAAATTCGCTCTACAACCTCGCGCTGCAACATAAAGCACATATCTTCAATGCAGTCAGATTGTGCCAATAAATGAAATAATAAGGGTGTCGTAATGTTGTAAGGAAGATTACCTACAATACGTAATTTTTCTTGTTCATTTACTAATGCTCGATAATCAAAACTCAATGCATCTGCCTGATGGATGGTCAAATTGTTATATGCTGAAAACTGCATTTGTAATAGCGGGACGAGATCACGGTCTAATTCAATCACATCTAATTGATCACTATTTTGTAAAAGCGGTGCTGTTAATGCGGCACGTCCTGGACCAATTTCAACGATGTGCTGTCCTCGCTGTGGAGCAATTGCGGCAATAATATCGTCAATAACAGACTGATCTTGTAAAAAATTTTGTCCGAAGCGCTTCCTAGCTTTTGGATATGGCCTTTTACTCATGATCTTTTTTTCTTTTTGCCATATCAACTGCCATATCAATTGCTGCTTGTAGACTGCTACTATTTGCCTTTCCTGTGCCCGCTAAATCTAACGCAGTGCCATGATCAACAGACGTTCGTATAAAAGGTAAACCGAGGGTCACATTCACTGCCTTACCAAAGCCTCGATGCTTCAGAACGGGTAAACCTTGGTCATGATACATCGCCAACACCACATCATAATTAGCAAGTTTTTCTGCCACAAAAATCGTATCTGCGGGCCAAGGTCCTGATAAAGCTAGTCCCTGTTGCGATAATCTTTCGATGACGGGTGAAATAATATCAATTTCTTCTCGTCCTAAATGGCCATCTTCGCCCGCATGAGGATTAAGTCCACATACGGCAATACGTGGATGAGGGATACCTACTTGCTGCTGTAAGCTTATATTTATAATCTCTATCACACGTGTTAATGATTGCTGCGTAATCGCTTTGCTGACTTTATTGAGGGGCAAATGCGTTGTAGCTAATGCAACTCGTAACTCTGGTGTAGCAAGCATCATCACCACTTGTTGAACATCGGCTCCATCAGCAAAAAACTCAGTATGCCCAGTAAAGGCTACTCCAGCATCATTAATAATACCTTTGTGTACCGGAGCAGTCACAACAGCATCAAATTGCTTTGTTAAACAACCATCTAATGCTTTTTGTAATGAGGCCAAAACATAAGGCGCATTTTTTTTATTCAAAATTCCAGCTTGAACTGGCGCAGCCAATTTTTTTGGCAGATACTTCAAGCTATTTTTCTTTGAAATGGTGGCGGGCTTATTTTTATCGAAAAGCTCTAACGCTACAGACAGGCCTAAATTATCATTACTCTGCTTTAACAATGCAGGATCAGCGATAACTATAAGCTCACATTGTTGTTGATATTGTGCGATCTGCACACATAATTCCGGACCTATGCCTGCAGGCTCACCTGCAGTGACCACAATCCGCGGACAGAAAGTCAACGATACTCCACATAAGCTTCATCACGTAGTTGTCGCAACCAACTTTCTAAATCTTCTTCAATTTTACGTTTACGGATTTGAGCGCGTGCCCGATTTCGATTAAATTCTTCTGCCATATTCTCTTCTCGGCGCTCAACTACTTTTATAATATGCCAACCAAACCGACTTTTAAAAACATCACTAATTTCACCAACGGCTAACTCATTCATTTTTTCTTCAAATTCAGGCACCATCACTCCCGGACTCGTCCACCCTAAACTACCACCATCAATAGCACTACCTGTATCATCAGAATGCGCTCTTGCTAGCTCTGCAAAATCATCACCATTTTGCAATCTTTCACGCAACTGTAGTAGGCGTTTTTTTGCTTCATCATCACTTGTTAACTCATTTGTCTTGATTAAAATATGACTTGCCAAGGTTTGTTTCACCATATGCGATTCTTCGCTTTTCTTCTCTGCTACCATCACCAAATGAAATCCACTACCACTACGTAGTACTGAGCTCACCTTACCCACCTCTAGCGTGGGCACAACATCAGCAAATAATGATGGTAATTCACCTTTTTTCCGCCAACCAAGTAAGCCGCCTTCAAGTGCATTTTGACCATCAGAGTATCCCGCGGCTACTTCAGTAAATGGCGTACCTTGATCTAATAAACTTTGTATTTTTTTTAGCTTTTGCTGAGCCTGTTGAACTTCTTCGGGCTCCGCCGCATCAGGAACACTCACTAAGATATGAAACAAACGATAGCTTTGTTCTTTTCCACCCTGTACTGATTGCGTTGTTAAATAACCATCGATTTCTCTATCTGATACAAGAATCTTATCTTCAACTACCGCTTTTCGTAATCGATTGATAGTCATTTCTTCTCGAATAGATTCCCTGAAATCAATAAAATCAATACCATCGTCTTCTAATAGATCGCGAAAGCCGCGTAATGATAAATCGTTATTTGCTGCAATCTGAGTAAGCGCTGCGTTCAATGCATCATCTCCCACCCGAACACCTATATTTGCTGCTTTTTGCATTTGCAAGCGTTTCATGATCAAGCGTTCTAATACTTGCTCACTTAAAATTTCAGCTGGAGGTATCGCAGCATTGCGCTGTTGTAACTGCTTGCGAATCGTTTGCTCCAAATCATTCCGCTCACTTTCAAGCAATACTTCATTGTTGACCACAGCAACAATTCTATCTAACGGCTGTGCCCACGCGCAGTTCATTATCATTAAAGAAAGTAGTAAAATTCTAATCATGAAATATCCAACAAGTCTCGTTCATTATAAGGTGTAAATTATCAAAGTTCGCTATTGTACTTGAAACAGTGGAGTATATACCCGTTACCATTCAATCTGCAGATTTCAGAGTTTAGCACAAGCGTCAGAGTAAGGCGCAATGTGAAGGCAATGGCCAGTCCTTGTCAAACATTGTAACGCGGCGCTGACGTTTGTGCTAATCTCCCATAGGGCAAGAGAGTAAGCCACACTCTTCGTCGTTATAAAGTCTTAAATTAGAATGACTAATTCTGCGACTTTATGCCTAGAATAGTGTGGCTTCTTCTCATGCTGAATTCTGCAGATTGAATGGTAACGGGTATATATCCAAGTAACTTGGCTATCATTAAAGACAACGCATAAACTAAATTCGTTCAAAATGTTTTGGTGACATGTCTAAACATTAAAAGTTTGAGTCATAGCCTAAAATACTTTTTTCTAATAAAGTATCTGTTTTCTGACCGAAGTTACCCAAGCCTTTTAGTTCAATTTGGAATAATATTGCTAGGTTACGATTATCGTCGAGGGCATTATTAACGTAATCTCGCACCACTAGTCGCGTAGCCCAGCAACAACTATCATATTCAATGCCCGCTAAGGTTTCTAAAGTTTGGCTTTCTTTTAAAGATCGATACCAACGCCCTATAACACTCCACTTTTTGTTAATTGGAAGTCGGGCAGAAATATCTACCTGCTCCAAGCCAAGTAGATTAGATACATTATCTCGACGGTAACGGTGGGAGAAGTTCAACAAGCGACCACTCTCACCACGATATTGTAACCGCACTGCTGACATATTTGATCTGCTTTCATGTGGATCCCATTGCATTTCGCCGCGTACAGTCCATTCTTTTGCTAGTGATGCGGCAATTTCAGCGACCAGATCAGAACTCGAATCAGACTTTTTTATTGTATTATTGATCGTTACATTACGATCACGAAAATACTGAATTTGCCCCACACTTAGCCTTAGAGATTCACGCCCAGTTTGTTGATTTATAATTCGCGATGTCAATGCGATTGATAATTGATTAGCATCCCCTAGACGATCTGTGCCAGAGAAACGATCATAGGCAAATAATTGCCCCATATTAAATGTCCGCAAACTACTATCAAACACCGGAATATCATTCTGATTTCGTTCAGGAATATATAAATAAAATGCGCGCGGTTCTAAGGTTTGAATATAGCGGCCTTGTCCCAATGACATTGCTCGTTCAAAGAATAAGCCACTATCTAGGCTAACAACAGGCGCTGTTCTTGTTGGCGTCTTATCAATTCCTGTTGTTACATTATCAGTTAAATCGTAACGCGTATGCTTCAAAGCGATCCGTGGTGTCACAAATGCGGCTGCCGATGACCAAGGTAGGCTTACAGAGGGTTCTAGATCAATTCGTCGACCAGCAACATTATCATTATGATCGAAATCAACATATTCTGCTTTCATTCCATACGCTAAACCCATTGCTTGATCGGGAAAATACGCTTTGAATAATAACTGTGGTAAACGTTGATATGGTTTGTCTACATCTGTCAGGGTCTGATATCCTTGAACTCGGCCAGTGAAACTCCAATTATCTTCTGTATAAGCCACACTAAATTGACGATTCAAATGTGTTGTACTTGCTAAACTAAGATTTGAACCAAAATCTTGTAAGTAGTTATCATCGGATACATAGTTATAATCAATGGCAGTATTCCATCTTGATGAAAAATAACCGGTATGTTGCAGAGAAAAATGTTTCCGATCTTCCTTATAATATGGGTTAAGAATGTCCCCATCATTTTTCAATTGATCATTCATCAAGAGCCCAGCATCAATTTTACCTTTATGCCTACCATATAGATAACGAAACTCTGTGTTGAGCATTAGGCCTCGTTTTGACATTATCCTCGGTGTAATTGTCGCATCTTTATCAGCTGCAATATTCCAATAATAGGGCGTTTGAATTTCAAATCCATTTTTGTCTGAATTAGCAAAGGAAGGCGTTAAAAAACCAGATTTTCGTTTATCACTTAATGGGAAACTTAAATAAGGTGTATAAAATACGGGCACTCCCGCCAATCGTATCTTTACATTACGTGCCACACCCACATCGTTCACATGATCTAAATTAACATTTGAAGATTCTAATAACCAAGCATTATCGCCAACACCACAGGTTGTATACGTAGTATCTTTTAATATTGTCTTTTCAATACCCTGCCGATATACCGTTCGAGCTTTTCCTCTTGCATGACTCTCACGTAAGCGATACTCAGCATCGACCAATTTACCTTCATCATTTGATAACGCCCACTCTGCTTGCTTCGCATTCAGAATAATTTCACTATCACGAATTTGAATATGACCTTGAGCGGTAATGTCACCTGATATTTGATTATAAGTTGCTCTATCAGCTTGTAACTCTTGACCTCCTCGCATTACGACCACATCGCCCGTAAACACAGAGATACCATTTTCAATTAATTGCGCATCATTAGCTTTCAGATCAACTTCAGATTCACTTGAATTTTCAACATATGGCAGAAAGTCAGTTCCTAAACTTGGTTGACACTGCTGCCAAGCTAATTCAGCGGACGTAATTGTGCTTAAACTATAAAAAACAACACCAACTAAAAGAAAGTCTTTGCGCATGCTGATCCTTAAAATATTATTTCAGCCTAAAAATTATGCTGTAGAACATAAAACTATTAGTACTTTATCGCATAAAGTCTTGCCTTCTCCAAATTAGACATCATGCTTGTCACAATAAACTTGATCACTTCTATTTTAAATCAATAACTTAAGGTGTATCATTAAATGTGTTTGTCGTCCTCCAACCATAATTTATCCGAGTTTTATCCGAAGCAGAGAATATTTTTTTAAAGTTATTGTTGACATCAAAACAACTAATCCCTATAGTATGCGCTTGCTTTCGGGGGCTATAGCTCAGCTGGGAGAGCGCTTCGCTGGCAGTGAAGAGGTCGACGGTTCGATCCCGTCTAGCTCCACCAGTAAGTCAAAGCAAACAGTTTTAGGTCCCCATCGTCTAGAGGCCTAGGACACTGCCCTTTCACGGCGGTAACAGGGGTTCGAACCCCCTTGGGGACGCCATACAAATCAACCGCTTAGGTAAAGCTAAGCGGTTTTTTTATACCTGTAAATAATTTATTTTAGTAAATTTTCCTCATAAAATACCATGCCACAGCAGCAAAGATGGCTGTTGGAAACATAGCCGTCAGCCACGGAAAAACACCAAAAACGAGTCCAATATTTTGAAAACTTTGATTAAATAAATAAAACCCTATACCCACAAGTGCACCAACAAGTATTCGACCACCTATTGGCGTTGACCGTAGTGGACCGAATACAAAGGGAACGGCAAGAAACACCATCACAGCCGCACTGATTGGCATCATGATTTTCATCCAAAATGCCATTTGATATCGCTCAACAGATTGTTTATTTTCTTTTAAATATGAAATATATTGAACCAAATTCCAAACAGGTAAATATTCAGGCTTCATTATTACAATATTTGCAATGCCAGGATTCAAAGGCGAGCGCCAACGTGCATGCTCTATTGTGCGTACCTGAACACCCTGTTCATCTATTGTGCTCTGCACTACGTCAGTGAGCGACCAACTTTCATCTTGATAGCTTGCTTCTTTAGCTTTGGTGATAATACGTAAACGGTTTTCGGCATCAAACTCATAAATTGAGATTCCTTCAAACCGGCCATCAGGTAAAATTCGTTTAATATGATTGAAATGCAATCCATTTCGCGTCCAAAAGCCAAAGTTTGATTGCATTCCGACCGTGCCTGTTTTCGCCTGAGATTGAATAGTTTCCGCTTTTCTCTCAGCTGAAGGCCTTACTACCTCCCCTATAAACAAAGTGACAAGCATAAGGCATAATGCCACTATTGCTACCGCTTTATTAATCTGCTGTACCGACAGGCCTGCCGCACGCATAGCGACCAGTTCACCTTGGCTTGCAAGTGTTCCTAAACCTAGCACACTACCTAATAATGCTGCTATGGGAAGCAAATCATATATCATTTTTGGCATTGAGAAAGCGAGATAAGAAAATATCTCGGTCAAGCCATAACTACCTTTGCCTAGGTCATCTAATTCATTAATAAAATCCATAAATGTGTACAAACCAATCAGCACAAATAATACCAGCAATGTGCTACTCAATACGGTCTTAGCTATATAGCGGTTTAACAGCGTCATTGGCTCTGCTCAACAATATGTTTTCGAGCACGATAGCTACGTATTTTCGACCAATTAAACATAAGTACTAAAATAAGCAGCATTAAGATATGTACCCATATCGCACCGAACCATGGTGCTACCACACCTTTAGACACCCATGCTCGCGTTATTCCCAATAAATTACTGTAGATAATATAAATCAATATAGCAGGGAAAAGTCCTGCATAACGCCCTTGTCGTGGGGCCGTTTTTGCTAAATTAAGTGCCATTAACGATAATATTATCGTCATAATGACAGATGAAGCGCGCCATTGAATCTCAGCCATATAATAGCCATGCTCTCTACGCTGCCACAATGTTGTAATCGGCAGAGCTGATCGCGCTGCAACTTCATCTTGTACTTCACCTTTTTCTATCAGCAAGCTATGTCTTTGATATTTTGCTATGGTGAAATCTTTGTCACCCGCTTGACCTTCATAACGATAGCCATCTTCTAAAATCAAATATTTATCTTGTGTGTCTGTCTCAATATTAAACCATCCTCTTGCTGCGCGAAAAATTAATGGTCGACGATCATTTCGATGAATTTCTATAAAAATATCTTCCATTGTTTTTCCATCATCACCCATATTTTGCAAATAAAAGGTCCAATCACCACTGTGACTTTCTTTAAACGTACCCGCTACCAGCCCACTGGTTTCGGCTGTAAGCTCAGCATGTGTAGCAATATAATGGCGGGCTAATAGTGCTTGTGGCGCCCAAATGAACACCAGCAATCCAATAAAGATCGCCATTACCCCAGAAAAAATAACAACACTTCGACCAAGTCGATAATTTGATACACCGCATGTTGCAATAACGGTCAGTTCATTATCAGCATTCATACGACCCAAAGTGAGTATTACTGCGAGAAAAGTACCCAATGGTAACAATAAAGATAATACACCTAAAGAACTGTATCCCAGTAGAGTGAAAATCACATCGCTTGGCAAGCTTCCTACCGCGGCTTTTGCTAAATAGCTTGCAAAGCGCGTGGCAACATAGATCAGCCACAACACGCTTGTAATAGCCAATAGATACAAAGTAAATTCTCGCCATAAATAACGGTCAAGAATAGAAAGGTATCGGGATGAAAATTGACGAATGGCAAGCATTATTTGGTAGTCTTCGTTAGAATAGTTAGCCTTGACTATCCATGATACATCAAGATGCTTGTATCATGGGTATTGAATCAGCTACACATTAATATAATTCACAGGAGAAATCCATGCAATATTTGGCCACAACAACGGCACCCGCCACATTAGAGACTGACTGTATTGTCGTTGCTGTTTTTGAACACAGTGAACTTAGCTCGAGCGCTTCTACACTGAACAAGCTAAGTGATGGCAATATTAGCCGCATCATCACTCGAGGTGATATTACAGGAAAACCAGGTCAAACATTATTACTGCAAGATGTTCAAGGAATAACAAGCCCTAGAGTATTGCTCGTCGGTTGTGGTAAAAAAGGTGAGACATCTGAAAATAACTACATCAGCGCTATTACAGCGATGGCAACAGTATTAAGCGCGTCAGCGATTCGCCATGCCACTAGCTGTTTAGCCGAAATTGATGTTCAATCCCGCCCATTAGTATGGAAAGTGCGCCAAACTGCAATCTCAACCGAAGCCGTTTTATATAAATATACTCAAACTAAAAGTGATGTTAAACCACAAGACTTCCCTTTAGAATCAATTTGCTTCTTTGATGAATCCAATGCCACTCAGGCGGCTCTTTCAGGGCAAGCCATCAGCAACGGTATGACATTGGCACGTGAATTAAGCAATTTACCCGGTAATATTTGTACGCCTAGCTACCTTGCTCAGCAAGCAATTGAATTATCAAACCGTTTTGATGCTGTTACAACAACTGTTCTTGATGAGGCCGAAATGGCAGACCTAGGAATGGGGTCATTATTATCTGTTTCACGGGGAAGTCGTGAACCAGCAAAACTCATCACTATGAGTTATAAAGGTGCGGGAGATGCACGTCCTGTTGTTCTTGTAGGTAAAGGTCTAACGTTTGATGCCGGCGGCATCTCACTCAAACCATCACAAGCTATGGATGAAATGAAATATGATATGTGTGGCGCCGCAAGCGTATTTGGCACCATTTCAGCCATCGCTGAATTAAATTTACCGATTAATGTAGTCGGCGTAGTTCCTAGCTCTGAAAACCTGCCTGACGGCGACGCGAATAAGCCTGGTGACGTTGTTACTAGTATGGCAGGGCAAACAATTGAAATTCTAAATACCGATGCTGAAGGCCGGTTAATCTTATGTGACGCGCTTACCTATAGTGCACGCTTTGAACCTGAAGTTGTTATTGATATTGCCACCCTCACCGGTGCTATTATTGTTGCATTAGGAAGTCAAGCAAGTGGTTTGATGGCTAATAATCAACAATTAGCTGATCAATTACTACAAGCAGGTAATGATAGCTACGATCGTGTATGGCAGTTGCCAATTTGGGATGATTACCAACAACAACTAGATAGTAACTTTGCAGACATTGCCAATATTGGTGGCAAAGAGGCTGGTAGTGTGACTGCGGCATGTTTCTTATCTCGATTCACTAAGGATTTTAACTGGGCGCATCTTGATATTGCCGGAACGGCATGGAAAGGTGGAAAAGCGAAGGGAGCAACAGGTAGACCTGTTCCACTATTAGTTCAGTTTTTACTCAATCATATCGCTCATAAATAAATGACCCGCATTAGCTTTTATGTTCTAAAAGGTGACAACGAACAAGATCGGCAGGTATTTGCCTGCCGATTAATTGAAAAGGCTTATTATCAGGGCCATCAGATCTATGTTCACACAGAAAGCGAGGAGCAAACAAATCAATTCAATCAAGATTTATGGTCTTTTCGCAATGATAGTTTTATTCCTCATCAAATTGTGAATAATGACAATACGGACGAGCACAGTCCTATTTTGGTCAGCCACAATGCGACACCACCACGACTGATGAATTTATTAATTAATTTAGCGAGTGAACAGCCCTCTTTTTTTAGTCAGTTTGAACGGGTAGCTGAATTTGTAAATGAAAATTCAACCATTAAAACTGCTGGTCGAACGCGTTATCGGTTTTATCAACAACGTGGTTATGAATTAGAAACTTTTACAATCTAATTTCATCCATCCTTCCATAAGGTAAATTGTGCATCTTTCTGCTGGGCTATGTGTTGCATAATATCATCGGCGTCCATTGGTACACAAAAATAATAACCTTGGCCAAAATGGCAGCCTAATGTCATTAAAATCTGCTGCTGTTCGGCTGTTTCTATACCCTCAGCCACAACACGTAGCTTAAAGTTTTCTGCCAGCGCCAAAATAGATCGAACAACGGCGTGGTCTGTATTACCTTTCCCTAAATTACTGATAAAAGTACGATCTATTTTTAATACATCTACTGGCAATTGTTGCAAATAATTTAGACTTGAATAGCCTGTTCCAAAATCATCAATACTTAATGAAACGCCCATATTCTTGAGTTCGAGCATCGTAAAAATTGCAGAATCCACATCGCCTAATACGACCGTTTCTGTCAGCTCAAATTCTATTTTGTCGCAACTAACCCCTGTTTCACTGAGTATATTGGCAACTTGTACAACAAAGTCTTCTTGCCAGAATTGTCGGGCAGATACATTAATGGACATATTCACTAAATCAGAAAATTCATCCTCCCAAGCTTTCATCTGCGTGCAGGCCGTTTCCATTACCCATCGACCGAGCTCAAGAATAATACCCGTTTCTTCAGCAAGAGGAATAAATTCCATTGGTGAAACTAATCCTAGTTCAGGATGTTGCCAACGTACTAAAGCCTCTACACCAGTAATTTTATTCGTCATTAAGTCAATTTTGGGTTGATAATAAAGAATAAATTGCTGCTGTTCAACTGCTTGTCTTAATGCTTTTTCTAGTGTGAGCCTGCGTGTAATTTTTTCATTAATTTCTGCTGTATAGAATTGACTATTATTGCGACCTTGCTCTTTTGCTAAATACATTGCTGAATCAGCTTGTTGAATTAAATCATCTGAGTCCAAAGCATCGTCAGGATAAAGGCTAATCCCAATACTACCAGTGATCAATAATTCATGATCCAATATTTTATAAGGTGATTTTATTTTCTTTAACAATTTTGTTGCTATTGATTTCACATAACTAACTTCAGTAATATTTGGTAATAGCACAACAAATTCGTCACCACCAAAACGAGCGACTGTATCTTCTTTTCGCAATACTGACTGTAATCGAACTGCCAATATTTGCAATAGTTCATCACCAATTTGGTGGCCTAATGAATCATTAATATATTTAAAATGGTCGATATCTATGAATAATACGGCCATTTTTAATGATTGCCGTTTTGCATGCTCAATGGCTTGTTGCAGCCGATCATTTAATAAATTTCTATTTGGCAAGCTTGTCAATTCATCGTGCGTTGCCATAAATGCAATGCGTTGGTGATTGGCTTTGCGTTCTGTAATATCTTCACTTACTGCAATAAAGTGTGTAATTTCACTTAGGTCATCTAATAATGGGGTTACCGTTTGATTCACAATCATCGTGCTACCATCTTTTCTACGGTATGTTAGTTCCCCACTCCAAACATCACCTGATTTAACTTTCTTCCATAGTTCATTATCAGAATCTTCTACTTCTAAGGTTTTCAGCTTTTTCCCTATTACTTCTTCTGAACTATAAAGTGTCTGCTTAATAAAAGCATTATTTACCCATTCAATATCACCATTTGCATTAATAATTGTAATTGCATTAGCTGTTTTTTCAACTGCCGCTCGGTGAAGCCGCATTAGGCTTTGATCCTCAAGCATTCTACAAATTAGGCGTAAGCCTTCAGCAAAATTTGCTAATACCAATTGCAAATCTTTCGTAAAGGTCTCAGACTCAAAGGCATGAAAGCCAAGTACCGCTCGTGTATCTCCGCCGATATAAAAAGGCAAAAACAAGCTGTCATTAATTTCGTCAAACTGTAATCGCTGTCGCCATTCTTCGGGCATCTCACTATCATTAGTAACTCTTACTGGGATATGTTTATTTATACATTCGATCACTGGCCCCTTATCATTATGTAAGCCATCCCATGTGCGATTGCCCTCAAATAAAAAGTCTGAGACAGCCCCGGCATAACTAAGAACTTGGCTTTTTTTATCTACACAGATTTTCACCCAGGCCGAGGAAATATCGAGTATATATACTAACTCTTCTGTTACAAATTCGAGCAATGTAGAAACCGTCACATTAGAGGTTAGCACTTTTTGTTCTGTCTCTCTGATGAGCTTGTTTATCTCGTTCGTGATTCGATTAATATGGATATTTTCAATCGTGCCATAAATACTCCGTTCAGCTTGCTGGTTTTCTTCATTGATATGCAATGAGAATTGCACCCAGATATAACGTTCATCACTGCATTTTAATCGAACATTTCCCGCCCATGCATCTTGCTCACCCGAGAATAACAACTCAAGCACATGATCTACATATTCACTATCAATAGGCGATAAAAATTCACCCACCGGTTTATACAAAGATTCTTCAAATAAAAACCCAGATAATTCTATCCACACTGGGCTTAAAAACTGCCATTCTTTATTTTTGCCAATTTGAATAACAACTTCATTGATATTAGTCACTACTTGTCTATATCGCTGTTCAGATTCCAGTAGCTGCAATGTATCCACAGTCAAAGTATCATGCATCGATCGTAAGGCATGATCTAATTGCTGAACCTCTGTTGCCCCCTTAATCTCACTCATCGGTGGAGAATGACCTGCTGCATATGCCTTCGCGCGTTCAATCATTTCTAGTAATGGTTTTGCTACTAACTTGTGTACTGCAGCATTAATAAATAAACCAAGAATAGATATTGTGAATAAAATAAATATTATAGTTTTTAACAAATGACTATTGAGTGGCTTGAGAATTTCTGCAGTTGGTACAAGGCGAAAATATCGCCATTCATTTGGCATAAATTGATTTGCAATAACACGATATTCCACATCACCAATATTCACTGGGCTTAAAGCGTGTGATTTTAAATTGGTTTTATCTGTGATCAGCTTAATGAGATCTTGTTGTTTCTCATCTAAGTGAAACCTTTCTGGGTTAGCTTGCAATTGTTTTTGCCAAGCTCCTGCCAAAATAAAGTGTCCCTCTTTATCTACTAAAAAATGTTGCTCGTTCTTATAGCTGTTACTTTGTGAATATAACAGTGAAAAAAGTACATCCAGATTTACATCAATCCCTAGTGTTGCGACCCACTCATCATTAATATCTAAGGGTAAAGTCACACTAACCATCCACTTTTTTGGCACAGCATCATACAAAGCAGGAGTCCACATAATCGTTCGTTGTGGATTATTGGCAGGAGAGGCTAATGTCATCCATGGTGTCGATGTATAGTCTCTATTAGCTTCCATTGAATGGACAAAATCAGGGAAACCGCGGTAAAAAGCGACCACACTTCGATCGTGACCAATCATCCAAATATTATTAAAATCTGGATTAGACGTTGCTGAAGAACCAAATATATCGAAGATATCTAGCACCGTAGAATAAAACTGCTTTACCTCTGGTGTTAATTGAATCTCTGGAGGTAAAAATATGCCAGCTTCTTGCAAACCACTAAAATCATCTTGATTATTCCGCCATGCACCATCATCAAATTGCACTATTTTAGAATCAAATAATGTGCTGTCAGCATTAGATTTTACTAATTCACTTTTTAATTGCTGTGCTAGTGCCTGCAGGCTAGGCGAAGCCAACTGCATTACATTTTCATAATGACTTATAGTTGCATTAGTTTGCTTGCGCAATTCTTGCAACTCTGTCGATAATAATGATTGCTTTGAATATTGATAATAGGCTAGTAATGAAATCAGTGATACAAAAAGCACACTGAGAATTACTATCATACTTATCTTCCGTGAAAGACTCATCGATTACCCTTAAAAATAAAATTACACATTATCCAGTGCTTCCGTGTCTCTCTGGTTAACATCAATGTATAATGCGCGATTCATAGTCATATTTCAAGCCTAAAAACACCATGGACAAAACTTATAATCCTAATTCAATAGAGCAAGATTGGTACCAAACTTGGGAGCGCAATGGTCACTTCAAACCTTCCGGTGAGGGTGCGCCTTATGCCATCATGCTTCCACCGCCCAATGTTACTGGCAGACTGCACATGGGACATGCGTTTCAAGATACGATAATGGACACATTAATCCGTTACCATCGCATGAAAGGTGACAACACGCTATGGCAGGCAGGCACTGACCATGCGGGTATTGCAACCCAAATGGTAGTTGAACGTCAGTTGAATTCTGAAGGTAAAACACGCCATGATTTAGGCCGCGAACAATTTGTTGATCGCATTTGGGATTGGAAACAAGAGTCTGGTGGTGAAATCACAAACCAATTACGCCGCATGGGAACATCAATGGATTGGTCGCGTGAACGCTTCACCATGGATGATGGATTATCAGAATCCGTAAAAAATGTTTTTGTTCAATTATTTGATGAAGGTCTCATTTATCGTGGCAAACGATTAGTCAATTGGGATCCTGTTCTACACACAGCGGTATCTGACCTCGAAGTTTTATCTGAAGAAGAAGCCGGTCATATGTGGCATTTCCGCTATCCACTCACCGATGGCAGTGGTCATTTAGTAGTTGCTACCACGCGACCAGAAACGATGTTGGGTGATTCAGCGGTTGCCGTTCATCCTGATGATGAGCGCTATCAGCACTTAATTGGCAAAACAATTACCTTGCCGCTAGTGGGGCGTGAAATTCCTATTATCGCTGATAATTATGTTGATCCAGAATTTGGAACCGGCTGTGTCAAGATCACACCAGCACATGACTTTAATGATGCTGAAATGGGGCAACGCCATGATCTTCCTAAATACAATATCCTGACTATTGATGCCGCGATCAATGATGAGGCTCCAGAAAAATATCGGGGACTAGACCGTTATGATGCCCGTAAACAAATCGTCGAAGATCTTGGTGCGCTGGGTTTATTAGAAAGCATTAAAGACCACACATTAATGGTGCCTCGCGGCGATCGTAGTGGTGCTGTAATCGAGCCTTTATTAACTGATCAATGGTATGTCAAAGCTGACGTATTAGCTGAACCTGCAGTTAAAGCCGTGCAACAAGGCAAGATTAAATTTGTCCCCGGCAATTGGGATAAAACATTCTATAACTGGATGGACGGCATTCAAGACTGGTGCATTTCACGTCAAATTTGGTGGGGACATCGCATTCCAGCTTGGTATGATGAAGATGGCGGCGTTTATGTAGGCCATGACGAAGCGGCTGTTCGTGCTAAGCATAACTTAGCTGACAACATCACCTTACGCCAAGATGAAGATGTATTAGACACCTGGTTTTCATCTGCTTTATGGCCATTCTCAACATTAGGTTGGCCTGAAAATACTGAAGCATTAAAAACGTGGTATCCCACCAGCGTGTTGGTTACAGGCTTCGACATCATCTTCTTCTGGGTAGCCAGAATGATGATGATGGGCCTTAAATTTATGGACGACGTGCCCTTTAAAGAAGTTTATATTCATGGGCTAGTACGTGATTCACATGGTCATAAAATGTCGAAATCAAAGGGCAATGTACTGGATCCTATTGATATTATAGATGGCATTGATCTGGAATCATTAGTTGCAAAACGTACTTCAGGCATGATGCAACCGCGACTAGCCGAAAAAATTGAAAAAGCAACACGCAAAGAATTCCCCGATGGCATCGAATCTCATGGTACGGATGCAATGCGTTTTACCTTTGCATCACTCGCATCAACAGGACGTGATATTAACTTCGATATGAGCCGTATTGGTGGTTATCGCAATTTCTGTAATAAATTATGGAATGCTGCTCGTTATGTATTGATGAATACACAAGAGCAAGACAATGGTCTTGATAATGATGACGTTGAGTTAAGCCTTGCCGATCGTTGGATCATTTCTAAACTGCAAACAACTGAACAAGAAGTGACAGCTGCTATTGAAGCTTATCGGTTTGATCATGCCGCACAAGGTATTTATGACTTTATCTGGAATAATTACTGTGACTGGTATTTAGAGCTTTCTAAGCCTGTTCTCAATAACGATAACGCATCTGATGCAGCAAAGCGTGGAACACGCCGCACATTAGTACGCGTATTAGAAACGGTATTACGCCTAACACACCCCTTTATGCCTTTTATTACCGAAGAAATTTGGCAAACAGTAGCTCCGCTTGCCGGTAAAACAGGCGAGACCATTATGACACAAGCGTATCCCATCGCTGACGACAGTAAAATTGATCAAAATGCTGTTGCCGATATGGAATGGATGATGGAATTTGTAACCGGCATTCGCTCTATTCGTTCACAAATGAATATTCCACCGAAAAAGCAACTGCCAGTACTACTAAAAGACAGTACGGCTGATGATCAAAAGCGACTTGAAGCTAATTGTGACTTCTTAAGTCGTCTAGCTAACTTAGAAAAAATCGAGTTATTAGAAGGTGAAGCACCTGCTGCTTCAACGGCTCTAGTAGGCAAAATGGAAATACTCATTCCGTTAGAGGGTTTAATTGATAAAGATGCTGAGATCCAACGACTTGATAAAGAAATTGTTAAATTAGAAAAACTTATCAAACAATCTTCAGGTAAATTAAGCAATGAAAACTACACAGCTAAAGCACCCGAAGCAGTGGTTCAAAAAGAACGTGACAAATTGACAGAGATGGAACAATCTTTATCGCAGTTACTACAACAGCGGCAATCCTTAAGTTAACTTAAATTTCACCACAGAGGCACAGAGAACACAAAGTGGAGTGCTCTATGTGCTCCGTGCCTCTGTGGTTTATTTTTAAGACTTTGCTCTCTTATATTGATGATATTCAGGCAGCCAGAAGTTTTTTTCTATCGCATCCGTTAATTCTTGGTCAGATATTTTATCTGCAAAGTCCTGTTGTTGGGCTATTTTAGCCACTGCAAAAGCAATCTTTTTGCTCAAAATGGCAATATCGACTAATGGCGGCAATAAAGCGCCTTCTCCAGTTAGTACAACCGGTGATGCCGCGGCCAATATTTCGCTTGATTTCATCAACATTTCATCAGTGATCCGAGTGATTCTCGCCGCCACTACAGCCAAACCAAACCCCGGGAAAATATAACTATTATTACACTGTGGAATTGGGAAAGACTTATCTTTGTATTGAATAGCATCAAATGGGCTACCTGTAGCAATAATCGCTTGGCCATCAGTCCATTCTATTAATTGTTGGGGTGTTGCCTCAATCTTTTTCGACGGATTACTTAATGGAAATATTATTGGTCGCTCACAATTTTGTTGCATCGCTTTGATAATATCTTCAGTAAATAGTCCCGGTTGGCCCGATACGCCGATTAATACTGTCGGTTTGGCAAACTGCATTACTTCAATTAATGAAGCATATTCATCGGCTAATTTCCAAGCCAATAAATCAACTTTTTTCTGTACTAAGCTTTGCTGGAAGTCCAATACATCAGGCGACCCATCCGTTAATAAACCATCTCGACCTACCATAAAGATTTGACTACGTGCTTGTGCTTCAGTGATTCCCTCTGAACACATTTGCACAACAATCTGTTCTGCAATGCCACAACCCGCCGCACCATCACCAACAAAAACAATACATTGCTGTGACAACTTTTCATTTTTAACATGACTTGCTGCCAATAACGTTCCTACCGCTACAGAGGCAGTTCCTTGAATATCATCATTAAAACAACAAATCTGCTCACGATAGCGATTTAATAATGGTAAGGCTTTAGTTTGTTCAAAATCTTCAAACTGGAGTAAAACAGAAGGCCAACGTTTTTTCACCGCACTAACAAATAACTCTAAAAATTCATCATATTGCTGAGGATCTATACGCTGATGATGCCAGCCCATATAGAGCGGATCATCTAATAATTGTTGGTTATTGGTGCCTACATCTAAGGTTATAGGCAATGTATTAGCAGGGTTAATGCCCGCACAGGCGGTATATAATGACAATTTACCAATGGGGATCCCCATGCCGCCAATACCTTGATCACCCAAACCAAGAATACGGCTACCATCGGTTACCACAATTACTTTTATATCTTGTTCAGCTACATTAGCCAGCATTTTATCTATCTGATCACGATCAGGATACGCTATAAATAAGCCACGCGCGCGTCGATAAATCTCAGAAAAGCGTTCACATGCCTCACCCACAACAGGCGTATAAATAATAGGCATCATCTCTTCAATATGTTCTTGCACTAAGCGGTAGAATAAAGTCTCATTGTTATCTTGCATTGCACGCAAATAAATATGCTTCTTTATCGGTTTTTCAAAACTTGAATACTGTGTATATGCTCGCTCGGCTTGCTGTTGTAGCGTTTCATGTTGCTTTGGTAATAAACCCACTAAATTAAATGCTTCACGCTCACCATCACTAAAAGCAGTTCCTTTATTCAACAAAGGCATACTTAATAACGTAGTACCCGCATAGGATAATTCGATAGATTTACTCATATTCTCGTTTCTTTATTTTATTGAACAGGATACTCTATTATACCCGTTATCATTCAAAATGTTGTTTTGTAGTGCGCATAATGGATGGGCTAGCAAGGCATAATATTGATGTTCTATTGCTCAATATTATAACGCAGCTAGCGTATTCAATATGGGTGCTAGAAAATTGCATTTTGAATGATTACGGGTAAACACCCATCATTAATCTATGACAATATGAAATAATATGAAGATAAGCAGTTTTCCTACCTTAAAACCTATTGAATGGTTATTAGCCGCCCTATTGCTGCTTGCTCCTTTTTATTTTCATTATAATATTGGTGGAACAGGATTTCGTATCCCTAATAATATTGTTATCTGGTTTTTTGCTTCTATCATTGGCTTTTATTCTCTGTATAAATTTAGCCGAGCAAAATACTTTTATATACCCCGCTACTTTCTATTTGTTATCGCCTTCCCAGTTCTTGCTTTTTTTAGTGGTATGTTCGCAGGTGTCGAAATAGCAAATCAATGGGTCTTTAGATTGTTGTATATCTGGGGAGGGCTATTGTTTTTCTTTGGTCTTTATCAACATGGACTAAAACAAGGTCGTATTGACCGAATTTTATTTTTAATTGTTATTTCGAGCTTGATCCATTCTATTGTTGGTTTGGCACAGATAGTATTTATCACGAAACTGCCCTCATGGTTGCCCATTAATGCTAACGGCATTCCAACAGGTTTTTTTCAGCAAATTAACAATCAGGCTAGCTTTCAGATCACCAGTATTTTAACCGCATTATGGCTGTCATCTCGACCCTACATCAAACATGGTAAGCCTTGGCGCTTTTGGTTAATACTGTTAGCTATAGGCCTTGGTGCTTTTATTGTTAGTTACTCTGGCTCTCGTGTGGCTGCTTTAGCTTTTATCTTTGCATTACCATTAATGCTATTAAGTCGATGGCATCAAATCACTATTGATAAAAAGAGGTGGTGGTTAATCGCTTCAATAATCCTTATCTCAATTTTTTCTAGTAACCTTCTCAATAATAGCAAGCATGCTAATTCAGGCATTACAAGCGTTATAGAAAAAACGACTGCCATGAATTCTGGATTTTCAGGTTCTTCACGATTAGGCATTTACACTATCGCCTATGATGCTTTTAAAGAGCAGCCTATTTTTGGTCACGGAATAGGTAGTTTTATTCGTGTATGGCAGTTAGGGAAACCGCAATTCTATGCCGATCACCCTAATGCAAACTTGCCTAATCAACGCGTCGCCCACCCTCATAATGAAACTATTTTCTGGTTAATGGAAGGAGGATTAGTTGCAGGTTCAGGCTTATTGTTATTTTTAATTGCCGTATTACTGACATTGAAACAATTACCGCCTAGCAGAAGGTATGCCTATGCCGCGTTACTGCTTCCGATCGCATTGCATACACAAGTAGAATTACCCTTTTATATTTCGGCTAGCCATTGGTTTGTTTTTCTAATTCTATTATTTTCCGTAATGCATCCATTCCATCGCCGCCGTCGTGTCATTCTGTCTAATACTGCTAGAAAATCAATTCGGATTTTTGCTGTTTTAGCTGGTTTATCTGCGACTGTCTTTTTATCGCATACCATGGCATCTACGTTAGAATTTAAAAACTTTATATTGAAAAAAAGCTCAGCCGATAAATCTTTTCCAATATCTATTCATAACCCTTATTTCAAACAACTTGCAACGGAAACAATGATAACGTCTCTATTTTATTCTAGTGCGAAATATGGCCTTGATGATAATGTGCGATCATTTGCTGACTGGAGCGAACAAGAATTAAAACACAATCCGCATATCTTGTATTACAAACTGACCGTTGAGGCATTGAGTTATTTGAAAAAAAATAAGCATGCCTGTGAAATTACGCGGGAAGGGTTAACAATTTATCCTGACGATACCACGTTAATTGAGATTTTAGGGCGCTGTGAACAAAGAAATCTTTAGAACATGCCTAATTGTAGTTGGGCCGCTTCGCTCATTTGATCTTTAGTCCAAGGCGGCTCCCATACTAACTCGACCTTAACCGTATTTACGTTTGGCACGGTTGATACTTTAGCTTCAATATCACCCGGGAATGATTGCGCCACTGGGCAGCCCGGGGCTGTTAGCGTCATATTGATCGCCACATTTTTATCATCATCAATGTCGATATCATAAATTAAGCCCAACTCATAAATATTGACGGGGATTTCTGGATCGTAGATAGTTTTTAACATCTCAATCACGTCATCTTTCAGTTCGTCAGCTGTAATCTCGAAATAATGTTCACTCATTGTATTGCCTGCCTTATTCTGTCGATACTGAAATATCGTGATCATTATCCATCGCGGCATGCATGGTATGCCACGATAATGTTGCACACTTAACACGTGCAGGGAATTCTTTAACCCCGCCCAATACCTCTAGCTTTCCTAAGGCAGCGTGATCAAATTCTTCACCCGTTAACTGCTTATGCATTTGCTGATAAATATGCTCAGCTTGCTCTAAGGTTTTGCCTTTTAATGTTTCTGTCATCAATGATGCTGAAGCCACTGAAATTGCACAGCCACTACCTTGAAAACTAAGATCTTCAATCACATCACCATCAAGCTTCACAAACACCACCAAGGCGTCACCACATAATGGGTTATTACCATGCGCTAAATGATTCGCATCTTCCATTTCACGGAAATTACGGGGTTTTTTATTGTGATCCATAATCACTTGTTGATAAAGATCTCTTAAGTCTGCGCTGCTCATGCAAAAAGCTCCTGTACTTTTTTAATGCCATCAACCAGTGCATCCACCTCTTCCATCGTATTGTAAAATGCAAATGAAGCTCGTGCAGTTGCGGGTATGCCAAAAAACTGCATCACCGGTTGTGCACAGTGATGGCCTGTACGAATCGCCACGCCTTGTTGATCGAAAATCGTACCGACATCATGCGGGTGCACACCTTCAATCATAAACGACAACACACTGGCTTTTTGTTTAGCTGTACCAATAATCTGCACGCCATCCAATGCCGTTACTTTTTCTGTTGCAGCCACCAATAACGCATGTTCATGCTGAGCTAAATTAGCAATACCTAGGCCTTGCATATAATCAATTGCAGCCCCCATTCCGATCGCACCGGCAATATTAGGTGTACCCGCTTCAAACTTATAGGGCAATTCATTGTATTGCGTGTGTTCAAAACTGACCGATAAGATCATATCGCCGCCACCCTGCCATGGTGGCATTGCTTCTAGTAAATCCTGCTTACCATACAAGGCACCAATACCTGTTGGTGCAAACATTTTGTGACCTGAAAACACATAAAAATCACACTCTAAGTCTTGCACGTCCACTATCATATGCGGTACGGCTTGGGCACCATCGATCAATACTGGAATATCTTTAGCATGGGCTTTTTTGATCAGATCTTTGATTGGGTTTATCGTACCCAAAGCATTTGATACATGCCCTACGGCTAAGATCTTAGTACGATCGTTCAGCAATTCATCAATTGTCGATAAATCTAGTTCACCCGCGGTTGTCATCGGAATAATTTTTAAACTAGCACCAGTTTGCTCACATAATATCTGCCACGGCACGATATTAGCGTGATGTTCCATATGGCTAATAACAATTTCATCACCGGCATTAAGTTTAGGCCGAACAAAACTTTGGGCAATTAAATTAATCGCTTCGGTTGCGCCACGAACAAAGATTATTTCTTTATCAGATTTTGCATTTAAAAAGCCGCGCACCTTGCTACGCGAACCTTCATACGCATCCGTCGCTCGCTGACTTAATTTATGTACACCACGATGTACGTTCGCATTATCGTGTCGATAATAATTCGCTACTGCATCAATTACTTGAATGGGTTTCTGACTGCTGGCAGCATTATCTAAATAGACTAGAGGAAAACCATTAACCTCTTGATCAAGAATAGGGAAGTCATTTCTGATTGTCTGTAAATCTAACATTTAGTTGCCACCTTGCGGCAAGCGTTTTTCGATCACAGCAGACAATGCCTGACGGATATCATTAGCAGGGATCCGCTCTAATACTTCAACAGCAAACGCATAGGTTAATAAGCTACGTGCACTGACCTCGTCCAATCCTCGTGCACGTAAAAAGAACAAATGATCTTCATTCATTTGACCCACCGTACTACCATGAGCACACTTAACATCATCGGCGTAAATTTCTAATTCTGGCTTACTATCAATTTCGCAACGTCGTGATAATAATAAATTGTGATTTTGCTGGTTAGAATCTGTTTTTTGGGCATCTTTATGTACAATAACCTTGCCATTGAATACACCATGCGCATTATCATCAATAACACCTTTGAATAATTCTTCACTGGTCGTATTCGGTACAATATGGTCAATTCGAGTATGAAAATCAACATGTTGATCATTAATCGGCAAATATAAACCATCCATCACCACATGTGCGTGTTCACCTAATAACTGAGTATGCACATCATTTCTGGCTAATTTTGCACCAAGTGAAATACTATTGGTTTTCCACTGGCTATGGGCAGCTTGTTTAGTCGCTAAGGTTGCAATATGTGTTGCATTAGATGATTCTTGTTGTAATTTATAGTGATTCAATTCGGCACTTTCTGCCAAAACCACTTCACTGACAACATTAGTCAATGAGCTAGCCTCTGTTAAACCCACATAATGCTCAATTACCGTTGCTTTGCTGTTTTCTGACAGCACAATGACATGGCGTAAATGTGTTGCTAGATTATCTGTATTGCCTGTGTTCACAACTAATATTTCAATCGGTTTTGATACACTAATATTAGTGTCAACAGTAATTACTACGCCATCATTCATTAATAAGGTATTCAGCGCATTTAAGCCTTCTTTTTCAATATCAAGTTGCTGGCCGAGGTATGATTGAATGTGTTTTAGACCATAAGATAATGGGCTAATGGTTAAGCCGTTTTGTAATTCTGAGAGCTGAGAATACTGTTCTGAAAATATACCATCAACAATGACCACTCGGTAGCTGTCATTTAATAATGCTGATTGATCACATTGCGTTGCAGTAAGCGTATTTATTTCCGCGTTATGATTAAATTCTTGCTGTGATAATGCCCATAAACTAGTGTATTTCCAGTCTTCTTGTTTTTTTGCAGGCAAACCATTTTCATTAAATTGATTTAATGCTTGTAAGCGCAAGTCTTTCAGCCACGTCAAATCATCGCCGACAAGCTGATTAGTTTCAGCAATACTAGCAAAGGGTGTCGCTAGATCAGTCAGTTGCTTCATGCTGGTTGACCTTCAGGCGAACTATGGATCCAGCTGTAACCTTTAGCTTCTAATTCTTTTGCTAACTCTTTATCGCCCGATTTAACAATCTGTCCATTCGATAAAACATGCACATAATCAGGCACAATATAATCAAGCAAACGTTGATAGTGAGTGATCATTACAATTGAGCGGTCTGCTGAACGTAAGGCATTTACACCATCTGATACGGTTTTTAAGGCATCAATATCTAAGCCAGAGTCTGTTTCATCTAAAATCGCTAGTGAAGGTTCTAATAATGCCATTTGCAAAATTTCATTGCGTTTCTTTTCACCTCCAGAGAAGCCTTCATTAACGCCCCGATGCAAAAATTCTTCATCCATTTTTACTAATTCTAGTTTGCTACGAACTAAACTTAAAAAGTCGATGGCATCAAGATCATCTAAACCTTGATATTTACGTACGGCATTTAGCGCGGCTTTAAGTAAATAGATATTACTAACACCCGGAATTTCAACTGGATATTGAAAAGCTAAAAACACACCTCGTTGGGCACGCTCTTCTGCTTTTAATTCCAATAAATCTTCACCTTTATAGGTGACTGTTCCTTGCGTTATTTCATAACCATCTCGCCCTGCAAGTACATTTGACAAGGTACTTTTGCCAGCACCATTTGGCCCCATAATAGCGTGCACTTCGCCTGCATTAACCGTTAAATTAATACCACGTAATATTTCTTTGCCATCAATGCTGGCATGAAGGTTTTTAATTTCTAACATTTATAATCTCTTTATTTAAATCGTCATCCCCGAGATCTTTTATCGGGGATCTAACTATTTGCTTAAATAATCATCTAAGCACTATTTCACATCACTTATCCATAGATTCCCGATAAAAGATCTCGAGAATGACAATAAGCTTAACTAACCAACCGATCCTTCAAGTGATAAACCAAGCAGGTTCTGAGCCTCAACAGCAAACTCCATCGGTAATTGACGCATTACCTGCTTGCAAAAACCATTTACAATCATCGATACGGCATCTTCGACATCGAGACCACGCTGTTTACAATAAAACAGCTGATCTTCACTTATTTTTGAAGTTGAGGCTTCATGTTCAACGTGTGCTGTTGGATTCTTCACCTCTATATACGGGAAAGTATGTGCACCACACTGATCACCCATCAATAAAGAATCACATTCAGTATAATTTCGAGCATTTTCTGCATTGGGTCCAACACGCACTAAACCACGGTAAGCATTTTGTGAGCGCCCAGCTGATATACCCTTAGAAATAATAGTTGAACTAGTATTTTTACCAAGATGAATCATCTTGGTGCCCGTATCAGCCTGCTGCATATTATTGGTCACAGCCACTGAGTAGAATTCACCTACTGAATTATCACCTTGCAATATAATGCTGGGATACTTCCAAGTAATTGCAGAACCTGTTTCTACTTGTGTCCACGATACTTTTGAGCTTTCACCTCGGCATGCGGCACGTTTTGTTACAAAATTAAAAATACCACCAACACCATTTTCATCACCGGGATACCAGTTCTGTACCGTTGAATATTTAATTTCAGCACGATCATGTGCCACTAATTCCACTACGGCGGCATGCAACTGATTTTCATCACGCATCGGTGCCGTACAACCTTCTAAATAACTAACATAAGCATCATCATCAGCAATAATCAATGTACGTTCAAACTGCCCTGTATTAGCCGCATTAATACGGAAATAGGTTGATAGCTCCATTGGGCAACGTACACCCTTAGGAATATAGACAAATGAACCATCACTAAATACAGCTGAATTTAACGCCGCATAAAAATTATCTTTATAAGGGACTACACTGCCTAAATATTTCTTTATCAGCTCGGGGTGCTCATGTACCGCTTTTGAAAATGGCATAAAAATAATGCCGTCTTCTGCCAATTTATCTTGAAAGGTGTTGGCAACAGAGACACTATCAAATACGGCATCAACTGCCACACCGGCTAATCGTGCACGCTCATCAAGGGGCACACCTAATTTTTCATAGGTCCGCAATAATTCCGGATCAACTTCATCTAAACTCTTAGGCCCATCTTTCTTTTGTTTTGGCGATGAATAATAACTGATCGATTGATAGTCGATTTCAGGATAGCTAACATGCGCCCATTCAGGTGTTTCAAGGGTCAACCAATGATGGTAGGCCTGCAAACGCCACTCTAACAAAAACTCCGGCTCGCCTTTAATGCGTGAAATATCACGAACCGTTTGTTCAGTTAAACCCGGTAAAAAGGTATCTGCTTCAATATCCGTAACGAATCCCGCCTGATAATCAGTATCGAGTACGTCATCTATCTGTTTTAGTTCTTGTTCAGGCATGTAGTTCACCACTTTGTGAATTTTCTGATGGATAAAAATGTATTGGGCTTACGCCTGAGGATTGTGGTACCAACATATCAGATAGTTTTACTTCATCTAATGCATGGAAAACCGCGTTATTAATGCGCGTCCAATTTGTTTGCACATCACAATGTGCTTCTTGTTCACAATGACTTTCATCACTAACACATTCGGTCAGCGCAATCGGACCTTCAATGGCTGCAATAATTTCAGCAACCGATATTTGTTTTGGATTTCGGCTCAAATTGTAACCACCTTGCGCACCACGTTCAGAGGTTAATAATCCACTAGCTGATAATGCCTTCAATACTTTACGGACTGTCGGCAACGGCATATTTACCGATTCAGATAAGGTGTGTGCGCTATGTTGCTGGTATGTTTTCGATGCTAGATAACTCATCAAAACAATGCCGTAATCTGTTAATTTACTCATGCGTAACATATGAATATCTCCTAATAGGACTATTATAGTACCAATTAAAATAATAACCAAGTCTAAAAGTCAGATATTCGGAGTAAACTTACCCACTTGAGAGCTATCAATTGCCATCATTTTTATGAGATAATTTGCAATTGCTGAACTTTTTAACTGTTTCGCTTACTAATATGCCAACATCATTTAAAGTGATGATCGCATTATTAACTTAATTTACTATTTAAAAGAGCACATAAATGAATTTAAAATCTCTCATACTTATCCCCTTTTTATTTTTTGGAGCACATGCAATGGCTGATACAAACGCCGCAACGTTAGACACAGAACAACAAAAACTAAGTTATATCTTTGGTATTCAAGTTGGACAAAACATGATGGCTGAAGGCGTTGATTTAGAAATGGATGCATTCACTGCTGGTGTTGCTGATATGTTTGCAGGCAAACAACCACAGCTTAGCCAAGAAGAAGCTGGCAAAGTTATTGGCGTATTCCAACAAAAGAAAGCAGCTGAAATGGCAGAAGTCATGAATAAAAAGCAACAAGCATCACAAGCCTATATGGATGAAAATGCTAAAAAAGATGGCGTAATCACTACTGCTAGTGGCTTACAATACCGTGTTCTTAAAGAAGGTGACGGCGCAAAACCAACCGCAGAAGATAAAGTTATTGCACACTATAAAGGCACTTTATTAGACGGCACAGTGTTTGATAGCTCTTATGATCGTGGTGAACCTGCAACATTCCCTGTAAAAGGTGTTATTCAAGGCTGGCAAGAAATTCTACCTATGATGAAAGAAGGCGCTAAATATGAAGTTGTGATTCCTGGAAATTTAGCATATGGCCCTCAAGGTGCAGGTCCTAACTCACCTATTGGTCCTAATGAAACATTAATTTTCGACATTGAGTTAATTGCAATTACAAAATAAGCTCAAATAATAAAAGTGCCAGCTTTCTTGCTGGCACTTTTATTTTATCTTGCTGGGTATTTTATCTTGCTAGGTATTTTATCATTCTGGGTATTTTATAATGTGGAGAGTAAAATATGAAAATATTAACTTGTAGCATTTTTGCAGTATTATTATCCGTATTCTGCTCTGTCACATTTTCTCAAACTTTTGCCAGCACTAACAAACCTACTCAGCTCATTGAACTCTATACCTCAGAAGGGTGTAGTAGCTGTCCCCCTGCCGATAGATGGCTAAACAAACTAAAACATAATCCTAAATTATGGTCAGCCTTTATTCCCGTTGCTTTTCATGTCGACTATTGGGATTACATTGGTTGGAAAGACCCCTTTGGCAACTCTCAATTTAGTGCACGCCAACGTCAATATGCACGAGAATCCAAGCTTTCAAGCGTGTATACGCCCGGCATGTTGCTCAATGGACAAGAATGGACTTCATGGCGTCGCCAGGCTCGACTAAACTTACCTTCAAGCAGTGCTAAGGCAGGTAAACTATCACTTACTCTTGACAGCGGAAAAGTTACTGCCAGTTATCAGACTTCCGAACTACAAACATCAAGCTTAATACTCAATGTTGCAGTGCTAGGATTTGATGTTAAAAGTGACGTTAATGCCGGCGAAAATAATGGCCATATATTCACCCATGATTTTGTTGTGCTGGGCTTTCAGCGCGTCGCAATGAAATTGTCTGAAAAGGGTATGTATACTGCCACACTAGAACAGCTACCTGCGCTTAGCCAACCAGCCAATAAGCTTGCCATTAGCACATGGCTCAACACAGAAAAGAGCTTAACACCATTACAAGCAACGGGTGGATGGATTAAATAAGCATTTACTGCGTGAATATACCCGTTATCATTGAAAGTGCAGTTTTATAGTGTGCATAATGGTTGTGAGGACAAGGCATATTATTGATGTAATAGTCATTCTATTGCTCAATAATATAACAAAGTCATCGCAATCAGTATGTGCGATAGAAATCTGCACTTTCAATGATAACGGGTATATATTTTACTTTGTTACGCTAAAACTCTCACCACAGCCACAAGATGAAACTACATTCGGGTTATTAAACTTAAAGCTTTGATTTAAACCTTGTTTAACAAAGTCTAACTCCATTCCATCAAGTAAAGGTAGGCTTGATTGTTGAATCACTATTTTAACGCCATCTTGTTCAATCACACTATCAGCATCGGTAGCTATTTCAGCAAAATCGAGCGCATAACTATAACCAGAACAACCACTTTCAGTCACGCCTATCCGCAAGCCGATTTTATCTTGGTGTTTTGCCATCATTTCACGCACACGTTCCACGGCAGAGTTTGTTAATGTAATCATGCTGGATTTCGTCTCATCTTATAATTTATCTAAATTTATCGTCTTTTCTTTAATTTTATCTCTGTGGTGGTCGCGGATAACTTTACCTAGCGTAATACTTGCCAAGTAATTTTGAATTTGTTCACTCAAATCACACCATAAATGGTGGCTCAAACAAGCTTCGCCATCTCGACAATTAGATTGCCCCTTGCATGCCGTGCTATCAATATTTTCATCAACCGCTGAAATTACATCAAAAATGGTAATTTCTTCCGCCGGCCTACTTAACTGATAACCGCCGCCTGGTCCACGAGCACTGCTTACTAATTTGTGCTTACGCAGTTTCGAAAACAATTGCTCTAAGTACGACAGTGAAATTGATTGTCGTTCTGAAATATCAGCTAATGTAATTGAGCCTGCACCATAATTTAAGCCTAAATCGAGCATCGCTGTTACAGCATAACGACCTTTTGTTGTTAAACGCATATCAAAACCTTAATCTGTCATATAGCTATGATCTTCACATAACCAACTAAATCAGTCAACTTTTATATCTGATGATTCTGTTTCGACAGCTTGTTCTAAATTGCATTTAGATAACTCTGGCATTTCAATATCAGTCACTTTACCACCCAAACTTTCAATCGTCTCCAGCATCATTTCAACACGTTTGTCTAAAGCATGGATATGCTCAATTAAACCGTGTATCGCTGCTTCAACAGGATCTAACGTCTCATTCGATGTGCCGTAAGCATCAAAGCCAACAGCTTCCGCCAATTTTTGCTGCTGCTTTTTATCGTCACTGATATCTCTTCTGACTACTCGGCCTGGTACACCAATTACTGTTTCACCTGCAGGAACATCTTTAATAACCACAGCATTTGAGCCGACTCGAGCGCCTTCATGCACGCAGATTGGCCCTAATACTTTTGCGCCTGCTCCAACCACTACATTATTAGCTAAAGTGGGATGACGCTTACCCTCTTTCCACGACGTACCACCTAATGTCACGCCGTGATAAAGCGTGCAATCATCGCCAATCTCCGCTGTTTCACCAATCACAACGCCCATACCGTGATCGATAAAAAAACGTCGACCGATTTTAACGGCAGGATGAATTTCAATGCCGGTCAACCATCGACTTATCGTCGACATAAAACGGGCCACCCATTTAAGGTTATGCACCCAAAACCAGTGACTTAGACGATGCCATTGCAGTGCTTGCACGCCGGGATACGTTGTAACAATTTCAAATACATTACGCGCAGCAGGATCGCGATCAAATACGCAGTTTATATCTTCCTTAATTTGTTGCCATAAGGTGACTTTTTCGCTCATTTATCTAACCCTCTTGTCGTTTCTGCCGCTCGCAAAATGCCATGTAGAATTTGTAACTCATTACGATCTAACTCTGCTCGATTATACAACCTACGTAATCGGCGCATTAAATTTCGTGGGTTTTCGGGATCTAAGAAACCGATGCTTATTAATGCCTGTTCAAAATGTGTGTATAAATGTTCTAAATCACTTGCATCTATTGCTTCTCGATCTTCACCAATTCGCCCAACTGTAATACTGGGATCAAAGCTCATTTTAATTTCATAGGCTAAGACCTGCACAGCTGCTGCTAAGTTCAACGAGCTATAATCAGGGTTTGCTGGAATATTTATCAAATGCTGGCAACGATCTAACTCTTCATTAGATAAACCAGAATGTTCTCGTCCAAATACAATAGCAATCTCAGCACCATCAGGCAGTTGCTGAATATGTGTTATTGCTTGTCTCGGGTTAACAACGGGCACAGGCAAATGCCGTAGCCGCGCACTCATGCCATAAACATGCTGGCAATCAGAAATTGCTGATGCAAGGCTATCATGAACTACCGCACTCGCCAACACATCATCTGCACCCGAAGCGCGCGCCGTTGCCTCAGCACTAGGATAATGTTTAGGTTGCACTAAATGTAGATTAGATAAGCCCATTGTTTTCATAGCACGTGCCGCCGCACCAATATTACCTGGATGGGTTGTACCGACTAATATAAAGCGAATATTCTCAAGTGTTTTCATTATTTTCTCTGGTCAAAAACATGGCATCACCGTAACTAAAAAAGCGGTATTGCTCTTCAATGGCATGATGATATGCTGCCATTATATTCTCTCGGCCAGAAAATGCCGACACTAACATCAGTAACGTCGATTCTGATAAATGAAAATTAGTAATCATTGCATCTACACTTTTAAATTGATATCCGGGGTAGATAAAAATATCTGTCTCACCGTTAAATGGCTGTATTTCACCTGATTGCGAAGCACTTTCTAAAGCACGAACACTGGTAGTGCCAACCGCAATAACCCGCCCGCCTCGTGCACGTGCGGCATTGACTTGCTCACATACTCCCTTTGAAACATCAATTCGCTCAAAATGCATTTGATGCGTTTTAATATCATCCACCCGCACAGGCTGAAATGTTCCCGCCCCCACATGCAAAGTTACCTGTGCGGTTTCTATCCCTAATTCATTAATCGTATCAAGCATTGTCTGGTCAAAGTGTAAACCCGCTGTTGGCGCAGCTACTGCCCCCGTATGCTCAGCATAAACAGTCTGATAACGTTCTAAATCATTTTTATCAACTTCCCGTTCAATATAAGGTGGCAACGGTAACCTTCCATATTTCTCAAGCAGGTTACTCACCGTATCATCATCATGAAAATAGAGTTCGAATAAGGCTTCTTGTCTTCCTAGCACTTCAACATCTAATGAACCTTCAAGTACTATTCGCCGCCCAGCCTTAGGGGATTTACTACTACGAATATGCGCCAATACACGGTGATCATCCAACACACGTTCAATCAATACCTCAATTTGACCACCACTGTCTTTTTTACCTAATAAACGAGCAGGTATTACTTTTGTATTATTAAACACCAATAAATCATTCGGCTGTAACAAGGACGGTAAATCAATAAAGTGACGATCTGTTAACTGTGCCGTGCTGCCATCAAGCACTAATAAACGACTGGCATTTCGTTCAGCAGGTGGATATTGAGCAATAAGCTGCTCTGGAAGTTCAAATTGGAAATCGCTACGTTGCATAAGATAGATCACATAAGGAGACATTGCACGTTTAAACGTGCGAAGTCGTCATTCTATCAAACTTGCCATAATTTTTTGCTCTAAATATGCCATCTCTTCTTGAAGATCAGCTATATGTTCTAGCTTACCGTTAATCAACAAACTAGAAAAACCATGCATCAGTGACCAAACAAAGTTTGCCTGCATTTTAGGATCTTCTTCTTTAATTATATATGCCTGTTGCAACGTGACTAATATTTCCTCAAGCTCTTCAAAAGCCTCATTCGACGCTTTATTGTATTCATCTGTTTTTTCAATAGAAGCATCACCGAACATTAAGCCATAATATGCAGAATATTCAACAGCAAATTGCACATAGGCTTGCCCCATTAATCCAAACCGGCCTATTTCATCCTCAGAATAATCCAAGCGTGCTACTCTCAATGCAAGGCTAAATTTCTTAAATCCTTCCGTTGCCGTTGCCGTTAGTAAGTCGACTTTATTTGAGAAATGTCGATAAGCCGCCGTTCTAGAAACACCCACCCAATTACTTAAGCTGCGCATCGTTATTGCTTCAACGCCTTGTTTGTTTATCATGTCGACCGTTGCGTTTATTAGGCTAGATCGCAAATCGCCATGATGATATCGTTGTTGTAGATCTTCATACATAACAATAATTTACCACCTAATGTTGACACTGTCTACTTTTTTGGCTACCCTCTCATTAAACACTTAACTAATGGTTTAAAAGGACATGCCTTATGGAGTCTTACTTAATTTTAAAAACAATTCATATCATCGCTGCTGTTTTGTTTTTAGGTAATATTATTATCACCGGCTGGTGGAAGATAATGGCTAACAGAACAAATAACCCCGTTATAATTTCTTTTGCACAGCGACAAGTAACCCTCACCGACTTTATTTTCACTGCAGGTGGGTCAGCACTCCTACTTATTACAGGTATGGCAAATATAGGTATTCACAGTATAAGTATTAGTAGCACATTGTGGGTTTATTGGGCACTTGCACTTTTTACACTATCAGGAATCATCTGGGTCGCAATTCTCATTCCTCTGCAAATCAAGCAAGCTCGAGAAGCCAAAACATTTACACCTGAAACAACTATTTCACCAGACTATTGGCGCCGTGAGAATCTGTGGATAATTTTCGGCATTATTACCACACTTCTTCCCTTGATTAGTATTTCATTAATGGTATTGAAACCCATGTAACCGGAGTAGACCATGTCAACAAAACTAATTCTTATCACAGGTGCTTCAAGCGGCATAGGCGCAGAAATGGCCAAACAATTTGCACAACAAGGTCACACATTATTATTGCTTGCCAGAAATTCGAAAAAACTTGATGACGTATGCTCTGAAATTAAAAAAAGTGGTGGGCAAGCTTATTCGTATAGCTGTGATGTCGGGGAATATGATCAAGTGCAAACAATTACAAATACCATAAAAGAAAGTCATGGCACCCCTGATGTCATCATCAATAATGCCGGCAGCGGATTATGGCGCTTTATTGAAGAAACAAGTTATGAAGAAATCCTAGCTAATATTAAAGTACCTTACCTAGCGGCAGCCTACATGTCCAAAGCTTTTATGTCAGAAATGTTAGAACGAAATTCAGGTCAAATAATAAATATGACATCAATGGCAGCTAAAATGCCTTTTTCTGGTGCGACGGCCTATGTTGCATCACGTAAAGCAATGATAGGTCTCCATGAAGCCTTAACAATGGATCTGTATGGCACCGGCATCACTTAGTTATTTTGCTAAGGTTGATAGTAGCTTTTGGGAGAATAATCCCGGCAGCGAAGAACGGTTGCCATTAGCACAAAAACTTATTCCAATTATTAGCACTGAAACAGCCGCTAGAGCAGTTGTAAATGGTGTTGAAAAAGGTCAGCGAGATATAACTGCACCCTTTATGGCTCGCATTATTTTGTTCTTAAACTGGTTAACGCCCCCTATAACAAAAATGATTATGCATGCCACGGGTTACAAGCGCTGAATCCACCAATATAAAACTTCCAATAATAGCCTTATCTCGGTATAATTCGCATTCTTAATTTGGCCGGGGTGGCGGAACTGGTAGACGCGCCGGATTCAAAATCCGGTTTCTTCGGAAGTGTCGGTTCGATTCCGACCCTCGGTACCAATTAAGCGTTTCACGACATACCAGAAAGACCTTTAAGCCCTGCTACCATGCGGGGTTTTCTGTATCTGGCGTCCGGTAACACCTCATAACATTCCTTGATATACCCCAACTAACCGGGGTAATTTGGGGGGTAACCACTACCTTGAAAAGTGAGTTACCCCCAAATGCCACTATCAGAGATTAAAGTAAAAGCCCTGCATGTATAAAGCCTGACGGAGCCACCACCAGTAAATGCTGGCGGTTCAAATATCGCTTTGGTAGCAAAGAAAATAGGCAGATACACAATTTAATTTACAGTCTCCAATATTCGTCTTATTTGTAGCAAGCTTATATATCAAACCCAACTGACAACCTAAAATCGTAATAAATTCTTAAATGGACATTATCTTATGAATTGCTTCAACCATCTCTTTAGCATCACCAAATAGCATACGGGTATTTTCTTTATAAAAAAGAGGGTTATCTACTCCTGCATAGCCTGACGCCATGCTTCGTTTAGAGACAATCGTCATTTTCCCCTGCCAGCATTCAAGAACTGGCATCCCTGCAATAGGGCTATTAGGGTCGGTCAGTGCTGAAGGGTTAACAATATCGTTAGCACCTATCACAATGGTCACATCAATATCTGGAAAGTCTTCATTTATTTCATCCATTTCAAATACAATGTCATATGGAACACGCGCTTCAGCCAATAATACATTCATATGTCCAGGCATTCGTCCTGCAACGGGGTGAATTCCAAACTGAACATCTATACCCTTATCAATTAAAGAACGTGATAATTCGTGAACCACGTGTTGTGCTTGTGCAACGGCCATACCATAGCCAGGAATGATCATTACTTTTTCTGCGTCCAACAATAACCTAGCCGTTTCATCTGCATCGATTGAATTGACTTCGCCCTGTTCTTCATCGCTAGAGGATGATCCAATCATACCCCCCACAGACGTGCCAAAGCCACCAGCAATAACACTGATAAAACTTCTATTCATTGCCTTGCACATAATATAGCTTAAAATTGCACCACTACTCCCTACCAGCGCACCTACAACAATAAGTAAGTCATTATCAAGCATAAACCCTGTAGCGGCCGCTGCCCAACCTGAATAACTATTTAACATGGAAATAACAACAGGCATATCAGCACCACCAATAGATAACACCATATGTATACCAAAAAATAGTGCTATTAAGGTCATAAATAATAGCGGAGTCATACCGCCACCGGTTTCTGCTCCGTGAAGAAATACATTAGCTAATATAGCCACTAAGACCAGCGAAGCAAGATTAAGCCAGTGCTTGCCTTGTAAAATAAGCGGTTTTCCATCAATTTTTCCGCTAAGTTTGCCATAGGCAATAACCGATGCAGAAAAAGTCACGGCACCGATAAAGATCCCGATATAGATTTCTATTTCATGAATGGTTTTCTCTGCACCCACAAGTGAAATACTGGTGTCCATAAAATTAACATAACCTACCAGCACTGCGGCTAAGCCAACCAGACTATGTAAAACGGCAACCAACTCGGGCATTTCTGTCATCTGTACACGTTTTGCCATTGTTAAGCCAATCGCACCACCCGCAACCATGGCAAATATAATTCCCCAATAACTGGTAACTGCACCACTAAGAAGGGTAGCAATAATAGCGATAGCCATACCTAACATGCCATATAAATTACCGCGACGTGCTGATTCTTGATTATTTAAACCGCTAAGAGCAAGGATAAATAAAATACTCGCAGCAATATAACAAATTGTAACAATACCTTGAGACAAAATAATTCCCCTATTTCCTAAACATTTCTAGCATGCGACGGGTGACGGCAAAGCCACCAAAAATATTGATGCTCGTGATAAAGACGGCGACAATTGCTAATAATGAGGCCAAACCACTGGGAGCTGACACCTGTACTAATGCACCAATAATGATAATACTACTGATCGCATTAGTAACGCTCATCAGTGGTGTATGCAAAGAAGGTGAAACATTCCAAATCACCATGTAACCGATAAAGCAAGACAATACAAATACTGTAAAGTGTGCCATAAAGGATTCTGGTGCTACCGCCCCCATCCATAGCATTGCTACTGCAGCGATGCCAACAGGAACAAGTTGTTTCCATTGTGGTTTTTCTTGATCAGATTCAGCAACTACAGCTGCGATCGGCTCCGCCGATTTTTTCGGTGGTGTAGCTGATAGTTTTGGCGCAGGTGGCGGCCATGTTATCTCACCTTCATTGATAACAGTTGCACCACGAATGGCTTCATCATCCATATTAACCGTTATAGTGCCGTCTTTTTCAGGTGTCATATCAGTCAATAGATGACGAATATTAGTCGCATAAAGTTGACTTGCTTGTGTGGCTAAACGACTAGGAAGATCGGTGTAACCAATAATACTCACTCCATATTTTTTCGCTACTTTTCCTTTTTCTGTTAGCTCACAATTACCCCCCTGTTCTGCCGCGAGATCAACAATCACGCTACCTTCTTTCATTGATTTCACCATCTCGGTGGTAATCAATTTCGGGGCAGGTTTACCGGGGATGAGTGCCGTGGTGATAATAATATCCACTTCTTTTGCCTGTTCTGCAAACAAGGCCATTTCAGCTTCGATAAATTCTTTGCTCATGGTTTTGGCATAACCACCTTCACCCGAGGCATCTTCCTCAAAATCCAGCTCAAGAAATTCAGCATTCATGCTTTCAATCTGCTCTTTAACTTCAGGTCGCGTATCAAATGCCCTAACAATAGCGCCTAAACCTTTTGCTGTTCCAATGGCAGCAAGGCCGGCAACACCCGCGCCAATCACCATGAGCTTAGCAGGGGGGATTTTACCCGCCGCTGTAATTTGACCCGTAAAGAACCGTCCAAAATGTTCTGCTGCTTCAATGACCGCACGATAACCAGAAATGTTAGCCATTGAGCTCAAGGCATCCATTTTCTGAGCACGTGATATCCGAGGCACAGAATCCATCGCTAAAACAGTAATGTTTTTCTCTGCTAGCTGTGCCATTAGATCAACATTTTGAGCTGGCCAAATAAAACTAATTAGCGTTACTCCAGCTTTAAGAAACTGAATTTCTTCTAGATCCGGAGCCCTTACTTTAAGTATGATATCTGCTTTCTCATACAATGATTTTGCCGTTTTACGAATAGTAACGCCCGCTTCTTTATAAGCCGCATCCGGAAAAGAGGCATTGGCACCTGCACCGGATTCAATGGCCACTTCAAAGCCCAGCTTCATCAATTGTTGTGCTACATCAGGAGTAGTCGCAACACGATTTTCATCTGGATAGATTTCTGTTGGTATGCCAATTTTCATGCGGTAGCTTCCTTGAACAAATAATTGTTGTATAGTCTTTCCAAGCTATTATTACGTGCGTCCTTTTCCACCCGTAGCAATATAATCAGATAGTGCTTGTTGTTGTTTATTGACAGCTGAAACGATTTGGTGGACACGCTTTATAACTGCCCGCATAAAATCAAACATGAGCTGTGGTTCTTGTAATATTAGAGGCTTTATCTTTTCAGCCGTAAACTCTAGCACTTGAGCATCACCTATCGCCATGACTGAGGCGGTATGGGGCGTATCATCAATAAAACTTAGCTCCCCAATTAAATCACCTTTCTCTAGTACATGTAGAATTCTAGGCTTGCTATCCTTTTTCTTTTTTGTCTTAACAATAGCTAGCCTGCCTTTTGTAATAATATAAAAAGAGGATGTTGTTTCACCTTCTTTAAACAAAAAGTCATTATCTGCTAAATCATCAATGCAATCAGCACACTTTGCAAATATTAGCGCACCTCTATCACCAATATAACGACCAATCGGTGCATCTAAGATCATTTCCTTTAGTGTATTAATATCAGGTTTTGCCATGGTCTTCTCCGGTTTTATTGAGCAAGTGTTTTTTCTTGAAAAACTTAGTCGTGACTTCTAAATTTTCTTTTGCTTTTATTGTTAAGCCTTGTTGCAGTTCCCACTCATAACCCTTAATGGTTAGGAATTGAACTTTGGGCATATAATCGAAGCAGGTTTGGCAGGTTGCCAAAATAGATTCAACAGAAATAGCATGTGAGGTGAAACTAAAATCCATTTTCGGCTTAATATTTTCCAATTGAAATATTTCCAAATCAGGATTTTTACTTGCATCGACAAATAACACCTGTTTTTTATAGCTAATCATATCTGCATCTTCAAGATGAAGCTGATAATGCCGCATTAATTCTGCTTTAGGACAAATCGATTCTGCTTCTAACCAATCAATAAATGCCCAACCTAAACCATCATCTTGCCGGCCAATATTACCAATGCCATAAATTAAGCTATCGCTATTATTGTAGTCCGCTAACAAAGCGGCCATGTTTTCAACGGATGAATTCATTAACCAGCTTACCTTTTGAATCCAGTACAGAAACCACAAGTGGCATCTGTCCTGCTGCGTGGGTCGCACAACTTAGACAAGGGTCATAAGCCCGAATACTCACTTCAATTGCATTCATCATGCCTTCGGTTATTTCTGCATTACCACCTATATAATCCTCCGCAACAGAGCGTACACTACGATTCATCACTGTATTATTTTGCGTGGTTGCAACCACCAGATTAGCGAATGTAATATTGCCTTCTTCATTAGCACGATAATGATGCAATAAGGTTCCACGCGGCGCTTCAACTACGCCGACACCTTCACCTGTCCACATACTTTGATCATAGGTTAAAACAAGCTGTTCTTTTTGTAGTTCAGGATCATTGAGTAGCACTTTAATCTGTTCCGCAGAATGAAGAATCTCAATCGCCCGTGCCCAATTGGTATGCAAGGTCATATCATTTGCTTTGCCCTTGGTGTAGTCATGAAAACGTTCCAATGCTGCTTTTGCTAATGGTGTTGAATCAGAATAACTTTTGGTTACATTAACGCGTGCTAACGGGCCAACTCGGACAGAACCAGCTTCTCGCCCTAATGCTTTAAGAAAAGGAAATTTCATATAGCTCCATTCTTCAGTGGCTTCTGAAAAATGTTCCAGATAATCGTGATAATCTAATTCAGCAACGATCTCTTTGTTTTTATCAACAATACGCATTTTTCCATGATAATAATCGACATTATCATCTTCACCGACAAGACACATATTGAGTGCAGGCACATCCGCAAAGGTATCCACTTGCTCACGATTTTTTTCATGAAAGTCATAAAACAAATTTAAACCATCTTGAGCAAACTCAATCACATCATCAATTGAAATAAGCCCTTCATCACCATTTAACAATCGATCTCTAGCTTCAATACTGAGGTTCTGGTTTACACCGCCCGGAATAGAGCTAATACCGTGCATACGTTTACCTAACACCGACTTGATGACTTCTTGCCCCCATTTACGCAAGGCGACAACACGTTTGACTAATGCCGGATCAGCCTCTACTAATCCAAGCACATTTCTCTGCTCAGGTGCCGCATCCATACCAAATAACATTTCTGGCACGATCAGGTAAAAATAGGCCGTCACATGTGATTGTAGCTGTTGCCCGTAATGACCTAGTCGGCGCATTTTTTCAGGTGTCGGTAACATGGGAGTACCTGTACTATAGCCCACGCCGACAATATCATCCAGCGCCTTGGCACCGCATAAATGGTGACTCACAAAACAGATACCACAAATGCGCTGTAGTAGCATCGGTGCTTCCCAGTAAGGATGACCTTGGATAAATTTCTCAAAACCACGAAACTCAACCACATGTAACTTTGCATCAACCACTTGATTATCATCATCAAGATGAATTGTCACTTTACCGTGACCTTCTATACGTGTAACGGGATCAATAACTAATTTCTTACTCATTTTACTCTCCTCCGTTAATCATAACGGTTCATTTCGGTTGGTAAGTCAAAGCCACGACCATTAACAAAATCATCTAACACTTTAATGATCGCATCGCCATCGGGCGGACAGCCCGGGATGAAATAGTCCATTTTCACAACTTCATGCAATGGTTTGACTTTGGTAGTTATGATAGGTAAGTCATCATGAAAAGGAATCACTTTTTTTGCACCCGGCACTGCAGTAGCTGAATCAACATAAGCCTCTATAAAACATTCTTCCAGCGGCACGACGTTACGCATAGCGGGCACGCCGCCCCAAACAGCACAGGCACCGACAGAAATTAAAATATCGCAATTTTCTCTAAACTCTTCTAACGTTTCAATATTTTCTGAATTGGCAACACCACCTTCTACAAAACCTATGGTACAGCGATGAGGGATACGCTTTATATCGGTGAAAGACGAACGCGTAATCGCCACTTTGTCCAATAATCCTAATATACGTTCATCCATATCAAGAAATGACAGCGTGCAACCCCAACAGCCACATAAACCGATCATCGCTACTTGTATTTTTGCATCACGTTCGGCTTGTATTTTAGGATCTAATGGTGTTGCTGGTAGCTCATGAGACAAGATCTCATTTTTATTCGTTGAATGGCTCATCGGTGCTCCTTTTCTAGCGCACGTTCTTTAATTGATTTAATTTCAAATTTACGTTTTCCTATCGGATCATCGTAGCCTTGTGTTTTATCAATGATGCAGCCTACAGGACAGAGATCGGATGCAGCGCGGACCTGCTCTGGCGACATCTTATTGGCTAATTCGGCATCAATTTCGATACTGGCATGCGTACCACGACTTTTGATACTGAAAATCTTTTTACCCGTTTTTTTATCGCGCACCATATCAACACAGCGCTGACAAAATATACACCTATCACGTTGCAAGAAAATAGTCTTAGAGGCATGATCAACCACGCGCGGTGTAAAGCGGTATGGGAAGCGTGAAACCATCATCCCCACTTCATAGCCTGTTGCTTGTAATTCACAGCGCCCACTCTTCTCACAACTAGGGCAATTATGATTACCTTCCGAGAACAATAACTCTACCAATGCTTTACGCATATCGACAATTTCAGCATCATCGTTCACTTCTATTTCCATGCCATCACTCACTGGCATCGTACATGCCGCCATTACCCTGCCATTCACCTTGACGGAACAGGTACGGCAAGTGCCTAAACAGGGTTTGCCTTTCACATAACACAAGGAGGGTATATAGACACCATTTTGAGCGGCAACATCAATAATGTTATCGCCAGAACGAGCCTGTACTTCCTGGCCATCAATAGTAAGCTTAATCGACATTATTCCTCCTCCATAAGATTTTTAACTGCCAATTCATGTGCACTCATAGCCTCATCCATATCGAAAGAGGGCAATAGCGGCCCTTTCTGCACAACCAATTTTTCGGCATAAACTTCCGGAAACTTATCAAGTGTTGCCAAAATGGGATTGGGGGCAGCCGTGCCCAATCCACAACGACTGGTGCCTTTGAGTAAGTTGCTCCATGTCGTTATTTCTTCAAGATCTTGCTGAGTGCCTCTACCTGCAATAATACGCTCCATCTTGTGCATTAAATCGACACCACCCGCTCGGCAGGGAACACAAATCCCACATGATTCTTCAACAAAAAATTCTGAATAATCTCTGACAATTTCCAAGATGTCACGAGTATGATCAAATACCATTAAAGAACCATTGCATGATAAGTCGCTATAACAAAACTCTCGGTCACCATCTTGTTCAACTGATAAACTATCTCCGGCAGGGCCACTAATTTGTACATATTTAGGATCAACGGCACCAATCATCGTCATCACTTCATTAAGTGTTGTACCCCATTCAATTTCGTAAATTCCTGGTTTTTCACAATCACCTGATACGCTGAGTAATCGAGTTCCTGTTGACTCATCCGTTCCCGTAGCACTGAACCAAGTCGCTCCTTCTTCAATAATTCGACTTGCACAGGCTAGAGTTTCAACATTATTGACACTGGTCGGCATGCCAAGATAACCTTGTTGAATCGGATAAGGTGGTTTAACTCTTGGGGTACCTCGCTTGCCTTCGCAAGATTCGATCAATGCTGTTTCATCGCCACACACATAGGCGCCTGCCCCCATCTGAATGCGAATATCAAACTCAAAGTTGTTACCTAAAATTTGCTTACCTAACAGGCCATCATCTCGAAAATCTTGAATTTGTTGTTGTAAAAACTCTTTGAGATACCAATATTCGGCACGTAAATAAATGATACCGTGCCGAGAGCCTATCGCATAAGCGGCTGCAATCATACCTAACAATACGTCTTTGGGAGAGTGACTTAATAACACTCGATCTTTAAAGGTTCCCGGCTCGCCTTCATCAGCATTACAAATAACATATTTTTCGGCACCTTCAGCTTCGCGCCCCATCTTCCATTTGAGCCCCGTGGGAAAGCCTGCTCCACCACGCCCGCGAAGATTAGACTCCGTTATCATTTCAATAACATCTTCAGGAATATTAGTATCTAAACACTTTTGTAAAATAGATTTATAGTCACGGTTTGGCTTAAACAGCACACGGCTTTCAGTTCGCAGGTTTGCATCAACTATAGCTTCAACATAATCCTGCTTGGTATTTAAAACCTCATCGGGATTGGCAATTTCGTCGGCTGATTTACCTTGTTTTAGTTGACCAATAATGTCTTTGACTTTTGCAGGAGTAAGCCGAGTAAAAACCACATGATCAACCATCATAGCTGGTTCTTGGTCACTTAAGCCGATGCAGTTTGCATCACCTAAACCAATTAATCCAGAATCGTCGACACGATTAAACGAACAGCCTATTTCTTGCTCCAAGGCTTCTCGAACTTCATGGTAACCGTTCATTTTAGCGATAACAGTATTACATAAGTAAACTTGATGCTTACCAAAAGGTTTATCTAGAAAGAAGTGATAAAACGTTAATGTTTCTCTCACATCATCGCTGGACATTTTCAAACCATCCGCTAGCTGTGTTATCGCCTTATCAGATATATAGCCTTGTTGGTTTTGCACATCCCAGAGCATATCCATCAATCTTGTTTTATCTGAGCTATAACAGCTCAGTACCGACTGAATTTCAACATTCATAACTATACATCCTTTAATATTTAGTAATTTGTCACTAAAGGGAAGGTTAACTAAAGCATTCGGATAACCCTATCTTATCAACCTGTTTTTAGTGCCGCCGAAAAGCAAATCTGGATAAATTCTTCAACATCCAGTGATGCGCCACCAATTAGGCCACCATCAACATCTGGCTGTGCAAAAATTGCTGGGGCATTATTTGCTTTAACACTGCCACCATAAAGGATACGAATTGATTCTGCTGTTTCAGCATCATGCTTTGCAATTCGTTGGCGTATAAAAGAATGTACTTGTTGTGCCCACTCCGGCGACGCTGATTCCCCTGTGCCAATTGCCCAAACAGGTTCATAGGCAAGTACTGTTTTGGCTAATTCTTTCACTCCACGCTCTTCGATCAATATATCTAGCAGCCTTGCAATTATTTCTTCCGTTTTTCCAGTGGTATAGTCGTCCGATGTTTCCCCAATACAGATAATAGGAGTTAATCCATTTTTGACAGAACGGCAATATTTTTCAGCAACAATTTTATCAAGTACATATTGGTCTAACTCTAGACTTTCATAGAGGCATCGTCGTTCAGAATGACCAATCAATACATAAGAGCAACCAAAGCTTTTTATCATAGCCGCCGAAATTTCACCCGTATAAGCCCCTTCATTATAGGCTGATACATTCTGAGCGCCCCACTGTAGATTGCTACCTGAAAGTATCTCTTGAGTATCTTTTAGATATACGGATGGTGGAAACAAGGCAATATCAACCCCTGCATTCGGCATCGTTTTCAGCATAGACTCGATAAAATGAGTTTGCTCCAGCATTTTTTGTAGTAATTTTGTACAACTTTCGTCTGGAGAGTTCATTTTCCAGTTTCCAGCAACAAGTGGTTTACGCATAATTAAATACCTTTAAATAACGTAGCTCCCGATTAAGGTTCTACGATTTATATGGAATGATTGTCTGGCGACAGTGGGGCTTGAAGTGGGTATTATTCCTGATGATAGGAAATGATTCGCTCAACTTCGTTTTTAGATCCCAAAATAACCGGTACACGCTGGTGTACACCTTCAGGAATAATATCTAGAATACGCTCACGTCCTGTTGAGCAAACACCGCCTGCTTGTTCAACAATAAATGCCATTGGGCTGGCTTCATACATAAGGCGTAATTTGCCACCTTGTGTGGTCGGTTTATTATCCAGTGGGTAAAGGAAAACACCACCTCGAGTCAATACGCGATACACTTCGGCCACCATCGAGGCAACCCAACGCATATTAAAATTCTTTTCACGTCCACCATCCACGCCTTTGATGCATTCGTCAATATAACGTTGCACGGGCGGCTCCCAAAAGCGTTGATTTGACATGTTAATTGCAAATTCGGCGGTATCTTCTGGAATCGTCATTTTAGGATGCGTTAGAATAAATTCACCGACATCGTGATCGAGTGTGAACCCATCCACACCATTACCAGTGGTTAAAATCATCATGGTTGTCGGGCCATACACACAAAAACCTGCACAGACTTGCTCGGTGCCTTTTTGTTTAAAGTCTTCAACAGTCGGCTCAGTTGTACCTTCTGGGCAGCGTAAAATAGAAAATATCGTACCCACAGATAAATTAATATCAATATTAGAGGAGCCATCGAGCGGATCGAATGAAATCAGATATTTCCCTTTAGGAAGGTGGGCTGGGATTTGAATGATCTCTTCAATTTCTTCCGAAGCCATTGCGGCGAGATGCCCTGTCCAATTTAAGTGATCAACCATCACGTCATTGGTGATAATATCGAGTTCTTTTTGAACCTCACCTTGCACATTTTCTGATTCAGCTGCACCACCGATGCCAATAATGCCACTACGGTTGACTAAATGTGATATTTTTTTACAGGCACTGGCAATGTCATTCATTAAGCCAGATAGATCATCCGTTGATTGCGAATTGGCACGTTGTTGTTCAATAATAAATTGCGTTAAGTTTGTATGTGAGTTCATTAGAATGAATTCTCCAGTTCAATTAAGTTGATAGTCTTTATATTTTGTTTTAAAGACGAGAGAGCGTAAATTTTATATTCCCGTTGGCGCTAATTCACCGCTCGCATAGCGTGCAATCATTTTTTCTAATGATATCGGTTTTATTTTACTGGCATGACCTGCACTACCAAGGGCTTCATAACGATCTTGGCAAATTGTCTGCATGGCGGCCAACGCTACTTTATAAAATTTACGTGGATCAAAATCAGCCGCATTTTCTTCTTGTGCTAAATACTGACGAATAGAGCCAGTTGATGCCATTCGTAAGTCCGTATCAATATTGACTTTACGCACGCCGTATTTAATACCTTCTACGATTTCTTCAACGGGTACACCATACGTTTGTTTGATATCACCGCCATAGGTGTTGATAATTTTTAACCACTCTTGTGGCACTGAGCTAGAACCGTGCATCACAAAATGTGTATGTGGTAGACGTTCTTGTAGCTTCTTCAGGTGACTAATCGCCAACACGTCACCCGTAGGTGGGCTGGTGAACTTGTAGGCACCATGACTGGTACCAATCGCAACGGCAAGGGCATCGCATTCCGTTTGTTTGACAAACGCAACGGCTTCATCAGGATCGGTAAGTAATTGGCTCATATCAAGCTTTTCATCACTACCATGGCCATCTTCTTCACCCATCATGCCTGTTTCTAATGAGCCTAAACAACCTAATTCACCTTCAACTGACACGCCACAGGCATGTGCCATCTTGGCTACTTCTTGCGTAACACCTGCATTATATTCAAAAGAAGAAGGTGTTTTCATATCTGCCATTAGCGATCCATCCATCATCACCGAGCTAAAACCAGATTGGATTGAACGCGCACAAACAGCAGGCTCTGATCCATGATCTTGATGCATAACAACAGGAAGATGTGGGTATTCCTCGATAGCGGCTAAAATCAAATGACGTAAAAAAGGTTCACCTGCATACGATCGTGCACCTGCAGAGCCTTGCAAAATAACGGGGCTATCAACTGCATCCGCAGCTTGCATAATTGCCTGCACTTGTTCCATATTACTCACATTAAACGCAGGGATCGCAAATTGATGTTCTGCTGCATAATCTAATAATTGTCGTAATGATACTAAAGCCATATTCTTAAACCTCTGTTAAATCTTAATAAATCATCTATCGTGATTAATTGTTAGCATTCTATTTCTTGCTTGCCTTTAACCATATGTCGCTCAAGAGCAATAAGTAAACTCAATTATTCTTTTCATTTCCATAAGAAATCCTTATGCATTGACTGAGCCCTTTGTTTTTACTATTTCATCTACGCTCATTTAGACTCCCAGCCAGACATTTGATTGATAAATAATTGAAAAACCTAATCCAAACGTCAAAAACCCGATACTAATCTGCAAGCTATTGTGCAACCACGTCAATTTACTTGATGCTCGCAACGGTACCGCAATCACCATCGAAAGTAAGGCCATTCCCGCTATCGAACCCACACCAAATAACAAAATATAAACCATGCTTAATGGCACAGATTTTATTGTATCGAGGGTAAGCAAGATAAGTGCCGCCGATCCTGCTAAGCCATGCATAAAACCAATAAAGAGGGTGCGGTAAGGAAACTTTTCATGGCGATGATCATGCTTGCTTTGACCGTGATCTCTTTCACCACCATGTGAATGTGCATGAAAATGTGCTGTCGCATTATTGTGCTGATGACTGTGATAATGAATTCTTTCTTTAATAAAGCGGCGAAGCACGTCAACACCAAGTAACACCAACATAATACCGACTGCAAATTCAAGCCTGTCAGCCATTTGTTGGGAGATAATGGTGTTCATAAAGATAACGATGGAGCCAAATAAAAATAGCGTGGTCGTGTGACCAAGCCCCCATATTGCACCATGTTTGATACTAGCTCTAAGCGAGTGTTCTTTGGTCGATATAGCAGCAACCGCTGCTAAATGATCCGCTTCAAGGGCATGGCGCATACCAATTAAAAAGCCAAATATAAGTAAAGTAGTCATTGTTAACAAATCCTCGGTAATTGTTCACCGACCAACATATCAATAATTCTATTTCCGCCAAAACCGGTTTCTAATATCACTTTTCCTTGTGGCGACGCTTCAACCTTGCCAATCACACAACTATTTTTTCCTGCTGGATGCTGTTGCATTAGTTTAATAAGAGGTTCGGCATCTTCAGCTGCCACTATAGCAACCAGTTTGCCTTCATTCGCCAGATAAAGTGGATCCAGCCCCAATACCTCACAAACACCCCGAACTTCTTCTCGTACTGGGATCTTTGTTTGATCAAGCGCTATAGAAATATCACTATTGCCAGCAAATTCATTTAGTACCGTTGCTAAGCCACCTCGGGTTGCATCACGCATACAGTGAATATCTGGACACACCGCCAACATGTTCTGAATCAAATCATTTAACGGTTGGCAATCTGTTTCAACACTGATTTCTAGTGCAAGTTCACCCCGCGCATCAACAATAGCCGCGCCATGATCACCGATAAAACCGTTAATGATCACCACGTCACCTGCTAAGGCTCTATTGGCTCGAATATCTGTTGATTCTGAAATCACACCGACACCCGCTGTATTAATAAAGAGTTTATCGGCGGCGCCACGCGGTACCACTTTAGTATCACCTGTCACGATACGCACACCGGCCTCATCTGCTGTTGCTTTCATTGATGCAACAATACGTTGCAAGTCATCAATGGCAAAGCCCTCTTCTATAATCATGCCACAGGTCAAATAAAGCGGTATTGCACCACCAACAGCCAAATCATTAACCGTACCGGTCACCGCTAATTTACCAATATCCCCTCCGGGGAAAAACAAAGGATCAACTACATAAGAATCCGTTGTTAGAGCCAAACGATTCCCCCGTTTGGTTAATTCAGTTAAATCAAAACGGGCTTGATCCTCAAGCAACGTTAACTCTGCGCTATCAAAGCCGGCGACAAAGATCTCATCAATGAGATCGTGCATTGCTTTGCCACCCGCACCATGCGAAAGCGTTATTGTCTTGCCGCTAAATTTTGTTTTGGGTAAAGGAATAGTCATGCTCTTTTCTTCTCATGATAGCCATTGTTAAAGTAAGCGGCACAAGCACCTTCACTTGACACCATCAACGCCCCCATCGGGTTTTCAGGATTACATTTTGTACCAAATATTTTACAATCCCATGGTTTAATCACGCCTTTCACTACTTCACCACATTGACAGGATTTTGGATCAGCAATTTTTAGGTTGGGTACCGAAAATTTTTGTTCCGCATCAAAAGCCGCATACGCTTCTTTCATTCGCACACCTGAATGATCAATAGAACCCAAACCACGCCATTCAAAAAACTCTCTAATTTCAAACACCTGACTAATCGCTTCTAATGCTGGCGTATTACCATTAGGCTGTACAATCCGCTTGTATTGATTTTCAACCACGCTTTTACCCTGTTCAATTTGCTGCAAGACCATCCACAACGATTGCAAGATATCGAGCGGTTCAAAGCCTGTAATAACAATCGGTTTATGATAATCCAAGGCAATAAAATCAAAAGGTCGCTCACCCGTCACCATTGCCACATGACCCGGAGCAAGAAAACCATCCAATCGCATATCAGGTGAATCTAATACCGCTTTAATAGTCGGTACAGTCGTAATATGATTACAAAACAAAGAAAAATTGCTGATGCCCTCACGCTCAGCTTGTAACACCGTAAAGGCACTACTCGGCATGGTAGTTTCAAAACCCAAACCAAAAAATATCACTTCTTTATCAGGATTTTTACGCGCAAGATTCAAAGCATCCATTGGTGAATAGGTCATACGTATATCCGCTCCATCTGCTTTGGCCTGTAATAAGCTTTTCTTCGAGCCTGGCACACGCATGGCATCACCAAAAGTAGTGAAAATAACGTCAGGATTTTCAGCTAAAGCAACACAGTCATCAACACGCCCCATCGGAAGCACACAAACAGGACAACCTGGCCCATGCACCATCTCGATATTATCAGGCAACATTTGTTCAATACCATAACGAAAAATAGTATGAGTATGTCCGCCACAGAACTCCATTATTTGTAATGGTTTTGTTAACCTTGGCTCTAAGTTTTTAGCAATTTCATGAATTGCTTTAGTCAGTGTTTTTGCTTTTTCCGTATCACGGAATTCATCAACAAACTTCATGTTACTTTTCCTCGACTATCCGCTAATAATGTATGTACCAAATCCCAAATAATGTGATAACACGCCACATGTACTTCTTGAATACGGTGTATCGAATCACTGTCAACAATAAGACAATGATCAAGCAAACCACTTGATTTCATATCGCCACCATTTCCACCAACAAGCCCTAAAGTCACCAGTTTCATTTCCTTAGCTTTTGCATAGGCTGCCATCATATTCTCTGAACAGCCACTGGTTGAAAACCCCATCAAGCCATCACCTTCTCTAGCATGAGCATTGAGTTGCCTAACAAAAATATGTTGATAGCCAACATCATTTGATACCGCTGAATTCATTGCCGTATCAGCCAATAAATTCATTGCTGCTAAGGCGGGACGACCGGCTGTGACTGGATGCTGAAATTCCACACAGAAATGGGAAGCATCACAACTTGAACCGCCATTGCCCATGGCATACATCCGGCCTTTATTTTTATAGACACCCGCAATTGCCCGCGCGGCATCAAGTAAAGCCTCAGAATGATTGGCAAAGAATCGACGCTTAATATCGATACTTTCATTCGATTTTTGTTTGATTGACTCCAATAATCCTATTTGATCCTGCTCGGGATCTTTAGACTTATTGTGCAAAAAAGGATATAAATCCTGCAAGTGCTGTTTATTGTCAGTCTCACTCATGCTTATTGCGCACCTTGTTGCATCGCTTCTAACTCTTCTTGAACCTCACCAAGCTCTTCTAAAATTTGTAATGTTCGGCTTGCTTCATCTTCATCAATTCGGCTCATGGCAAAACCGACATGCACCAACACCCAATCTCCAATACACGCATCGACAGGATGATCCTCACTGACAATACAGGCAATATTCACTTCACGCTTCACGCCTGATACATCTACTTTTGCCAAAAGACGTTCTGCATCTGTTATTTCAATAATCTGACCGGGTATACCTAAACACATTGTTGTTTCCTCATAATTCTTGTTGCGGCAATAACAGCCTGACCAAGTGAAAGTCCACCATCATTTGCTGGCACATTTTTATGTGTCAGCACCCTAAACTGTTGCCCTAAACCTTGTTTCACATCTTCAAATAAGGTTTTATTTTGAAAAACGCCACCGGATAAAGCAATTGTATTAATCTTATTATTATTAGCCAACTCAATAGCTAATTGCTGAACCGCCAGTGATAAACCTTTATGAAATCGTGCAGAAATAATGGCGAGATCTGTCACATTTGATAAATCATTTAATAACGCCTTCCACATAGGAGCAGGATCAAGCACACCTTCTTCTAGCAAAAAAGGATACGCTGCTTGCCCTGCTTCGAGCCATGCTTGTTCTGTAATACACGCTTCTAATTCAATAGCAGCCTGCCCTTCATACTGGATCTTCTCAGAACAAATACCCACTGCAGCAGCAACCGCATCAAATAAACGTCCAGCCGATGAAGCTAATGGGCAATTCAACTTTTTTTCAAGCATCGCATTAAAAGTCGCTAATGGTTTTTGTGATAGCATCTGCACAAGGTCTAATTCAGCATAATGTTTGCTGACCCAATCCCAGCCTAAACATGCCTGTAAATGTGCATAGGTATTGCGCCATGGTTGTTTCATGGCAACTGTTCCACCTAATAAAGCGACGGGTTTAAAATGCGCCATTCGCTCACTGTGTGCATAATCAGCTATTAAAAACTCACCGCCCCAAAGATTCCCATCATCGCCAAAGCCCAAGCCATCCAATACCACGCCCAAAACAGGTTCGCCTTCAAATGGATAGTCGTTATCTGCTAGACAAGATGCTATGTGAGCATGGTGATGTTGGATAAGTTGTAATTCTATCGCTTGTTCGTCAGCAATTTCACACCCTGCCTTATTAGAGAGATATTCAGGATGTGCATCAACAGCTAATTGACTAGCCTGATGCTGAAATAGCGTTTGGTATAAAGTAATAGTATGTCGATAGTTTTCATAAGTTGGGTAATTTTCAAGATCACCAATGTGCTGAGATAATATAGCCTGACTATTGTTGAGCAAACAAAAGGTATTTTTTAATTCACCACCCATGGCTAAAATCTGTGGCGCACTCTTAAAGTCATCGGGCAAAACAATTGAATGTGGTGCAAAGCCTCTGCCACGACGCAAAAACTGCGGTTGTCCCGCCATTATCCGCATCACCGAGTCATCAACACGATTTTCAATATCACGATTATGAAGCAAAAAATAATCTGCAATATTAGCTAACCGTGTTAACGCATCATCGTTATTAATACATTGTGGTTCATGTGCCGTATTTGCTGACGTTAAAACTATTGGGTGATCGATATCGTTGAGTAGCAAATGATGCAGTGGACTATAAGGCAGCATAAAACCGAGCGTATTGTGCCCTGGAGCAATATTATTAGCTAACGCTGTTTGCGGCTTTTTTTCTAATAAAACAACCGGCGCGGCACTACTTGTCAATAACGCCCGTTCTTGTTCATCAACATGACAATATTGCTCAATCATTGCCATATTTTTGGCCATTAAAGCAAAAGGCTTACTTGGACGTTGTTTTCGGTTTCGTAATCGCTGTACCACTGCTTCATTACAAGCATCAATAGCTAAGTGAAAACCACCAATGCCCTTGATGGCAACAATAAAGTGTTCCTTTATATATGTTGCAGCATCAGAAACGACAGATCTAGTGGTAAGTTTCTTTCCATTTTTATCTGTTAACCAGCATTCAGGCCCACAGTCGGGACACGCATTAGGTTGAGCATGAAAACGACGATTATCTGCTGAATTATATTCATCTTGACAGCTAGGACACAGGGTAAATTCAGCCATGGTCGTTTGCGCCCGATCATATGGAATACCTCTAACAATACTTAGCCGAGGACCGCAATGCGTACAGTTAGTAAAAGGATAAGCATAGCGGCGATTAGTAGGATCTAAGATATCTTCTATACATTTGTCGCATGTTGCGGCATCGGCTGTTACACCTGTATTGGCGATGGAGTGTGTGGAAGAAATAATCTCAAAATCATTGTCTAAACTAGGCGAGATAGTGTGTACTCGCCGCTCTATTGAATCTATTCGTGCTAGTGCAGGTTTTTCATTACTCAAACATTGAACAAACGTATCGATAGCAGCATCTAACCCCTGCACCTTAATAACAACGCCATCACCATCATTACTAACATTACCAGTTAGCTCAAATCGTTTCGCTAAATGCCAAACCGTTGGGCGAAATCCCACGCCCTGAACAATGCCGTGTATATGAATGTGTTCGGCATGAATTGTATTGGAGCAAGTAATGCTTTCTTTTTGCAACTGATACTCCTCAAAAACCAATAATGAAATATATTATTACACTTTTCAACAAAAGTGTACTATTACTTTGCAGTGACATCATTAATGAACCGTACATACCATGCAGGGATCAAACGATCGTACAATATGTTGAATTAAAACCGCCTTATTTCCATGCTCTTCTACAGGTGTCCCCAGCAATGCCTGTTCAAGCGCACCTGCAACATTATCTTTATCTCTAGGAGAAAAATTCCATGTTGTTGGTGCAACAATCTGATAATTATTAATTTTTCCTTGCTCAATACGGATCCAATGACCTAAGCTACCCCGCGCCGCTTCGACAAGACCTTGCCCTTCTGCTTCGTCAGGCATATCAGCTTGAATACAGAACGGTTCATTTGGTTTGATTTGTTTACACCAGTTTTCCATTTCGGGTATAACTCGTGCAAGCTCTAGCATACGAGCAACAATACGATTGACAACATTGCTCTGATTGCTTTTTACTAAATCTAGTATTAAGGGATGTTGCGACATTGTTTGGCGTGCTAACGCGCCCACTTCAATTACGCGTTCATCATAACGGGGAGCTTTACACCAACTGTAGCCCTCTAGCTGTTCTGGGTCAGGTAACGTTTTTCCTTTATACGGGTGAGCAGGTTTCTGTTGCGACAACATCCAACTATGACTCAAGTCTTCTCGTATTAGCTGGGTATTGAGCGATGTTATTGATCCGCTGTCTCCAGTCCAGATCCCTTGTGGAAATAGAAATTGGTCTTCAAAACCATATGCACCATAACTCATAAAATGTGCATCTATTTTTCCCGAGTTATTCAACTCTAAATCATCGGCAAGGTGTAAAAATCGAGAAAAATCAGCCTGTGCATGACTATCCGCCCATAGCTTAAGTTCGTTTTCACTCGCTAGTTGAATGACATTCTCTAAAGTATCCGCGAAAAGTTGCGTTTCAAGAAACTGTCGGAAACTCATTAATATGGCTAATAATTTAACTTTGTCAGAAGCACTCGCTGTTGTAGTTGTTCCGCCCGGTTGAATACTCAAAGTATGTGGCCATTTTCCTGCCAATATACCTGTTATATGTATGAACTCAGCACGTGCTTTTAACATGGTATTCGTTGCTGTGCCAATCTGTGCACGAAAGCGCGGCTCAATATCAGCATACCAACTTCTTTGCTGATATTCATCACGCGCAAAATCAGGCATAAAAAACAAGTAAAAATGAGTAAGATGATCCGCCATATTCTCACAGGCTAGAATAATATTACTGGCTAACTGCCCATTTGATTCAGCCTTAATACCCTGAGCATCTGCCAAGGCGTTAGCACATGCTATAGATTGAGATACAGAACAAATGCCACAGATCCTTGGCGTATAGATCAAAGCATCCATTGGCGGCTTATCTTGCATAATCTGCTCAAAACCTCGATAAAGCGGTGAGTTAACCCATGCTTTACTGACTACTCCATCGGTAATTTCTACCTCTAGTTCAAGATCTCCTTCTACTCGATTAAAAGGGCCATAAATTTTACGTGTCATGGTCTTTCCTTTCGCTTTCCGGGAGGGGTAATGATCTGGCTAGCTGTGGCATTATCTTTTAAGCGTTTAGGTGTAGCCGCTTTTGAAAGTGAGGCCAGCGCAACGAACCACGCTTTTGGCATATCTGTTGGCAAGCCAACAGGTATTCCTGCTATCTTAGGTGTTTCAGTAAAACTTAATCGAGGTTTTTCAAATTCTGGGGCAGTACAATTTATACAGGGATACCCGCCTTTCAAACATGAGCCGCCTCCGTTCCATGGCCGAATATTACAATCTGCTCGTGCTTGAGTACCAAGACAACCTTTATGCTCCATCATGCAGCCTATATCGCCTAATGTTTCAGCACTGGCCTTGTATTCATAATATTCATTGCGGGCACAGCCATGATGTACCAAATGATCGGTATAGGCTCTCGGGCGATTTAGCTCATCTAAATCTGCATACTGTAAGTCGCCTAAAGCTAATTGCATCAGCACATCAGTGACCCAATCAGGATGGGTCGGACAACCCGCAACATTAATAACAGGGAAGCCTTTAGATGATTGCCATTGCTCGCCTAACAATCCGCCTGATATTTGGCCATCATATTGTAGGCCGCATGCCTCTCCCGGATTATTACCCGCAGCCGTAACGCCACCAAAAGCAGCACATGAGCCCATAGCGAGTGTGTAATCTGCTTTTTCTGATAATTCATTCAACCATGACATCATTGATTTACCCGTGCCAGCAAGCATATGAAATCGCCCTGTTCCATTAGGCCCCTTCATTACCGAACCTTCAAGGCATAGCGCATCTAGGTGGATCTTATCTGTAATAATATCGTCTAGTAGTTGTAAAAACTCATCGACTGAAGCTTCACTTAAAGATGGATGCCATAGCACATTAATATCAGCACTTTTAAATCGTGTTAAAACATCTGGTGACTCGGCATTTAATAGCGATATACTACAGCCACCACAGCCACCTGATTGTAGCCATAGCACATTAAACATTGGGTAACTTCAAGGTAAAGAGTGCGCCACCATCAACATGATTTGTGGCTTCTAAACTTCCGTCACATTGCTCTGTAGCGAGTCCAAAACTGATATAAAGCCCTAAACCTGTTCCTTTGCCCACAGGTTTCGTGGTGAAAAATGGATCAAAAATAGACACCATATCCTTTTTACTAATACCTGATCCATTATCTCGAATTGTAATATCAACAAAATTATCGTTATTTTTAACAACGACTTCTATCATTGGATTTGTCACATCTTCAATCGCATCTATCGAATTTTGCAACAAATTAATTATAATCTGGTGAATATAACCCTCATTGCCTGTGATGATTAATGAATCCGGCATATCACTTGATATTACAGGCGTTATTGCTGATGAATGAACGATTAAATGAATGGCTTTATCTAGTAATTTAACAATATCAACAGGGCTATTATTTTTAGTATTTGGGGTCGAAAAACGCCGTAATTCTTGCACAATATTTTTCACTCGCCCCGCACTTTCTATCGAGCCTTCTAATAAGGAAGGAATATCTTTAAGAATACGATCAATTTTAAGCTCTCGTCTTAACTTTTCTCGCTCGTCAATACTAATGTCTTGGTGAATACTTTCGATATAGCGCTGAAAGCGTTCTTCATAGCGCTGCAAAGCATACATATTGCCGAACACAAAACTAATCGGATTATTCAACTCATGGGCAACACCTGCAATAAGCCGACCTAAAGAGGCCATTTTCTCTGATTGTAATAATTGTTGCTGTGTGGTTTTTAATTTTTCATGTGTTTCTTTTAATTTAAGATAAGCCTTGCGAATTTCAACTAAAGGTCGCCCAGTTAAAACAGAACCTATCAATTTTCCAGTGTGATCGTAGTGCGCTTTACTGGTGATAGATAGTGGCACCGGTTCACCTTCCTTGTTCAGGATCTCAACCTCACAATCTGACAATCCACCCGAATGAATCTTTTCTAATAATTTATTGACCAACTTTATATTAGATGTTGATTTTAAGAATAAATTTTCTAATAACTGACCGCGAAGTTCGAGACTGGTTTTACCTATTAACACTTCAACCGCCGTATTAGCCCTTAAAATACTTCCATTGATATCGGTAACGATCAAGATATTGTGCATAGCAGAAAGCACACTTTCTATAAATTGATGCGCTTCTTCTAGCTCGGTATTTTTCTGTTCAAGTGCGATCTGCGATGTAACAAGATCGGTATATATCGCATCCATCTGTTGAATAACTTCGACCCAGGCACCGTCACCCATTAATGCTTCTGGTTGCTGTGACTCAGCAACCTCTCGCAGTTTGGATTTTAATAATGATGCTTGCATAAACGTCGTTATTTTATATATTAAGGTGCTGTTTTAGATAGTGGAACAATGTCTTGTTCTACCGGTTCAAGTCCATATCGATCTAGTTTACTACGCAGACCCACTCTAGAAAGACCGAGTTCATCGGCAGCACGAGTTTTATTCCAGCGATGACGAACTAAGGTTTCTTTAATGACATGTGCTTCTAGCAGTTCAATACGATCTTTTAAGTTACCTTGAGACTGACTGGCAACCAGCTTCATATCATGTCGCATTTCATCCGGTATAGCGCGTAATACATGAGCCGACATAAGTTCTGCACCTAAGCTTGAACTCTGCGTTAACACAAGCATACGTTTAATTTCATTCTCTAATTCCCTAACATTGCCAGGCCATTGATATTTTTGCAGACATTCGAGAGCTTCTGCAGTAAAACCATCTACTTTTTTACCTAATTCAGCCTGAGTTTTAATCAAAATATCAGACGCCAGGTATGGAATATCTTCAAGCCGATCACGCAGTGGAGGTAGCTGCACACTGAAAGTGGCAAGGCGATAATAGAGATCTTCGCGGAAGCGACCTTCACGTACATCTTCTTCTAAATTCCGATTTGTTGCAGCAATAATTCTGACATCTATCGGGCGCTTTTTATTAACACCTAATGGACGTACCTCTTTTTCTTGTAATACACGTAATAGTTTTAGCTGAAACGCAGGTGATGTTTCACCGATTTCATCAAGAAAAATCGTGCCACCATGCGCGCTTTCAAATAAGCCAATGCGATCTTCGATTGCGCCAGTAAACGCACCTCGTTTATGACCAAACAGCTCACTTTCGAGCAATTCATCCGGTAACGCACCACAATTTTCGGCAACAAAAGGTTCTTCTCGTCGTAAACTATTATAATGCAGTGCTCGGGCACAGAGTTCTTTACCCGTTCCAGACTCACCCATAATCAGAACGTTTACATCATAAGGTGATATTTGTTTTACAGTAGAACAAATTTTATTTATACAACTATTAGGACTACTGACAATAGTATCCCAGCTAAAATGAGCCTGTAATGCCTCACGCTGTACTTCAATTGCCTCTTTAAGCGTTTTCGGCTGCAATTTAAGTTCAATTGCTAAACGTTCATTTTTACGATGTAGTTCAAAAATTTCGATCGCATTTTTTAATTTTAATATCACCTCTTCTGGGTGCCATGGTTTGCTGATATATTGGTAAATACCACCTTCATTAATGGCTGCAATAATGTCTTCAGAATCAGCATAACCTGACATAATCATACGAATAACTTCAGGCCATCGTTCCCGAATTTCTGCACAAAATTCAACCCCTGTTTTATCTGGCATGCGTTGATCACATAATACGACTTGGATCCATTCACGCTCAAGAATACTATTAGCCTCAGCAATATTATTCGCTGTATGTACATCAAAATATTCATCCAAAATACGTTCTAATGTTTCAATTGAGCGTAACTCATCATCAATAACAAGAATACTTGGTAATAGTCCACTCATTTTAAACTGAGACCAATTTTTGTGATGATTCATCCTTATTTAATATATCTGAGCGACCAATTAAACGCATTTCTCGTGTTGTACGGATCCATTGATACCAATCATCTAATCCCTGCCCACTTGTCGCTGATATTTGCAAAACTTGAATATCAGGGTTTACTCGACGCGCATATTCAATACATTTTTCAACATCAAATTCTAAATAAGGTAATAAATCTACTTTATTGAGCAACATAATATCTGCTGCAAAAAACATGTCCGGATACTTGAGTGGTTTATCCTCACCTTCAGTTACCGATAAAATGGCAACTTTATGAGCCTCACCTAAATCAAATGCTGCTGGACAAACTAAATTTCCTACATTTTCAACGAATAGAACACTGCCTGTTTTCGGTTCAAGGTTTTCCATTGCATGTCCGACCATATGCGCATCTAAATGGCAGCCCTTTCCCGTGTTAATTTGCACAGCAGACACACCTGTTTCACGAATGCGTTCTGCATCATGCGTTGTTTGCTGGTCACCTTCAATCACGGCGAGTGACATGGCTTCTTTTAAATCATTAATCGTTCGTGTTAACAGTGTTGTTTTTCCTGATCCTGGACTTGATACTAAATTAAGTGCCAAAATCCCTTTCTCGGAAAAATAACGCCTATTTTGCTGCGCATACTCATCATTTTTACCAAGAATGTTCTGTTCAATTTCAACCATACGCGATTGACTTAAACCTGGCGCATGTGCATGCGCAGGTCCTGTTCCATAGTGAATATCCTGACTGTCACCATGTTCATGATGATGGTGATCATGGCTATGGTCATGGTCATCGTGAGAATGTTCGTGACTATGCCCATGATGATGATCGTGCCCTTCAATTTTCACCTCACCGCTCCCGCATCCACATGTAGTACACATATTAATTTACCTCCAGTTCTTTAATCTTCATTTCATCACCACTATTAACTTGTAATTGGTAGCTTTCACAGTTTGGGCATGCATCATAGCGCTGAGTTATCATCACTGTTTTTGCGCAAGGCATACACCATGCTTGTGCTTTAATAACATTAATTTTCAAACTCGCTTTTTCAGCAACACTACCGTGCATGACCACATCAAAAGCAAACTCTAATGCCGGAATTTCTACACCTGATAATACACCAATATCTAATACAACCTGCTTCACTTCTGTGAACTGTTGTTTCTGAGCTTCTGCCTCGATTACTTGTAATATTCCTTCACACAGTGACATTTCATGCATTAGTGTATGACCTCGCCACTGATCTGTAATTGATACCCCACACAAGGATCAATAGCGTTGATCAATAAATCAGCTTGTAAACGTAAATCTGATAAGGAATTTAAATGACATAAACTCTTTGCTGCAACGCCGTGAGGGTGAAAATTCCACTCTGTCGGAGCCAAAATAAAAAGCCGTTTTACAGTGTCACCTTCTAATTGCACATAATGGCTTAAACGTCCCCGCGCGGCATCAACATGTGCCAAACCTGCTACAGTACTTATGGGCGTTTCTATTCTCGTGCCATCCTCAAAAAATGATTGTAATTTATGCATCAATCTAGCGATTTCACACAACCGTGCAATCATTCGTGTATAGATCCCTTGACCGTTCATTTTTTGCATGTCTTTGATTACATTATGAGCCTGCTGATAGTTAAACCAGCTCAGTTCATAGGATCGTGTATACCAATCTGGTTTAGCAGTAAAATTTTCTCGTTCCGCTAGCAACCTTGCGACCAACTCTGCATCATTTATATTGGGTAACACTTGGATATTCGAATCACCGGCATACTTCCATGACTGTTGGCTCAACCACTTTATAAAACAAGCGGCGGGGGTTTGTGCCTGTTGCGCCCAATTTTCTATTGATGAAAGACTATCTTGTAGCCATTGTTCTACTGGCAAACCAAAAATTATCTGGCTCAAGTTTGCCATGCAATCTGCCCACAGTGATTTTATCTTGGCGCTGAGTGCTGACATTGAATTCACGCCAAAATTAAGTATTTTCTGCTCACTTATTGTCAGCATAAGCAGATTCAAAGACTGTACACATTTTGCTAAGGTGCCATTATCGATATTTTCACCAATATAACTTGGCCACTGCATTAATACTTGTAAGCTATGTTCTCGTAAGCTTTCAATACAGACGAGCGCTTCGCGGTGCGATTCTACATTTTCATCTTTTGCTAAGCCCATCGCACTTTCAATTGCACGGACAGCCGTGACCGCTTGAGCTTTTGCACAAATATTAAATAATAGGGGGACAGTCTGTAGTGTTTGTTCAACCGTTTTGCCCGAAAATAACTGTGCCACAGTCATTGGCCGAGATGAAACAATATCACTGTGAAGTAGTCCTTCACGCGACGCAAGTGAAATCGTTAATTCTCCTTGAACACTCATTTGTCCGCACCTTCCGTAAATACTTTACCCCTTAAAAAATCTCTTCTGGATGTCGGCTCTTTAATGCGTTCTGAAAGTGTTTTTTGCTCGCCTTCTGCTGTGTTATCTTGTCTTGTAAATAAACTATCGGTTTTATCAGGTGCTGGTTTTTCACCAGCCCAAATTTGTGTTATTTCATTATCACGACGTTGCGATTCAATATCAACATTGTCTTCATTCATAATTGCAGATAATGCTTCATGTGCCGTTAACTCTGCCGCTGCCTGTTCTTCAAATTCAAACATCGGTGAAAACAATGAACAGCTCAAATAAAAACCCAATTCTTCTTCAAACCCAATAATAAACTCATATGATCCCGAAGGAAATACATGTGTTTTTTTGCTGCCTAGTTGAGCTTGTTCTGCATCAGCTTCAATCTCTGGCAATAAAATTAAATTCATAAACCAAGGGGTAATTAAAATGCCTAATTGATAACTCTGCCACTTATGAAAACCGATGGCTTTAACAGTCAAACGATCATTAATAACCGGCACACCTTCCATCCTATCTTCCAAAATCATTTGGAAAGTCGGTTCTAGCAGTGCAAGATTGGTTTGGTTTGACATAAGCTAATCAGAAAGCACCATAAACTGTTCTTTAACGCCATCACATTCAGGGCATCGCCAATGGTCAGGAAGCATAGAAAAAGGGGTATTCGGTGGAATTTGCCAATAATCATCCCCTAAAGCAGGATCGTAAACTCGCCAGCAAATTTTACACTCCAATCTATCCGTATCCTTAATACGAGAATTATCGCCCCCATAGGACATCTCAAAAGGGCTATGGCTACCTTCACTGCTCATTGCATAACTACTATTGAATACACATCTAAAATTTCTTTTAGTCGATCGGCAGTATCGGTCAAGTCCTCAGGCGCCGCTAATGCGACACCGGGTATATCAACAACCTCAATCGTATTTAGAATGAGTTTATCATCGGAATTATAAAACTTAATCCACCACACATTTTTTTTCGCTGTACTACCGATTCGGCAATTGCCATAACCTCGTGAAAGAATAGTAATGGGACCGACACCAAGGCAATGCCCCAGAAAACTGAGATCTTCTTCTGATAAAGGCAGAAGCGTAAGGTTAATCACATGTGGTGTGTCCCCCAGTTTCCATTCTTCTATCTTTTCAGCAAGCTCAATAATGAGTGGCGGTGAATTCAACACGCCCTCAGGTAAGTTTTGTAAATCGGCAATTAAAGGCGTTGAGCCAATAAATGTATTTTCACGAACGATGGCAGGAATATCCGCCACCTCAACGACATCTCTTGTGGCAATACCTTCTTCATTTACATGACGTACACGCCAGATCCCTGTTAATACGGATTCTTGGATCTGTATCGACATATCACCTTCATAAATGACGCTTACTTCACCTTCATTCAAAACCTGATTAACTAAATCTACATTCGCAGGGTCCATATCACTGATATTAAAAGGAACTGCTGGTTCACCCGCGGTATAACCTTTAACTGCATAAAACAATTCCGCTAGCATTTTTTTAGCTACATCTAGATTCTCTACTTCTTCAGGCTCTGGGATAAGCGGCATATCATAGGTATACATTTCGCCCGGCGGCTTATCAAAATTAAAGTTTTCATCTCCCCCTTCTTTAGGTTGAGAGCCTTCCCCAACGACGGGAATATCAATAGGTTTGCCACTGAATTGTTTTATTTCCATACCTTATATCTCCGATAGTTTTAAATTAAGCATTAACGACAGGAATGCCTATCGCCTTGGGTCGGCTTGTTTTTGATGCCAATATTGTTTTGATTTGCTCGATATAGTCATTCCAATCTTGAATACCCGTAATCGTGTCTAAATATTTATCACCACGCATAAACACCAAGGCTGGCCATGATAAAAAGCCATAACGTGATTGCAATTTCTTTTCATCTTCACGCGCAATAACAGCGGGAACAAGCTCAGGGAAAAGACCGACTAATTCAGGTAAGACGACTGCAACATCGTTTGATTCAGCAAAACGTTTTATATCTTCAGTAAAAAAAAGCACTGAATGTTCGTTTTTTGATAAAAAATCATCAATATTGCTTAAATCAAGCAATGGATAATTCATTTCATTAATCAAACGATCAATGAGTGGCGTAGCAGTTGTCATAATTTATGATTCCTTTGTTTGTTTTTGAGCCAAAACTTGTGCTTGTAAATGAGGCGGTAACTCTGGTTCACGATCGATTAAATCAGCGAAAAGATGATCAATTTGACTTCCTGTGCCTTGCGTTACATCATTCAGAGCCGACAATGCTTGTGTAATATTTTCAGCATTCTCAGCCGTCAATACCTCACGTGCCGCCCCTAAAAAATTGAGGATCCACGTATTTTGAACTTGATCCCCGACTAAAATCATATCCACAAGCTCCTGCTTACCCTCGGCTTCGCATAAAGCAAAGGTTCCGCGCATTTCAATAACCTGCATTGGTACACCGATACACATTATAGCGTCCTCATTTATCGTATTGGCCGCGATAATCCACATCAACGCTCATCGGGTTATTAATAGGAGAAGGTTTAGGATCAAACTTTATAGTATCAGAAGCTAAAACACGATCATCGCCAACGCGACAAGCATCTGCAGCTGAAGGTCGACCTGTTTCATATTGCTCTAACGCAAGTTCTGGTGGGGATAATACATCTGTGTCAGATAACGGGGTTTCACGCTTGGTAGCAACAATTCCTAGGTCTGACAAATAATCAATCGCTTCACTTAATGAGGGCTCAATCTGCTCTTTAGCTCCCTCTCTTAAACTGCCACCAAAATCTTCAATCTCAAAAGGTTGCACGCCTACCAACAGTACTTTATCAGGATAGTCCCCAAGTAAATCCGCAGTGAACATAACTTCTTGAAAGCCCATTTGATGCAAACTCAGCTTTTTCGCCCCCATGAAACTAGGCACATCTCTATCTTTAATTAATTTCATTTCACCCGGTGCAAGCCCATAGTCTATGGCATCAAAAATGACCAAAATATCGCACTCTTGTACATGAGGGGTTAAATAAATACCTTGCGTTCCCCCATCCATAAGTAAAACATTGTCTGGAAATGAGTATTGGCGATTTAGTTCTTCAATGCAACGTACACCAAAGCCCTCATCAGCCCAAAGAACATTGCCAATACCCAATATTAAAACCTGCTTGTCACTCATCAATGAAAAATCTCCAGCGCCTTTTTATAGGAAGATACTATTACACTTATTGCAAATAGTGCAACTTTACTTTCCAATACGCACAATATTCCAGCAGGAACGTGTCGGCGGAAAGAAAGTTATCACTCTGAGCGTGAAGGTGGTTACTAAGCTAACCAATTATTAACTCGGCCAAGACATAATTTTGATGTTGATTGTTTTATATCAATAACTTAATGGCTGTGGCATGTGAATTGCTTCACGTTTTTGTAACTTGTTCTTTAATAATAATGAAACAAGCGAATAATAATTATAAAAAGACCCGGAGAGTTAATTATGACAGAAACATTTTATGAGGTAATGCGCCGTCAGGGAATATCCCGTCGAAGCTTTTTAAAATATTGCAGTCTAACAGCTGCGGCATTAGGTTTAGGCCCTGAATTTGCGGGTAAGATTGCTCATGCAATGGAAACCAAGCCTCGAATACCAATCCTTTGGTTACATGGACTAGAATGTACCTGTTGTTCAGAATCCTTTATTCGCTCGGCTCATCCCTTAGCTAAAGATGTTATCTTGTCGATGGTATCTTTAGATTATGATGACACCATTATGGCTGCCGCTGGCACACAAGCAGAAGCTATTATTGATGAAACAATCAAAAAATATGATGGTAATTTTATTTTGGCAGTTGAAGGTAATGCTCCTTTAAATCAAGATGGTATGTCTTGTATTATTGCCGGTAAGCCTTTTCAAGAACAGCTTGATCACGTAGCCAAACATTGTAAAGCTATTATTTCTTGGGGTTCTTGTGCTTCTTATGGCTGTGTGCAAGCAGCTGCACCTAACCCAACAAAAGCGGTCCCCACTCACAAAGCAATTAAAACAAATAAACCTATCATTAAAGTACCGGGCTGCCCTCCTATTGCCGAGGTCATGACGGCTGTTATTACTTATATACTAACCTTCGAAAAATTCCCTGAACTCGATCGCCAAGGTCGACCTAAAATGTTCTATAGTCAACGTATCCATGATAAATGCTACCGTCGACCACATTTTGATGCAGGCCAGTTCGTTGAGAAATTTGATGATGAAGGCGCACGTCGTGGCTACTGTTTATACAAAGTGGGCTGTAAAGGACCAACAACCTATAACGCGTGTTCCACCATTCGTTGGAATGAAGGCACCTCCTTCCCAATTCAAGCAGGCCACGGGTGTATCGGCTGTTCTGAAGATGGTTTCTGGGATAAAGGCTCATGGTATGCCCGATTGCAACACTTCGATAATTTCGCTATTGAAGGAAATGCTGACACTGTCGGCGCCACCGCTGCTACTGTCGTAGGAACGGGTATCGCGGCACATGCTGCACTTTCAGCTGTTAAACGGGCACAAGATAAGAAGGAGAATGTATAAATGAGCGTTATTAAAACACCAAACGGTTTTACCTTAGATAATTCAGGAAAGCGTGTCGTTATTGATCCGATCACTCGCATCGAAGGCCATATGCGCATCGAAGTCAACCTTGATGAAGATAATGTGATCCGAAATGCAGTATCTACAGGTACTATGTGGCGCGGCTTAGAAGTGATTCTGAAAAACCGTGACCCTCGTGATGCATGGGCATTTGTTGAGCGTATCTGTGGCGTATGTACGGGTTGTCATGCCCTAGCCTCTGTTCGTGCGGTTGAGGATGCGCTAGATATCATCATCCCACCCAATGCTAGCCTTATCCGTGAAATGATGGCTAAAACACTGCAGGTTCACGATCATGTAGTGCATTTTTATCATTTACATGCCTTAGACTGGGTTAACCCTGTTAATGCGCTAAAGGCAGATCCTAAAGCAACATCTGAATTACAAAAAATGGTTTCACCGGCACACCCTATGTCTAGCCCTGGCTATTTCAGAGATATACAAAATCGTATTAAGAAGTTTATAGAATCTGGTCAATTAGGTCCGTTTAAAAATGGCTACTGGGATAATCCTGCGTATAAATTGCCAGCCGAAGCCGATCTTATGGCCGTTGCTCACTACCTAGAGGCTTTAGACTTACAAAAAGAATTCGTAAAAGTACACACTGTATTTGGTGGTAAAAACCCACATCCAAATTACTTGGTAGGCGGCGTGCCGTGTGCGATTAATATCGACGGTGAGATGTCAGCCGGAGCACCATTAAATATGGAACGCCTCAACTTTGTGATGGCGCGTATTCAAGAAATGGTCGACTTCAATAAAAATGTTTATGTGCCAGATGTAATTGCCATTGCTAGCTTCTACAAAAATCAACTATGGGGTGGCGGTATTGGTGCATTAAGCGTGATGGATTATGGCGCTTATCCCAAAACACCTTATGATAAGTCAACGGATCAACTTCCGGGCGGCGTTATTCTTAATGGTAACTGGAATGAGATCCATGAAGTTGATCCTCGTGATCCAGAACAAGTACAAGAGTTTGTTTCCCATTCTTGGTATACCTACCCAGATGAAACAAAAGGTTTACACCCTTGGGATGGTATGACTGAAAATAATTATGATCCATCTGGTCCTAATTTCAAAGGAACTCGTTCAAACGTTGATCAGTTCGATGAATCTGCAAAATATTCATGGGTTAAATCACCACGTTGGAAAGGTAATGCAGTTGAGGTGGGTCCATTATCACGTTATGTGCTAGCCTTTGCTCAGGGTAATGAATACGTTACCGAGCAGCTTACTCGTAGCCTAAGTGCTTTCAATTCATTGGCGGGTACTAATCTAGATGCTAAAACAGCACTCAACTCCACCATTGGCCGCACCTTAGCTCGTGCACTAGAGTCTGAATACTGTAGCGATATGATGGTCGATGATTGGAATCAATTAGTTACTAACATCAAAAATGGTGACTCATCTACTGCGAATATGGATAAATGGGATCCTTCTACTTGGCCTAAACACGCAAAAGGTGTTGGTACTGTAGCAGCCCCTCGTGGTGGTCTAGGTCATTGGATTGTCATTAACGATGGCAAAATTGAGAATTATCAGTGTGTTGTACCTTCTACTTGGAATAGCTCACCGCGTGATGTAGATGGTAATATTGGTGCATTCGAAGCCTCATTAATGAATACGCCAGTTGAACGTGCCGATGAGCCAGTAGAAATACTGCGTACATTACACAGTTTCGATCCGTGCATGGCATGTGCTACTCATGTTATGAGTCCTGATGGCGAAGAGCTAGCCAACGTCAAAGTACGTTAATAGGAGGTGAAATATGAGTGTTAATTCATACAAAGCACACAGCGAACCTTCTGTTTATGTCTATGAGGCACCGATGCGTATTTGGCATTGGACTAATGCCTTGGCGATTGTTGTACTCTGTATATCAGGCTACTTTATAGGTTCACCTATGCCATCAATGTCAGGGGAAGCAAGTGATCATTACCTGATGGGCTATATCCGATTTATTCATTTCTCAGCAGGTTATATTTTGGGGGTTGCTTTTGTCCTTAGAGTTTATTGGTTCTTTGTGGGGAATTCAGTTTCTAGAGAAATATTTTTCCATAATATTCTCAAACGATCGTATTGGAGCGAATTATGGCATGAAGTTAAGTGGTATATGTTCTTGGTAAAAGAACCAAAGCTATATAAAGGCCATAATCCATTGGCGATATTATCCATGTTTTGGTTGTTCCTATTGCCCGTTATCTTCATGATCTTCTCCGGCTTCGCCCTTTATGGCCAAGGTACAATGCCAGGATCTTGGGCTAATACCTTCTTCACATCATGGATGATTCCATTGTTTGGTGGCAATAGCTTTACCTTACATACGTGGCACCATGTCACCATGTGGATAATCATTATTTTTGTCATAATTCATGTTTACGTGGCTGTACGTGAAGATATTATGTCTCGTCAATCTATTATCAGTTCCATGATCAGTGGCTGGCGTAATTTTAAAGATGATGGCAAAGTTGAAGATATAAAAGATGCTGATCGTTAATCATTAATCTGTCTTTATAGTAGATATCGGCTATTTGTTGCTTAGTACATCCTACTGAATAACGAAGTAATAAGTAACATATAGCCGACTTTAATTACTCCTAAATTAACAAGGCTATATCATGAAAAATAACGTTATAAATACATTGTTAATATCATCATTACTACTTGCTAGTTCCAGCACACTGCTCGCGGGTTCAAATAATGGTTATACAACGGCAGCTAATGTTTATTCTGGGTCGTCCTCTCAAGGTTGGTATGGAGGTGGTGTCCAATATTGGTTAGCAAAATGGCAACAGGAAAAAATGGCTCCTGCGGCGGTGGAAGCTGTACCAGACGAAATCATACCTACATCAATTGAAGCTGAGCCTGTTTCTACGGAACTCACGACTAAAGAAGAATCCACTGAATAACAATACTGCCACTAATGCACGCAAAGGCGCGGCAATCACCATCGAAAGGCTTGCCAGCCATAAGTCGCAAACACAAAAAAGCCACTGATGCAGATTGCACCAGTGGCTTTTCTTTAGCTCAAAAATAAGTAATTACGGCTTATTCTTGCTCCATACCAATTTCGTATAATTCGATGTTTGCTTCTTCTATTTCACCTGTTGCCGCATCAACGTCAACTTTAATTTCGTAACCCGCTACAGTTTGAATATCAAATTCATAAGTAACTGAACCATCAGTACCAATTTCATATTCATTAGCAACAATTTTACCTGGGTTAAAGTCTAAAGCGATTGTGCGCGCTTGCGCTTCTGTAATTTTTGCATATTTTTTGAATGTCGCATCATCAGCAGAAACTTCACGCTCTACTTCAGTTACAAAGCCTTCTTCAGCATTACATTCAACATTATATGTTGTGCCATCTTCTGCTTGAATATCAAATTCATAAGTAGGATCATCGCCTTCCATTTTTAATTCAAGCTTACGTGCTTGACCTGGAATAGTGTCTAATGCCGCATCTAAACATACTTCAACACCCACTAAGCCCCAACCTTTAATATCATCAAGGTCAGCTTGATCGCTCGCGTATATATTTGAAGAAAGTGCAACAGCCAGAGCAGCTGGTACTATTTTTAAGAATGTATTTTTCATTGTTATATCCAGTTAAAGTTAAAAATAATCGATTATTTTCTACCCACAAGAACAACAATCACTGACTACTATTATATAGGAGTTTTTCCTGAATATCATAGGATATAGGAATATTTAATGACTTTTTATAATTCCCAACGTCATTGCGATACGCGCCAAGTCTGCCGCCGTGCTCGCATTTAACTTATTTTTAATCTGTGTGCTGTAATTTGCGACAGTTTTATAACCTAAACACAAATCAGTCGCCGCCTCGCGTGCTGTCATACCTTTAGCCAATAAACAAAAAACATCAAACTCTCGTGGTGATAATACATCAACCACTTCTCTTAATTTATCTTCATCATTATAAGCGCTATTTTCCTGATCTACTAACAATCCATCTTCAACATATCGCTTGCCTGATGCCACTACCGCCACAGCTTCAGCTAACACTTCTGCCGCACTGTTTTTGCTGACATAACCTCTCGCCCCAGCTTGCAATGCCCGCTCTACATAAATAGCCTCATCATGAATACTATAAACCAGCACGACAGCATCAGCATCAAGTTGAATAAGACGACGTATTGTCTCTAAACCACCAATTCCGGGCATCGATAAGTCCATGACCACCACGTTTGGTTTAAATTCATTATAATTCTGGCAAGCCGCTTCACCACGATCAACATCCATAATTTCGTCAATAAAATCTTGCGTCGATAGCAATATTCGAAAGCCCGCACGTACTACAGTGTGGTCATCAACTAATAACACTTTAAGCTTCTCACTCATTACCTTTCTTCCTTATGAATGGCATCCACGCATTCACCGTCATACCTTTAGCTGATTCAAAACTAAACTTGCCACCCAAGTTTTCAACACGTTCACGCATTCCTAAAACACCAAAACCTTGCGCCCCTACTTTACCACCCACGCCATTATCACTCACCATTAATGATACTCGGGGCTCATTAGAACCTTCGGCCACCGAATAAACCTCTATAGTAACCTCTGTAGCATTAGCATGGCGCACAACATTGGTTAAACACTCCTGCACCACGCGATAAACATTAATAGCAACTTCATTATCAAGCATTTCTAGTTTGTCATCATAATGAAAATCTATATCGAGCGAGGGTTGACGTCTTCGCCATTCATTCACTAAATCAGTCATCGTCGCACCCAGACCTAACTCAGCTAAACTTAATGGATGAAGCGTTCGCATCATTGAACGAACCACCTTGGCTAAATGATCACAAATCTCAATAATTGAATCAGCTATTGATGGCGCATCAACATTACCCTGCTTTGAAGCAACAGCCATCGCCTTGATTGCGGTTAATGACTGCCCCATCTCATCATGCAACTCCCTCGACATGGTTTTGCGCTCTGTTTCTTGAATATTCATCGTGTGCCGAGCTAATGCCTGATTATTTTCTTGGGCTTTTTGCAATGCCCGCGCCATATCATTTATCTCAACAGCAATCGCATCAAACTCACTAATTTTTGATGGTGCAATAACACTATCATATTTACCCAGCTCCACTTGATGCAGCCCCATTAAAATGCCTTGCACTGCGCGTAACATCGAACTAAATACTAAGTTAATCGCTAAAAATATCACCCATAACATCACCACAACTGACCAGAAAAATGCTTTAGATTCGCCCCATGCCTCCGTAATTTCATCCATCGGATTCGCTGTAATAAGAATTGTTTTTTTACTACCATCAGCCATTTTCACATCATAACGCTCTGTCAAATATTCCGTCATCACCGCTTCAATAAACCATTCAGGCGGCCTATTTTCATCCTCCTTCACAACGCGCTTAGTAACAAATTTAACAGGTTTTTCACCCTCTTGTGCAATAGAAATCTGCAAATGCCGAGCCTGCTGCAAAGCGCTTATCTGTGATAACCATTCACTATTATTTTTACTTTCCGCCGGGGCTTGCGCAAAACCAAACTCAATCATCTGCAAAGCTAATGTAATCGTTGACTGAACCTCTTTTGCGACCGATTGCCGCGCCTGCCAAACAGCGGTTGCGCCACCTAATAGCAAAATAAAGATCACTGAAAACACAATCCGTAGATTAATTAATGTGCGTAGACTCATTTCATTATTTCCATACACTTTGCCAAATTAACCCCTCAAAAAACCATTAGAACATAATTAAAAGCTAATATTAAACCTGAAATCAACAAGATAACAGATATTCATTATATTTCACATGAAAAATAAATCTTGATGACACCGAGCCATTCCTAAAGAAATGTGACCCCGATCACACTCAAAAGGAAATTTTCCTATAACGCTTTTTTCAAACTCGCGGCTATGATGCACCTCAACGAAATCAGCAAACGACAAAATAACGAATGACGACAGATAGCATACAACACAGTTCAGTGCCCGCCGAGAAAAAAATGTTGGCACTTTTTGATGAAATACTGAAACACGATGGTTTTGGTGAAATAAAAGTTGAAGTCAAAATTCTTAAGCGCAAGCAAAAAGAAGTCATCATTCACTGTGGCAAACAATATCGCTTTGTTGTAGACACACCGCAACAAGCATAAGCAAGGACAGAGTGTGATTTGGGTTCACATCTGATTATTTGAAAGTAAAACTTAAATGACCAACAGATTGCGCGGCGCAATTGCGGCATCCCAAATAACAAGAGAGACGATAATGAATATCAAACAAATGAAAAGTGCATTAAGCACATTCCGCGCGGCTGATGTATCCATCATCAAAGATGATGCAACACGTGCACAAGCACAAAAACTACAAGCGAAACAAAAAGGTTTCACATTACTAGAGCTATTAATCGTAATCACATTGATTGCAGTTTTAGCAACAGCTGCACTAACAGCTTATAACGGCATCGGCGAATCAGCTTCTGATACTGCTGCTGCAAACAACTTGTTAGATGCACAAAGCTCATTAAATAACTACCGTGCGATTGAAGCGGGCTACCCAAATCAATGGGATAATTTGGCCAATGTAGATGGTATTGATACTGGTGGTATGAAAATACTACGCGGTACAGCAACCAATGCGTTCTTTGGTCAATTGACTCTTGCAGCTGCAGATGTAGCTCCTAGCACGACTTCTGTTTGGCGAGCAGTCGGTAACTCACTGAATTCAGTAGGTGTTGAAGAGCTTCAGGCCGTTGATAGTACCGCTGCATTTGCTGTCGGTTATGTGCCTAACCTAGCGTTAAATGAAAGTTACCCTTTAACTACCAACCCAGGTAGTGAATTTTCAGTATGGGAAAGTGATGTATCAGGTGCACTTTTTGATGGCGCAGCTATCGCAAGTACTAGTGTAGGTGTTTCAATTGTGCCATCAGTTACACTAGGTGCTGGTTGTGTGTTAGGTACAGGTGGCCCTTCTCTCGCTACTGATTTTGCAGCAGTCACAGTTACTAATAATACACGCTTAAACTTAATCAATGATGCACTGGATAGTGAAATCTGTTCTTTAGTTATTGCAGTGGGTTTTGGAAAAGACGTCCCAGGTTCAACATCGGGCGACAAAGTTGAAATTGCGCAAGTTCCTACTTTAGGAACTAATAATGTGAATCCTTCAACTGAATATGCACGTGCTATCGCATTATTCCATCTCGGTACAGACGATAATGAAGATGGCGTTATTGATGCAACTGAAATCCTGAACAAAGCACGTTTAATCGGTGTGGTTGACCCTGAAGGTCGCACACGTGATGAAGTGATTGCTGCAGCAAACGCGGCAGGCTAATTTGACGTTTTTATAACATCAAGTTAACAACGTAAAAGGACTGCGGGGCAAGGTAATTATCTTGTCCCGCTTTCTTATCTTTTATTCTCCTTAATGATGACGACTACTATGCTAAACACGGTTAAGCCAACACGGTTTAGCATAGTATTTGAAATTAATTTATAAAAACAAGTAAATGAGGTGTTTATTGTTTTTTCAACTTAACCGCACAATAAAACAACAAAAACAGTTAGGTTTCACCCTACTTGAACTTTTGGTTGTCATTGCATTATTAGCGATTGTGGCCGGTGTGGTAATCACCGCTTATGATGGCGTAAAAGAGCAAGGGCGTGCTGATGCCACAAAGTTTGAAATGGCAGAACTGCGCAAAGCATTACTGCAATTTCGGCGTGATAGTGGTAGTAATGATTTTCCAACGATTGGCGCATATGACTGCGCTACTCTTTCTAATGATGCTGTTATTTTTGATACTGCTAATGGTCTTGCTGATAATTGGCCAGCAAGTGCACCTTCAGCACAAGCCAATCAAACAGATTGGGAAGATTGGTGTGCCAGCACCGCTAACTTTTGGATGCTATTCACCAACCCGAAAGATGATCCTAATACCAATGCTATCGAAGAAGGTGAATGGGATCCTGATACCCACCGAGGGTGGAATGGTCCCTATCTTCAAAACAAGAGTGTACTCGTTAGCGATTCAGGCATCGATGGTATCCCAAGTGTAAAGACCCCCTATGACACCCCTTATTTTCTTGTAGACTTATCTAATGACAATTCTGCCGCGATTGTGAGCATGGGTGCAGATGATGATTTCGTGGTGTTTTTATTACGATGATAAATAAATGCTCAACTTTATTCCACATTAGCCCTGTGAAGTCTGACCTTCAGGTTTTAACAGCTAGAAGATTCCGGCTAAAAGCTACCGGAATGACGGGGGGTGTAAATACCGGAATGATAAGGATTGGGCGTGGCATGCAATCTGGGTTTACTTTATTAGAAATGGTGTTAGTGCTATTTTTAATTGGTTTAATGGCTTCTGCCACCTTAATGCTGACTGAGAATGTAGAAGACCAAGCCAAATACGATGAAACCAAACGCCGGATGGAGATGATGCGTAAAGCCATTGTCGGCGCCCCCACCCGCACCATTAATGGCGGCCCTGAAATCAGTGGCTTTGTGGCGGATATGGGGCGGTTGCCTAATTGTGTGCGCGAACTTATCGAACAAAAAAATTGTGCGGATCCTGCTACTATTTTATCAGCTTGGAATATTAATCCCGCAACTGGAATTGGCTCAGGCTGGCGCGGCCCTTATATTCAAGTTATTCCGGAAAGAGATAAAGATAGTGATGGTAAGCCTGATCTTCGCTTTCGTGATGGTTACGGTACCTCTGACAATGTAATCGCAATTGATTCTAAGAACTCTGGCTGGACTTTTACCCCATTAATTGATGCAAGTGGTGCAACTTTTGGTATTGATGTCAGTAGCGCTAGTTATGATTTAACTAATTCTGCAGATGATATTAGTGTCACGCCATTGATTGAAGCCTCTGACTGGCGGATTAATAATATTAATATCAACTTTATCAATCGTAATACCAGTGATGCACTTCCAACAGCAGTCTTGGGTGAAAATGTAAACTTACGGATCTATTTATCTTCAATCACAGATTACAAAACAGGTGATGATGGCTCGACAACGACATTAAATCTCCCAACTGATGCTATACCTTCAAACAATAACCATTCTAAGTTATTTTATTTTGATTCATCCAATGCCGTGCCAATCGGAATGCATGGCTATGCTGTAGTTTGCTATGAAACACCAGCGGGCGACCCAGACAACTATGTTCTATTCGATGGTGATTGCAACAGTGCGAGCAATGCAATCCCAGCTTTGAATGATATTCGCAAGTTTAATGTTGCCCCCCGCCAAAATATCACACTAGACTGGATCATCCAATAATGCTGAAATCCCTTTTTAATTTCGGCAAAGCCAAATCACTTTTAGTCTGTGAAACAGATGGTTTTATTATGCGTGGTGCGGTGTTTACCCGTGCAGGCAAAGAAATCGTTGTTATTCATAAGGCGCAATCACAACAAGCTAATATGGCTGATGCGGTTGCTGACTTAATCAAACAATTAAAAAATGAGGGTTGGGATGGCGATCAAGCTGTTTTGCTCTCTCCTACTGTTTTATCTACGATTATAGAATTACCTGTTAACCCTAAAAAACCTCGCCCATTGCCACAGATGCAAGAGCTGGTTCGATGGGAAGCTGAACCCTTATTAATGCAACATGCCACGAAGTGGTCTGTAGGTCATTTATTAGTTGGTCGAGGTTATATGACAGCAGAGCAAGCCGAAGCAGTAATAGACATGCAACAGTCCAAACCTAATACTGCTGGTGGTCTTGGAATAGCAGATAAATTTGCCTTGCGTCGTTTTGGTGAATTAGCCGAAGAACTCGGTTATATTCGCTCTAGCCAACTTAAAGCTTGCCTTGCTGGCCAAGAATGGCTTAAATCAGATGATGAAGAAATTGAATGTGGTTGGATCCCTCAAGGTGAAGTGCCTGACATTCCCGGAACATATAATTGGCTGGTCAGTTGCACAAGCAAGTCATTATTACAGCGTTGGACAAAAACATTCAGCACACAGGGTGTAACTTTACAGGCAATGTACCCGCTTGCTGGTTGTAGCTCTGTTTTATTGGCGGATAAAGCATCTGATGCAATTCTGCTAGAGTCTCATGCTGATTCTGCTTTTGTGCAACAACTTGTTGAAGACAAAATAGTCGCGCAATTTCTACTGGTTAATCCTGCTAAACAACCTGTTGAGTTGTGCATAGAAAGCTTCCATACTTTAAATCCATCTGCAACAGAGGCGGCATATTTAGCCGATTGGCAAGATGATAGCCAAGAGCTAGCCAATGAGTTAAAAGACACGCTTGATATAACGCCAATAATTTTAGATCAAGCACTTATAACAGATGGCGTTAGCCCCGGCATGGCAGGTGCAAGTTTGCACGCTTTATCAGCGGCAAGCTCAAACCGATGTACTAATGTGCGCTTGGGTGGGCCATTACCCTCGCTTTGGGAGCGGGTCGAGGTGCGTGCTATTGCTTTATTTTTAGCCTTGTTTCTTATCATTGCTGGTACTGAAGTTAGCTTACTTATTCGCGATCATCAAATTCAATCTACTAAAGCAGAAGTTGATTCCCGCTGGAAAACAATCAATAGCGCCATGCAACGGGTGAATAGTCAAATACAGCAAGTTGAGAAACGAAAAGCACTCCTCAAAGAACAAGAAACAAAAAACCAGCGCGCGCAAGCACGATTAAAATTTTTTAGTGAAGACATTCCTGATCGCGTTGCATTAGTTCAAGCTGTGTTAGGTGTTTTGCCCACGGCAGCAAGTGATGAGATTCTTATTACTAACATCGATGAATTAGGTAAACGCGTTAGTGTTATGCCTGCTTTACCGACAAGAGTTAAAGACAATCGTGTCGAGGTAGAAAACTTTAATATTGCCGCATGGGCATTAACAGAATCAGCCGCACAAACATTTATTCAAAGCATGAAAGAGGCGCTTGAACCTTGGGGTTTAGAAGTACGCGATAGCAAAGTGTTTTCGCGCCCTGGCCCAATGAAGATTGATGGCTTTGCGGTATCTATGCGCTTAGTTAAATTAGTGTCTGCTGATTCGATTAAAAAGCAACAGGCGATACAATGACGCTCTCGAAATTAAAAAAAACAGAACAAATTCTGTTTGCTCTTGTCATTGCGGTATTAATTCTTGGTGCTTATTCGTTCTTGCGTTTTATTCCTAAAAATGATGCTATCGATAAACTACATCGGCAAGTAGAAAAAACACAAAGTAAACTGTTTAAAGCCGATATCCCTAATGAACCAGAAAAAGATGTTGAAGAATTATTAAAAGAGCTTGATGAGAAAGAGCGCACTTTGGCGTTAACCCAAAGCATGGCTGATAGCGTCGCACAACATTTAGCACCTTTTAATTCACAGGAACTAAAAGTGCGTATCTCAGAACTTGCAACACGCTCAGGCGTTCGCATCAGAACCAATGAAGAGTTTCGCCCCCCTATTCTAACAAAAATTAACAAACCCAAAGCAAAGGCTAAAGCCAAAACACCAATTAATGCATCAAATTTAATTTTACCTGTTAATCGAAGTTGGATTGACCGTTTGTCACAACAATCGGTTTTTCACCGCCCACTACAACTATTAGTATTAGATGGTAACTATCAATCCATACGTAGCTTCATTCATGGCCTTGAAAAACTACAGTGGCAGGTTACGCCTGTTCGGGTGTCTATTGAAATATTGCCCATTAGCCCTTTGCGGGGTCAGCCACAAAGACTTAAAGCTGAACTTGTGTTGGCTTTATAGGAAATACGATGGCGATTTCAGACGAAACATTAATCAAAGCAGGCGTAAATACGGGCCTAATTGAAGCGCCGGTATTAGAACGTTTGCGCATTGATGCCCGCCGTCAACGCACCGCCATTTTACCTTTGATCTTAGCGCAATATCGCTTCCCTACTTCTGCCTTATATCGTGCTGTGGCAGAAAGTAATGGGCTAGATTATATTGATCTTAGTAGCCGAAAACCCCATGCAGATCTTCTTAAAAAAGTGCCGGCGAATCTTATCAAACGAAAACAATTATTACCTATTATTGATGGTGACGGGGCGCAGTTAGTTATTTCTGATCCCAAAGATCGCGGCACCATTGATTCTATTTTAAGGTTATTAGGGGCAAACCTGCCTTTAGTGATGGCTGATGTTCAAGTATTACGGTTAATGATTGAACGCGCGCTGCCAAGCACGACCTCAACCGATTCTGAAAACACAGTTGAAGATGAAATCGATCTCGTTGAGCTATTAGATTCTATTATCCGTGAAGCTTATCTCAACCAAGCATCCGATATTCACTTTGTGACTGAAGAAGAAGGTTTAAGGGTGCGCCTGCGAATTGATGGTAAATTACGTGATCATCCAGTTGATGCCAATGCTTCCGTAGCGGCAGGTTTAGTATCACGTGTGAAAGTATTATCTGGTCTAGATATTGCCGAAACGCGCCAACCACAAGATGGGGGCTTTTCTTATCATTTAGTCGCGCCTATCGATCGTGAATTTAATGTTCGTGTTGCAACAGCGCCTACCCGATTAGGCGAACGTATTACCATGCGTTTATTAGGGCAAGAGTCCGGCGGTTTGAGCCTAACAGATTTAGGTATGTTAGCTGACGATCTCGACAGCTTTAGAACCACCATTAAAAAACCGTATGGCCTGATTTTGCTCACAGGTCCAACTGGGAGCGGTAAATCAACCACTTTGTTTGCTGCTTTACAAGAAATTAATGATCCCGAAGTGAATATCATGACCGTCGAAAACCCGATTGAATATGTGATGGAAGGTGTTTCACAAATTCAAACAGGCCATAAAATAAGCTTTGCCGACGCATTACGATCGTTATTACGCCATGATCCTGATGTATTAATGGTGGGTGAGATACGTGATCATGAAACGGCAGATGTATCAGTAAAAGCCGCAATGACCGGTCATTTGGTTTTTTCTACATTACATACTAATAATGCGGTGAGTGCGGTTACACGTCTTATTGATATTGGCTGTGAACCTTTTTTAATAGGTTCAACACTCACCGCCGTAATCGCTCAACGATTAGTGCGTCGCTTATGCACACATTGCCGAAAATCTCGCACAGCAACGGATGATGAGCGTAATCTATTAGGAACAACTGAAGAAGATATTAACATTTATGATTCGGTGGGTTGTGCTATTTGCCAAGGTCGAGGATTTCGTGGTCGATTAGGTTTATTTGAAACTTTTTGGATAGATGACACACTATCACGCTTAATTGCCCAAGGTGCTGACGAAGATAAAATTGAAAGAGAAGCCGGCGACAATCTTCAATTTATGTGGGAAGACGGCTGCCAAAAAGTGCTAAACGGCATGACCACCTTAGATGAGCTTCAAAATGTAGCCATTCATAAGACTCATGCCATGGTTGAGGCACACTAAGATGGCACTATTTGCCTATACTGCATTGACCTCTTCGGGTGGAGAACTGTCAGGAAAACAACAAGCAGATGATATGGCTACTGCGGCAAATGATTTACGTGAGCGTGGTTTGCGAGTACTTGAAATAAAAGCGGCACGTGGTAGCAGTGGCTTTTTAGGTCAAGAAAACGTATCTGACTGGTTTGCTTCTCAACGTTCGGTTTCACCGGCCTCTTTAGTCTTTTTCTTTCGTCAAATGGCTTTTATGCTACGTGCTGGTTTGCCAATATTACAGGCACTTGAATTAGCGAAAACTCAAATGTCGAGTGCACGCCTAAGACTTGTTCTTAAACTGATGTTAAAAGATATTGAAGCCGGTACAGCACTCTCCACAGCATTAAAAAAGCACCAAGATGTTTTTTCTGAAATGGTTATCAATCTTATTTTTGCGGGTGAAAACACCGGTAATCTTGATGAAATAATGGAGCGACTTGCAGTTCATTTAGAAAAAAAGGCCGCTATCCGTTCACAAATGATTAATGCCATGATTTATCCCACAGTGGTATTGGTTGCTGCAATTGGTGTGGGTGCATTTATGACGCTCAATATTATACCCAAATTTGCTGACTTTTTACTTGCTCAAGGTAGAGCTTTACCAGCGTCAACCCAAGCGCTTATCGATACTTCTGCATTTGTAGAAGAAAATGGAATTTATATTGTTGGCGGAGCTATTGCTGTAATCGTTGTTATTTTACTTATATACCAACTAAAACGAGGCCGTTACATTATCGATAGTATTTTACTTCGCGTGCCCGTATTTGGCGGTATGATTACCACCAGCTCTATGGCGCAAATGACGTGGGGGTTATCAACCTTATTGCGCAGTGGTGTCACTGTGTTTGATGCATTAAATATCACAGCTGGTCTTATTAATAATCGTGTTTATGTTGATCTGCTGAAACGTGGTTCTGATCATGTTTTAACCGGTAAAGATATGGTCAGTAGTCTACAACACCCACAAATGCCCGCTTTAGTTTTGCAAATGATAACCGTTGGTGAGAAGACGGGAAGTCTTGACCGAATTCTGCAAGAACTAGGAAGCTATTATCAACAGTTATTAGAAATTGCCGTCAAACGTCTATCTGCACTCATTGAACCCGCAATGATTTTATTTATCGGTGGCATGGTGGGCTTTGTTTATTATGCATTTTTCCAAGCACTCTTTTCCTTGGTCGGAGGTTAAAACATGTTCTTAAAAATAAAAGATTATATAACGCTAACTTTGCTGTTTATTTTACCCTTAGCTACCTACGCCGCAGGTCAAACAAATAATGCTTATTACCAAACAAATAATAATGTCGCCCCCCAAGCAATACGCGATCCCTTCACGCCAAGTGGATTGATGTTTGAAGTGGCTAGTCAATCTGCTGCTCTTAATAATAATGGCTTTACCAGTGCGCCCGGTAATGTACCTATTCCTAAAATGCGTTTACGCGGTTTTATTGATCAAAATCAAAAGTCGCCCATGGCTCTGCTCGAAGTGGCAGGCGCTAGAACCTATTTAGTCCGTGAAGGTGATGATATTAATATCGATCCCTCTCAACCTAATAGCGTTATCCGCGTTACTAAAATAACTCGCCAAAGTATCACCGTAGAAACGGGCTTACTAGGCTCAATTCGTGTTCAAAGATAATCCATCATGAAAAAAACGCTCTCTATTACCTCATTCTTACTAGTCTTTTATAGTGTCAGCTTTTCTGCATTTGCTGATAGCCGAATAAAAGATATTGAATTTGCAGATACACAATTAACAGATGTCATTCGTACTTTATCTGAATTATCGAACAGTAATGTCATTGCCACCCCTGCTGCGACTAAAAATAAAGTCACTATTCGCCTGAGAAATGTCACCGTTCTTGATGCTATCAAATCCATTAGCCGAATTACCAATTTATGGTACCGCTATGATGAGGATACAAAAACATATCGCATCATGACACGTGACGAATATGGTAAAGACTTGATTATTCGCGATAGCGAACATATTGAAGTCTTTCACTTACTTAATGCTAATGTCCAGCTCATTGCTCAAGCGATTCAAGATTTATATGGTAGCCGCGTTATCTTGTCTTTAGGAACGGCAGCAGGACAATCAGGATCAGCCTCAACTAGCTCTAACCGTAACGGCGTACGAAATTCAAGATCTACAGGTGGCAGAAGATCTGCAGGTAGCAGAAGAAATACTAGTTCAGGAAGTTCAACACTATCAACTGCAACATTAACAGCGGATCAGGTTGAAGATATTTCTACTAGCTTATCAGGTCAAGAAGTCAACACTGAAACATTACAAAAAGTGACAACCACTTCTCAGTCCATCTATATCACTGTCAATAATGAACACAGCATAATCCTTGTTAGAACGGATGATCGCAAAGCAATTTCTGCCATTGATGGTTTAATTAAAAAACTAGATATTGCTATCCCTCAAGTTATGTTAGAAATGAAAATTTTAAGTATCATTTTGGGGGAAGACTTTAATTCAATATTTAACTTTGAATTACAACCTACTGGCGGAAATCAATCATTGCAACCAATTAAAATAGGTAATAATGCATTATTAAATAGTGGGTCAATGATCTATGAATTTTTAAACTCTAAGCTTAGAGCTAACATTGAATTTCTAGAACAAAATAAACGTGTAAAAGTCTTATCAAACCCGATGGTTTTAGCCTCAAATCACCGCGAAGCAGAATTATTTATTGGTGAAGAGCAGTTAATAACTGAAGGTTTCACCTACTTTCAAGCCCTTATTGATAATGGCATAATCGTACAAAGAGCTTATGTTAATGCTAATGTTGTTCGGGAAGATATTGGTATTACTCTGCGGTTAACACCACGAATAAATTCTGATAAAACTGTGACTATTGAGCTAGAACAGGAGAGCTCCTCGGTGAATAAAGCAGGAGGTACATTTCCTGTACCAAATGGTGAGGGAGATATCGTAAATTTAGCAATTGACACGGTGAACACTGCCCGCTTATCAGGCACTGTTGTGGCAAAAGACGGATTAACTGTTGCTGTTGGCGGCTTAATTCGTACAAGTAAATCAAAAGATCAGAAAAAAGTACCTATTTTAGGAGAAATTCCAGTTTTAGGTAGGATTTTTAGAACAGATATAGAAAGTGAGCAAGATACAGAAACAGTTCTACTTATTACTCCTCATATTATTTACAATCCAGAAGACAGTGAAAAAATACGACAAGCAGATAATCAATTTTATCAATCTTATAATGATGGTTTCCCCGATCTTGCACCCTACCCTAATAAGTTTATAGATAAAGATCCAACACCATCGACTAATAACAAAGCGAACAAAAGTCAGAAGGTTTATCTGGAAATGAGTCAATATGCGGCTGATACTATCCGCATCGCTGAAATTGATCGCAAACTCGATGCTAAGTATTTACCTGATAAAGTGAAACGTATTGCTGTAACAAACTTATTTGATAATAATAAAATTAAAGTGATGCCATTGGCGAGTTGGAACCGTGGAGGAATGTACGTAACAGCATTAGAGCTTGTCAATAAAGCGAACTCAGCTTTGCCTGTTGATTATACAAAGATAAAAGGTAAATGGTTGGCTTCTTCGGTTGAAAATAATCTATTAGCCCGACGAGGACAATCTAATGATTCAACATTTATGTATGTGGTATCAGTATTGCCTTTTGATGAAACAATCGCGAGCATTCAATAATGAGAGGGTTCGTCATCATCGCTTCAGCCGCACTGCTTTCAATAAAAGCCGTCACTGCCGCCCCGACATTGCAGATGCACGTGTTCGATGACGAACAACTGGTAACACATTCGGCCGAGCAACAGCTTTCACACATCAACACAGAGCAATCACCTGCCCGTAAACACCGCTTACAAACACATGTTTTTGAAGCTAGCGATAATTTACTAGAGCAATACCATGCTATACCGGCTGATACAGCTAAGAAGCTTGAAAATAAAAAGCCCATTTTACAATATCAACGTGCTGAATTTTATGCCTCAACTGGCTATCGTAAAGACGATTTAAATTGGTCTATTTCAGGCATTAATGGCACGCCTAATATCCTATCTGAATTAGAGTGGGAAGATATTGAAATCGCAACTATTAACATTGGAACAACACTCTACTTCCAACCTAATTGGCTACTCAATTTTGATTTCAGTTACGGTCATATTTTTGATGGTGATAATCAAGATTCAGATTATTTCGGTAATAATAGAACCTTAGAATTTTCTCGCTCAAATAATAGTGCTGATAAGGGGTCGGTTATTGATGCGAGTATTCATGCTGGTTATCAGTGGAGCGCTCAACAGAATATTTATTTAATTCCGAAAGTCGGTTTTTCATATCATTCACAGTTTTTTAATATGACCGATGGTTTTCAAACGATACCTGCTCGTGGTGCATTTTCTGGGCTTGACTCAAATTATGATGCCACCTGGATGGGACCGTGGGTTGGTATTGAAAGCCAATTTAAAATCAACCAAAAATTTAAAATGGGGCTTAATTTTGAATACCATTACGCCTTTTATAATGCAACTGCAAATTGGAATTTACGTGCGGACTTTGCGCACCCCGAGAGTTTCACCCATGAAGCAGAGGGTTATGGCTTAGTTGGCAATATTAACGGTCAATATCAAGTCAGTAACGATCTATTATTAACACTATCAATGAAATATCAAGATTGGCAGGCAGATCGTAACGGCGTAGATAAAACCTTTTTCTCTAATGGCACATCACTCGAAACAGGTTTCAATGGCGTAAACTGGAAGTCTTTCGGAGCAAATATTGGTTTGGCTTACCAGTTTTAGATTAGTGCAGGCAGATAAGGTAATCCCCCCGAAAAATAATTGAAGTCAAAAGTGGAATTTTCTCTTATGCTTAACAGCAGGAGATTATTCATGAAAAAAGCACATTTTAGCGATAGCCAAATATTAGCTATTTTAAAACAA